>Ga0307515_10026207_pt1 | contig 10045 bp, 8 predicted proteins | sample 17_EM_MG_FD_194513 | JGI IMG/M metagenome (GOLD analysis project Ga0307515, IMG submission 194513) | Populus trichocarpa ectomycorrhiza microbial communities from riparian zone in the Pacific Northwest, United States - 17_EM | ecosystem: Host-associated > Plants > Roots > Unclassified | place...
AGCTGTGCACACAACTAACTTTTTCATATCAAATTCTCGCCTCCAAAATGATTCATCATCCTCATCACTATCATCGTCGCCGTCATTGTCATCATTTGCCCCATCATCAACATCCCCGCCTGAGCCACCATTGTCATAATCACCACGATAGATAATGTGATCAACAACACGCTCCATTATGTTTTCATAATCATCATCCAGATCTTCATTGAATATTGCATTAAAACGCGCATCGTCCATATATATACTGCTAAATAGATAAACAAATGAATACTGTTAAACACTATTTTTTCGATTTTTTTAAAGTATTTTTTGGATAGTATTTTTAACGATAATTTTTTTTCGATTCGTTTTTGTTTATTGGGTCGGACCCGGTCCAAAACATATCGGTTTGTTCTGGACCCGGTCCGCCGCTACATAATTTCCAGTCGGTCTCCACTGTTCACATGCTACATGAACAGTGGAGACCGACTGCAAAATTTGCAGATGAAAAAGAAGAAAATGAAGGAGAAGGGGGAGAGGAAGAGGAAGCTACCCTGTACGGCGGTGATGTCTAGCTGACAGTCGCAACGGCAGAGGCTGATGGTGAACGGAGGGAGCTGCTTGGCCGATGGAAAGTGGCCCTTCTTATCTGTCAATTGTTTTTGCTCTTCTTCTTTCTCTCTGTCTCTGCTACTTTGTATTTCTGTTTCCGATGGTTTTCTCCGCTCTTATGGTGGTGTTGCTGTTATGGACAGTGACGCAAGACGGTTTTCGTGGCAATGACGAGGAAGCCATGCGGTGGTGCCCCTGTTTTTTGCCTGTGCTTGCCACTGTTGTTCCTCTCTTTTACGTTTCTGTATGGTCACGTAACCTTACACTCTGTTTTCCAGATCAAATTTTGGTTTGTCCTTCATCTTGTTTCCACCCTTCTGGTTCGGGTGGTTATCGTGGCGGTGACGAGGAAGCTATGCGATGGTGCCCCTGTTTTTGGCCTGTGTTTCCTTCTCTTTTTCCTCTGTTTCGCTTTTTTTCCTCTGTTTTGGGCGGTTCTGTGTCATGCGATCTCCTTCTGTTTTTTAACTTGTTTTTTGCCCACTCTTCTACTTCGTCTCTTTTGTATGAGCTCGCACTTGTATTTTCTTGTGCATTGCCATCAGCAGTACATATCATTTATATTGTATATTTTTTTACTTGTTTTTTCTTGTGCAAATTGCCATCAAATTGGCATCTTTACGGTGATTGTTCCCCGTATATTTTTTCTTCTGCAAGGCTAAAACCCATGTGAAAATTTCTTTGAGACCGTACCATGTGAAAAGTATTGCTCCAATATTTTTTGTCACAATGTAAAAAGTGTTTCTCAACCCTGCAATTTACACCAGTTTGCATGTGAACCAATCGTGCAATTTACACCATTTTACACCAGTTTGCATGTGACTTGTTGGTACATCCTGTGATGAGTGATTGATAGTTTGTTTAATATGTTTAACCTTTTGCATATTTTTTCATTTTCCTTCCCATTAATCCCTTTCCTATCTAATTTAAATTTTGCTTTGTTATTGAAAGGACACAATTTATTATAATTGGATTTCCGGAGCAGTGAAATTTATAAGTGAAATTTGTTCTGTCAAATGAAACAATACACTTGATTTGCATCATCAACCAACATATTTATTATTTAAAAACTAAAAGCACTATCCACATCATCAACTGATGTCATTAATAGTAAATCGTATTATCTCATATCGCAACTAATAAGATTCAGCAATTCTCAAATAACACTACAACTTTTAACTACATTAAAATACAATCCATAACATGAACATAATAAATATTAATGCTCCGTAACCTAATTGATTGCAGACGTCATCTCCTTACAATGTCAATTGTTTAATTTATAGAGGGTCCCGAACCAACATAAATTAATTTATTACTCCATATCATCTTGAGAAATCTGCAACTTTATTAATCTGCAAATTTATATAAATGACAAGAAATTTAAAAACATGTTAAATAACAATTTAAATAATAATATTACCAACAAATATATGAAAGCAAGCATTTGGGATCAATATATACCTCTCGGTCTAAGGTCCTTTACGCTGTGTATACATCTCTGCAATCATTTCATCTTGTTTTCAATATTACCCATAGTTGACCACATTTCTCTATTCCTTCTCAAACCTAAAAACTCAGTAGCAAACCTATGAAAATCATCACTGATATGAACTCCTTCAATTGAGTGAAGCTCTGTCATAACCTCAGGAATACTACACCCTTCCTGATCTATACTGATAGATGTTGAATCACTATTGTTTGACATGCTGGAATTCCTCTTTTTTTCCCCAGCTTGAACCTTAAAATGTTCTCTTTCTTTCCTCTTCCCACTACTGCGGTTGTTGCTTCTGGTAGACATATTAACCCCTCTAACCATGTTGCAAACATCACCGGTAAAATTTGGAATTCCGTCCTCTTCAGAATCACCGCTTTCTTCTTCCAAATCGGGCTGATCAACCTTGGCATGTTGATTGCCATCAACACCGACATCATGATCAAGTAAGACTCCAGACGATGGTGCCCACGCATAATTGCCGATAGCAATAATGTTTGCGAACATTCTGTCGTACTTCATACACAACGACGGTTCGATACCGGAGTGCCTAAACTTTTTTGCTCCTCTTATTTCCTACACAAAAGAAATAAAATCATTTCATGCAACTTTGCCTAATTTATTAATAACTGAACTAAGATTTAAACAAATTAAAGATTAAGGATCGTGACAAACAACCTGAAATTTTTTATTTCCACCAGTCATCACTAGCAGAAATTGTTCCTAATTTAGTACTCCAACCCACACCAGTTTCAGAAATGAGCTTATTCCATATCCTCCAATCCTTTTTGCAGCCATCCCATTTGTTCTTCAATTGTGCCTTGGTGAATGCATGATCAGTTTGTTCTTTGAAGGATGCCAACAAATATTTCTAACCAGCTTTGTCAAAATGAGTATTTGGTCTCATTCCCATGTCGATAGCCTTGATGCAAAGGTCACAAAAGACATGCAATATTTCTTTAGTCCATGCTGCTTTATCCATACTTTCAGGACCTTCCATTCCTAGTTCGATGAATATTTGGAAGAAAAAATAATGAGTTATAACATGCAGTGAATTTGACGCCTAATTTAATGGAAATATAGTCAACATACAAGTATTCAAACAATCAACAACGACGATTAAAAAAAAAATGAAAAGGTTGAGACTTCCATTTTCAAAAATGAACTTAGAGCATACAATATATATAAATAATCTTTGACAGTAGCTAAATGCCTTAAACTTTCCCTGCCCGAAATATTTCCTATTTATATATTCTATGTTTATAAACTTGCACCAGTGATCAGAGCATTTGATAGCATAAAAGCCCAAAGAATTACATTGAAACAAACAGTAGGCAACATCAGAATCAGAATTGAGAGACAGTTAATAAGAACAATCATCAAAGTTTACAGTATTGCAAAGCCACAAATGCAGATGACCGAGAAATGCATATGGCTAATTAATCCAGCAACTAATAGTTTTCTTTTCATTTCAGCATACAAACCCAGTAATGGTTGTGGTTAATTAACATAAATGAAAACAACATATGTTCACAGTATTGCAAACAAGAACAATAAACAACACCCAAAGTTTTATTCCAACACCAACAAACAAGCATGTAGTTATGTAATTGTAAAAAACAAAAACACATACTCGATTTTACAACACCTTCTCTTTTTGTTGCCAGACAAGTTTACAGGAGTAAAATGTTATTGTGCTTCCTACACCAACACAAAACTGCACATAAATTCATCAACAATAAATACGTAATTGTGAGAAACAATTGAACAAACAGGCAGCCATTTACAATAGTGGAGTTGAAACAAGTCCACAAGGCTGCTTGATACATCCCAGTAAATAAGTTGCAGAATCGTTGTACAGTTTAACATTGAAATGGTTGCAGGAAGCAGTGTGAAGTAAAGAAAAACTTGTTATTGATGAGTTGAATACTTGCTGAAATTTGTAATCCTAACTCACTTTAGATTTTATATGAAAGAAGGGCTGGTGGTATTTAATGACAAATTAGTTATTTTTATTATTTTATTTTGTTAGCTACAGCCCAAGGCTTGTTTGGGCTTACTTAATACTTTGTTTTCAGTTAGGATCCAAGGCTTGTTTGGATTAAGTTATGGGCTTTTCAGTTTAGGGTTTTGGGTCAGTTTTGAGTGGACCTCATATAAGTCCACATAAGGGGTCCATTAGGGTTAATTTTTCAAGAACTATTTAAACTCATGTAAGCCAAAATTTCGGCAGCTTTGATGATAATTACTTCTGAATTTTTCAGTTTTAACGTGTGAGAGTGATTCTTGCATTCTTCAGTTCTTGAACGAACTGAATCTGACTTATCAAAGATTAATTGGCTTCGTGGCGTCATTCTACTCAATCCAATAGTGTTGGTGTCTTGGGGCAGGTTTTCATTGTGTCACACTCCTATCAGACCTATTTCGGCTTTCCGGGATCAGATCTCAATCTTGATTGTGGGTTGCGTGACCACGTCATCACGAGGTTCGCATCACAGCGTCTCTGGTCACCCGAAACTTTCTCATCTATGTCCCTGCCTCTCTCATCTCTTCACTCTCAAAATCTTCCACAACTTTTCCACCTCCCTCTCTGTCATTGACTTTATATTTCTGGTGCAGCTGTGGAACCTCTCTTCCTTGTAAGTTTATTCCTATTTCCAAAGTTTTATTTACTGTTAACATATTTATTATTTATTTGATAAGGTTTTCAATGTTCATAATAACCCTGAGATGGTATGTGTGGATTTGATTTTTCTGTATAATTATTGGGTTCGCAACTGATTTATTAAATTTAAAATAAAATCATTGACAACTTTTTAAAAAGAAAAAAAAATGTACATCTACAAGTTTTTGTGATGGTACGGGGGTTGTCTACATTTTGAAAAGGTAAATTGTAAATTTAGAAGCTGTTTTGATTCAGTGGAAGGCGAGAATTTCAAAAGCTTTGGTCATGAAAACAAGTTAAGAGTGGTGAGATCTTATTGCAATACATCATGAACATATCTACACACATGTTAATTATTCCATACCATTTTATTTGTTTTTCGACTAACTGTTTAGGGTATTAAATCGTTTGTTATTGTTTACAAGCTACCAATTTTTAGGTGGAAATGAGTTATTTGGGAAATTAATCCTTCAGAAAACCTATAGTTTGTTATAGGAACCTGTTTGATATTTTCAGTTCTTTAAATTTCAAGTTCTGATATTAAAGAATTTGCAGATAAAACCTATAGTAGTATAGCTTTACAACCTATAGTTTGGTGAGGAAGGTGGTTAGGTGCATATGGCTTTTGTGGTGAAACAACCTTAGAGTAGTATCCATGAAAGAGGCATAATGGATTTTGTTGCAAAGAAGGTTCCACTACAATTAAAAAGCCCAAAAAATCTGGGCAATTGGAATTGAGTTTTTTTACACCAATAAGAACCTAAAATGGTCCAAGAAAAGCCCAATCATAAAAAAAAAGGATTTGTTGTTTTATACAAAAACAAATTGAACTAAACTAAAAATGGTCAGGTTTAAATGGTTTTTGGTTCGGTTCAGTTATGAATTTTAAGAAAAATTCCATTTTGATACCTCTAAAGCAACTAGCATGAATACTATGTTTCCAAAACAATATCCAATATCCATAGCCTTGGGCAACGTAGCTAACATGGAGTTGAGTTAATAATATTTTCATAAAATAATTTATGGATTTTTCTTATATGCGTGCCATGACATGCCTTGGTAGTTCCATATATGGAAGTTACCTCTTAATAGCAGAAATTTATTTAGGTTTAACCATTCTAAGTGCAATTTGATTTCCTAAGTATCAAAATTAACCTTTTACCCATATCAAAATCAAAATGAAGGTCATCTTAGCATTCACTCATTTTATCAATTTAATAAAAGCTACCAATAACTAGATTATAGGACATAAAATCCCTTTTCCCACTAATAAATTTCCTAACCTAAAAAATTTAAAAGATTTTTTTTGTCCACAATAAGTAACAAAGAACATGATTACCTCCCAGAAGTCAAAATAAAAAGAAACATGCATTCAACGTTTTCCATTAAAGAAGCTAGAAAAGCAAACTTAATTAACTTCAAAGACCCGTGAGTCTAATAAAGCTTCTTTTTAAAGTGAACTAAGTTTTTCTATAGCAGGTCTTTATTAAAAATCTGAAGAAACCTAACACTACATAGATATTGACAACTAAATATACAAAGAACAAAAGATTAAAACATATAGGAGAGACTTGATGAAATATTCTTTTTAGTGAAATTATTTTTTCTTCTTTAAAAGAGAGAACATCTAGACCTTTAAGAGACAAACCTACAATTGACTTTATTTTTAATTTGAATGGGCTAATTTTTATATTATGGCCTTCTAGGTTTGTTTCAAAGAGGCATTTTATATATATAACTTTTACTTTGTAGAGTTATTTGGTCCTTAAATTGATGTAGGATATTTTTTTCTAACCACATAGTTTTATGTTAATGGGTATATATTTAGATCCAACCGTTGAATCATGCTAAGATTTTGCTAGAAGATTTCAAAGGTCATGTATCCTTTAGGGTTAAAATTTCATAACAACCGGAGTCCGGTAAAGACTTAAAATATGGCCTAGATGTTATTATTTGAAATTTGCTATATTTTCTTAGTTGATTTATGATTCTTTTTTCTATGTGGTTTATAACTCTTTTATTATTTTTTCAGCTTTGTTTGAGACTTTTTATTAGTATATAAGCAACCTTGAAGAGTTGTAATACAAGTTTTGATTAGAATATTTATGTGGTGAAATATTCAATAATAAAATTTCAAATTAGGATTTGTTGTGTAACCATATTCGGCATAATTTCATGTTGCTTGTTCTTTTATCTTTCTTGTGTTGTTTCCATCTGCGTTAGTTGGTATCAGAGTTCAACGATTTTTGGTGTTTTTGGTTAGAGGATGCAAAAGACATATATATCAGAGTTCACCAATTCTGAGTGGTTTGTTGTTGTGTTATGTTGAATGTTGAATAACCATGGTTGGAAGGGATCGCAAAATTGGACATACTCATGTCAAAGGGAATGAGGAGGTTTCTCCTCGGAAAAAAAAAAAACATCCTGAAACCAGTGTGGTGTTTCCATCTATGTCGGTTGTTATTGGAAATCCTGATGGCGTGATCCATGATGGGGCGGCCCACACATATGTATTGTGTTAGAGTCTCATGATGAGGTGATATACACAAAGCTATTAGAGACCCATAATGGAATGGACCACACATAAAAGAATGTCCGTGGTAGATGATGATTTCTGATTAAATTCTAAACTCAAGAATGAGTTCCTTCCAGTACAAAAAGACCGATGCAAGAGCTTTCTTAGATAAAAAAGATTTTTTTCTTAGTTAGCTTTTCTGTTTTTATTTTTCTATTTTATATTATTGCCTGTACTGTTTTGAGTTCAAACAAGATTTTTAATAGATTTTTCTAGTAAGAGTTTTTAGGGGTGCTTTTCTTTTGCATAAAACATTTTTCTAAATGTTTTTAGAAAACAAGTTATTTTAAGGCAAAACAAACTCTAGAAAACGTGAAAGTATTTTCTCTTACAGAAGGAATTGAATTATTCTTGCAAATCATCAAATTAAGTGTCTTGAAATTATCAAGATAATTTTTTTGAATTTTTTTTGGATAATTATAGAAGTCACCATTTATGTGTCCGCAAGCATCACATATCTCATTAAAATTTATTTGTTTCAATAAAAAATAAATTTTTAGAAATATATTTTATATGAAAAATATTTTTTTTTCAAAAAACATTATTTCTCGTTGTTTGCTATGTTAACAAAACTATTTGAAAATAATTGGTTGGTGTTTTGTATCAGGAATGGAAAAATTTCCCATCTCAATGAGTAAGCAACAAGCTGACTTGAAGGCAACGAGTACGGAGAGCATTTTCTCCCCAACAAGTCAATGAACACGGGGAAGAACATATCCCTATCTCATGGAGAACCCAAAGTCAATTATGGATGTCTATATATATATATATATATTTTGTCATGTATATTTCTTGAATAATTATTTTTTAAAAATAATATTATTATTGGATTTATATTTTAATTATATATGTTTAATTGTCTATAAGAATTATGGTAAAATTAAATATTTTATGGACTTAATATTTTATTGAATATTAATTATAAATAAAAAAATATTTTTTTTATTAATAGGGAATCCATGAATCTAAATAAGAAAATTTTTCATTTACCCTAAACCTAATTAATATAGGACGAGAATGAGAGAAGTATAACCCACCCTAAACCTGCTCAATAGTCATCCCTATTCAGTATATATAAAAAATGAATATAAAAATATAATAATTAATTAGTGATAGGGTTCATGATTTAATTAGTTGATTGAAGTTATTTTTCTTTATTTTAAGATTATTTTTCTTTTGACAATAGAATATTTTTGATTCAATACTTTCAATGAAACCAAACAAAATATGAGAAAATATTTTGCACCAATTAATATTATAATATATTAATGCTAATAAACATTTAGAATTCAATTTTGTACTTTACGTTACTATTCAATAAATGGTGTTTGTTTTTTCTAAACTTGTTTATTGAACTCTATTTTTTTTAATTTAATCCTTCTATATGATATTTATAATATTTTATGTGTTGTTATTTTCTTATCTTTCCATGTTATTAAAAATTAAAGTTAGATCAAATTTCAAAATTGAATTCAAAGCTAATTTGATGAAATAAAATTTAAATTTGAAGTTCTTTTTTAAATTAAAAGATAAATGATCAAGATTAAGAAAAAAATGTATATTAATGCTTCTTTTATTTTACCCTTAAAAACATTATTTTCATCCCAATAATCATCGTTTGGAGATTATTTGGCATTATTTGATGTTTTTAGTTTTATACTTTTACGTTTAGGTCTTAAGTTTTATTTGTTTTACTTTTTCAATCCTTGTTTTTTTAGAGATGAGAGAGAGAAAGTCACCGAAAAATAAGGAGTTGGCCATATTTTAATAATAAAAAGTCAATCTTGGTGTTAATGAATTTTTTTAGACGAAATGAGTTTTGTTGAGGTGTTTTTTATTTTTCATCACGCAAAAAAAAAAAAATGGTGTTAATGATGAATTTTTCATTCGATTTAATTTTGTGTTTTTCTTACCTATTTAGGAGTGTTTTGAGATTGAAATGGGTTTATTGAGATTTTTTGGGGTGTTTATTAGGTGCTTTTATATGAAAATAGGTTAAAAATGGGTTTCTGAAGCCAAAAAACTCAAAACTTAGTTTCTTGCCACCTTTTCAATGGTTGAAATATGATCGCTAGACATTGTCTAGCCTTAAAAAAAAAGCCAAGTGTATGGGCTTGATTATGCAGGCCTGATGATAATTAGTGAGCATCATAAAAGGATCTATTACAGGTGCAAATTAGATTAATAACAAGGTCTAAAATTAAAAAGATTTAAGAAAAATTGATTGGAATGATTCTAGATGTTTGGGTTAAAAAGTTGCAAATCAACCAAATTAGATTTTTATATACTGTTTGGGTTGTATATGAAGCTAAAGATAGAATTTCGTTGCGATTCTAATTGCGATGAGAACTAGACATATCAATCTTTCTATCCATTTATGGTAGGCATATTAAATCATACAGAAGGGAGAGAACGACATGTTTAAAGCCAGACTTAAAATCTGACAGTATATAAGAAAAGTCAAAAAATAATTATTTTTCATATGATTTATGGATTCTTACAAGGCAAATATTTAATTACACATGAAATTTTTATTTTGTAAGGATACCAATTAGGCAACAATTCTTCTTTTACAATGATTCCTTATATAACAACAATCTTTCTTCTACAAGGAAAGATTTCAGCAACTTGATGACGTTGGAGTAGGTAACTTTGGCAGCATTGGAAGTTTTATTTTGGCAAGGATACAAAGTTGTCAACTTGGGAGTATTGTTTT
>Ga0307515_10026208_pt1 | contig 10045 bp, 9 predicted proteins | sample 17_EM_MG_FD_194513 | JGI IMG/M metagenome (GOLD analysis project Ga0307515, IMG submission 194513) | Populus trichocarpa ectomycorrhiza microbial communities from riparian zone in the Pacific Northwest, United States - 17_EM | ecosystem: Host-associated > Plants > Roots > Unclassified | place...
CCGGGTCAACCTCCGGGCCGAGTCTAATAACTATGACTTAAAGTAGTGATGCACACAAACATTCATTTGTAAGTGATGTTTTTTTTTTCAATATTCATTCCATCCTGAAATTATACCTAGAATTCCCCCACAATAACTAACACATATAAAAACAACACATTAATTATTAGATATTTTTTTTCATGAAAAAAAACCTTTTTATCTCCTCTTATACAAACATGTTATATTCTATGATCTCTTCAAACAATGATTATTCAACAGTAGACAACAACTACCCATTATAAATCACTAAGTTTTGATCCTCATCGAATAAGACCTTCAAACAAAATTATAAAAAATCATTGAGGTCAAAATTCAGCTAATACAGATGACAACAAAAGATTAACATAATTTATTACAAGTCAAATCCCTAAAAAATTTGAATAAAAAAAACTATTCTCTTCAAATAAGTGTTGCATGCCGTGCTTGGTTTACTCGGGTCGAAGGTGACGTCTGATGTAAATGGTTCTGGTCTAATGGATCATGTCCGTCTAAATCTTCAAAATCTTGTCAAGGCAACGAAAACAGTGATAGGGAATAGTTGACACAGAGCAGCTCTTTGATGAGCAAAACAATCTCTTTGAATTCCAAAATCGAAGAAAATAATTTAGAATTTCCATCACACACACACAAGAAGAAGAAGAAGAAGAAGAAGAATCAAACCATATCCGTATTTGCTTGAAAAAAGAATTATTGAAACACAAAGCTACAAGACAACACTATCAAACATCAACACTCCCACCCTCTACTTCCCAGACGACATGCTGTTTTCTGCACTCACAGTAAAACACGGTGGCCACAACATAACCCCAGACCATTACTGCCCCGTACAAAACTGCCAACCCCACCGCCTCCCACCCTTTCAACAACATCACGGCCGTCCATCTTGTTTTCTTCGCCAAATCCTCACTGTCCATCTTCAACCCCTCCATTTTCCACCCAATCAAACCCGTAACCAAACCCATCAGACCCGATAACACCCACCCACAAACCCGCTTCCCCTCCATCAAATCTGACCCGATAAATATTGCATCCCACCCAAACCTCTCTTCCAAAACCGAAACCACCAAACTCATCCCCAAAACCACCATCAAATAAATCTCAACAGCCGACCCGACAACCCAAATAACAAAACCCGACCCGAAAACACCTCCTCCAGTTAAGGACCATAAAGTACGAGGCACGCTAGAATAACAGAACAGGATGACATAAACAAAAATCGAAGTAACTAACGTCCTTCGCCACGTGGACTTGACAGCGTTAAGAGCGGACTTTACGCCAATGGGGTTTCTGTGATACCCCGATTCGGCGGAGACGACGGAGGAGACGGCGGCGAGGAGGGAGAGAGTGAAAGAGGGCACGAAGTAGAGGAAATTGCAGTGGAGGAGGGCGATAGCGGTTTCGCGAGACTCTTTCCAGACGTGGCGGGCTTCGAAACGGGTGGGTGAGAGAGCCGCGATGAATTCGAGGTGGAGGATTTGAGATTGGACGGGATGAAAAGCGAGGGAGCGAGAGAAGAAGAGGAGAGAGAGGGGGAGGGCAAGGAGGGCAAAAATGAAAATGAAGATCTGTTTGTTTATAAAGAAAATCTGGAGGGGTTGAAAGATCAAACAAGAACATATGATTGCTGGAGTTGAAGAAATCTTTGGATTGATGACTGTTGTTGGATGTGGCATTTTTTTTGTATTTGTTTTTTTGAACTTTCGAGGCTGTTTGTTTATAAAGAAAGTCTGGTTTATTCTTCTGCGTTTTGACCATGATGTTCTTATGTTGCTAATTAGAGAGAGCGATGGGATGTTGAATTTACGTAAATGGGCTTGTGTTTTATACCATTTATTTCGGAGTTCAGGCATCAGTTCTGTTTTATAATGTGGAAATTTGTTGGCATTATCAAGGGCAGAAATGGAAACATCAAATTCTTGAAGGGGCCCTTTTGCTGAGAATGAAGAAATTGAAGGATTTTTTAAACCACAAGTCAAATCTTAGAGTGACCATGTTTGGTGGCTCATTGTCAATGATGATGATCACAAGTATTTATTAGAAAGATTCGACACGCTGCCTTCCTTAAACAGAGAAAACGACCGGACCTTTTTTTTTATTATTAGTTTAACGTGGGTGTTTGGGCCAGCTTGCATGTACCTCGACTAATCCCACGGGTCCTGAAGTTAACGACCATATAAGTTTTTAGTGGCCATCATATGAACAACCACAGAGCTCAAACCTGAGACCACAGAGGGAGCAAACCTCTTGGTCCCAAGTTTTTACCACTGGGCCACCACCTAGATAATTGACCGAACGTTTTTTTTGTTATGCTACGTTATTGGTGTTTAAAAATGCACTAGTAGTTGTTTTTTAAATATTTTTTTATTTAAAAATATATTAAAATATTTTATATATCAATACATCAAAATAATACAAAAATATTTAAAAAATAATTTTAAATAAAAAATCAAATTTTAAAAAAATAAGATTTTCAAATAGCATATATCCATAACTACCTAACTTAATTTGGATGGTGATTTGGAACAAGGTTTTTAATTATTGAGTTATTGTTAGATTAATTTTATTAAATAATAATGTATTAATAAAATCATAATTAAATTAAATGATTTTGATCAAGTTAATATCTTATTTAATTTAATCAAAACATTAGTTTTAATCAGATTTTAAAAACCTTGTTTCTTGATCTGATGAACATACTAGAATCATTCGATAAATTAAAAAACATGCCCAATAGATTTCTTGCCTACACATTGCCAAACCCTTAGCTCCCAAAATAGATGAGATATATGCTTCTGAGTTGGGGTATGTGGGTATCCTCAAACAAGTTCAGGAGAACAAAGAATAAATTCTTCAATTTACATCTGCACATTTGAATGATTATCCAAAGAATTACTCTACTAATAAAAAAATAATTATTTCTATTATGTTATGCACTATGAAATTTCAAAGTGATTTATTACATAAAAAATTCATTTTATACATTGATTGTAAATCTGCTAAAGAAGTTTTACAAAAAGATGTTCAAAATATTGCTTCAAAATTGATTTTTGCTCGACGGTAAGTTATATTAAGTATTTTTTTTTATTTTGATATAAAATATATAAAAGGATATACAAATTTTATTCCTGATTTCCTAACCAGAGAATTCCTCCAAAACAGGTTTTGATGCCTCCCAAATCCAAATCCAGAGACAAAGGCAAGGACCCACAAATAAAGACGGAGTCTTTAAAATCTCAAAATCCTACAAAACTACTTGCATCAGTAATTCCCTCTACAAAACCGATCAAATCATAATATGAAGCAGTAACCAAAGATGAAGAAGCAAAACACTCATTACAAGTACAAAATTGGATAGAATCCCTATCAAATTCACCAGAATTACTTCTGGTTTTACAAGCTATTAACTAGAAATCCTCCTAAGAAGATAAATCTTTCCAAACAGGTAAATCCTCCAAACCAATTTTTAAAATCGAAGCAGACTCTTCCTCTAAAAACCACCTCGCTTTCTTTTAATTTCAAATCTTTCATTTGAACCATCTCAAAAGGTTTTAAGAGAAAAATTTGATTATATTCAAAAACCAAATTATCAAAATGTTTTAACTATAGAAAATGGATTTTTCCATCCTGATCCTTTTATTACAACCATAAAAATCTTCCAACCAAATTGGTATTTCAAACCCTGAGATTTATCCAAATCTCAATCTTATTACATGACAATACTTGAAATAACAGGATCTGTCAAATTCAAACTACAATAAAGTCATTCCCAATAAGCCTACTCCACATGCATTATCCAAAATATCTTTAATTCTTCTTATTGAAAACAGCCCCTTCACCAAACAATTTAATTTTTCGATCAGCTACCATGTCAAACCTTGTGATTCAATTACCCGTTTTTATTTATACTGGGATTATCAACAAGTATTGTTCAATGCCCTTTTCCTTCAAAATAATAAAGGTAGTCATTATTAGCTATTCTATTTTAATAATTCTATCAAGACTTCAAACTTACCAAATTGTTTTCTTAAAACCTTACCTTTTAATTGAAAATAGCTACATTTACTTCAAATAGAATTTTAAACCTTCAAAAAATAAGAAGAAATTTCCACTAATTCTTATGTTTTGTTCCAAATTCTTTGTCTCTTGGGTCTGTTCATGATATTTTAACTATAATACCTAGCATGGGTATCCCATCCTTATTAGAGATACAAAGTAAAATGGTGAAACTCCTTTACAACAGAAAGCAAAAGTTCAAAACCTACTGCATTCAAATGGCTTCAACAACACCAAAAGGCCCAAATTATAGAGCTAAATCTTCAATCCAAATTTATAGCCCAAAGATCTCATGCTTTTACTCTTCTTGTCTCAACAAAATCTGAAGAAGAGTATTTTAAAATCATGAAACAACTTCTATAAAGTATCAAAGACAATGAATCCTCTCCATCTTTATCATCCTTAGATTCTATTATCAGTCTAAACGATGACAATGAAGATAATTGTTACATAATTCTTCCTCTTATACAAAAATCATAGGCACTCATTTTCCCAAAAAAAGTATTTTTCTAAACCCATAAATATTTTGGCTCATTCTCAAAACTTGTAAGTCCAACCCCTCATGTCGGCACAAGTGGTTAAACCAATAAGATTCTAATTTGACAGAGCATTAGTTTTATTAACCAAGAAATAATCTCTCAACTCGCCCATTCGACAGAGTGTTATTTCTATTATTTAGGAAATAGTCTTTCGATAGGTCCATTCGACAGGGTATTATTTTACCTTTTTATCTCATAATTTTACACTAAAATTACAATAAAAGGAAATTGATTCTACGAATTATTAAAATAGATTGATAGATTATTTCAAGGTGTTGAACACTTTCTTGACGCTTATGTGCGTGATGTGGTTCCCTGCTGCTAATCTAACTTCATAGCCTCACCTTAATAAAAAGATGTTTCAAGGATGGAATGAAAGAAAACTCTAAGTTCTCTTCTCTTTCTTCCTAAAACCTAGTTTTTGATCTTTTTTCTCTCTCTTCAAAATAACTCTATAACCTTTAATTACCCCCTTTTGAACCCTAAAGATATCTGAACTTCCCTAATTACACTTAATTTCTCTTTTTTTTTTAGTGAATTTGGCAAGAATTTGAAAGAAAATTTAAGAATCCCTCCCCCCTCTTTAGCTTGAAAACCGCCGGCCAAGACAAGAAAGTTAGGCATTTATATAGCCTAGATATTCTGATTTTACACGCTGACCCCATTAAATTAATTTTTTTTCCTATTTTGCCCTCATCCCCTCATTCTTAATTAATTAATGTGTTACTACTTTTCTTTTCTTCAATTTCATCCTCATACATTTATTTTTATTTTTATTTTTCTCGGACCGGGTTTTTACCTTCTGAATTTGATGGATTGGGTCAGGTTAAATAATACAAATATTATAGATGAGTCATTTTTTTGGAACACTTCAATTCTTCCCTATGGTTCGACATGTGTCGATGAAGACTTGACAATATAGCTCTAACGATCTTTTTTTTTTATTCTCCTCTCTCTTTTCTATCTCCTCCTTCTAAGATTCACATTGGCCTATCAAAGTTGAAAAATATCTTGTCATTTTGTTTTTGTATCAAATTAAATCTTCATTTTTTTAACCATTATTTTTTTTAATCTTTTTTTTAATATTTTTAATTTCATCCATCGGCATTTAATTTTATATAATTTTTATATCAAATTAAGTATTCATTCTTTTGATTGTTATTTATTTTATTTTATCACTTTCTTAATTGATTTTTTTTCAATTTCATCATTTAACATTTGGTTTCATTTTATTTTTATGTCAAATTCATTCTCATTCTTTTGATTATTATTTGTTTTGTTTTGCATCATTTTTAAATTGATTTTTTTGTCAATTTCATCCATCAGCGTTTGGTTTATTGAGAATTTTAATTCGTGATTTTTTCAGGTTTGTCTTTTATTGGTTTGATCTTGGGCTTATGATCTGGGTCATAAGTTTCAAAGATTAGCCCAAGTTGACTTTGGTTTTTCAAGTTATTTTTTAAAACTATTTTTTTTAATTTAATTATTCAATATTAGGTTGATTGAGAATTGAGTTTCATAATTTTTTTTTACTTTTTTTTTATAAGGTTATTTTGATTTTAAATTTTAAATCATGGGCTTTATAAATTAAGCTGGATTGAATTAAATTTTTTTAATTTTTATTAGAGAGACCATCCGAATAAAATAAGTTCACAATATTTTTAACTAGTTGACTTTTGTAGTGGTCTCAGCAACCCGGCCGTGCAACGAGGAAATCCTGGCTCCGGTCCGAGCACAAGGAAGGGTGCTTGCCTTGTTCATTGAATGTTCAACGCTCATTGAAGAAACCAAGCAAGCAAAGAAAAGTAAAACGGCCAGCTGCAGTTGGTGTTCTCTCAATAACATCTAGAAAACCTACAAACTTCCTAAAAGCTCTTTCATGGCCTTGACTTCAAAATCATCACCTCTGCTTCTAATGCCTTCCCCTACTGCATTTCCATTCATTTCATTCAATGGTCTCCTAAGAGGGCTATGAAACGCTGCTCAATTTCCCTCTAATCATTCTTTGTCCCCTTGATAACACCGATAACAAACTGGGAAGCCATTTCCATCATCCTTCAAGAATTATTGAAAGTAAATCCCAGTGAATACCAGTAATCTCAAATTCAATACTTCTGAGAAGAAGATTGCTCCCTGCATTACTGAGAGCTGGGTGATGATTCTTAATATTTTAGCTCCAATCCAAAGGCCTAGAACTTGACCTATGACGTGATTAATACACATAAAACATAACTCCAGCTCATGAAAAAGGTGTCGATTTGGTTGGCTAGAGCTGACAATTCCTAGTCATGATTTCTTGTGGATGATCAAGCGGAAATCCATAAAGTGTGCGAAGAGTTCGTGAAATTAGAAACTTGCCGGAACAATGATTTATAGTCGCTCCCCTACTGATGGTAGGTTCTTGATCCATCATAGTTGGAACTCAATTGCGTAGAGGACAATGAGAGTTCAACCCTAGGCAAAGTAAAGTCCACAAATGCTGTGCAACAACTAAATACACAGCCTCTCGCGGGTGATGTGAAAAGGCAGCTTAAAATGAGCGTGGAAGGAGGTTCATAAAGATAAGCCTGAATCCGCCATTCCAGTGAGCCAATGCAGGAAGGACCAAGTCTTCGTGCATGATCTGTCGGGAGGCCTGATAACAGTCAATGGATACAGGTCAGAAACTCAGAATAGTCCCCACTCAAACCGACCCCGCCAGCATAAGGATTGAAATGATATGATAGTTTAACAAGTTCAACAGGTCAAGAATCGAAATTTTTTCATTATAATAAATCCAGGAACCATCTTTGAAAAAAAAAATCGAATTGTGGTTCAAGAGAACATGAAGTGAATTCCTGTAGCTATCTAGATCAAGAAACATGCTGCTGTCCAATACGATCAGTTGTTAAATCATGAAGTGGAAAAATAGTCAAGTGTCATTGCGTCCTATGAAGATAGCACATCATGAGAGCAGAACAAGCATTCCCAAATACTGTTCTTTACGTTTTAATTCAAACAATCAGCACACAAAGCAGTTTTTCTCTCCAAAATACACTTCAAAAAAGAGATTCTTAAAGAATCAAATACAATCGGTGGTAAGAAGTAGGCGCAAAGAGGGTAAATTATTGGTTAAGAAATCGAAGGGAACACAATCTCCAAGCTATGCAGTGACATCAAGACAAAAAGGTTCCTTCTTTAAATGAACTCAGCTACATGCTAGATTTTAAATACTATAATTGAAGATAAGAAAATGGGAAACAGCTTAACACCTTGAGAATCCAATGAAGCCTGAGAAAAATAGAAAAATAATGCAACTGGCTGCTGTTCTTTGCATTCTTTTCTACTGTCACCCTTCCAGAAGTAAGATTTTTGATCAAATATATTGTATACCCTTCTCCCAGCAAAACTTTTATCTACCGGGTATAGCATCAACATGATTCACCATCCATGAAAATTACAAGTGGCATTAGCACTAATTCTGAAGAATTCATTGACAGGCAACCGGATTCTAGAGGGTTGAATAACCAAGCGATCCAAAAAGTTCCAAGCTTAGACAACAATTCACCGCAAGCATATCGCAACGAAGATTTTACAACTTTTACACCACAATGCCTATCAAGAGTAGGAGGAGAGCTATCATATAGTAGTAGGTGGCTCAATGGTAAGAGATTAAGACTAAAAGGTTTGCTTCCTTTATAGTTTCAGGTTTGAGCCCTATGGTTGCTAGTATGATGGCCACTAGAAGCTTACATGGTCGTTAATTTCAGGATCTTTGAGATTAGTCGAGATGAGTATAAGTTATCCCGGATACCAACGTTAATAAAAAAAAATAAAATGTGAGAGGAGAGCACACGCAACTATCGGTCAACAGGCACGTTGCAGAATACTCTGCTTAAATCACCCACCAGCCCACCCTGTTCTTTTTGAAAATCCAGCTGCATTTGAGTAAGAATCAAATTTGGACATAACAGCTTTCTATCCAGTAGATTGAGTAAAAAAAACAAGTATTCATGAGTAAACATTTCATATACTGGAAAATAAAATTTAGCTTATCCTCATCAATTTGCAGAATTCGTACTGTATGCCTTTCAATCAGGCACTAAATTCATTTTGATTCTGAATAAGTAAATCCATTTGGAAAAAAAATAATTTCTTCCTAATAATGTATAAGTCTGGTCAACAAATTCATCAAGCACCAACCTTTCATGTGGTCGCCAAAGACAATTCAAAGGAAAATAATCGAGCTCTGACCTCTTAGAATCAGAAATCGTGTCTAAATTCATTTCTGACCAATCAAACTAGTCGCATTTGAATTATAATCAAGAATCCAACAACGAAATCAGATATCATATTCAAAACAGAGCATATACCATGAAGAGAATTATCGACCAAGACAAGCATGCTGCAATTCATAATCAAATAAATGGATTTGATAGTTGGTACTGTTGGTTTATTTATTAACCAAAAATTCGATAACGTACATACAAAAAAAAAAAAAAAAGACTCAAGATTTAACAAGAACTTATGGCAATTACAATGGGAAGCAAGGCTGTAAGGCGGAGCGAATCCGGAGTGTTGTCAATTAGAAAAGGAAAGAGAAAATTCTACCAATATTCAATTCATTTTTCCAAACAAAGTCCCACGATGGCCTATCTTTTACGCCTTGATCAAATTCAACTCTTGTCCTGCAAATAGGACACGCAGAAACCTTAACAAGCCAACTATCCACACATTTCATATGCAAGACATGACCACAGCCAACAAGGCTTCTACACCACTGCCCTTGCTTTATATCTTCAAGACAAACCACACATGAACTTTGATCAGCAGCCGTTTCAGGTGTCGTCTTAGTCGAGAATCTGAATCTCGGGAGCTTCTTTAAGTCTTTGAGAGGCAACCCCTTTGGGGGATTGGAGGATGGAGTCGAGTGGCGGTGGAGTGCGGCGGTGGGAATGAGGAGGAGGATGGCGGCAACACCAAGGAGTACGAAAAAAAGGATGGTTATTGCGATCATTACTATGGCTTTCAGGACAAGAAAAATAAACTTCCGGTTTGGTTTTGGTGGTGCACCACCGTGGTGATGAGGAGGAGGAGACATGGTTACAGATGGAAGTTAATGAACGAAAAGGAAATGGTCAGACTGAAAAGGTTTTTGGTGTGACTCCAAAAATGGGGTCCAATTTATAGAATATGAGAGAAGAAGAAAGAGGAGTGCGTTTTTTATTATTCCACTTTCTTCTTTCTGTGGGTAGAAAAGGGCGGCTATAGTTAGAACTTAGAATGTCGATCTGATGTCGCAATGTGTTCGCATGCTGGTTTACGCGGAGGATCTGTCACCATTCTCACGCAAAACCTACGTGTAGTTTCTTCTGCGTTGGATGAGATGGACCTAGCTAGGTAGGTAGGAGGTAGGTTCCTTTACAACAGTC
>Ga0307515_10026209_pt1 | contig 10045 bp, 8 predicted proteins | sample 17_EM_MG_FD_194513 | JGI IMG/M metagenome (GOLD analysis project Ga0307515, IMG submission 194513) | Populus trichocarpa ectomycorrhiza microbial communities from riparian zone in the Pacific Northwest, United States - 17_EM | ecosystem: Host-associated > Plants > Roots > Unclassified | place...
AAAGCCCGGTTGGAAAAATGAAAGTCGCATGTGGCACACGTGCAAGGGTCGCTAAAATTTGAAGGCCGTGACATGGAGACTGTCGGTTCACTCTACGCGTTTTCCACGCGTTTCGACGTAGGGCTTGGTACGGGCCTGGACGGGGTGACAATTCAGGTTGCGTATGACGGGGTCCTTTGAAGTGATAAAATATACTATTTCCGGGGATTACAAAACCGTTACAAAAAAATACGAGGCACACCACGAGGCACACCACTGTGAAGGGTATAATCGGCGAAATAGTACAGGTAGATGAGGCAAGACTGATACAGGGGATAAATCAACGGTGAGAAGGGCAGAGCTGCAACACCCCGTCGGGATGTTATGGCCAAGTGACCAAAAAAGTAACCGAAGCAAGACGGTGCCGGACCAGGATCAGCAATGGCAAAAGCTGGCACTCGTCGGCTGCTGTAACCACCCGGAACGAACGTTTCCGAACGAGGTTGCGTATACGCGATCCCCGTCCTGCTGTGATCGGTTTTGCGTCGAGTCTACGGAGGTCGAGTCTGCGGAGGTCGAGTCAGCTCCGGGCTGTTCGATCCTGGTGGAAGTAAAAGGGAGAAACGCGCACCTTTAGCCTGTCTATCCGACTTCAATCCGTTCAACGTCACATTGTGTGTTGGCGAAGAGGACGGAGCGGACTTCCGGCGGAGAGACTTCAGTTGATCCTTCAACGAGAATGAAGTACCGGATTTTGACTTCTTTGTGGGCGCGTGATTGTGGGCTTTGGAGGTTTTGGCGCGGTCTGCGGGAGCAGAGTGAACAGTGGTGAGGTGGTCCATCGCTGCTAGTGGCTTTTTCTGACCGAGTGGTTGTTTTGGTTGTTGAGTAGGTGAGTCGGATTGGTGAGGGTCCCAATCCCAAAGCTCGCGATATTTATATACCAAACCTCGCATCTAGATGGCACCGCGCTTAGTAAGTTGGTTTCCAGTGCGCAAGAGTCAGCTTGAGTCATACTGTCAAAGACACCAAACATTCTCCATAAGCCTTCACACGAAGCGCACCAGGACTGTCCTGCCGAGCGTCCGGCATCCCCTCCCTCCAATCGACGGTGCGAGGAGATATGTAAATCGCACCGCAAAATTCCCAGGAGATTCATAGCGGCCAGACCCAACCCGCACCGGAGGCTTGATCCGCAATTCAGTCGGAGTCACCCTCTCGTCATGTTCGCCTCAACACATGTAAACGTACAGGAAGGGCAGACACAACTGTCAACCGGGCAGATTTTCCAAAGAGAAATAGAGCTGAAGGTCCGAAGCACTGGCTAAGCAAAACACTCCGAATACCAAGGAGCCCAGGCTGGACCAAACTTACAGAACGTCGGCCGTGCCAGGAAAAGTCGTGTCTGATGTGTGTGTCGCGCGTCGCATCCTAAAGTGGTCCGTTGGCGTGCTATCGAGAATTTGTGCCGTATCACGCGGGTGCTGCGGTCAATCTCCAGGATTCCAAAGCGTCTGCGTGAGTTGCTTTGTGAGATGATGGAAGCGAGTGGGTAAACTAGCGCCCACGATCAGCTGATCCACTTCCACGTTTACGGACGAATATTCATGAGCTCGAGGAAGTTGTCTGTATTCATGCTCGTGTGTGAAAGTTTGAATTTGAGTCTCAGCCCATGTCGTTAACTGAAGTCTACTGTGTTGTTGTATTGATTGACGGGAAGCGAAGCTAAGTACGTAGGAGATTCGATGTACGATTTCTTTGGTGGTTAGACACGATAATTGTTGGGCCCTAAGCCTAAGGTGCGGGAAAATGAGATATGAGGAGTTTCCTGGATTTTGTGCGTTGACGAAGGGTCCTCTACAGCACCCGTGAGTTCATCGATGACAAACCTGTGAACGTGTTATCAGAACCATCCTCCTCAAAAAAATTAAACCTACTCAGGCTGTTGGAACCCTGTTGTAATCCAGCTCGCGGCATGAGAAAAGGCCCCGGATGGAGTCCGTTGCGGGTTATACAGGGAGAGATACGGAACGTTTCCTTGACCGCTCCAATCGTATACCCCTTCACCCATTCCTCTCCGCACACCCGGCCTGGCGCGATGCCTGACCTTCGTCTCCAGTCCGCAAAGCGACAGCTCTATCCTCTTCCTCTTCCAATCGGAAGGGACGCGTTCAAATTTCACCCGTTCGAATATTTCACCCGCCGCACCGATCAGGAGCTCCATCTGTCCGTCCCCCTCGTACCGAATGTCCATTTGGGAGAGAAGAAAGACGAGGTCCGTGATTAGGTAGATTGCTTTCCATCTCGTCCGCCAGTCTGAACCGTCCATTACAATGTTCCGCATTGACTCGAGGGCCTTTTCCTTCTGTTCCTGTTCCAAAGTCTCGAACGGGTTGCACAGGGCAAACCTTAGAATGGTTGTTACGAGGTTATTCGTGTCCAGGGCCCTGTCGATAGTCATTCCCGCCTGTTCATCACGGGTAACGAACAAGTCTGCCACTTTCCAAAGTCTCCGGTTCCTCCCTTCGATCGTGTATGCGAGTGCGATAGCGAGCGAGTAGAGATATGGTAACCTGTAGTTCGGGTTTTGGCGCACGAAGTCAAAAGAGACGTCGTGTGTGAACAACGGGTTGGTGCAAATGTTTCGCGCAGCTCCGCAATCGGGACTATGTAGCCAAGCGAATGTCGTCAAGCGGCCATCCACCGCGAGTGTCGCTTCCAGGGTGGCCGCGTACGCGTCAAGGAACCCTCCTAGACACCGCGGGTCCGTCTTGATGGAATCAGGTAACCTGGTGTAAAGATCGCCGAGGCGCATCAAAGAACGGATCTGGCTTGTGATCAAGAACTTTGGTCCATACGCGATGGCACGGAGCCGGGTAGCCAATAGATTCACGGACACTGATTCGTCCCAGCCGCTGTATTCTCTGTAGGACTCCGTGGATGCGAGGAGGGCACCAGTGACAGAAGGTCCATCTTCGAATACCCCGGGGTCACTTCTCCACATCACGGCTACAAAGAAGCACAGTGCACTGTGCAGTTTGAGGGTATACCGTTCCGGCCGGTCATCGAATACGTTCAGACAATCGACGACTAGCGACGGAGTGGTGATGGGTTGAGCGCTTCTTGAGAGGGTGTTAAAGAACGCAGCGAATAGGCCCTGGAGGAATGAGGACAATGCCTTGTCCAGACCTCGATCGGATGAGCTGGAATCCCAGCTCCAGACGCTGAAATCTGGGATCAAATCGAGGGTGGATTGGTCGGGGTCGGAACATGCGAGTGTTGCCGCGTGCAGTCCGCGAACGATGCGTTGAAGGTGGGGTGCTTCCATCGACTGTATATTCGAGTCGAGCTGGCTGACAACACCCCTGATCGCCTCCCGCGACGGGCAGAGCCACAGCGCTGGGATCGCTCTCGACCAGTAATCCTCACGGCTAATTGTTGGACGGAGGGGAGTAAAGCGGAAGTGAGGTGACAGTTTTTCGAAAATTGTGGTGTTCCGAAAGAGGATTCCCTGATTGTGTTCCCCTTTCCCGAATGCTCGATCCATCTCATCCGCGAGAACTGTCGTACAGTGATCGAAGATTGGCTGATCGTCTTCACTGATATCGCTATTCTCCAGGACTGGGGTCAGCCATGAGACGAGGGTTCTGATGGTGGCACTGTCTAAGGGCCCCCTAGCCGTGCTTCTGTTCGTAAACACCTCGAGCGCTTCCTTTACCTCGTCTTTACTCAACGGCGTATGCCTCAACCCACCCAACACGGGAAGGCGGACTCCCCCACCACCGTCCGGGCGTCCGGTTTGTAGCTTGTTCAGGTTTGTTAAGGGGTTTCGATCCAGCCTGAATGTGGGGATTAGAGGGAGACCTTTAATCCCGTTGACGAAGGAGCGGATGAGTTCCGAGGTCGAAGAAGTGGGGATGGGAGCATCTGTGAAAAGGGGGAGCAAGGTTACCACCACATAGTTAAATGCTATGATCAAGCTTGGCACGCCAACGATGAGCCCGAGGTGCTCGTTTATGTCTCGTAACCGCAACCAGAGACCACCGAGGAACAAGAAGAGGGAAAGGTGGAGGGAGAACGGGATCGCGGCAATAAAGAGGTGCATTCTCCATCGTTTCATGGCCTCGAACCTTCGCTGCCTCTTTTCTGCCATCTTCCCGTAGTCTTCCGTCTGAACACCGTCTGCGAGGAAAGCGCACCACTCCAGACAGAAGACAGCCCAAGTGGCGGCGGCAACGCTTGACATGATGCTGAGGAACCAGAGGCTACTGACTGTCAAGATGGATGACGGTGGGTTTGGTGGAGGTATCCCGACGGTCGTGTTTATGGCAGACTGCTCAAGGAGAAGACGGAGAAGTTTGGTTGAGGTGTCTTCGTCAAGATTAGACATCGCGTCAAGGGCAAACGCGGTGACGATCGCAGTGAACAAGGCAGCCTACGCGGGGGTTAGGATCCAGAATGGCATTGCTGACGAAGAAAACTCACAAAAACCAGGAGATTGCTCATATTCGCCTTCCACTTCTCCATCATTTGCCAGTCTATTTTTTCCGCGGTCGGAGCTAGCGGGGGAGAAATCCGGAATCAGCTTTCCAACACGCTCTAAGGCCAGCGCACAGAAGTTCACCAGTTGGTCGGTAAGGCAAAACCTTGGGCATGTCATCGGAGGTCTGCTCTCCGGATGTTGGAAGGGTATTGACTATACCGGTGGTGCTGTAAGCTCTCTGCGATGTCAGTCAGGGAAAGTGAATTACCCAGTCTTTTGGCGTTCTCGAACTCTGTACTCCAATCACCCTCGGGTGGGGCCCCGTCAGGGACAGGCACTCTGGGTAGGTTCGGAGGGTTGCGTCCTATCGGGAGGATGTCAGCACGTCGCCAATGAGGGGAGGGGACAAAGGGACCTCGTGGGGGGACTTCCTGGATTACTTCGATGTGGGGAGACAGCGTGGCCATTGTCGTGTATACGCCCGTCACACGGTGATATATAGCATCACCAGTGCGAGAAATCCAGATACTAGCGAGTGTATTGGTCTACTAACTCGGATATTGGGGACACCAGTTTGAATAAAATGCGCCCGCTCTGGGGTCGCCATCATGGAAGCACTGTCGCTTGGGGATAGTACACCCCACCTACTACGTGAGGTGGGTCCCTCTCTGTTGCTCAGGGTTTTTGACGCCGTTAATGCATAGAATCACTGGAAAGTTGATTGGGCCACTGTAGGTATAGTCTTCGCAGAACTCCAAAGACTGTAGCTGGTTTCCTGAATTTCAAAAGAGAAATAGGGTTGAAGATTCGGATCATTGGCTAAGCAAAGCACTCCGAATACCAAGGAGCCCAGGCTGGAACGGGCTTACAGGACGTCATTTTGCCAGTGAACATCAGGCCCTATGTGCGCACTACGCCTCGTGTTTGCAGGGGGTTTGTCGGCGTATCAAGGATCTGTGTCCGTACTACGTGGGTGCTGCGATCGAGTTCCAGGGCCGCGTGAGTTGGTTTGCCAGATGGTGGAAGCGAGTAGGTGAACTAGCGCCCACTATCCGATCCTCTTCCGCATTGACGGACAAACACTCACGAGCTCGAGGAAGTTGTGTCTGTATTCTTGCTCGCGTGTGAGAGTTTGAATCCGAATCTTAACCCATATCACCAATCAAACTCTATTGTATTGTTACATTGGTGACGGAGGTGATACTAAGCAATAGTCGCAGGAGATTCGTTGCAGGAGGACCATTTGGTGGTTAAACTCAAGAATCGTTGGAAATGAAGGTACTGGAAACCGAAATACCATGAATTTCCGGCTCTTGGAACATCGACGCCGCGGGTTCATCGAGGACGAGCCTGTAAAGGTGTTTTCAGAACCATCCTCCTCACAAAAATTGAATAGTCCTGTTGAAGTCCTGTTGCAACCCAACCGGCAGCATAAGAAAAGGCCCCGGATGGAGTCCGTTGCGGGTTATACAGGGAGAGATATGGAACGTTTCCTTGAACGCTCCAGTCGTATACCCCTTCACCCACTCCCACCGCACACTCTGCCTGGCGCGATGCCTGACCTTTGTCTCCAGTCTGCAAAGTGACAGCTCTGTCCTCTTTCTCTTCCAATCGGAGGGGATGCGTTCAAATTTCGAACAGGCAATCTGGTGTAGAGGTCGCTGAGACGCGTCAAAGAACGGATCTTGTGATCAAGCACTTTGGCCCAAATGCGATGACACGGAGCTGAGCGGTCAATATATTCGCCCGCATTGAATCGTATTTTGGTAGGACTCCGCAGATGCGAGGAGAGGGCATCAGCGATAGAAGGTCCATCCTCGAATACCTTCAAGTTGAGATCACTTCTCCACACCACGGCTACGAAGAAGTACAGTGCACTGTGCAGTCTGAGGGCGTGCCGTTCCGGTTGGCAGTCAAGTACCTTTAGACAACCGACAACTAGCAACGGAGTGGTGATGGGTTTATCGCTTGTTGAGAGGGTGTTGAAGAACGCGCAAGTCCGTTACAGGTTACATTGTGACGGCCCTTATTGTGCAACGAAGACAGGTTTCCCAACGTGAGTAAAATGATCTGCAGTAACAATCTGCGAAGGAGGGCTTTGAGGATGAAGTGAAGCTGGGGCACTGCGATATCGTGTTCGAAGGCAGTCGCGGTCCCTTGCCAGGCCTTATGATCGTGTCACCCTGCGAACTTTGGATCGGGCCTCGATAACACTCACCCTCCTACCACCATGTCCGGATCCACATCCACCCCCCGTAGACCTTCTTCCGGCCAAGCGGCCCCCAACCTCCCAGAAAGCATCCAAACGTCAAGCGTCCTTCGACTCCAGCCCGAACTGAAGACCGCCATGGAAGAGGAGATCGCGAACCAAACTTTCAACTTCCCCTCCCTCGAACTTGCTCGTATGCTCTCTCCGAAAGAACTGAAACTGAAACCTGGCATCGTAGCTCCCAGTGCGTTGCCCCTCTTACACCAGTATGGCTGCATCGTGGATAATCAACCCTTTCGGAACGCTCTCAACGATGTCGTCGCGCGACTCGGGACCTTCACCCCACGAGCCCCGGGCGCGGGCGAACCAGCATATTATCGCGATCTTGCCAAGTTCCTCACGAAGTGTGTCGAAGTGTGCCACGATGTTCTTGACGAACAGGAAGGATTCCCGATCCGTCAGGAGCGATGGTACAATGATCTCGAATTCACTGTCGGAAAGCCGGTGGTCGACGGTGTTGAGGGTGCACCCCCTCTCAAGCCAGACATTACAGGAGGAAAGGGAATATCGGCATTCAAGGAGGAGCGCCTTTATTGGAAGCCACCAGCGGACAAACCAACTCATAGGATCACGCTACCCGTGGAAGTGAAGAAGCAGTGGAGAGCTATGGTCTCCCAGGCGGCTACATACGCGCGTTGTTTGTTCAGTGCGAGTCCAATACGAGCATTCGCACTTGTCTTGGCGTTCAATCACGAGAGCAATACCCTCCGGTTCCTGGTCTTCCATCGTGGCGGTCTTGCCGCTTCTGAGGAGTACAATATCACCGAGCGTGACGGGTTAGAAGAGATAGCGCGTCTTTTCCTCACGTTGGCATCATGGCGTACGGCAGAAGAGGAAGGGGTCGTCACCTGCTGCAACAACAGCACCCATTTACTCCCTGCGGATCAACAGGGTACGCTCTACGTGTCTGCAGCGGTAGAGGACATACTCTTTCGGACCCTTTGCGTCCGCGGCAGAATGACATCTGTTTCTCGCCTTCGTCTCCCAACAAACACTCCGCCAGTGGTTCCGGAGTCTCCCGCACAGAACCTGCCAAAACCCCTCATGGAGTTGAGTGGTTCGCTCAGGCGTTCCGTGAGGCTCCTCCATAAGGAATCGACATCTTCAAGTCCCACGACCACTCCCAGGGAAAGGGGAAAGCAACACAAGGAGGACCGGCCACAAGGACCGGCGAGGAGCGGATCCGGACCTACGACCAGAAGCGCCTCAAGGAAGGCTGCTTCCCTTCCCATAGTACCAGAACAGGCGCGTGGTGGGTGCTTCCCGGATGGGAGATCTAGGAGCAAACTAACTATTCAGTAGATGTGAGGGTTCAGGCCGCTCCCGACGTACAGCTGAAGTACACTCAGCCCAGGGAGATCATTCGCTCAGAGAACGACCCGATTCTGTCGGAGTTGACTGGAACAGTTGTTATCAAAACCAGTTGGCCAGGGACCGACCGTCGAAGTAACGAGGCAAACATGTACCGTGACTCAGCCGGTCGATTCGGGACGATTCCACACGTGTGTTCGTATGAGGGGGTGGGTGAACACGGCGAAGTGATCTCAAACATTTCGTTCCTCCCTCAGGAAGACGATATTACACGATGCTACTGGCCAATCTTTACCAAAACGCCTCCCAAGAGGCTGGATATCAGGACGCTTAGGTTCACCGTCTTCGGTGTTGAAGGGAAGTCACTCGTAGAAGCGAAGAGCCCTCGGCAATTGTCCCGCGCATGGGCCCACTTCCTGTTAGGTGCGTTCGTCATTGCGCTTTTGTGTGTTCTTCAACTGATTTGTCTTCCTGCAGGGTGGCTGTCGACGTACCTATCTGGGCACTTGCACAGGGATCCCAGCCTCGGGAACGTCCTCATGACGGACACACCTGTGAAGAGGAAAAAGTTCGAAATACCTAAGGAGTTCCAGGACCACCTGTCCTCGTTGCAGGACCAGACGACAACGGATGCGATCAGGGAGCTGTGTAGGAAAGTTGAAGAACTTGTTGACGCGATGAACATCTCAGACGATTGCATCGCGTTCGTTACGGATGGCGATCTTGCGATATCCTGGAGAGATTACTGGACCAAGGAACATCGAGCAACCAAATCGGTGAGCGAATCTCTGATTGTCGCCTGGAAGGCTGTGCCTGATATAACTCACAGGGTACACCCGAGTTCATGTCCCGGGCGCTCCTCGGTGCCAAAGGAGACTACTTGCATTCGCCTGTGGATGACTTGGAGTCCTGCTTCTGGGTCTCGGTTTGGAGCGTGTTTTTCAACAAGGACAATACAGGAAACCAATCGGGTCAAGAAAGAGATTTGAAGGATGCTCTCATCAATTATCTGAGCAAGGATAATGCCATGAACAGTCTCAGGCTGCTCTCGCATCGCGAAAAACACAGCAGCATCGCACAGCTCTTCCGGCCCGTCCTTCTTGAATGGTGGCGGAAAGTACGAGACCGGGATGAAATGTGGTCTGACTCGGTTCTGGCGGGTGAGCCGGAGAATGCGGACGGGGGATACTATCTGCCACACTTCCATCGCTTTGCTCTCCAAGGTGTTGTGGATGTCTTGGAAGTCCTAGCGAAGCACTGGAATGACAAGATTAGCTGGGAGAGCTGGGCAGGGCCTGGCTCGTCGATGTAGATATACTCCTTATGTCTGTATCTTGCATTAAACTCTTCTAACATTGTGCAAGCTACTCGTGAAATCACAGGATGTTAGGCATGAACTGAATGAGCGCAGGTTCCGGCTGACTCCTTGTCCTAGGCGAGCATCTGTCTGACACGTTGATGGGAGCTTCCAGGTGCATTCGTTTGCGCGAACCTGTGGTTTAGGAAAGTGACTCTCGGGGTCTGCGTTGCCGTGCTTCCTTTCGTAACCTCCATCACTTTAAGGAGGAATATTTGGATCCGGTCTCGGTCAAGCAAAGAATTGGAACACGGCGGTGATAAATGCCGCCAAGAAAACCTCCCATCCGAACTCCCAAAGCAGTGGCTGATCCTGACACATCTTAGACGTGCCCGTTTTTGACACGATATCCGGCCCTACAGCACGTGAAGGAACAGCCTTTCAGTCGAGAGTGATGTCTAATACTCAGAAGATGTAGGTCTTTTCCCCCGGTTGAATGATTTCTCGTTCTCTGGGAGCGGATTGATATCCCGTATACTAACCCCCCGAGGCAAATGGGGCACCAATAGAAGCGCTTCGGAGACTGTGGTTGGAACCACATCGTCAACCTGCTGCATCACATCTTCATACCGAATTCAATAGTTGGAGTTCAGAGCGCGTTTTTACAGGTGTGACTCCTGAAGTCCCCCTAACGACACGTCAAGTC
>Ga0307515_10026210_pt1 | contig 10045 bp, 2 predicted proteins | sample 17_EM_MG_FD_194513 | JGI IMG/M metagenome (GOLD analysis project Ga0307515, IMG submission 194513) | Populus trichocarpa ectomycorrhiza microbial communities from riparian zone in the Pacific Northwest, United States - 17_EM | ecosystem: Host-associated > Plants > Roots > Unclassified | place...
CCCCCTCCTAAGAGCTTATTAAAGGCGTAAGGGGGATTTATTTATAACCGGCTCTGTAATACTAAAAGGCGAGCGGGATATATATATGCTTTATATATCTTTTATACCTAGGCCCTAGTTACTAAGCCCTTTTTAGGGTAACTAGCCGTAGAGAGGAGATGGAAAAACCGTAGGCTTATTATTTAGGCCGTTAGGCAGAATATAGTACGGACGGTGGATAACCATATACTCCGCGGGCGATTGCCCTAGGGGTTAAAAAGGGGTATATTTATTTACTTTTTCTTTTCTTTACTCATTCGTTAATATAAGGGGTTATTAATATCTTTAATTTAGGATTTAGGAACGTTAAATTAGACTTATATCTATAAGGATTATATAGGTAGACCTAGGTAAGGGTATAGTACTTATTTACTATAAAGGGGCACCATTAGCGGTGGTTTTCAAAATCTTATTATTCCGCGTAAAAACTTTTCACTACTACCTACGTTTTAATAACTACGAGCTCCTACCCATACGCTATATAATATCTTTATATTAGCTCTACTAAACCCAAAGACTAGTAGGTTTATAGGCTAAGTTACCTTATATAGGTATAGAGTCTGATTTTAACGGCCTATATTATAAAATTAATATACGTTGCCTTTATAATTAAATATATAAAGCTTAACTCTTAGGTTTAGGAAGGGGTTATATTTTAATTAAATTTAGGAAATTATAATATAAAGTCCTTATAGCGTAGTGGTAAGTCCTCTTAGTTACTTAATTTTAAATCTAGCCTAGTAGGATTAAGGAGCTACGGCTCGCCATTAGGTGTATATACTAAAATATTATATAGAAAAAAGGGCGTTATACTTTTCTAGGCCTTATATGATATAGAGAATTATAAGATTAATTTAAAGCCTTGCTAATACGTAATTTAATAAAAACCACCTTCTTTTTTTAATCTTTTTAATATACTTTACACGAGAATTAAACCTATAACCTCCAATTACCTAATTAGGTAAAGGGCCTTGGCAATAATATAATAAGGCTTAGTACTAAGCAATAGAAGGAAAGGGAGAAGAAGGAGGGTTTTAGAATTACTTAGCCATAATAAGGAAATTGTGATCTTAGTATAGTATTAAACTTTATCCTAAAAGTTCGATTAACGACCTATATAAAATGTTAACAATGTTTAATTTTAGAGCTTTAAATTAATATATTTTCTAGGAATACCTTTTATAAATAGCTTTAAGGGCGAAACCTAGAATATTTAGTAATAGTGTAGTTATAAAGGGGGTATATATTTATATCCCCAAACGTTATTATATAATGCGATTTTTAGTATATAAAATTAAAAGTCTCTTTAGGGAAATTAACTCCAAAATATCTATTACCTCCTACCGATATTGTTTATATCCGTTAGGGTTAAGCTAAGTTAAAAATTATTAGTCTTGGGAGTTAAAGCAACTAAAGACCCGGTAACTAGTCTTTTTAACTAATTCTAACAGATAATCCTCTCTACTCTCCTAAGTATGAACGCTACGCGGATTACTAGCCCTTAAGGTAAAAATATTACTAAGCTTATATAGGCCTTATAGATGTTAGTAGATAACTGCTTTAAAATCATAGTATACTTACCTATTTATATATACTAACTCTATTACTATATCCAAATTCTATTAAATTAAAAGGGTCTGCTCTAATTTAGCTTACTATCTTTTAACGGTTTAATTATATCTTCTCTTAAAAGATTATACTAAGAGCTTAGATACTTTTTTATTAAGCTATACGGACTTAAAATCTTATTAACTTATAGTAAAGTATCTCCGTTTTCGCTAATAATATTCCGGCCCTTATTATAGATATTAAGTATTTTAGTAGAAGTTAGGACCTCTAATTAGAAGATAACAAAATTAAAAATAGTAGAAATTAGTAGAAAGTAATAGAAAGTAGTAAAATATAGTAAAAGCAATAAGATAGTGGAAAGTAGTAAAAAGTAGTAAAAAGTAGTGAAAAGTAGTAGAAAGTAATAGAAAATAGTAGAAAATAGTAGGAAATAGTAAACGGAATATATAGTTAAAACTTATAGTAAAAATGGCCTTTTAGCGGCAGCCTATTAATATACTAATATAATTTAAAAACCTTTTTTTAAGAAATCTAGTAAATATATTATATTATACTAGTTCTAGTTAATATAGGTATATATATAAGAGTAAATCTATATTAGGAAATAGATGTTTCCTTTACGGGTAACGCGCCCTTACTTACTAGCCTACTACTTTATTTTAGCCCGTACTTTAACCTTATTATATAAAAGCGTCCTCTACTTACTATTTTACTCTCCCTTCTCTATTTTCTCTTTCCTCCCTAACGCCGCGCATCCCCCTTATTAAATATTATTGCCTTAGCTAAGCCTCCTCGCTCCCCCCCTAAGCTATTTTACTTCCCTATTAGCGTCCGCGTATATATAAGCCCTACTACTTCCCTTAATTTCCGTATTGTGGTGGTGTAGATTGGACGTCGCCTACTGTCTTAGTATTTTCCTATATTTATAGAGCTTTCGGCTTCCTTCCTTCTTTCCTCTATTATATATATCACGACCTTACCAGTTACCGGAAATACACTCTTTTCTTTTGTTCTTACTGACTGTTCTACTAACTAACTAACTGACTAACTAACTAACTAACTAACCAACCGACTGACCGACCGACAGACAGACGGCACTGTGACTTTCCTATCTTAGAGAGGTCGTACCCTCCCATAGTATCTTAAACTAATAGTTATATAGTACCTCTTAAGCTCTCTAACAACTTCCTCTTTTATACTCTCTTTATAGTAATAAATAAAACGGCTCTTTCTATTCTTACTACTAGAGTAGTAATAGCTATTTATCCTTTCCATAGCCCAACCTTAAGAGACTTATCCCACTTACGCGTACGGGCATTTACGATATTTAAAGCTTTCCCCCCTCTTATTTAGGTTATTTCTTTACCTTTAAGGAGCTTCTACCTATAGCTGCTAATTAACGGGATCTATAGGAATTATTATATTAGTAATATTACCTGCTTTATATTTCTAGGAAAGTCTTTTTTCTAGAGTAACAGCGCCTAGTCCCTTACCGCTATAAGCTCCCTTATATTACTAGACGGCTCCTAGTTACCTTATATCTTATTATATTTTAGCTAGTAAACCACTTAATTATATAGACATCCTCTCCCTAAAATAGGCTGTATGCTATTAGCCCTAAGTACCTTAAGTTATAGAATTTATAACTTAATCCCTATTAGTATAGCTATAAATAGCTATAGGACTATGTTAAGAACCGCCTAGCTATAGATTGTACGGGTTGTAGCTACTATAAGCTATAGATATATTAGGCAGTATTATATTATAGCGTTATAATAAAGGCGAAGCTAGATACTAAAGTGGGTCCTTAGTAAAACAGCTATAGACTAATGCTAATTACTTAGCTTGGTTAAAGCTACGCCACTAAAAGCTAAAAGCCTTTACCCTTTTTAGCACCTTCTCTACTTAAACTTAAATCTTATCTTTACCTAATAATTAGAGGATTAAATTACAATCGGAGAACCCGCCGAGCTTTAGTCTAATTTAGTCCCCTTTTAGCTAAGGAGGTATAGGTTATATAAAAATATCCCTTATATAGACCTAAAACTTATAAGGCGGAATTTAAAGGTAAATGGCCTATTTAGTAGCACAGCCTGGGGTCTAGTAGAGTTAGTATTATAATCTTACTCTTAGCTAATAAATACTAGAGGAAAATTTATATATTTAATCTCCTAACGGAGATAGACTTTATACGGTGGCTATATTAGCTAAAAGAGCGCAATAAGATAAATATAGGTATAATCGCCTAATCTACTCGCGTTATCTACCCCCTTATATTATTTGTAATATCTAATTATAAAAAAGGGTAAAAGCAAGGCTTTTACGCATATTTAGGAGGTTAAAAAGCGGCTATAAGCTTTATACTGCGACTAAAGATCCTAAGAAGATATTTAAGGATCTACTTATTACTTAGAGTGTCTTTTAATACTTATAGCAAAATCGCGGCACGCCCCCTACCTATCTAGCCCTATAAACTATAGTCTTGCAGAAAATATAGCACGGAAGATCTAGTTTACTAATATAATTGGGTTGGAAAACGGACATATTAGCGCTAGCCCTAACTCTAAAAAGTAAGGGTAAAGAAGGTACTTTATTACCAACCTCCTTAATAAGGAGGCTTAGTGTAATGCCTCTATTAGAGGCTAAATATGCTAGCTTAGTTAGTTAGGTCTTAATCACTATTTCCTAATAAGTGTTAATCTTATAATAGAGTTTAAACCTATATAAACCTTTATACTTTATAAACAGCAATTGCTAATAGAGCGTAGGTTATATATTTTAATTCGTTATAGAGCTAGTAGCGAAAAGGGGACTAGCGTGTATTTAAAAGCTTAGTATAATCCCCCCTTTAGGGCTATTGGAAAGGCATAAGATAATAATAACTCTAATAACAAGAATAATAATAATGGCTATAGTAACGTTGGCATTATCTTAATCTTTATTTCGTATCCCTCCTAAAATTTCGCTTAATAATAACAATTTCTATACTAATCCCCTAAAAAATTAATAGCTTCGCCTTAGTATTATATAGCTATAGCTTTTAAAGAAGGTACGAGCAGCGCACCTTAGAAGAAGTATAAAATACCTCGTTTCCCCTTAAGAAATAATCCTAGGGCGTATTAAGCCTAGCTAATCTTAGGCATATTATTCTATATAGAACCTTAGTTTAGAGATTCCGTCTAATAAAGCTCCTATAGACCATAACTATAACTACAAGAATGATTATAATAAGGATAACGAGAATAATAAGGAAGATATCTATGGGGATGCCTATAAGAGAGAAAGTAGTTAAGGTAATTACCCCTAATAATTACCCTATTACTCTCTCCCTATTCTCCTAGTAGCTATAAATATATATACTTAACTACTAGCAGCGGATTTAATAGTTATTAAAGATAGTATAGCCGACCTAGACTTAGAAGCTAAAGGTAACGGAGCTGGTAATAACACTAGTAATAAAGCTGGTAAAGTCAGCGATTAATTAATGCCTTATAAATTAGGTATACACTCCCCCTCTATAAAACGGTCTTATCTAATAATTATTAGGTAACGTAAATAACTGCAGTAATAAGGATAATAAGGGTAAGGAACTACCTTCTTTAAAAGAGCTAGAAGATCCCTTTAGTATATTTACGTATAACTATATTAAACTTACGGCGGAAGACATTAATAAAATAGATAGTTTAGCTAAGGAAATTAACGTTATAACTATTCCCTAGGCTAAATAGAAGCTAGAGACCTACGTAGTGGCTAATTAAGAGTCCTTAATAGCCGATAAGGTAGATAATGGTAGTAAGTTATAAATATTAAAAATATTATCACTATAACCTAATAACAGCGATACGTAGATAATCCGCTTATTAGAAAGGAGGGTAATTATAAAAGAAAGCATAGAAGGCAAATTATCCTTAGTACTAAGGAAGTAAAAGCTTAATTAACTTAAGCAGGACAGTATTATTAATTATAATTCTAATAACTCTGCTAAATATAGTAGTAGGGGTAGCAAGGGCAGCAAGGGTAGTAATAGTCTATATCCCTAGAAGTAATAAAGGCTACCTACCTCTTATAAAGACTTACCTTCTAGCCCTTCTATCCCTGTCCTTAACCTTAACTTTTAATACCTGTAAGTTAACTAGTAAGTAGTATCTACTCTATAGCCCACTAGCCCTTTACTTTAAAAGCCTACCCTTCTCTATAATATTAAACCACTATATAATAAGGATAAGAATAGTAATAGTAATAGCGTCGCTAATAACTAGAGCAATATTTTAAACCTAAAGCCTACTTTAAAGCGCTATACCCGGGCTAAAAAGATAAAATTAATAAAATAAACTTGGGTAATAAATAGGAGATTAATAATAATTTAAGGGAAAGAATAACTAAGTTAGGGCGTAAATATAAGGTGGCTTAGAAGCTAACCTAGGTTTATAAAAGCGGGCTTTTAAATTCTAAAGATGCCCTTAAGTCTTACTAAAAACGCGTCCGGCATACTAAGGTTAGATTACTATAGGTGTACTCTATAAAAGTAAAGAGCAGAGCTACCGTGCGTAAGGAATAGTGGTAATACCCTAGATATAACGGGACTAGCCCAGTTATAGTAAGAATGTCTTAGTAAAACACTTAATAGATAAATTCTGCCAAGTTCTACTAACTTGATCAAATTCTACCGAATTCTACTAGCTTAATTAACTTCTGCTAAGTTCTGCCAGATTCTACTAAAGTCTGTTAAAGACTGCGTGCATATATATGTATATACGCACGTATCAACTACTAAGACCCCTAACTATTTAATTATAAGATTCTCGCGTTATTCCTATCTCTTCTTTACGTAACATTTTGTTTTTAGCAAGAGCTATATACCCTTAGATTTAGATAGAATTTATATTATTCCTTTAAATCTTCCCTAAAGTCTTTTCGCGCCCTTATACCAGAAAATCCTTATTCTTAAATAGTGGTGCACTTTTTTAGCTTAGAGGTCTATTTCTAGTTTAGCACTCTTATCCTTAGCGCATTTAGTAGGAGCATCTTATAATTGCCAGTCTAATAGATTTAAATTCTTTATATACTTTAAACAATGTACGGTAGTAAAACTTTAATTACCGCCCTATATAAGTTATATTCTCGCTTAGATAGTTATATTATACTATATAAAATAAAAGTAACAAGGCAAAAGCGTATATAGTAGAGCGCTCTTAGATAATCAATTCCTTAATAAGCGGCTTATTGTAATAATCTAATGCGTATAGCCTTTTAGTGTAGCATATAAAAACATATAAGCTCTTAGCAGGAATTTATAAAGTAATTAGCATTTAAGTGTGTCGTTTCTATACTCTTATAATCCCAAATTTATTATAACTACTTTAGCCGAAATTTATAGAGCAAGTATTCTTTTTAAGAGAGGTAATTAAAGATTAGCTATATTACGAACGCTTTAAGTACAATGTTATAACTACTAGGAGAAGAGTCGGAAGTAGCTAGTTAGTTAATTAAGGCATAGTCTAGGATAGAGCCGATAGAACTATATAATAAGGAATGGTAACTAAAGTTATATAATATGCTACGCATTAAACGGGAGAAATAAGAGGAACTTACGTACCTTATATATAAGGCGTATATTATATATAGAGAGGATTTCTTAGGAGTATGGTTATATATTTAAAGGACCATAGTCCCTACCTAGATAGTTCTTCTTTTTGTAGTGAATCTTAGAATATAATTAGAGTTAATTTATTAGGCAACCACTCTACCAGTTATTATTACGTTATTGACTTCTTATTTACCTATATACCTAGCCCATTAATAAGTCTACCGTAGTTCCTACTATAAGGCTTTATTATATATTTACTACTAAGGTTACTATATTAATAAAGTTAAATAATATATTACCAAAAGCAGTAGCTATAATAGCGTTAACCGCAGCGACTACTTTAGGATTAGGTAATAACACTAATATAGTAAACACTAACTCTTAACTAGTTACTGTTAGATAGCTATAGGAAATAGTTAATTAATTAATAAACAATAATAGGATATTTAAAAAAAGGATTAATAAAATCGGAGTAGCTAAGGTTAAGTTACCCTTAATTAAGTAATTCTTAGGGAAGAAGTTAAAACTTAAAGGATTCCTTATATAAATATACTTTAAGGTTATAAAGGAAGGAATAAAACTAAGGACGCCTATAGATTAAGTTACTTACGCAGAATTGTTCTTAATGGGAAGGGTACTTAAGTGGTTTAAACCTTACCTTATAGAGGTATAGGAGTATAGTATAGTATATATTCTTAAGTTAAAGTAGGTTTACAGAATGCTTAACGTAGATATTTAAAGACCTAGAGGTAACCACTATAGTAAAAAGAAAGCTTTAAAACCTAGTATAAAGGACGTTTAATAATTGAATATATAATATAGTTTTAAATATTAGTAATATAGGTTAAATAGAATAATAAGGCGCTTATGGCATAATATAAGCAAGGACTTTTAAACCTTCACCACACATGCAACCTTACTAAAAGGTAGCGCCACACTCCAAAACTTACGCATACCCATCTTACCATTAAAAACAATCGATTTTCTAACTTTCAAGACCTAATTCCTACTGCCTAGCGAGCTAAAGGTGGATTTATTTATTATTTTACCCCCTTTTCCTAACAGAAAATTTTCTTTAAGGGTGGCCCTAGCTTATAAGCGAGGCACGGATAGGAACACTAAACCTACTACTACTACTAATACCAAAACTACAAAATAGGAGCTAGTTTCTCTACTACCTCTTAGCCTAATCTCCCCAGAAATCTTCTAGTAGGATTAGTAAGGAGAAAAGGGTATAAGGATAGTAAAAACTAGAAAAACCCCCTTATAAGACATAAAATGCCAAGGCCCGGTAGGCCTAAAAAGAAACCTCCTATAGAAATAAGTGATAATAAGTCTATATCTACACTCACTTTTTCTACCCCTTCTCCTTCCCCTGGCCTATTTGGGACAGGAGAAAAAAGAGGATATCCTTAGTCTTCTACTAAAAAAGAAAACCAAAAACCTATAAAAAAGATAACCAAAATAAGGACTTTTATGGCTAGTATATAGAGTATACCTTTTACTCCCCTTTCTCTAGAACAACACCTATAAAAGGCTTTAGATAGCCTAACCCAGGCCTATAAAGGGCTAGAAGAAGAAGAAGAAAAAGAAGAAAATAAAAAGGAATAAGTTAAATAGCTAGAGGACTATACACGTAGTGTCCTAGTAGGAGAAAACCCCTTTATAAAAGGAAAAGAAAAGACAAATAATGTCCTAAAAGGACTAGTTAAAGAAGTAAGAGCTCTCTATAAGGAGGTAGCCCCTACTAAAAAAACCTACGCAGAGAGGCTAAAGAAGGACCTCCCTACTTCGTCCTCTCTACCCTCCTTATTACTACCATTTCCTACTCCTTTTACTTCTACTAGAAGTAAGAAAAAGCAGCTATAAGAAAGAAAGCTAGTCTTAATTATAGACCAAAAGGACTAACCTTTAGATACCTTCTCTATACGAAACAAAGTTAATTAATTATTTATATTAAAACTGCAAGTAGAAAAACCTATTTTAGTATCCATAGCTAGAACTAAAGGAAAACAAAATATTCTCCTTATGACTACAGAAGAGTATAATACAGATTTCCTAGTTAAATATAAAGAAATCTGGCATAACTACTTTACCTTTTAAAGAGAATAAAAACTAGAACCTTGGGTTTAAATTATAGCCTATAGGGTTCCTACCCTACCTTTCTTAGGAGAAGGAGGCTCTAAGCTTCTAAAAGAAGAAATTGAGACCTTTAATCCTATAAGGATATAAGGACTACCTAAATGGATCTTATTTAGTGTAAAAAGACACGATCTACAGACCAGATTTAGCTCTATAGTTTTTACTATAAAGAATAAAGAAAAAAGATAAGAAATCCTTAAGCAAAAAGAGATATTAATTGCAGGTACAGCTACTAAGGTAGTAAAATACCTCAAAGTCTCTCCTACTACGCAGTATACAAGCTGCCAAAAATTTGGCCATATAGGAGATAGGTGCTCTACTAGGGCCTACAGATACTATGCGGCTGCACATTTATCTAAAGACTATTCCTATTCTACCTATATAATAACAGGCAAGCCTTACTAATATACCACCCCTCTTTATATTAATTGTAAAGAAAAACACTTTACTAATAGTAAAGACTATAAGACTCTTAAAGCTGCTAAACTAGTACGCGAAGAAGAATCTATGGAAGAATAAAAACAGATAGGATTTTAGAAGGAGGCAACTCCTACTAGGCTCTTAAAAAGATATTAGAGAATAAAAGGATAGAAATAAATTACAAAAGGACAGGGACAGGGGTTAGGATTTCTTATAGTTTTTCTTACCATTTTCTCATTCCCTAGTAGTTGTAGTATCTTAGTATTTTACTAGGAAACTATAAACTCC
>Ga0307515_10026211_pt1 | contig 10044 bp, 8 predicted proteins | sample 17_EM_MG_FD_194513 | JGI IMG/M metagenome (GOLD analysis project Ga0307515, IMG submission 194513) | Populus trichocarpa ectomycorrhiza microbial communities from riparian zone in the Pacific Northwest, United States - 17_EM | ecosystem: Host-associated > Plants > Roots > Unclassified | place...
TTGAACCTCGACCACGAAACCTCAGTTACAACTGGATGTAATCTCGATTCGTTAGCGCAACATTCACGCCTCTTGTACCACATAGTATAAATGCGTAGGTACTTCGGTCCTCCAAGGCGCTAGCTGCGAGACTACCGGCCACCCCCATTTTCCTGGCCTCGCTGTTGATACGACGGAAAAATAGACCCCATTGAAGTGAATTGGTCTATTTAATTGTCACGACGAGGACGAGGTGAAGGTGGTGTTGGGCTCCAAGTGGTTCCTCAAGGCTGGCGTTCGATGTTTGATGAGAACCCCAAGCGACGGGGTACTACTCCGGTCTCGGTGTCGGTGGTATCGCACCTAATCAACGCGGCGCGCAAGTGGTATCAAAAGGCGGTGCAGCACCAATGACGATGCTAAGTGTCACCTGCGCGAGCTCGAAAGTGGTGGCGGGAAGATGATCGACAGGAAGGAACACAAGGACCTGGCAGAGGACAAGCTTGTTCGTGACCATACCCAGGGATTGGTGCCGGTGGATCTGTCGCGAGTACGCCGCCGGCTCGAGCGCCATCGTGCCGCCGTAACCGCGACAACAACAACAACAACAGCAGCAGCAGCAGCAGCAACGCGTGGCCAGCTCCGCGTCTGCATCTGTATCTGCATTCAACCGGCACTCGCACTCACACCAATACCTTCAATGATGCGATGGGCCTCGCGCGCCCGGCGTCCTAGTCGTAGAATACTATAAGCTAAGGAAGGCCCTCCCGGATACGATTGGGAGATATGCGGGGTGAGTGAGGATGGTGGGAGGCCTCAGCCGGTGAGCAACGAACATGAACCCCCCGACGCCGAATCACATTGCGTGCCCTTTAGAACCATCTACACGACCTGATATATTACAGGAGATGGGTTTCCATAGTCAGAAACTTGACGGTGAAGATTGTAGTTTTATGTGAGCGGTCGGAGCAGTCTGTCTGCCTCTCGCGTTCTTGCTTTCAGTCTTCCATTTGTGGACCGTTCGAGCTATCGTCGCATGGGGCATGTTTTTCTGCTGGTGCTTAACCTAACTTCCTTGGGGTCGTATTCGAATGCGCGCATTCAATTGCTGTTTGTAGGTTTGGAAATCTAGCTTTTGGGCTACTGCATCTTCCATCACAAGTACGAATTCACCATAGCTATTCTGAGCAACTCGCGTTACCATATCATAACAATAAATCTTCTTTCCTCAGCTCATTCACCGATGCGACCTTAACTTAATTGCCCTGAGCCATAATACGCTATTTGACAATTGGCAGCGACTCCTTCAATCCCTTATTGCTATTTTAAATATGGATCCATCTGGCCCAACAGAGAACGCACCATCCTTGCTCGACGTCCTCGAGACTGCCAATACCATGACAGGAGAGCTCAACACTCAAGAAGCGGATGCCGCCAGCACCATTGCCGAGCGTCAAGGCAATATAGATGCTTTGGAGGAGGAGACTGCACGCAACAGAGAGACCGTTATTGCCATGCACGCTGAACGACGCCGACGCGTTGCGGCCCTCCAAAAGGCAGGGCGAGTACCCTCGGAGGAAGTGTGGGGGAAATTGGAAGAAACTCCATTCGAGTTAGAACTGGTCAATTCTCCGACACTGATTCTCCCTGATGAACTCATGGCGGACATTTTCGACTGGCATATGTTGATGGGTGGGAAGTTGACGACCGCGTTACTCGTTTGTAAACGGTGGTCAATGGTGGCGTATAGTAGTCCCCGACTTTGGGCCAGGATCTCCGTCACCAATCATGCATTTCGTTCGCGCCATTATCTTCGAGGCTCTATTCTATGTGCCGACCTCGACTACTTACATTTTGTTCTCTCTCGTTCCCGGTCCTGTCCTCTTCAACTCGAACTTTCCTTTTCATCCAACGCGTCGCCACATCACATCGAATACAGTAGCAGCTCTTTGCTCATTACGCCCAGGCCACTGCTAATCGCATAAAGGCAGTCAAACTTATTCTGGGTGAGCAGATATTGCGACGGTGCATAGGCCTCGTCCTGGTAAACGGTTTTCTCCCTTTTGAGTACCAAACGCGATCGTTCTTCCACTACAATTCGATTTTATACGACGCCTAGAAAATATCACGAATACTGTCCGTTCAGTCATCGGTCGATCTATCCCCAGCCCTGCGGCATATCCGTTGTAGTCATGGTCTGAGCGCCGAAAACAAGGGAGTAGGGTTGTGCACGAAAAGAATTGGCTCGGTCGGGTTTCTCGGTCCCTCAGACAATTTCAGACATGTGACTAGCCTACAATTAATCAACCTTACAAAGACTACTGTGTTTTAACATGAAAACACAACCCCAAACTTGCACAGGTACCTGTTCTTGTCCTAGTGTGAACGTGCGCATCATCTTTGAAAACGCAACCGCATGCTTCATCGCAGTCTGTTTGGTGTCTGCAACAACAACACAGTGCCACAAACGCTGAGCACGAACGTCTCGGTTGAAGTGATCCCATACCATTGTGTGTAGCCGCAATGGTTGCCTGAATAGTATGAACCCCCTCGTCCGACGTTCCGAGGACACTATCAACCCCCTGGAAGTTTGATCCAGTCGGCACCCAACAGAAGATTCAGAAACCTCTGTCTTCTGATCTTGAGGCCACCTAATGTGCCAGACGGCAGGCGAATCGACAATTCCTTAGTCGACTCGATATTGTCACGAAAGATCTTGAGAGCCACCCGACCAGTACCCAGATGATTGTGGACACGTTGTTCGTGCTCCCAACCAGCAACGTCCCTCGATAAAGAGTGTCTACTCAACCTATAAAACAAGTCGAGGACCTCCTGGTTCTTTAGTTGGCAGCGCCCCTTGTCAAAGATCGATTTCAAGGAGGTACGGCGTTGGGATGAGAGCTTCGGCCGCCTTGAATTCCATCGCGCCCTGTGGATGTTACGTTTCGTAGTTCGCATGTAATGATAGTAACGTCTAATAGCCTGGGTTTAAACCTGAGGACTATTCCTTCAGTCCTACGTATAAACGCTAGCTAGTGCTAGCTAGTTACGGATACACACATTCCGTAATATAGAGTAAGATTCGGACGCTACCCAGTAGTGTCGGAAGTAAGGGACGAGTGAAGTGTTGGATGTAAACTATACGACTGCGTAAGGTGTTCCTTAGGTCTCCAAACCTTGGAGATGTGTCAGGACACTATAAGCGAGAAGTAATAGAGTGTGTAGCGGAAGAGGAGCGCGGAGTGCGAGTGACGGTGAAGTCTTCAATATAATTTCAATTTAATACCAGTTGCTTATCCTGGGCCTACTGTCCCTTGCACTCCGTATCTCTATCTAGATCAGCTTGCTAGTGGGTCTTGAGGCTATGGATAAATGTGTGGTAATAAAGTGATATTCCAAAGGTCCGCCACGGAGGCCCCTTGTATAGGAGCGCACTCCGCAGTGAGATACGTGTCCACATAGATACAGCCACGTAATCTTTCCATATGGTACGTTCCAGCTGCGCCTACGTAGTCACGGACCCTTAGGTATTACATATGTTTTTCTGCGCCTTCCCAATTGCTTTGTGCACCACCGCGGTGGACAAAACAAGTCGGTCCAAGAACAAGCAGGAACCCATTACCCTACCGAAGGATAATACTCAAGAAGTACCTACAACCAGTCTCAGTTCCCGACACATATCCCGTTCCTCCACTGACTCGCGCGTTCGTCAAGTTATCACTTTCCGCCAGTACCCGTTCTATAACAGTGGACGGTGAATGAAGAGAATGCTTGAGCCATTACTTCGTGGCAGTGGTCCGTTGCCCACGGATTTCAATTGGGATCCAAATATCTGCAAAAGAGCTTCTGTTACGTTTCGTAGTTCAACTGTAATGAAAGTAACGTCTAATAGCCTGGGTCTAAACCCGGGGACTCTTCTTTCAGTCCCACAGATATACGAAATCTAGTGCGGACTAGTTACGTATACACGCGTTTGATAGTATAGAGTAAGAGCCTGACACTAACCGGTAGTGTCAGGTGAATAGAATGAATAAGACGGAAGGAATCTAAAGCTAGACAAATGCACAAGGTTTTCTTTAGGTTCTAGACCTCAGATGTAACTCAGAACACAGTATACAAGATGTAATAGAGTGTGTAGCGTGGAAATGGAGCAGCGTGTGTGGAAGACAGTGATTTGTCTTTAGTGCCAGTTCTTTATCCTGGGCCTATTGTCCCTTGCACTCCGTATCTCTATTTAGATCGGCTTGCTAGTGGGCTCTTAAGGCTGTGGATAAATGTGTGTGTGGTAATAAAGTGATATTCCAAAGGTCCGCCACGGAGGCCCCTTATATAGGAGCGCGCTCCGCAGTGAGATACGTGTCCACATAGATGCAGCCACGTAATCTTCCCAGATGGTATGTTCCAGCAGCGTCTACATAGTCACAGACCCTTAAGGTATTACATAGGTTTCCCCGCACCTTCCCAATTGCTTTGTGCACCACCGCAGTGGACAAAGCAAGGTGGTCCGGGTGCAATCATATGAACGATCGGCCCAAGAACACACAGCATTACCCTACCGAAGGATAATACTCAAGAAGAACCCACGACCAGTCCCGGTTCCCGACAGATATCCCGTTCCCCCGCTGACTCGCGTGTTCGTCAAGTCATAACTTCCTGTTAGTACCCATTCTATAACAGCTTCCTGTACGGTACAGAGTATTTTCTCACTGCTCAGCTTGTCAAGTGTGTGGTTGATGGCATCCCCAATTGTCGGAAATAGGCGCTCTGTGCCTTGCCTAGGCCGGTATACTATCCGTTAATGCGTTCTGGTGCGTGTTTCTGATCTTATGCGGACGTGACATTCTCTCCCTTCCGTTCATTCACGGACAATCGTAATGTACCTGTTCCTGTGTTATGGGTAATCTAGTATCAGAACTGCTCGTCAACGGACTTACTAGACTGAGTTCGCTGTTCACGCACCGAGTCTGTACGTAAGTCCATTATCCGATTTGCAGTTACTATATACAGTTTCGACCAAGTATCCTAGAATACTATTTAGGTACTTAATACATCTGAGTTCGCTGTTCACGCACTGAAGCTAATACTATTTAGCTCCAACACGAATCGACGGTCCGTGCTGGTGCACGAAGGGGAGAAAGGAAGATGGGTTGCTACGGTGCTCTCTCCTGCAGAGGCGCTTCGTGAGCAGGGGGATCCAACAGAGGAGACCAAGCCAACTTACAGGATCGTGGCAATATCGGATACCGAGGGCAGATCCATGGTGATCCAAGTACCACCGTACTGCTTTACCCATCCTCTCCACCTCTCGGGTTTCGGTGACGTGGTATGGACGATAAACTTGGCGTTGCGCACGAAAGCTAGGCATGGCTGCATGACGAATATATTGCTGTCGACCAGGGCCCAACACTTTTGCAGCCGCGAGTTATCGGCTTGGGTAGAACAAAACGTGGCGCCTTGCTCATCAAAAATGGAATAATAGGTGTCATTGAGCTGCACCGCCGTCGGGAGTCTGAGCTTGAGACGATGTAGTAGTAGGTAGATAAGGAATGTGGTCTTGCCTGAGCATGGGATAGACATCAGCAATGCTTGAGACTAAAAGCAGCATTGGTACGAACCGATCCCTGGCTGGCCTATCACCGCGACGCCTTTGGTGTGACCGGTTCTGTCCCAACCCCCCAATGCTCCAATGAGTGACTGGTATTCTTCACGGATGACGAGAATGTCAACCATTCCAACACCTCCGCCGAGAGCCCATTGAATGTCCTGCATTCCTCTGAAGAACCCGTATGAAAATTCGTCGGGGACGTTGAGTGGACCACAGAAAAGGTCACCTGCATCGCTATCGGCTGAGACAGGCTTATCGCCGACGATCTCAGCCTTGCTGACTGTGTTTCTGACCAGGTCCCACGGTTTACCCCAGGTCTTGGCGTAAAGTTTTGAGAGAGCGACGTGGAGGGAACCTAGGTCGTCATCGGCAGTAGCAGGTACACGAGGTGGCTTCGATTCCGGTGATAGTGACGACAATGGGCGTTTGCCACCGGCGGCGGCTATAACCCGGCGTCAGCGCAGGAACAGCGTCTCAGCAACGGCATCACAGGCCGTTGTCTTTATTGACTCACCCACGTCCGAAATACGGGGGCGCTTCGTTGCGTTACCTTCTAGTGACGGTGACGACGGTGCGCGTTTCCGTTTTTGCGATACAGAACCACCGGCGGCGGCTATAACGCGGTGTCAGTGCAGGAACGACGTCAGAACGGTCTCAGCAATGGCACCACAGACCGTTGTCTTTATTGACTCACTGGGAGGCCGTACCAGGATAATGTACATGGCCCCTTCAGGAGGGGTTTCGCCAAGATATTCCGATAACGGTTGCACCTCGTCGGTGAGCGGTGTACACTCAATCAGGTTATTAGACAATCGCGTGAGTTCATGCATGCGCGTCGTCTTTTCTTCATTTTCATCCATGATAGTTAGATATAACCCAAGAGTACCCGGATGGACACCTGCGAACACGTGCGGCCCCTTCTTGATGATCTTCTCCTTGAAACGAGCCACCTTCATCGTCATCTTCTCGTCAACGCGAACTAGGAAGAGATCTTCGAAGCCTGGTGTGAAGCAGAATAACCGGGGCATTGTTCAAGTACTGTTCAAGTCGGAACCCCACCACCTGCCACTCACATGGCAATCTAGTCATGCGCGTCGTATATTTGAAAGCCGTCCGTCTCACGTCGTTTGGCGCCTACAGCCAAGTGTTCGGAGGGTTTCTCGAGTGACGTGATAGGGGCGAGGTTGCTGAAGACGACAGACCTGCCACGGGTCCAGAACGCTGGACGGACGGTAGGTGCTTGTATGGTATGTACGAACAATACATGTTTCCCATCTATTTCACACCACCCGCCTGACTGGCCATTGTTCCAGGTCGCAGTCGCGTTACTTCGAGCTATTGATCATACCGGGCAACCGTAAGGCATGACAGTGGAGGTCCTTCCGTGAGCCATTCCATTCCGAGAGATACATACAGCTCAAGCAGAAAACGCCAGAATGCAGCGCTCGCACAGCATCACTCGGATTCCAGCCAAACACCCTGCAACCCTATCCTTGTAAGCACATAGTGCCTTTCGGAATGGAAACTACCTTTTCGTCTTGTAACTCCTATACTGACGACTTTGGATGACCCAGACGGGCCTCATGAATAGATATCCTGAACAATGTTTCATGTGCCCCAGTGGCAAGTGGTTTTGTCGATAGTTCCAAGACCGGGTCGCAAGACACACCTCAGGCACCTTGTGGATTTACTGCCTGAACGTCGTCCTCATGGCCCCTTCTACATGGGCTTCTCAGATCGAGACGACTTTTGTATGGACTATGGGATAATAACTTTATGTTGTCTGACAGCAATGCGAATGTGGAGCCCAAGCCAGGACATATATGTGTAGAGCGGTAAGGTCGTGCTACAAGGAGCAAATAGTGTTCTCAACCCTCTCTTTCTTTCTCGTTTGCCTGGTCTGCCTCCAGCTTGATCTCTGGACCAATAGTGTAAGGTATTTGGTTTACCTGCGCTTTCGTATTTAGCCTGCCTCGGCTAACTAGTGTTTGGCAATCATTATACTTAAACCCCTCGTCCACCATCTCAGCACACACATTACCTGTACACTCTGTCTCTCTCTTTATAAAGGGACTCGATAGAATTCGGGTGATCTACTGAGCAAAACGGGGCTAAAAGTATAAAAACTTTACAGATAGCTCGCCGCCCCTCTCACCGCCGATATCAAACCCAGACTTTCGTAACCTAACCCTGCATATACTAGATCGAGCGCTAGAAAATCCGTGGTATTTGCCGCTGGTCCTGCCCACTCATCCCTATGGTCGCCTTTGATTTCGAGCCCCTCTAAACTGCACGAAAACCTTTGGCAAAACAACTCCCATTCGTGGTCGCCCCAGTTCTCCGTAAGACGTTAATCAGTTCGTTAACTGACTGAATACTGAATCCCGAATCCCAGAGGAATTTGCCCACTCATGTTTGACGGAACCTAATGGCATTTGCCACTAATATGAAAGACGATGGCGACCGACATAATCGAGATTTGGCTGAGGTTCAGGAATCGATTGGACGTATGTATGCACATGACCGTACTTTGTTTTAAACACAGGTGCGAACGACGCGCGATTTATGCGAACGCCAAGACATGATGACGCTAACAACAGGCACCGCAACGAAGCGGGCATCAACAGGAACCACGACGAACGCAACGAAGTGGACGGCGACAAACGGCGGCTCTTTATTAACCACCAGGCAACGATGACTAGCATCGAGCCGACACATGTACCAGTACATGAAAGAATATGAAACGACTTTTAACACTTTGCAAGATTGGCGGCCCAACTGAGCTTCATTCCCCCTATAAAGTCCATACTCCAAACCAAGATCTTCGCACGACCGACACGTTCCCATCAAGCATTGAGGCAGATGTTTATTAAGCTCTAAATGAAAAATATGACACTAGTGCCCATATGGAGTGTCCCTGGTACCGACTGGGGGGGGTTGTACATTCAGGGTCAGGAATGGAGAGGGTAAATTCACGGACCCGTTCGTGAGAGCCAACGTCAAAGGCCTCAAATTCCGGGGGCGTCACCTGAACCACGGTTGGACCTGATAGAGCAAGAATGGGACGCACACCAGAACTGGAAATTGGAGGAAGGAAAGTTGGTGCTTGTACATTGAGGTTATATTTAGCACAGGTCGATCCGTACCTTGATCCCCTACGTAGTGATTGTGTGGATGTGGGAAATGGTGGCGGCGATACGTACTTGTTTTGTTCCTGCAAAAGCTAAAACAGCCGGAATGAGGGAGCAAAGGCAGGGATGTAAACTGGAAACCTTAAGCCGCTAGATAGAGCGTTGAAGATATCCAGGATGGTGAAAAGTCAGTCGGAATAGTGGTCGTTACAGGCAATCTTCATGGATCGAGTGAGGGTGGAATGAAAATAGATCGCGAATAGAATGCAAAGCACCCTCAAGTGATTCCATTTGCAACGTCCCTGGTGAGGGCTGCTTTTCCAGAGATAAGGAGCTCTTGATCACTTTCGCACGCGGCGGGTCCCCGAATGCTTGCGATGGGGTACTACTCTGGTGTCGGTATGGGTTTCGGTTTCGGTGGTATCGCACCTGACTTCAACGCGGCGCGCAACGGTAACGACGATCGGTTCCAAGGGTCACCTAGCCTGCGCGAGCTCGAAAACGGCAACAGGAAGATAAGGAGCACGAGGGCCTGGCAGAGGACTGGCTCGTTCGGAAGCGTACCCACGCATTGGTACTGGTGGTCGTGGTGGTGGTACAGTGGTGGTTGTAGGTGAAGTGTGCGTCTGTCGCGAGTCCCCGCGTTTGCATCTGCATCTGCACTTGCATCTACACCTAGTTCACATTCACGCTAGTACGTACCCATATCGGACCGGCACCCACACTCTCGTCAATACCTGCCTTTGCGTTTGTACTCGAATTTTGTGGATTGGAAATCTATTTTTGGGTACTCCATCTTTTATCATAAGTACCGATTCATGATAGCGAAGCTGAGCAACTCGCATTATCATTCCGCAACAATTATATGCCACGCCTTGCTCTGAGCCATATCAAGCTTTTTGCCAATTGGGCGCGACTACTTCGAACCATTATTGCTATTTGAAGAAATGCATGCCCTCGGCCCAATAGAGGATGCCCCATCCTTGCTCGACGCGGTCCAAGCCGTCGAGGCTGAGACCGCCATTATCATTACAAACGAACTCCACGTTCAAGAAGCGAATGCTGCCTGCATTGTAACCGAGATTCCAGGTAATATAGGTACCTTGGAGATAGAGACCGCACGCAACAGAGAGACTACCGCCACGCACGCTGAACAAGAGAGACGCGTTGTGGCCGTCCGCGAGGCAGGGCAGGCATGGCCAGAGGAATCACGGATCAGGTTGGAGGGAACTCCATGTGAGTTAGCTGTGGTCAATTTTCCGACCCAGATCCTCCCTGATGAACTCATGACGGAGATTTTCGACTGGCATATGTTGATGGGTGGGAGTT
>Ga0307515_10026212_pt1 | contig 10044 bp, 3 predicted proteins | sample 17_EM_MG_FD_194513 | JGI IMG/M metagenome (GOLD analysis project Ga0307515, IMG submission 194513) | Populus trichocarpa ectomycorrhiza microbial communities from riparian zone in the Pacific Northwest, United States - 17_EM | ecosystem: Host-associated > Plants > Roots > Unclassified | place...
CCCGGCGGGGGGCTGATTTGGCGCGGTTACGACCCGGGTTAATACGAGGTTAGGGCCACCCCTGCTAATAACGCGCACGAACCCCGCACGAGGTCGCGCAGCGACCCCCGAGTACCCTCGCACGTGATTTTGGGCGAAAAGGTATATAATTTAAGTTTAATTGGTACTTCTAGGCAGTCGCGTAATATTACTCTAAATTTAAAACACCTAAACGCGTTCTATTCCTATATTAAGGCGTCTTAGTTACTATAGTATAGTCCTATATTAAGACGTCTTAATTACTATAGTATAGTCCTATATTATTGTTATGCCTAAGGCTCCAACCCACCTAGCCATACAAACCACCAAAAAGGTAGCAGTAGTGTCTCGCGACTGGACGGGCTGCCGGTTGGAATGCCTTATAAGCTCTCTAGCCTATGCGTGCCGCATAGGTAGCGCAAGGTCTAACAATTAAGGCGTCTCAGTTAATATAGTGCAGTCCTATATTAAGGCATTTTAGTTATTATAGTGCAGTTCTACATTAAGGCGTCTTGGTTACTACAATGCGGTTATATATTAAGGCGTCTTAGTTACTATTCTTATAAAGCTAATCTAAAGAACGCTGACCTTGTAGCTATTCTAGCTAGTTAATAGCCTATCTCTTATCTCTTACCGTACCGTCTTTTACGCGCCATTTTATATCCTTAATTATTTTATAGCGATAGCTATAGAATATAGCATTATTATTAACCTACTAGCACGTCCCCTAGCAGCAATTAAGAGCTTTAATTAATGGCCTACTTACTAGCCCTAAAATCTACTTAGCCTAAAGCTAGAATACTTAATTATTACTCTAATATAACGGAACCTTGTAGCAAGTACTACGGTAGGTCCTGTTATTGGGCTAGGTATATAGGTGATGCGTAAAGTTAACAACGTAATAATAACTGGTAGAGTGGTTGCCTAACAGATTAACTCTAATTATATTCTAAGAATTACTATAAGGAAGGAACTATCTAAGTAGGGACTAAGGGTCCTTAAATACATAACCGTACTTCTATAAAATCCTTCTTATACGTAATATACGTACGCTCTATCTACTTTGTCGCGGATTATATAGATTACACAGATTATACAGATCACATTACGTGACTTGGTTACTATTCCTCATTATATAGTTCTACCGGATCTATCCTAGACTATACCTTTATTAACCAACTAGCTTCTTCTAACTCTTCTCTAAGTAGTTATAATATCGTACTTAAAGCGTCCGTAATACCATCTCCCTCCTCTTTATCTTCGTCCTTAAAGATTCCTAGCATCTCTAAGTTATTTACTAGAGGTATAATATCCGTCTAATTAGTTTAGTTAATATCATTACTTATTATACCTAAAGCAATTTCTCTTTCTTCCACAGTTTAACGTACTCGTACTATTACTGCCATACTATTACTAGGTGAAATTATGCCGTCTCCGTATTCTTATTGTACTAAAGAGGGGTTAGTCTATATTGCGCTGGCGAGTCCTTTATTTTAGCAACCCTCTTTATATTCGGAGTGCACTAAAGCGAATATTTATTTATCTTACGATATTCGCTCTATATTTAACGCTAAATATACGCGTCCTATAACTCTTAATAGTCGTTAAGTTCCCTAAGTAATTTGTTATAGGGTTTTATATTTAATCTACTGCTACAAAGCTCGACGGTAAGCTCTTAAGCGCTCTTAATAAATTGCGGCGATCGTAAGAGGCGGAATAGGAGGCTACGGCTGCTTAACAGCATACCCTTAAAACTTATCTTTTAGCCTCTGCTTATCTTCTGCGTCTTAAACAGGTTTATAAAAAGGTACGTTTTAAGGAGTGAAAACTTATAGAATAAGGTCTGTAGGAACTTAGTAATAAAAGAACGGATTCTCTTCTAATAGCGAAGGAAACAACTTTAAGTAATTCGGCAATCGCTCTTCCTAGGTCCCCCTTAGGTGACTTATTCTTTGGTAATCCTTCTTTAATATTACCTAACCTGTTTTCTTCCAATACTCCTATACCTTTCCTATAGCGTTCTTTAAATTCTTTAATAGTTCCTAGGTAGTCTTATTATAGCCTATCCACTTAACCTTATACTATATTTTATTGTTAACGTCCTTATAACTAACGATCTTTAAAACTTATTATTTATCTTCTTCTTATCCTCTATATGTGTCTACTTTATAAACTAGTGGCTTAACTTTCCCGTATACTGGCTCTAGCATTATAATATACTATATAGGGTAGATCTTTATCTTAGCTAGTAGGTTTAACTTAAACGTAACTAGTAAAATCCTTTAACTAATTTTAAAAGGTCCTAGTCTAACGTAGTTTAACTTCTTGCTTAGTCGTTAACTCTTAAAATTTTTATATAGTAGCCATACTTTATCTCCCTCCTTAAGATCTGGTCCCTTAAATCTCTTAGCATTATAGTATTTCTTTATTCTTTATTATACTACCTTAGCTATTTCCATAAGGTTCTTATAAAGATTTATTAATATCTCTATCCTTTACTTAGCTATGCTACTTATCTTCTTTACTTAACGTGGCAATAGCGATGTTCTTAGCTTATATCCGTAATTCGCCTTAAATAGTGACATACCTATTCCTTCTTATAGTATTGCATTGTATACAAACTATATAACTGGTAACAGTAATACCTAATTATTCTATACGTGATTAATATAATATCTTAGATACTGCTCTAGTGTCTAATTTAATCTTTCTATTTAACCGTCTGTCTGCGGATAATATGCGGTAAAAGTTACTACTTAAACTTCTTGCTCTGCTAAGAATACCTCCTAAAATACTGCTATAAATCTTAGATCTTTATCCGATATAATCTTACTTAATTATAAACACTTCTTTAATATAGATTTTAGCGATATCTTCTGCTAATATTTCTTCTATATATACTATAAAGTATCCCCACTTTATAAGCTTATCTACTATTACTAAGATCGCATTATAATCTTATCCGGTAATAGGATCTCTTAACTTTGGCAACTTAATAATAAAGTCCTATAATATGACCTCCCATAGTCTCTCTGGTATTTTAATAGGTTATAGCCCTCCATATGGCTTATACCTTATTAGTTTATTTCTTTAGTAATTTAGATACTCCTTAGTAACCTTTTTAGCTATCCTCTAGATTTTGTTAATAATATACTCCTCCTAGAGTCTTAACACTAAGCCTATAGCTCCGTTGTGTCCTTAAGTTAGTCCTTTATAGAAATCTTCTATAAATTGCTCTGCTATGCTTCTTAGGATATACTTCGCTTCTCGATTTTCGTATATATCCAACTATAGATCTTTTAGCTGTGCTTCTAGAATTCTCTATACCTAAAAGCTTTCCGGTGTTTTATAGACTCTGTCTAGTTCTTCTTAAGTTGCTATAATTTTTAGGTGATTATATCTAATTAATCCATCTATATCTTTTCGCAATAAAGCCCCTAATGGCTTCTCATCGTTTTATAGTTTAGCTTTTTAACTTAGAGCGTCTACTCTCGTGTTATCCGTACCCTTAGTATACTAAATCTTAAAATAGTATTCTGCAAGTATCTCTGCCCATCTAACCTATCTTTAGTTGAGTTCCTTTATTATTAGAAATCCTATTAGGTTCTTATAATCCGTCTTAACTATAAATAGTTTCTCTGTGCCTTATAAGAATGCTCTCTATTTTTTTAGTACTATAACTATACCTAATAACTCCTTGTTATAGATGTTATAGTTTAGTTCCGGTAGTGTTATTTTCCAACTATAATATGCCACTAGGTGCTATCTATCTAGATGCTTTTATATAAAGCATGCCCCTAGTATAAAGTTTAATACATCTGTCTTAATAACCGTCTCTAGTCCTAGTTAATAGATCTTAAAAACTGGCTCCTAGGTAAACAACCTTTTAACTTCCTTAAATAGTTTTTATTATTCTTCTCCCTATACCTATAGTTCTTCTTTCTTTATTAACCGCGTAAATGGCTTAATGTCCTTTAACTATTGCGCTATAAACCTTCTATAGTAATTATAAAACCCTAGAAACGATCTTAACTACGTAATGTTCTTTAGTTTTTACTAATTCATTATAGCCTTAATCTTCTTTAGATCTATACTAAGTTAGCCTAGTTTAATAATAAATCTAACGAAATCTGTTTTCCTAGTAAAGAACTCGCATTTCTTAATTGCTACTAGCATCTGTTCTTCCTGTAGTCTCTTTAAGACCCATTTAACGTATTCCCCGTATTCTTCCTTAGTTATTAAGTAGATAATAATATCGTTAAGGTATACCATAATAAATTCATCTAAGTGCTCCCCTAATATATTGTTAATTCGCTTCTAGAACGTTGCTAGTGCGTTCGTAAGCCCGAATTATATAACTAATGGTTTATATAGTCCTTCCTTTGACCTAAAGGCTGCTTTCTATTCATCGCCTTCCTTAATTCTGATCTAATAGTACGCCTATCTCAGATCTATCTTCGTAAAGATTTGCGCGTTGCCTATCCTGTCTTAGATTTCGCTAATTAAGGGTAAAGGATACCTATCCTTCCTAGTAATGCTGTTTAACTATCTATAGTTGATACTCAGCCTTAGCTTGCCATTTTTCTTTGGGACAAACAGTACTAGATAACCCGCTGATGATTGCGATGGTCTAATATATCCCTTTCGTAAGTTCTTCTGGACAAACTCTTTCAATGCTCTACCTTCTTCTAGTAATGCAACTGGTTCAGTTTATTATTTGGTCTGGTTCGGTTTTCTAATAATTAAATCCTTAACCGGTTCGGAGCTCTGATTAGCTTAATCTGGATTAGTTTTAAAGCTTTAGCGGTAACCAGGTAACCAATAAAACCAGATCTAGATTAATATAGAACCTTAGTGGTGAGGATTTAGGTAGGGGCGAACGCCACCACAGAGAGCTGATCCTATTAAATCCATTATAATTCGCTATATAATTATCAAGCCGTATATTAAGGATCGTTTTATGGTATAGCGACGTCTGATTTGATCCGCTGAAGCTTTATAGATAAGCGAATTAATCCGCGGTGGTTAATCCTCGCCCTTATCGCGTCGCCCTTATTACTGTCCTCATCGCGTCGTCCTTATTACTGCCCTTATCGCGTCATCCTTATTGCTGCCCTCATCGCGTCGTCCTTACTGCTGCCCTCATCGCGTTGTCCTTATTGCTGCCCTCATCGCGTCGTCCTTATTGCCGCCCACATTACTGCCCTCCTTATTTAATACTGTTGATCCTATGGATAGCTTTGTTAACGTCACTGGCCGATCGTCGCGTGGAGGTGGTAGTAGCTATGCTAGTAGCAGTCGTGCAGGCAAGGCTCCTGCTGTTCCTAAAAGGCGCATTAGTAAGGCCTCTGGTGGTAGAAAACGGAAGCGCCTAAAGACGACTGTAAATACGACTGATCTAGAGTCTCTCACCTATTACGAATCTGAATCCGAATCTGAGCCAGAGCCTCTGCCGTCGCGCCCGGCGGATGAGCCAAAACGAATTAAGCTCTCTGGATAGTGGTACCGAAGAACCGATGAAATCGCTGGCCAAAAGCGTGGTAAAAAAAAGTCGTCGCATATATAGGGTGACGGAAAAGGCTTTGCAATTGTTCATGAGACTACAGGAGTTAAATACTACTACTGCTGTAAATGCTTGGATGAGAAGAAGGATACTACGTATAAGCCGCTTAGTAAGAAACTCTACTATCTATACTGCCTGTTCACTGATTGTAATTAGCGCTTGACGGCAACTCTACTGTTCTCGGCCACTGGAAATAAACTCACCAAATTAATAATAAAGGCAATCCGATCAAGCTTAAAGGAACGATTGAGCAGTATGCTGAGCAGCAGGAGTATATCTGGAATATTTGGTTTAAAGCCTTTAAGCTTTTACTAATTCGCTGGCTTGTATACTAACACATCGCGTACTACCAGATTAAAAACGTCTATTTTATTAAAATGATTCAGTATATGCACAAAGGACTTGCAAAGCTAATTCCGTCGCGTACAACTATACGCAGATGGGTGATAAGTGAGTTCAGGAAGCAGAAGAGGCAACTACGAGATGACTTATAAGAGGCTCGGTCAAACATACACCTATCCTTTGATCTTTAGACGTCGCCGAACTACTACGCCATTATCGCGATCGTCGCCTACTATATTAACAAAAACGGCCTCTGGCAGACAAAAGTTCTTACTTTACGGCGCCTTGAGGGCGAATATAGTGGTGCTAATTAAGCTCAAATTGTCCTGGATGTAATCGGCGAATATAAGATTGGTGGAAGGGTTAGATATTTTATGCTTAATAACGCGTTGAGCAACGATACGGCCGTCGATTTAATTCTTAAGACGCTCTATCCAAAGATGTCAGAAAAGCAGCGAAAGCGTTGTCGGTTACGGTATCTTGGCCACGTAGTTAACTTAGCTGCGCAGGCGTTCTTGCTGGGTAAAAAGGCAGATACTACACTAGAGGAATTAGAGCTGGCTTATAGTAGGCACGACTTTAACTTAATCACGAAGATCTGGAGGAGGTAGGGCGCTCTTAGACGCCTATACAATATTATACGGTATATTTGGATGTCGCCACAACGTCGTGAGGAGTTTCGGAGGATTGTAGTAGGGGGGGAGTGGTCAGAATTCGACATGCTTGAGGTGAGTATTGCAGCCATTTGGTGATATTCGCCACCCGCCGGCGCCGGATTTTATATTATCCGGCGTATAGTCGCAATATTGCGATCGCGATATTTGATTTCTTATTACTACTAACTAATTAAGTAGCTTATTCAAAGCAACGCGACTTAATAGAATTCATATTTTAGCTCTATTGTACGAGCTATTAATTGTAGGCAACGAATTACACGGTTCTGCGACTCCTATATGCCTAAACGAGGCGAAGGCATTGAAACCGATCGTCTTACTACGCACCACTGGTTCCTTCTTGAAAAGCTTTCCTTTGTCCTCTAGCCGTTCTACGAAGCTACTATATGCGGCCAGGGCCATAAGCACATGCTCTACCGCTGGTTTACTACAATGGATTGGCTTCTTAACTGCACCTATGACGCCTAGGTTAACTTCCGAGAACTCCGCATTAAATATAGTAATAGTAAGGAATACACCTATTTGGAAGCCGCAGCCTGCGCCTTATAGGAGAAGTGCAAGGAGTACTATAAACGCGCAGATAATAGTGCCGCTTACTACGCTGCGCATGTACTTATACCGAGTAAGAAGTGGTCGTGGTTTCAGCAGGAATTTGATCAAGATAAGAATAAGAAGACCTAGCTCCGCGGTAATCCTAAGGATCTAACCGATCGCGGTATTAAAGGCTTAGTAGAGGACCTTTGGCTAGAGGAGTATAAGGGCAGGTATAGTACTCCCGTCGCTGTTAAGCAGCCACAGCAACCAATACGCTTTGTACGCGGCGAGACGTTTAGTAGGCTTTCAAATTACGAACAGATTAAAGCTATGCCTCTTGCTAGAACTAATACCTATCTAACCTATATTTAAACTGACCGAGAAGCTGCTGACGATCCTCTGGCTTACTGGAACAGCAAGTATTATTTGTAACCAGACCTCACTCGATTTGCTCTTAATATGCTAGCTATACCGTTAATAAGCGCTAAATGCGAACGCGTGTTTAGCTCCGCTAAGCACCTCCTTACTAACCCCCGAAACCGCCTTAAAGCCGATATTATTAAAGCCAATAAGTGCCTAAAGTCCTGGTTTGGGCGCCCTTAAGCAAAGGCCTTTAAAAAAGGCGTTGATCCTAATATTGATGAGCAGTATGAGGAGGAAGAGACTGCTACTAAAGCTGCCGCCAAGGCTGCCGCCAAATCAGAAACTAACACGGTAGGTAACGCGGTAGGCGACTCAACAGGCAATATAGTGGGCGACGCGACGGGCAATACGGAGGCAAATTAATAAGAAGCTAGCGGGCCAAAGCATAAGAAGGAAGATCAGGAGAACGATAAGGAAGATAAGGACGACTCTAACAATAAGGATGACGAGATTAAATACACCGTGATTGACGACTAGTACATCTCTTAACACCATGCCAAGACTTGCGATAGTAAGTCCATGCTTCTAATTAACTTATTAATTACTAAACCAGCTACTTACGTTGCTTAAGTTATATAGGGCTCTAGTTTACTGTTTCCTACCTTGATCTAACTACTCCGCGCCTTAAATAATCCTACTATATTGTATACTACAATTCACTTAAATATATACTATTTGATCTGGTTAATCTGGTTAAACCGGTTATGTAACCGGTTCGAAGCTTTCATTTAATTTTTGGATCGGTTCGAGGCTGATTTTAGTAACCGATCTAAACTAGTTGCATCACTGCCTTCTTCTTCGGTAAGCTTATAGATTGGAAAGAACCTTGGACTTGTTCCTAGTTCCAATTCTATCTCATAGTCCCATGCTACATACTCTAACAGCTTTTCACTTTCTAGTGACCATAGTTTCTTGCCATACTTGCGGTATCTCTTTGGTATATGGCTTAGCCCTTTTTCTGTTTCTTCGTAGGTCGCTCCTACTTGGTACTATACCATCTTGGCTTGTTGTCGCATCTTGCGGCGTTAAGTATCTCTAATATCGACCTGACCTGTAACCCAATCGATCTTTAGATTGTACTCCTATAACCAAGGCATCCCTAGTATCGCCTCGTCCTTCCCCAATAGTAGGATATCAAAAGACATCCGAATTTGTCTTCCTTTAATAGTTAACTAAATAGGTCCTGTTTTGAGATTAATAATACCATTTCCGTAGGCTATTGGATCTCCTAAAATTGTTACTAATGAATATAGGTGCTCCTTTCTCCTGTATAGTAGTTCTATTCTTTTAACTGCTACTAGTAAGATATAGTTCCTTATTACTTTACTATCTATTAGTGCTTCGAACTGTTAATCTTACCATTTAACTTATAAATTTAGGTGTTTTCCTTAAATTCCTTTAAGGGTCTAAGGCTCTACTACTAGTTCCCTTTGGTCCCGTAAGCCTCTACTTTTCCTAACTATTAGCTACTAGATCCCGTTTATACTTAGTCTAACTTAGGCCAATACTTAGTTCGCTTTTTTTCTTTAATATACTATAGATAGGTGTTCTCTAGACATTCCCACCACTATTATCCATCTAGGCATTCTTCCGTAAGGAATCTTCCTAGTTAAAGTATTAAGTCCCCTTATTTTTAAACTTCTATAGGGTGCTAGCCATGCATATACTTAGCGTTTTAGTATTTTACCTTGTCCATCATCTAATATATTCTTATTAAATATTTCCGATTCTTATCTTTTAGTGTCCTATATATACTGCACGTATTATCCACGCATGCTATCTATAATAGTGTATAATATACTTAGTGTCTTAGGTTAACTCTCGGCTCGTCTTTATCCTTAAGTTTAAACCTTTCTTATATTAATTTAAACGTTGCGACTTTACTCGCAGGTACTAAGATGCGTCTCTTACTTCTTTAGTCCTCTAATTACTTCTTTAGATCCTTTAACGTTATAATTAAGGCTCCTTTAATATAAGTTATAGCCTTTTCCGTAATCGGGTGGTCTTAGACAACTTTTTCATCCAACTATATATAGAAATCTTCCCACTTATTATTATATCGCTATCTATACCACCTTTAGTACAGCTACTTAAGTGTATACGCTCTATCCGTAAGGAAGTATCTTCTTATTACTACGTCGTGACAGCCTTTTATATATCATTCTTTAAATCTAGTTAGGATTCCCAAATCCTCTTCTTATTCTAGTTCGGTAAGCCACTTAGCTCTTAATATGCCCGCTCTCAGCCTATTAGTAATTCTTTATATAGGTGCTCTATCCCTTATATAACCTAGTAAACTAGATCTCTTATCTAGTTTCTACTCTTGCTATAAGGTAATTCTTGCTCTAAATTCCTCTATAGTTTCTTTTCTTTTACGTCTTATAAGTAGATCCTTAAAGTCTTTATACTTCTTAATCTTAGTATTAACTTTTTAATCTTTAGGCTAAACACTATATTTAACTAGTAAGTCCTCTAAGTTTATATATCTGT
>Ga0307515_10026213_pt1 | contig 10043 bp, 7 predicted proteins | sample 17_EM_MG_FD_194513 | JGI IMG/M metagenome (GOLD analysis project Ga0307515, IMG submission 194513) | Populus trichocarpa ectomycorrhiza microbial communities from riparian zone in the Pacific Northwest, United States - 17_EM | ecosystem: Host-associated > Plants > Roots > Unclassified | place...
GGCATCTTTGATGCATCTGTTATGAAATTCAACTTTTAAATCTGTAAGAGCTCCATTAATGATTGCTATTGTGATAGTGTTAAGGCGGATCCCATTTTAGTGATTGCTTGTTCATCTCCCCCCCCCCCCCAAACAAACATCCTTCAATTTCTCATTAGCCTTAGTTTTGAGTTATATTTTTTTCCTACAAGGATCCTTTTTAGTCTGATATCAGCACTTTATTGCCCTTCAAGCAAGTAGTGGCACATTGTCTTGAGGTTGTCTGATCTCCCTGTAATGTGGCTACTCCCTTCTGAGTTAGGAACTTCAAAGCCAAGTACCGGGTACTAATGACAATGTTGATTTAATATAGAAAGGGCCTTCCTAAAATGACATTATAAGCCAATGTCATATCAATCACTATGAAGTTTTGCTGGAGTGAAACATATTTTGGAATGATGCCCGGCACCTTTTACAAGTATGCCCTAACCCTCAATACCATGAAGGGAGTTTTGAAAAGGGGATTCCTATTTGGACCATAATTTTTACGGAAATGATGTTAACTGCACTGTCATCATCTACTAGTAATTAATATACTATGTGATTAGAGATAATAGTGAAAATGATGAGAACATCCTCATATGGAAAAGTCACTCCTTTTCCATCTTCAGGAGTGAAGACTATTAACTCGTGCCATTGAACCAGCGATCTAACAATTTTGAGGACTTGTTTTCCCATACTTCCTCTTTCCATTGTTAGAATCCCCCCTAGCAGAGGTTCCCTCTAAGATTACATTGATTTCAAGTAAAGCTATAGCGGGTTGACCTGGGTCTTCTCTATTATACTCAGGACAAAAATCCTTCTTTAGAAACTAATGAAGGTAGACCTTAGCTATCAGTCTTTCAATTTCTTTCTTCAGTAGTCATATGTGTCATGTCTCTTGTATTTATGAAAAAAAGTGGTACTTTTTAGATATGCATGTACTGGGATAAGACTTCATAGGTGAATGATATCTGAAAAACTTTTTTCCTTGGATGGTTGTAAGGACTTCAATGAGGGAGAAGTTGAATAGAGAAGCACGTGCTTCATAATAACCCAGACATTCCCTAAATAGTTTCTTCTGACTCTTCTTGAGATTGTTGTATCTTCTAGGAGAACGGTCTCGTTTGGGAGAGCGACCTCGTTTGGGGGACCTTTCTGGCTGTTTTCCCCTAGTAAAACAAGAAGGGCCATAATGCAGTATACTTTCCTCCTCAACCCGAATATGGCTCTTTGTGGTTTGCTTCACCTTTAGTAATCTTCTATATGGTAGAGCTTATAACTCCCTCCACAAGGTTTTTACCCTCGTTCCACTGATAAGGGCTTCTGAAGCTACCATTTGATTAAGTCTTCAACTTTAAGCATTTTCTCGTTGAATCTTTTGAGGTATGTCCTTGTAGACTCGTCCTTCGCTTAGTTGATTCCAAAGAGTTTAGTGGAACTCTTTTTAGCTAGAATACTTGTATTGAAATGTGTTACCAGTTTGGCATAGAGGTCACTGAAGCTAGAGACTGAACCTGGTTCCAGGTTGTTGTACCAAGCTCTTACTGAACCTCTGAAGGTCGTAAGGAGGATCTTGCACATAGCGTGGTTGTCTTGAATGACTAGCTCCAGACTATTGTGCACATTTTGTACATGTTCCCTGGGATTTGTAAGCCTATTATAATTATCCAGGGTCATTTTAGTGGCGATGTAATCTTTAGGTGTGCAGGTGTTCAGCACACGTCTGGATAGCAAAGAATCTCCAATCTAATAAAGAGTGTAGACATCCTTATGGATGAATTCTTCTTTTAGTCGTTTGCCACTTTTACACCTATCGAGCTTAGAGGAACTTGATGTCTCTGGTGTAGAATGACATGATAGACAGACAGCCTCTTTCATGCGCTACCCAGATGCACGCCTAGAAAAACCACTTCACGCCCGAACATCATGAGGGCGTGTATGCTCCTTGGAATGGCTCGATGACCCCTAAGATTAAAGACCCTCTATTGAATCATTTTTTCTGCATTTTTTTGGATAGTTGACACGACCAAAAGATTTAATGTCTTCTCCCAAGTGTAGGAGTGTCGAAGTAATAAATAACCCGGCAAGACCGGGGTCGAACCATAGGGAGGTTAACTATATAAATTATAAATAATAATAATAACAACAACAACAAGAAGAAGAAGTTGAAGAGAGTTTTGAGATGTAAGATTAATGTGAGGATTAAACAATAATAAAAACAAATGTCAAGGTTAGAGGATCCACTAATGGTATTTCAAACAAGTATAGTATAAACTCTTTTTATTACCCAACTAGAAACCACACACAAAGAAGGTTCCAATCGGATTATAAATTGTTAACATGATTACATTAGTTATCTTATTCAAATAATGCTAATACTTGTAAATGTTGTCAGGTATTCATGATTATAACTTATGTTAACAACAAATCAAGTTTCTTTCATCGCACAGGTGTCGGTTATACCATACGGTTGGGCTATGAAAGTACCAAGTATTTGTTGTATCAAGGGTTATACAACATAAATCTAGATTAACCATTTAACAAACAAAGTATTAAAAATGAACAAGATAACAAATACAAAACATGTTAGTATCAAACATTAAAGTCCATGCTGAGTTTATACTATACTTATTCTTATACCATTAGTGTAACCTTTTCACCTTGACATAATAAACTTAACTAAACATAATGAAAGAGAGAAACATAAATAAACAAGATAAGAACATAAATAAGATATAAGTTAACTAAGTAAAGGAAAGAAAATGAAAGGCATAAACAAGATATTAATAAAAGCAAAACTTAAGCATTACAAAAATATAAAGAAAGAGAGCAAGAACATGATCTTAATCTGAAAATCAAGATGCCTAAATGCATGGAAAATGCCTTCTTTTATAGGTCAAAAATTGGAACTATTGATTTGATGACTAATTGTTAAGTGGGTGGCCACATCTTGACTTGGTGACAATCCTTATCTTCTTGTCTAAACAAAACATCATTGCTTATGTCAGACTTTGAACAGACTTTCTCATGAAAGTTCTAAAAAATTATCTCAGCTTTCCAACAAAAAACAATTCGGTGCATTTGGACTTCTAGAACTCGAGATATGGGCTGAACAGTGTCTGGGTTGCAGGATAGATTCCAACTTCTCCGTTGTTGCTAAGATTTGGACTTCCAAACAGCATAATTGAGTCTTGCATTCCTTGTGAATGTTTTAGGCCTATGTCTTAGCTTTCTAACCATATAAACCAAATTGAAATCCAAGATCTATAGCTCCAAATATTACCCAATGACTGAATAGTGTTCCAGTTTGGACTGAATTAGCATCTCTTTTCTAAGCTTAACCCTCTCTTTGTCTTCTCAATTTCAGTAGTTAAACTCATCAATCAATCCTTTGATTTATGTGATAGGCCTGCATTTAAGATGAACATTTACTATAAATTAAAGGTATCTTATAGTATCAGACTTGTTATTATAAAACATGCTTTAGTTAAGGAGTTATTGATACTTCAAGTGCAAAATGATGATATAAAAACCTTGATAAAAATGCATTTTTAAGTACTAATCAATAGTGTAATCGTCTACGAACACTAGGTGGGGCCCGCTATCGTGGAGGTGAGTGGAGAGATGCAACAACTTAACTAAGGAGCTGAGATTCATGGAGGTGAATTTTCTCTAGCTTGTTGATTTTTCAACACTGCCTAGGTGAGGAACTGTATTTTTTTCATAAGTTGTTGAAAGATTGGTTGTGCGAGGGCTAAAGTATCTGTTGTGGCAGAGAAATCAGTAACTAGTCCTATTTTAAGAGTGTCTTGATTATCTCCATGACTACCCATTCATAGCTAATTTGGGACATAATGTACAATCTCTTACTTGAGTTTTCAGGAATTTATTATCTACGACTAGTAAGGGTAATCATACTGTGTTCCCCATTTTTCTTTGATGCTTTGGGCAAAACTACTATAAAGCATTTATGATAAGGATTGGTACTTTCAGATTCAGTTCCTGAAGAGTGGGTTAGATTGAGTTCATGCAAGTGCTTCTATGCTTAAATTAGAAAGGTGCTGTTACCGATGAAAGCAAAAGCTTGGTTTTTAGCTTTTGCATGTGCTGTCTTTCATGTGTATCATTATTTGCATATCTACTGACTCTCTTTCTTTTGTAGCAGGATCGGACCAAGAGAGGTACAGGCAACTATGGCGTCAGTAATCTCCATTGTTCAATGGCTTCAACACTTGTTTGCTTCATTGAGCTACAACGAATTAGTGAGTTGTTAACTATTCCTGCATACATCAGTGCTTGATTAGCTACCGGCATACGTACGGATCTTATCTTCTCAATGACTAAGCAAGAGCGACTAAAGGCCAGCGTAGATAGGATAAGTGATCTACCTGACGATTCTTTCCCATATGTTATCATTCCTTCCAACAAAAGATGCAGTATATTCCAGGTGGAAAGTTCTTTTCGTTCCAGTTCCTAGCCTTGATTTTGATGATTCAATGTTCTTGCATCCATCCAAAAATGGGTTAAAGAAATAGAGCAGAGTTTCATGAATTTCGTGGATCAGATGATGTTTCAATGTAATAAATCACGCATGGATAAATACCGCCTGAAATGAAATCAAGCTATCGATTCTTCAAGGATTAATTCATGGATATGTTCTGCACTAGGCCATTACATTCAAGAGCTGGATTTATGGATCAACATAAAAACTTCAGTGCCACGCCTCCTGTATATTCTGCTTGGAAAACACTGGTGGTTTTAAAATTGGGTTCTAATATTGTTCTGGATGTACCCGCTGATGTTTTCTTCCCATGTCTCAAGTTTCTCCTTCTCAATTCTTTTCTGACAGCAATTCTGTAGCAGAAAGTTACTCACTTGTCAATCTGCATTCTCTTGCCAAACCTCATATTGGCAGTGGACATAGCTCAGGGAAAATTGCGAGGATTATCCTGTTGTTATATCTCCATGTATGATAATGAAAATCCAGTGGCTCAAAAATTTCTAGAGGAATCAGATGAGTTCAATCGCTTTACATATATGTTGGTTTTCTGAAGGTCAGCTCTCTTAACTCTTTTCTTCTTATACTTTTGCTGTTCTTCCAATTTTTGGGTTAGGAACGTACAATTTGCTTATTCACCTAGTAATCATGCAATGCTTCCAACAAGTATAGAAACTTTATATATGCTTTTAAATCATAAAGGATTCTAGGAAGAGTGCAACCGATATTTCAATCATTTCTTCTTTGAAGGCTCTCTTAAAATCCTGCTATCCACAGCCTAAGTTCAATAGCTTGACCTGCTTGAAACTTGAATTTTGCTAACATTTTGGGTGTGAAGATCAAGAAAAGTTTATTGAAAGTTCTCCTAACTTGGAAACCCTTTATATTTGAGGTAAGACTTTGCACGTCGCTAATGAATTTCTCTGCGGATTCCATGGTTGGCTGATATGATCTTTTTATTTTATTATTGGCTAGCCAATCTTGGACTATGGTTTGCCATCTGACACGGATGAGTTTGATCCACTTGATGCGGTACCTTCATGTTATCTGAATAATCTTTAGTATATCATAATTAGATTCATCATTTCAAGGAGTTCTGAAGAGGATGATTATGAATATTGCTGAAGCGATACAGGCGGAAGCTGAAGACAGGAAAACAAAGAAAGAATATGGAAATATTTAATGAGTAAAATTAAAGAGCTGCTGATATAAACTTTTAAGTCGTAGGTTTTATTTTATCTAGAATAACTGATAAAAAATTTCTTTTTAAAAGGTTTATAAAATCTTAAACATGCTAGAAATTTTACCTTAATTAAAAAACAAAAATAAAAATATAAAATTACAAAAGAAGGAATTATAAAATTCAAAAATGACATGAAAACAAAATATAACAAGGAAAATCATAAAAATTGCAAAACAAGTATCGGGGTGAGATTTTCAAAATCTAAATCCAACGGTCAGATCAAAAGATATAGTCATTTTGAGTCATTACTCTAATCTGGCACGACCAAATCTCTTTTTGAACCTGTATTTATCTCACTAGTCCATAAATATATCTGCTAAACTATTTATATAACCTATTTTAAAAAAATTTCATTTAATTATAACAGATAACCGCTCACAATCACCCTTTATTATAAACCCAACTATATTATAGAGTCAATAACGGAGAGCGAAGAAGAAGAAGAAGAAGAAGAAGAAGAAGCCTCAGATAAGTGGCAGGCCAAAATCCTCTGATATGCCACTCTGCTTCTGCTATTGAAAGTGTCATTGTTCCTTGTATAGCATTAACTTTTTTTTAACTCATTTCTTACTACTGCCATTAGCCCTGTAAATTGCATCAGTACTCCCATTTCTTCGACGTGAAGGAGAAGAGACTACAGGTCGATTTTGATGAAGAGGATTTTATAGAAGCAGCCGTCCTCAATTTTTCTGTGCGCTCACGTGCATCTGGTGTGATACACTACCATAATTCTTAGATTTTCTCACAAAATTTTTTGTTTGTATTTTAACATATGTAGAAAATAATTATAATTTAAATCGATACTTAATAATACTTAAAAACTGAGTTACTTAAAAAAAAATCAAATCAAATAAATTTACAACAAATAAATAACCCAAAAAATAAACAACAACAATAAAAAAAATAAATTAACTCAAAAACATTTCCACCTAACCTAGAAAACCTATTCCAAAACTCATCATCCAACAACAAATAAATTAATTTAATTGAAATTGAATAACAAAATTGAAAAAAAAATCTAACTAAAATCCAATAAAATTGATCTCATATGAAAAAAATCCTAGAAAATTTTAAAAATAAAATAAAATAACAAATATAATGCAAAAAAAACACAAAAAAAAGAGAAGAAAAAAAAATCCTACCTTAATTTAATTGTGAGTGAAGCTGAGAAGAGAAAAGAAAAAATAAATTAATAAAGTATGTTAATTAAAAAAAATTGAGAAGAGAAAAGAAGAAAAAAAAAAGAAGATATATCTGTATGTAAATTTGAAAAATCAATTAATTTAAATATGGATGGTTTATCTAATATTTGATTGTAAAATACTTAGTTTCAATATAGATAGTTTGGATCTTAAGTTATTATAATTATAAAAAAAAAATGTAAATGATCATGAGTATGGAACGTATTTATGCCTCTGAGAACGTGTTTTTAATATATTGTTTTTATGTTTTTTTATTTTTTATATCAAAACATTAAAAAAATCCATAAACATCTAAAAAATTAATTAAAAAATTAAAAAATTAAAAAAACTTGTTCAACTGCACAAGCCAACATCTCATAAAATTCAATTCCAACCCAAATCTACTTTAGCTTCAACGTTACCAAAAAGTCCTTGGTAGCCACCATCTTGCAATACGGGAGAAAGCAGTAGATGAACTTCTTTTCACAATGGTGAGTCACTTAGCATATTAATTTTAGTGTGAGTTCACATTTTCTATGCATAATACTGATTGTATAATCATATGGTATAATTTTTTTTATCACCATTCCCTTTTTTATCCAAATCAAAATTTAAGAAATTCGAGAGAAATCAACTCTTAATTCAACAAGTATTGTGTAGAGACTTAGGTCTATTCTCTCAATCTAGTAAAAAACAAATTATGTAAATCCTTTGACCATCCTGAGAACATGGAACACTCAAGAGAATCGAAAATCTAGGAGAAGTCATCTCTTCTTTTGCTTTGTCAAAGTTTTTGAGCCCATGTCAAACTCTTCTTGTTCATGCTTCACGCAAGCACAAAATGGTCAACACGTGTACATTGTGCAATGCTCGATTGGTTAGAACCTTGGAACCCATTCTGCTAACAACAAATCTTTGCACACAGTAACATCTGCCGCCCCCATTGACACCAAACTCTTTTTTTTTTTTTCCATCTACCTTTTCCAAGAGGAAAGTTGTTGAAAAGAAAGAAAATTCATTAAAACGTATAAAAGAGATCACATGAATTGTTGCCGAACGTCAGTCTTGAATTTCTATTTGGACTGAGACTTCAGAGAAAGTAAATTAAAAGCCACCTTCTTCTCTTGTCCTCTCTTTGTACCCACCCACCACCAATAAAAAAAGAGAGACTCTTTTTTTATTTCACACTATTTTAAAAAATATATTTCTGTTTCTCCGTAGATTATAAATCAGTGATTTTTTTTATTTTATTCAAAAACAATTATATAACCCTTCAAGATCTTTATGTTTCACAGCTTTTTACCCTTTGGTTGATATTTTAAGAGAGAGTCTTAGATAAAGACATTGGTTTGTTAGAGTTTGTGTTGTTTTTGAAACTTTCTCTTGATCTTTGATCTTCACGGATTGGTATTTAGATTTTGAGTTCGTTTTTTGAGATTTTGAGATAAACCCATTAGACCCTTTTGGATTTTGAGTCAAACGATCAAATTTTTACATCATGATTTGCAGTGTCAAGCAATCTGTTATAACGCCAACAATCAACGGATCTGACACTATTTTTCGCCGAAAAAACCCGTCGGCTATACAAAGATCTTTGATTTTGCCTTCACTTAATGGCAATAAGAGTTCAAAACCAGTTCTTTCAATGTCCAAGCCTTTGCATGTGTCAAAGGTTGAGTCTTTTGCTTTGTCAAAGCCTCAAAAGAGGAGCTTGATCACATGCAATGCCTATGAGGCTGATCGATCAGAGCCAATTGAGGCACCTGAGGTGAAATCAGAGGCTGCAAAAAAGGTTAAGATTGGGATTTACTTTGCTGTTTGGTGGGCTTTGAATGTTGTGTTTAATATTTACAACAAGAAGGTTTTGAATGCTTTTCCATATCCATGGTTGACTTCTACACTCTCTCTCGCTTGTGGATCTCTGATGATGTTTATCTCATGGGCTACCCGGATTGCTGAGACACCAAAGACTGATTTTGAGTTTTGGAAGACTTTATTCCCTGTAAGTTTTTATTTCTGGGTTTTGTTTGGTTTGATAGAAAGGTGAGAGAATTGATGGGAAAGTGAGGTTTTTGTTTGGTTTGTCAGAAAAAAAAATGATGGAAAACATGGGAAAGTGATGTTTTTAGTTTGGTTTGGGTATTAAGAAAATTTCCCTTTGTATGATTGCTGAGGAAAGTTGAGAGATTAGTGAAGGGAAATTATGATGGCTTGTTATTCGTGCTTTTATGTTGTTTTGTTTTTTTTTTTTAATTTATTTATTCTGATAAATGAAAATAGCCCTTGTTTGATTGCTGATAGAGCTGAGAAAGTAAAGTTTCAAATCGCCTGTTTTAATTTTACTGGTTTCAAATGGATACAAATTAAGAATGCACTTCAGGTCAGGATGGTATTTGAATTTGGTTCAATTTATGGTGGCTTTTGATGCTAGAATTCAAATTAGGGAAATTTCCAAGGTCTGGAATTCTTTTAGCAATTTATACTAGATTTTTGTTTTTCCAAATTTCTTGTCTTCAAAACAAAATTTGATGTTCGTTGGATTTGTAATCTGGTTATGATATGCTTTCATTTTTTTCTTTTTTTTTTGCAACTCTGTGTTTACTAATAATTATTTTCTCTTTAAGGTTGCTGTGGCACATACAATTGGGCATGTAGCAGCAACTGTGAGTATGTCGAAGGTTGCAGTTTCCTTTACCCATATCATTAAGAGTGGTGAGCCTGCTTTCAGCGTATTGGTATCAAGGTTCATATTGGGTGAGACTTTCCCTTCATCAGTTTACCTGTCCCTTGTTCCGATCATTGGTGGTTGTGCATTAGCTGCTGTTACTGAGCTCAACTTCAACATGATTGGTAAGAATATTATTTTTCATTTGTTGAAATTTGATTTGATTATCTTAAAATATTCTGCAACTTGTTTATAGTTTTGCTAAGATGTAGGGGAAAAAACCAAACAGCAGTTTCGATCTCAGAGCTTTCATTACATGGAATTTGAGATGGCAAAAAAGCCAACACTCAATCAGCTATATTCCATTTAAATAAAAGATTGGCCGAAATTTGTGCTGTTTAAAACCAAATTCAATGCACTCTTTACTTTTCCTTT
>Ga0307515_10026214_pt1 | contig 10043 bp, 7 predicted proteins | sample 17_EM_MG_FD_194513 | JGI IMG/M metagenome (GOLD analysis project Ga0307515, IMG submission 194513) | Populus trichocarpa ectomycorrhiza microbial communities from riparian zone in the Pacific Northwest, United States - 17_EM | ecosystem: Host-associated > Plants > Roots > Unclassified | place...
TTAAGTAGTTGTTAAGATATTAAGGCACGATTTTTCTAATTTTTGGTGAGTTTTAAGGTGTCCGGCTCGCTTATCTGTCCGACTTGCTTATCCAGCACATTAAAAGTATTAAAGGAAATAGGTTAGGCACTATTAAAAAGGAACTAAAAGAGAATAAATAAGTTAAAGGCAATAGAAGAGCCGTATAACTAAAGGGATCTACCGCTAGTATATAAGTTATTTCCGCCTTAACTTAATTAGAATTCTTTTTAGCCTTCTCTTATTTAAGCTTATAAAGACCTTACTTAGCAAGACGCTATTTTTTTAGAGCGTACCTTTTTATAACCCTTTTTAAGATAGGTGAACTAAGCTTAAGTAGCTCGCTAAGCCTTAAATACCTACTACTCCTTGATATAAATCCGCTCCCTATTAAGGCGCTTAGCTTTAAATTAAATATAAGACCCTAAAACAAGTTAGATAGGGCACTAAATAATTATAAAATATATTAAAATATATATACTTAGTGTTAGAAATAGATTAAATATTATAGAATAATTAAATTACTTGGTATAAAAAGAGGGTTAGCGACTATACGGAGCCGTTATTATAATATATACTAACTTCTTCTCTATATTATAAGAATAGGATAATATAACTTTATTAAGTAATAAGATACCAGTTGCTAGCTAGTTATAATAATTAGATAATAAGGATTTAATAAAAAGTATTAGAAATAATAAAGGTCACTAAATTAAAGATAGGGAGGAGGGGGATAGTATTACGGACCTTATATTAGTAGTAGCAGCATTGCTAAAAAGAGATATAAATTGGTTAGTTAAAATAGTATAGGAGGCGCTAGAACCAATTAAGCTATAAAATAAGAGGTAGCTAAGTTATATAGCTAGTTATATTATAAGTTTAAAATATAAAAATATAGGAATATAGGAATATAGAAACGTAGGATATACTAATATACTAATATACTAACGTATTTAGTATATTTCTTAGGCGTAGTATTAAATACTTATAGAACTATAGTCCCTACCTTAAATAGTTCTCTTTTTTATAATAAATCTTAGAATATAATTAGAGTTAATCTATTAGGTAATCTAACTATTCTATACCTATATACCTAGTCTATTAATTAGTCCACTATAGTATTTTCTATAAGGCTTTATTATAACTCGCCTATAAAGTATATACGCTATATATACCTAGGGAAACCCCTTCCTTACCTTGTCTTTAGACTCCTCCTTTTCCTTAAGGATTTGTTTATTTATATAATATACTCTATTATTCCATTAATTGGACTCCTATCTATATCCTTACCTTATAATTATTATATAGTTTATTACTTCTTAAATATTAACCTAGCTCTTACTACTAAAGCTAATAAGTGCCTTATAGTTTTAGATTATACTCTAGATATACTAAGTATATACTTACTCTATATAACCTACCGCTTCTATCTTTACCCTTATTATTTATATCCTCTTCTTTCTTACTTCCCCCTAAATTACTTATACTACTCTTTAAAGTATTGCCTTTATATTCTATATAAGGTAGGCTACGCTATAGTATCTATATATACTTATAAATAAGCTATTTATTAACTACTAAGATATATTTTATTTGCTTTATACTAGTATTTATTTATTATAGGTATATATATATACACCGTATATACACCGTATATTTATTGTATATATTTTATACGGTCGCTAAAAGTAAATTATATCTACCAATGCGCGTTCTATATAGGTAAAAGTGTGGTACCACCGACCTTTTTCCGGCGCTCCATCGGTAACCACGCTCAGCTTTCGCCGACCCGTTCAACTTTTCCGTAACCACGCCGAGCTGCGCGCCGCTCTATGCTCGTGATTGAAATCTCCTTCCAAGATGCAGAACACAGCGTCTGCCCCTTCATTAGAAGACATCAAAGCCCTTGAACAAACTCGTCAACGTCTTCAAGCAGTTGTCACGCACCTCGGCCAGATTCAAGCTCAGCTCGCTCAGACTGACCCGCTCCCAAACTGGTATGTTATACTTTTGTCTTTATATACTGTGGTAGACCTGTTTATTTCTATGGATTTGAAATGTCTTTGTATCTGAGTCCTCTAATTGTGTTATTTCTTTTAATCTCCCATGCCTACGTCGCTACCCCACAAAAATAAATCTTTGGGTTATAATGTCTTTTCTATTCTAACATTGAAGTTGCTTCTCGAAACTAAGACGCATGTCAAGGCTATCCTCATCATTTCATACAGCCCCCCCTTTTTTTTTCCATGATTTTGCCTATCTAGCAAGATCCATCCTCATTCGCTTCATTTGCACCCTACCAATCGCATTTCCCTCAAACCACTCTCTGTCCCCCCTCAATCCTAATCGCCCATAACTAACACGTCATTCAGGCCATCTCTACAAAAATCCTCTGCGCTTCTTCTCCGTACCGTCTCCTCGCTCCTCAACACAACAGAAACGCATTCTGACTTCCTACGCTCCGCACATGCCTACCCGCTGCCCAACTTCCCCGGCCGCACGCAGGAAGCCCTGCTCGGCGCGCTGTTGCGGAAAAAGCACGAGCCGAAAGTCGAGGACTGGATCATCGACGGGCTAAACGAAGCCGCCAAATTCTGCGACGTGCCAAGCGAGTTTGGGGTTGAACCGCGGGACGCTGATTTCGCGGCGGACGGGAAGAAGGGGATGCGCGAGGAAGACATTTCCGAGCTGTGGGACTGGGCGGGGCCGGCGGAAAACGATATCGCGCGGAAGGTGCTCACGGCGGGCGAGGAGTCGGGCTCCGGGTCTGAAGAAGAGGACGAAGAGGAAGAGAGCGGCGCGAAAGACACTACTATGACAGATGCGGCTGGGAAGGCTGTGACTGGTCCTGAGCCGCCAAAACTACCCCTCGCGACTGTGCTGCGCTTCATGAGTACGGGGAACGTGCCGCAAGTTATTGACCCCGAGCAGCACAATCGAGATATACAAGCAGCTATGCGGGCGATGGCTGCGCAGCGGGAAGCTGAAGCCGCGGAGCAGAGGGCGGCGGCTGGGCAGAGGGTTGTGGGGCAGGTTCGATGATCTGGCCCCTGTAACTTGTGGGAAATGAGGTTGGTGAGGTTTCAATGTAGGTTTGGAGTTATGGCACTTGGATTGATACACCCAAGCATCTATAGTCAAGTCGTTGGGACTGGAGCTTTCCATGCGATTTTATCACATTTATTGCAACGACAGTCTATCACTCATTGATTTTAGTCTACATCCTGGTTCTATCCTGTCGTGATCGCTATCTTCCCTGCAGTTCTCAACAGCCGGTGCTATGTCGTTTTATCTGCTTACTTTTTCCGGGGAACTGCCACTGGATATCCGTGACGGAACACCTTGATCGAGTTGAAAACCCACCGAACCTATCTGCAGCTCCTCCTTTGCTGGTTGCTTTTGAGATATATTTGAGAAATGCCTTGATGCTATCGAATGGCTCACCTGACTCTAACGTAGTCCAGCAGCGCCAAAAAGGCTCGGTAGGCTTGATAGCGTCGCTAGTCATTGTAAAACCTCTTTCTAAGGTTTCATAACCCAGCATCCCAGTGCTTGAGATATCATAACCTCTTAATTCCCACTACTCTGCCATCTTCTAACTCGTCTTGGACACCTTCTCTCACTCTGATCTTAGCGCATACATCCTCACAGGATACAAGTCCTTAGGAAAGCCCTTCTGCACCTCTGTTGCCACAATTCTCAACCCCGCCTCCTTGAATAGCATCCTAAACTTCGCATCCGTGCGCGTGACGCTGGAATCCTCGTCGTCAAAGATATCCCAGCCTCCGGGATCCGTGCTCATATTCTCTTTAACCACGATCCAGGCCCCCGCAAACGCCTTACTCTCCTCCTTACTTTCCTTACCACCAGCATCTTCACCATCCCCCGCATTCAGAGGCACCGCCAGCCCCTCCTTACACCGTCGCAGATACGCCACAAGCTGCACATCCGTAAGATGTCCCAAACACCACTGATTCCAGATCAAATTATACGCGCCCTTCCCCGGCGTCCAGTCCTGCAACCCCAAATTCCGCACCTCGCCCACCTCGCCCTTCCCCGCCACCGCCGTCCCTTCCACAACCAACTGCTCCGTGAACTTCCCCACCGGCTCCACGACATCGACGGTCCGCACAACGCTGCGCAGAAAGCCGTGCGTGATGCGCCCGATCCCCGCGCCGCAGTCGGCCGCGCGGGGCAGCGGCGACGCGGCAGCGGGTGAGCGCGTCTGGCGGCGCAGTTTGGATAGGAAGTTGGCCGAGCCTTGCAGGTCGATGCGCGAGATGTGCGGGAAGCCGCCTAGCATCCCGTTCACGGTGGATGGGATCGAGTTCCAGTAGGTCAGCGCGGCGGACTGGTCGATGGCGGCGTCGGGGGGCGTGGTGGTGGGGGCGGAGGGGTCGGGGTCGATCGTCATGTCCATGGCTAGGCTGGTGGTGGTGGAGGATGTCAGAGGGGTCAAGGAGCGGTTGCGGAGGACAGGGCGGGTGTGCTGGGCTGCTGGAGCGATTTGGGATTGTTTGTGGTCGTGGGTGAGGACGCCAGTGTGGAAGTAGCTAGGCCCAAGCTAGTGGTCGGTTGTTTAGCCATAAATCGGTTGCAGCTTCTCTTCTCGGCGGGAGGTCATTGAGTATAGATAGGACTCATAATGGGGGGTATAATAGCTGTGGTAATAGCTGCGGCAATAGCTGTGATGTTGAAGGCGGAGGAAAATTCCAATGAAGCAAATGCATGCGATTTCGTGCATACACGTCCGCGATAGGAAGTTGCATCCCGTTATCGGCCGGCGGGTCGTCATGGCGGGGTCCGTCCATCGAGCTCCAACATCCAATTGGAATTTCTAAGCTGGGAGGACAAGGCCAGCCGAATATCTACTGCTGTCTACAAAGAGCAGAGAAGAGTTTGATGTCTAGATTTCTCGAGAGGCTCTTGTCAAAGCCCGCTTGGAAAGCTTCTTGCACACTCCCGAAATCGTTTATACCCTTGCCTATTGTTGCTATAGGAAGACGTTTCTCCAGTACTATCATGTCTGATCTGTCTGTCGAGCTCACAGCGCCTAATGGTGTCAAGTATACCCAACCAACAGGTCTATTCATCAACAATGAGTGGGTGAAATCAAAATCTAGAGAGAAGATCACAACTATCAATCCAACGTAAGTTATACATATGGCTTGACCTTTGTTTATGAACGCTGTAATTCTAGTCAAAAGCTAACTTATATTATAGCGACGAGACTCAAATCACATCCGTCTACTCTGCCGGTCCTGAAGATGTCGATATTGCAGTCGCAGCAGCCCGCAAAGCTTTCAAAGACCCCTCATGGCGGGACATCTCGTCAACAGAGCGAGGTGATTTATTGTATAAGCTATCGCAGCTTATAGAACAACACAAAGAGAATTTGGCAACGATTGAGACATGGGACAATGGTATATTAGCAATGGGAGAATATGCTCTTGGAAGTAAAACCTAACACGTTATAGGCAAACCCTATTCCGTTGCGCTCAATGAAGATTTGGCGGAGGCTGCTGGTACAATTAAATACTATGCTGGTTATGCGGATAAAATTCATGGTCAGGTCATTGATACCTCCCCGGCAAAGCTTGCGTATACAATTCGGGAACCCGTTGGTGTTTGCGGCCAGATCATTCCGTAGGTCTAGCCAGCATTTTACACCACGGTAAATCCACCTTCTAACCCTACCCAGATGGAACTACCCACTCGCAATGGCAGCCTGGAAACTCGGTCCGGCTCTTTGCTGCGGCAACACAGTGGTTCTTAAAGCAGCCGAGCAGACACCCCTTTCCATCCTTTATCTAGCGAATCTAATCAAGGAGGCTGGATTCCCTCCTGGTGTTGTGAACATCTTGAATGGTGAAGGTCGCAAAGCCGGTGCAGCCATCGCTCAGCATCTGGGAATCGACAAAATTGCTTTTACAGGCTCCACAGCAACTGGCCGCGAGATTATGAAGATGGCGTCCGTAAACATGAAGAATATCACGCTCGAGACTGGTGGCAAGTCCCCCCTACTGGTTTTCGACGACGCAGATCTCGACCAGGCAGTTAAGTGGGCGCACATCGGTATCATGTCGAACATGGGCCAAATCTGCACGGCAACATCCAGAGTGATGGTCCAAGAAGGCGTGTACGACCAGTTCGTTTCTACCTTTAAAGAACACGTTGCCAAGACAAGCAAAGTCGGCAATCCGTTCGAAGACTCGACCTTCCAGGGCCCACAAGTCACAAAAGCGCAATATGATCGCGTTTTATCATACATTGACTCTGGCAAGTCTGAAGGCGCAACGCTTGTTGCTGGTGGAGAAGCCTACAAAGATGTTGGCGGAAAGGGCTTCTTCATCGCGCCCACGATATTTACTAATGTGAAGGACAATATGAAGATTTTCCGCGAAGAGGTGTTCGGTCCATTCGTCGTTATAGTGTCTTTCAAGACTGAAGAAGAGGCTATCGATCGTGCCAACGACACCACGTATGGTCTTGCAAGTGCGCTCTTTACAAAAGACGTTGTTAAGGCGCATCGCGTTGCGAGGAGGCTCGAATCGGGTATGGTGTTCATCAACTCAAGCAACGACTCGGATATACGAATTCCCTTCGGCGGCGTGAAGATGAGCGGTATTGGAAGAGAGCTAGGCGAGGCTGGCTTAAGTGCATACAGTTCACTAAAATCGGTCCACTGCAATCTTGGAAATTGGCTGTGATAGCTGCTGTGTGGTTTTTTTGTACCCCGTCTAATAAATTTATATTTATATCGAAAATGTTTAGGGCCCTATGGTCCCATTTGGATCAATTTGATCGCGAATCTTACCTCATTTAACTACTATATTTTAAGCACAAAACAGGTCTATTTATTATCTTTTATATCCCCCCTCCCCCCCCAATGCGGGCAAGTGGGCCACATCAAAAAATTAGAAAATTTATACCTTAATATCTTAACAACTACTTAATAATAAATTCTAATAATTCAGATTTGAACTTTTATATATACTCTACACCTTCTATTAAAGTTACATAGTAAATAGTTTATGTCACGGGACACCCCCGCAACACCTTATACACGTCCACCTGTTTCCACCGACTCAGTAATTAGAGACCGACCACGAGACCGCAATTTGCCGCAATCTATGGCAATCTAACAGCAATCTGCCGCATTCTGCCAAGCTCTGCCAGGGCCGCTACCCAAATCCTATTCTACCCCGTACTTATATTGACTAAGCAACTAAGTTAACAATATATACCCTTTCTTCCCGTTTGCTTCCTTCTTTCCTTATATAACGTCTTAATTTTATTACACAGTTTATATATTATATTAATTATATATAGAATAATTAGGTGTTATTATTACTAGTTATATAGTTTATATACAATATAATACCACAGGAAGGCATAGAGATATTACTATTTTAGGCGAATTACGGATGTAAGCCTAGGATATCGTTGTTACTATAATAAGTAAAGAATGGAGACTCTAATAAATCTTTATAAAGACCTCTATTTTATAGCATAGATAGTATAAAAAAAGATAAAAAAGTACTATAACGCTAAGAGATCTAAAGGACCAGATCTAAAGGAGGGGGATAAAGTATAGCTATTATATAAAATTTTCGCAAGTTAATAACGAAGTAAAAAGTTGGATTATATTAGACTAAGACTATTTAAAATCGTAATAAAGATTTTAGAAGTCACGTATAGACTTAACTTACTAATAAAAATAAAGATCTACCTTATATAATATATTGTAATTCTAAAGCCAGTATATAGAGATATAAAGCTACTAGTCTATAAAGTAAATACGTATAGAGGATAAGAGGAAGACAGATAGTAAGTTTTAAAGATCGTTAGTTATAAGAACGTTAATAATAAAATATAGTATAAAGTAAAGTAAATAGGCTATAATAAGACTACCTAGGAACTACTATAGAACTTAAAGAAGGCTATAGGAAAAGTATAGGAGTATTTAAAAAACGGGTTAGGTAATATTAAGAAAGAGCTAAAGGTAAAGGGATTAGTTAAAGGCAATAAATAAGCCAGATTATTTAAGGGATCAACTACTAGCGTATAAACTGTTTCCGCCTCTTTTTAATTAAGATCCTTTCTAGCCTTCTCTACCTTAAGCTTAAAGAGACCTTACTCTACTAAGTAAAGCTCTTTAAAGCGCACCTTCTTATAAACCTTTAATAAGTAAGATAATTAAGTATAAGCATTAAGTTAAGCCTTTAGGGCCTAAGACGCCTTATTAAAACAATATTAAACTTTGGCAAGAGCCTCGGCCAGCTTACTCTTTAGTTTTTTAGCTACTACTAATACATAAAACCCTAAAACAAATTAGATAAGGAACTAGACGGCTATAAAGAGTAATAAGATATATATATTTGGCGTTAAAAATAGATTAAATATTATAGAACGATTATATATTTACTTGCGTATACTTAGTATATAAAGAAGGTTAGCGACTAAATAGAGCCGCAATTATAATATATACTAACTTCTTCTCCGTATAATAAGAATAAGACGGCATAACTTTACTAAGTAAAAGAATAAATATTACTAGCTGGTTATAATAATTAAACGTAGAGGATTTAATAGGAGGCATTAGAAATAATAAAAGTTATTAAATTAAAGATAGAAATACTATACCTTTAATAGATAACTTAGAGATAGGAAATATCTTTAAAGATAAAAATAAAGAGGAAAGGGATAGTATTATAGACCTTATATTAGTAGTAATAGCACTATTAAAAAGGGATATAAATAAACTGGTAGAGGAAGTATAGGAGGTGCTAGAACTAGTTAAACTATAGGATAAGGGGTAGCCGAGTTATATAGTTAGTTACGTTATAAGTTCAAAATATAGAAATATAGAAATATAGGAATGTAATATACTAATATACTAATATACTAACGTACTTAGTACATTTCTTAGGCGTAGTATTATATATTTAAAGGACCACAGTCCCTATCTAGATAGTTCTCTTTTTTATAGTAAATCTTAGAATATAATTAGAGTTAATCTATTAGGTAACTACTCCACTAGTTATAATTACGTTATTAACTTAGTTCTACCTATATACCCAGCCCATTAATAAGTCTATCGTAGTATTTCCTATAAGGCTTTATTATACCTTATTTCTATAAAAGATACTACTATAGATTATCTAGCTTAAATATATCCTAAATTTAGGGATATAGTAATTAATATTATATTTCTCCTTAGCGTATCTAGTAATAAAGACCTAGCCTTTATACGTTTAAATTAAAGCCTTATTTATCTAAATTACTGCTACCTATATTTTAGAAGTTTACTTTAAATAAAAATAGGCCTATCTTAACCGTACTTTTTATTTTTTAGGTATAATAAGCGGTTTCTCTATAGTAATGCGGCAAAAGTAGCCTTCCTTTTTAAAAGCTTTATATAAGGATTACTTGCAGGTAGAGACGCCCTTTAAGAATATAATCTCTTTAAATGGCTTCCGTTAGTGAAAGCGATTAAGCTTAGCACATATAATAAGGCGCTGTTATATTAGTATATTAATATTTAGCTTCCTTCCTCTCTGCTTATAAGGAGTCTATATATCTTTTTAAAGAGAATTTAATACAGTTCTGCGAGGTATATAAAAGGAGGTAGTAATCTTATAGTATTGCCAGCTAGCGTATTAAGAGAGGGAATAAGTAATATTACACTTATAGTAGAAGAGTCGGGTACCTAGATCTCGAAGAATAGGATATTAAATAGGGTAGTGGCCACGCTGCCAGCGAATAAGATTTGGCATTTTAGAATATAAGATACAAGGCTCTCTCTTACCCCCTATTGTTTTATATTATCTTTCTATTCTAGTGGCTTCTGTATGCATTTATAATACGAAGAGCTATACTTTATTTGGCCTAAACCCACGTCAGCGCTAGCAGGGAGGGCGGCAGCCCGCTTAGGTTACCCCCTTGTATTCAAAAATATCCACGGCTTGGCTGCAGGCTTGGCCGTGGACATTCGCGAATGTCGACGGGGGGTTGTTAGTGTC
>Ga0307515_10026215_pt1 | contig 10043 bp, 11 predicted proteins | sample 17_EM_MG_FD_194513 | JGI IMG/M metagenome (GOLD analysis project Ga0307515, IMG submission 194513) | Populus trichocarpa ectomycorrhiza microbial communities from riparian zone in the Pacific Northwest, United States - 17_EM | ecosystem: Host-associated > Plants > Roots > Unclassified | place...
CGGAGTAGAAGTTCGTACGTTCTTCCGTGCATTGGTTGAAGAGCCGAAGACGCACCAGACAGGACGGCTGAAGAGTCCAACACCACATAAGTAGGAGGTTGATATGGCGATGAATGATAGGAGGCGGGGGAAAAACAGGCAAGATTGTGCTGATATCTTCTGGAGCCTACCACCATGAGTAATCCTCGAAATTTCTCCCCAGATACTCAACACCTAATCGTTCATCATCCCCAGCTCCAGCCTCAACGCAGCACAGGCGGGGGGACAAGGTACCGTTCATTCAAAGTAGGGGGGCTTACAACCGGCGGATGAATATCTTGCCTCTGCCACTCGCCGGCCAAGTCTCTCGCCAATCTCTTCTCTGGAAAGATATATATGTTCAATAGCATAGACAAAGGATCTGTCTAAGAATAGGGGTAGCTTGATGGGGGTCGGAACTTGCTTGGAGAAACACGAGAGGCGTACGTTCGGGATCGGCAAGAACATGGTCGGAGGATTCAGACGCGTCCTCCCCCGTGCCCTCCCCTTCTAAAATACATCCCTCCCACCTCTGAATCTGAGGCTGTATTCCGGCCTGGTCAACGCAGGGATGAGGTTTGAGAATAATCCGGTCAGAGGTGGAGTCCCCAAGGCGAGATCGGTCGTAGCGGGAGGCTAGGTGTGAACAGAAGACGAAGACTCGGAAGAGGTGACAGTGACTGCCGTGCCATCGGACAAAGAATTTTCATCATCGTAGAAGAACGCGTGGACCTCTTGTAGTTCAACGTTCATGCACATGGGTGAGTAGGCCGGGTAAACTGGATCCAGGATGAGCGCTTGAGCGGTAAAGGGAAAAGCGGAAAGGCAGGGGGGCATCGAGGATGCATACTTCACTTGTGTATGTGATTCTGTAAGAACCGGCCCCTTATTAGTCGAGCTTGCGAGACTCTATATGGCGCGGAGGATTCAAAAGTCGTAGATTTGTCAGCGGGCGTACTGCCTTTTTTGGTAACACGCGTTGCTTATCTAATTTCCGCGAGTTGGCTCCCGCGCATTGGATTGGCCACTCGGACGGGGGTTTCCGGCTACACAAAAATCTGAAAGAACCTGGCAGGCGACGAAAAAATCAGGTAGCGAAAGAAAAAGTTCAGAATGGGCAAGTTCGACGCTGCCATGAGGGGTAACCATCATAAATAACATTTTTAATTATTAGCCGACCCGGACTAATGGGGACCGGCAACCCTCCGCCAAATTTGCTTCCGGCGTGACACAGTTCCCCAGACGGGGTCCGTCGCAGGGAAGACTCGCAACTTAATAATACCCACAGAATCCACGCCCCACCCAGAGTACAAGCATCACCTAGGACAATGTATTATACTTGTAAATGTATAATGGATTTTGTACGTGATTCGGGGAAAACGGTACAGAGGCCGGGAACTTGAATCGGGGATGTTTTGACGGATTTGGCCTACCCCTCTCGGTGGCAACTTCACCCGGGCGGCATCCGATCACCGGCCCGGCTCCGTGCCGATGGTGTTGACACCCACAGGAGATGGACGTCTCTCTGCGATCCCGCGCACGTTCCGCGGACAGTCAAAGGGCAACCGTACCTAAAACGCGGGCAGCGAATGGCCCACGAACTAGAAGCGCTACAAGGTGCGCTTCGGATCCAGCAAAGCGGGATCAAGTCGGGGACACTGATCAACTAATCTCTCATGCAATTCGTCTATTGAAAAAAAATCTATTATAGAATCGAAGCTTCTCAAACCCAGCTACGAATCCTGTTGATCCAACTGGGTATCTGGTACAGTGATGGAGTGGTCCTTGAACCGGATTTGTAACAATGGGCCACTGAGTCGAAAATTGGACAGATTTCGGCCAGGATTTTTTTCCACACCTTGTATCTGTGCCTAAAAATAATACCTATATTATAGGATCTTATGTTCTGCTTTTGTTGCGCTGTGGTAAGTCATACGCGTGTTGACCGAAAACCGAGCGACTTGAATCATGCTGAGTTACCCCGTTTGGAAGGTACGGTCACGCTGTTGTCACATGGGTCACAGTCGGTGTGCAACATCTTTTCGCGCAAGAATCGCCAATCCTCGATCCTGCTACCTATTTTGTCTCCCTCACCATTGCCAGTGACCCAGCTTGAACCAATCCCGCTATTTTTCCATTGTGTACGCCCCTACATGGATAAGCTGAACTTTACTAAGTGTGACGGCAATTGTCACGCACGGTCACAAGGAAAATGCGGCACGCTCGTTCCAGGCATGGATTCAGCTATAGTGCAGCGAGAACGTACTTCTAGAGGCCGGTACTTTTTTGATATACGGTCTTCAACCATTAAAATACACTACGCAAATATTTAGTTAATTAATGGCTTCTATCTCGTGCAATTAAATCATGTGTAGTTTGATGTTGCGCAATTTTCGAGGTAAATGTGTGGTGCTCCAGTAACCAGATGGAATTTTTTTTCAAGTTATCTACATAGGCCCCTGAGGGCATAGACCATTCTGCCACTCAAGTATCTAAACGAAATTTCGAGTTGGCGTGGCCTGGCGGCCAAATCATTGTAAAGGGGAACCGCGTTCAACTTTGTGGGAGCTGTACCACACGTGACCTAGAGGTTGCCGGTCCCCAGATCAAACATGTAGCGCCCGGACCACCGACTTACAGATTCCCGGACGCAAGTCGACCTCGGTTCTTGTGATCGCAAATATTTCCAATCATCTCGCGACGTTGTCCCCATCTCTCACCTCCCTCTTGCACTCGTCAAGATACTAGCGTGATGCTCCCCAGTTTCACTCCTTTACCTATCTCAATTTCGGTTGATCCAAATACATCTGGGTGGACGATTTTTCTCAGCTCGACTTACCGGCCGTAACTTACCACCCCGCTGTTCGATTGTTTTGGCTGCCACACCTGCGGTTTCTCTGCCCGTTCCGGCACGTTTCCAAGGTAGTTCCCCTTGAATGTTATTACGCGCCTGGGGATGCTGAGGTCGTCCTTGGACTGGACTGGATCTCCACTTGCTTCGCTGCGCTCCTCGATAATGGATCCGGGTTGGAGGATCCAAATTCATCCGTCATTTCATCTCTCCCAGCTGACAATTATTGAAGCCCAAATAATGGTATGAATATCACCTACCGGTTCTGCCGTTGACTAACTTCCGCTTTTTGCAGAGCACGTGAGCTCAGTGACGATTCGATTGATACCGACATTCTGCTCTAACAATGCTAACCTCGACACACCCGGATTCCCTACTATCTATGGCACGGAACCTGATGACGTGTTGTTTATTGTGAAGATGTCATATCGCGTTTCTCGAATGGCCAGTATGCTATAACCGACCGAAACCGCGCCGATATAACTTGTATTGAAGTTGATATCCTCCCACGTCCCGGGTTCTGCCGCTCGCCAGCCCTATTGCTTGTCGGCCAATAATACTACCACAGCTGATGATTTCGCGTGGGCCAACAGAACACGCCCTCCCATCAATGATCACGTCGTACCAGGTCCTCGGTGGGATATAAGTAGTGGAATAGCTCCACTACTCCCAACAGATCCCCAGCTCTCCGGGGGTTCGTCTGTTCTGCATTTTCACGATATGTTTGCTCGTTCGCTCGCTTCACTTGCCACTCTCTTCTTTGCTCTCCCTGCTCTCCCAGGCCTCGCCTTGCCCAGTATCAAGAACGCACAAGCACCCGTCGATCCCTGTGCTGCCATTGCTGGCCAAAAATGGGTCGCTCCATCCGATGTTCGCGCCTGCTTTACTTCTTTCCCAGTCGACCCAGACGAAAAAACGAACGTGGGTGACAATTATAGCCTTCCCTCTCCTTCTCTCCGTATTTACCTCTTCTGCAATCACTAGATTGTCACAGCTGCCATTAGGACCCTCGACTTCCACACATCCACCAACTACCAGATCAGGGCCCCCCAGCCATTCACTGCCGACGTCCATGAAGATATCATCTGCGACCTCAAGCGAATCAACAGTACCCGATACATGAACGATCTTGAATTCCACATCGCCATTTCGCGTTCTTTCAAGAGGTTGAACGACGGCCACGTCGGCTACTTCAACTATTGTTACGACGGTATAACATCCCCGCTGGGTTTGCCCTCAATCCGTGTGTAACTGATATGTTTCCCCGCAAGGTCTCTATAGTAATTTCATTCCCCTTCCCGTTGTCCACCTGACGGACAACCTTGGCTCTCAAGGCGTCTACATCGCTCCCGAGGCATTCAAGGTTGCCAAGGCAGAGTTCGCGGACAACATCGAATTCTGGCAGAATGCTCTCCCTGGGGACCTTAAGGGCAACCTCGAGTCGGTATGTAATCACGGTCACGTTTTCGCTTCTTTCACCTCACAAAACTGTTTAGCTCAGCGGTGCAAGAGTTCTCTTGATCAATGACAGAGACCCATACACAGCTGTTGATGAGAATGCCGAAATTGCTGGTGGTTATGAGGGCTTGGGAACCCGTCAGAACTCGTAAGTTTATGTTCGGATTGAGGCCCGGTGCGCAAAAATAACGTGGTCTTGTAGCTTTTTCTCATCCTACCAGCTTGCCTCGGACGGGCGCTGGAATTACACTTTGGGACAGTTCGCCAGTCAATCCCTCCCTCTGAAAGACTCCGTCAAGTTGACGGTCTTGCGCGAGGGACGAGTCCTCCCCGATAATTTAACCGTAGGGAACTCTGACCTCTTTCTGGAATTCACCCAAACTCATTAAGTCTTCTATTACTAGTTCCCGTTCAGTTCCCGTCTTTCTACGACGGCCGTGGCTTGGACCGATAGCGCCTCTTTCCGCGCTAACAACTGCAAGGCCACCAACGAGACCAACGGTGTTGACTACTACGCTTCTTCTGCCGTTGAAGGCAGCACTGCCCGCGTTCAGCAGCAGCCCGGGGCCCCCCATGACGAGGCCCGCAAGCAGTATCTCAACGTCATGCTCGACGATAACCCTCCGTCCGATATTTCTCTCCCCCCCGAGCTTGCCCCCACTTTGCCGCAATTGGGAGGAAGCTATTCAGCCGCCCAGTTCTATTACTTGAACGAGACTCGAACCGGTGTTTTGGGTCTTGGCAGTTTCATTTCCCCCTCGTTCAACGATTCCCAGAAAAACCTCCTCGCAGGTCTGCAGAACCTCACGGCTGCCGGTGCCAAACAACTAATCGTTGATGTTACCAACAACGGCGGTGGATACATTTGCCTTGCCCACTGGCTCCATCGTATTATCGCCGGACGCAAGAACACTACGGAACCCCAGGCCGGCCTCTACACCGAGGCTCGTGCTCAACCTCTCGCGCAAGCCATCACCGCCGCCATCGCTAACGGCGCGGATCCTAAATCCCAGATGTTGTATAACCCCGTCAACTGGGCCTTTAAAAACAACACACTCTTCCCAGAAAAATACGATTGGCTCAAAGACCCCGTCAAGAAAGTTATCAATGGCCATGAGGATTTTTTCAGTCAGGAGTTGGGCCAAGGGTGCCAACCTTTCTTTATTGACCCCCCTGCCGAGGCATTGTTCGACCCCAAAAAGGTTGTTATCGTTTCCAACGGTCGTTGCGCATCTTCCTGCTCCTTGTTCTCTGTAAGGTTTTCTGTACCTCGTTGTCTTCCCGAACGGTATTGTTGACCAAGTTGGACCAGATCACCATGAGCAAACTGGAGGGCGCTAAGACCGTCGTCTTTGGTGGTCGCAACACCGTGCGGCAGCAATATTGCGGTACCGTCGGAGGACAGTCGACTGACTTCCCTACCATCAACTCTGAGATCAAGACCACCAAGTTGAAGGACCACCCTCTGTCACCTCCCGACCTCGTCACCAACTCCGTTATTGATATCAACTGGAGGCTTGGTTTTGGTATTTGGGACCCTGCTGAGCCTGAGGAATGGCAGGATCACCCTGCCGACGTTCAACTAAATTTAACCAAGCAGAACGTCAACAATCCGATTGCTATCTGGAATGATGTCATCAAAGCTGTTTTCTGATTTAAATCTAGTATTTACCCGCAGCATGAGTACCAGGTTTAGTGCACGCTGTCCTCTCGCTCTCCTACGTCTTGTTTCGTTTGTTATTTATATGATTCCCTTGACTCCCCACCTACGGCCATCCATACCCGCTGACGTTTGGTTGTGATTAAACGAGCGACCTTCCCTGCCACCTGACCGCGGGGGCCGATCGCTGGGAAGTGACTGTAATATTTTTCGGGTTTGATTGGTGATTGACTCGGACACGCCGCTCGAAGGGTGTCAAAGTCCATCGCGGAGGGGCAGACCCGAACGGGGAGAGATGATCAAAGATAACATGGTCACTGGGCGAAGACAATAGCTCGATTAAGTACATCATGAAGGAGTACAAGTGCGCATGTTCCGCCGCGCATTAATTGAAAAGCCGAAGAAGCATCAGACTGGACAGCCGAAGGAACAAATACTAACTTATATAAGTGAGAAATCGACATGGTGATGGGGAGATAGGAGGTGGAGGACAACCGGTCGGAAAGATCGCGCTGATCTCTTCCGGATTGGGGGCGAAAAGCCTACCGCGAGCCACCCTCGAAATTGCTCTCCGGATATTCTACACCCAATTGTTCATCATCCTCAGTCAGCACGGGTCTCGACGCAGCACAGGCGGGGAAACGAGATACCGTTCGTTCAAGGCAGTGCAACTTGCGACCAACGAATGAGAATCGTGGGGTTAATGAGAGCTACCTTGTGGGCGCGAAGTGGATGAGGGCGTATGGGGACGAGGTCATCAACAGCGAGAGCCGAGACCGAACCCGATCGAGAGTGGAGAACGAAGGGGAGGGGAAGGGCATGGAATGAGCGAATCAGGGGAGAATTGATGGTTTGACACTACGTGCTGTTCCTCTTCGTTCGCTCCTCCTCGACGTTTGCCTCGATATCCCGATCCACCGCGGCCACGGGTGTGCTTCTCACCTGCGCCGGCAAATCTGCAATGGCACACCCATCCACGAGCGGCAGAACCTTCACTGTCCTTGAACTCCCCAGCGACCCGTCCGAGGCCTGTACCGTAAGTCGGTGCTTCCTATCGTCCTTCACGTTCAAATTGATTGGGTGTCGCTGTCGTGACGCCGTCGTACCAAGGGCGCCCTCTGACCCGCTGCTATCCGTGATCGCTGTGCCGCGGGGTATCGGCAGACCGAGTTCAATCCCCGTCATGCTCCCCCGAGTGATATCGATGCCGGTGCTGAGGTTCAGTTGGACAGTATCTTCCCGCATGAACGGATTACCGACATCCAGAGCGCGAAGTACGGCGGGGATGATGACGGACATACTGCACACTATGATAGATACCGCTGCCTCCACACCCCCTGTGGCCATGAGGAAGAAAACAGATACACGGTGAACTGACAATTCGGAGGGTATAGGCAGGGAACGAGGTTCGCCGTACCGAAAATTGCTTCCCAAATACCCGGGTTGACCATCATAAGGACCACATGCGCCAGCGATGCCAATGTCGTTGCGATCGACACGGAGAAGATGAAAAATAAGCGGTAAAGCACCGCCCGGGCGCGAACACCCCTAGCGATCTAAGTTCACCGATGAGATAGCCGAAACCAACGAGAGAGATGGAGAGATTCACCATACCATTAACGGTGTGGTAATCAAGATGAGATCCGAAATGACCGTCGCTGAGAATCAAGCTGATGAACAAGCGGACAGATGTGCGAGGGATTTCGTGGTAACTTACTAACGAGCTGGGTGATTGGAACTGCCTTTGGAAGAACGCAGATAGATCCGGGGATCTCCTTCCACCCGGGTTGTGTGATTTCGCACACCCAGTACGCCTGCACGGTCAATATAGCCCACAGCAGGACGAAAAACACGGCGACCCCTGGGGACAAAGGATCAGCGTGGCACGAAAGGGATATCGAGGATGGAATTCTCGTACATTGGAGGATCTTCCTCTGTAACTGCCAGGGGACGATCCGAACCACAGTCAGTATAATAGAAACCCTTGCACCCCTGCTCTATGATAAGCTCAACATTTAGGGTCGGGTGAACAAAGGCCTCACCAGACTGGCGTGTAAAAACCGACAATGAGGATATAGGAACCGGCAATTCTTAAACTCGGTGAAGCCGATCCTGGAATCCACCGCGAGCAATTAATCGGGTGAAGCTCGGTGGTACTTCAAGGATGCAAAAGCATACCGTTCGCGAGATAGGTAGACCCTGGGGTCAAAAAATCGTCAGTCCCATGACCTGTCGCGCCAAAACGGAAGAAGACATCGTACGAACCGATCACGAAAAGGATGAAGGAGAACAGACTGAACAGCGCAACGGAATCATCGTGTCCCCATAGTTTCTTCGCATATCTTGCGGAACACCTGTAGATGGTGACGAGGGACGTGATAATGAACAAGATGGTTGCAGCGTCTGGGGAAGGGTCATCGGTAAACGATCGACCGAAGGGAATGTGAAGGACAAGACGAACTCACTCTTAAGGTCCTCAAAATCTGCCGGGTGGCCCATCCCCAGCGCCCCCGGTAAGAAGTAGGTGAGGGGGAGGAAAAGTAGTAAAAGGGCGGGGAACGGGGGGTGAGGTGGAAGGGAGGGAGGTTCATTAGGCTCCACAGGCACTCATAACATGATGTCCAACGTCCGACACCGCAAGCAAAGGCTGCCAGAACCCAACCTTGTCGATGGAAGAAGAAAGGCCCCGGACGATAAGCATGTCTCATCGCGCCAATCTCCTGGAAAGAGGGTATACGTCAAAGAACCCTCACCGCAACTAATCTCTTTTGTCCAAAATTGCTCCCCTTTCCGTGGGCGGGGAGTCTTTGGAACTAGGTTCAAGGAGACGCGCAATATGCTTTGTGATGGGTTCCTGGAACGGAGGCGAGGTCTGGTGTGAACATCCCCGCCTTTGAGGGCATTGGAACCCCCCACCCCTGTGGTGTCTCCGAGCCACCCTACATAAGCGTTACGGTAGTTTACGAGAGCTTGAGTCCACAAAAAGATGGTGGTTGACTTCAGACAAACGAGGAAGCTAATGCCATGATCGGACCTGACGGTAACGGTGAACGGCCAAACAAAACGGTAGGAGCTGCCTTTGCGACGGAAGGGGTAACCTTGGAGGTATATACACTGCCATGGTCTCTTCTCTCTTCTGGCCAGTATGTGTTGTAGTCAGTCGTGTTTCGGAGCGGATGGACCCTCCGCCACCATGATTCTCAGTTCGGATCCAGTTATGGCATGGTTGTGCCGGCCTCCAGGAAAGTGTATAATTGTTCCGGGGAATTCTGCGCCCGGAGCTTCAAGCTTCAGCCTGGACGGCATGACCGAATCCCGCCGTTTGGAGATACTATCAACTATGTATCCCCGTTCCGCGGGGACTGTGCAAACTCGGGCAGGAACTTCCCCGCCTTCCTTGACAAATCGCGAAAGCTACGGACTTCCGGGCTTTCTTTTCTAACCTTTTTCCTGTAAGTGCCAGGATTCAATATTCATCGGCAACTTCAGACTTGTGTCCGCCCGGCGTGCACCCCAACGACCCAACGAAGCCTTAAGGTCACCCATAATGCGGCGACTAAGAGGGCAACAGGTCGCAAACTGCGCTTAAAGAGCTGACAACCTTCAATCAGGAGGACCAGCGGCGTACTGCAAACACTCGACAGGATCTGATGTTCACTCTGGGTCCAGACCCAAAGTACATAACGAAACCCCCCAGTAACGTCAGCAAGATCGGACACGCGACTCAGGCTGGCGGCGGCGCCCCGTTTATTTTCTTTCCTTTTTGCAAATTTCTGCTGGCGTCCAGGACTTCTGCGGGGCCATTGAACAAGCTATAGGGTTCAACTCCGCGCCATCCCACAGCTTTCGCCCAGTAACCTGGGACGCGTTCCATTGGTTTGGACGAAACCGTGGTGACTCGATACGGGTGTCCCGACTCGTGCGACTTCTGAAGTTTAGAACCACCAGGGCGCAACACCACCGATTGATAACGTTTAGTCGAGCTCGCTCAACAAATCCTATTGCCGTTCCCCGAAACCGCTTCCCGAATCGTTTGTCTGGGGGAGACGCGTCGAT
>Ga0307515_10026216_pt1 | contig 10042 bp, 6 predicted proteins | sample 17_EM_MG_FD_194513 | JGI IMG/M metagenome (GOLD analysis project Ga0307515, IMG submission 194513) | Populus trichocarpa ectomycorrhiza microbial communities from riparian zone in the Pacific Northwest, United States - 17_EM | ecosystem: Host-associated > Plants > Roots > Unclassified | place...
AATTTTGCTTCTATGTAGTCTGGCCACTCAACTTAAGTAAGCCTTAGTACCAAACTGTTAAGGTAGGCTGCATTAATCTTCTCCTTTGTTTCTTTATATTCTTTTTATGGTCGAATTCCCAAAACAGGCTTTCACATCCTTTTAGGAAAAAAATCCTAGCCAAATAGGAAGTCCAGAAGTCAAAAGAAAATAAATTACAAAATTCGTACAACCTTTGTTGACTAGTATTGTGGTGCCTTCCCCAACTCCGATTGATCTGAAATTTTAACCCAAGGTAGGACAACATGTCAGGAGACTCCACGTAAAATTTCAGTTCAATCCAACGGTCGGATTGAGAATTATGATTGTTGTCGTAAGACTGGATAGTTGCACATTTTATGTCAAAATCCAAATTTAACCTTGCCTGTATCGTATCATTATTGCTACTCAGTTCTATAGTAACATACTTTTAACTTGAAAGTCTGGTTTTACAATAAGGCCATGTTGGCTCTCTTCCCCACAATCAAATCCACTGACTTTATTCACTTCCTCATTGAAGACCTGGAATTTCATGTCCTGAAACTAATCCCACTCTCTCCAGCTAACTTCATTACCCACACCTCTCCACTAAACAATGGGGAACTGCTTTCTATGGCTCATAATCAGGCATTAATGTGGCTTCTCATTTTCTGGGACCATACAGCACCTTAGCCTACTTTTCACTACTTCTGGACTCTGATGCAATGCACCACTAGGTTTCTGTGACATCATTTGCATCCATATGATTAAAGTGGTTTTGCACTTGCTGTCATTATACTAAAAGTCTTCTCCTTTATCCTGTTTTGGGATTAATGTGCTCAATTTGACACAACAACAAAGTCAGCATGGGCTAAGTTATAATATCTATATCTGCAGTGAAATGTACTGTGTGTGTATATAACAGTGAATTGTGTTTCCTCATCCTTTCCCTGAATTAGTAGCTGTTAGATAGTGTTCAAGGGTGGAAAACTTACTCAATTACCAACTTGCACAACAATGCAGTGGATGTAGAGCAGATGCAAATGAGGCTGCTGTAATTCTTCTTCCATCAAATATCACTGTTTTTGCTCTTGATTTTTCGGGTTCTGGCTTATCTGATGGTGATCATGTGAGCCTTGGTTGGCATGAGGTACGTCCCTGCTTTATTATGTTCATATGTAACTTGGCCTCCTTCATTTTTTGCATGCTCCTTTGCCCCTGTGACAGAGAGATGACCTCAAAGTAGTGGTCTCGTATCTAAGAAGCAACAAACAAATATCACGTATAGGCCTCTGGGGACGATCCATGGGTGCAGTCACTAGGTACTGTTTTATTTTTATGTTTACTGGATCACCTTCTTGATGTCTTGAGAGTGTCAGATTAAAAAAAAAAAATTAAAGAAAAGAGAGAGGACAAGACTGAGATGCTAAATACCTTTTTAAGGACTCCTAACACAGCTGATACGTGGTTTTTCTGTGATATTATTCAGCCTTCTTTATGGAGCAGAAGATCCATCTATAGCTGGGATGGTTCTGGATAGTGCCTTTGCAAATTTATTTGATCTAATGATGGAACTTGTTGATGTGTACAAAATCAGGCTTCCAAAATTTACAGTATGAATCTGTCTCTCTATCTTTTGTTTTGCCCCTTACTGTTGGAAGCTCTAGCCACTCTTCGCACACCAATACTTTTTATATATTGTTTTGTTTGGTTTTGTCAATTGTTCTTTCTGTTACTTTTGCAATTTATTGGTGTTAGTATTGTAATTTGCATTTCCTTTTGAATTGGATAACTGTATGTAGCATCTTCACTGACCAATCTTGAAATTAAAAAATTGTCTGCATACTGCATGCAACCATGTAACTGACTAGGTTCCCAGGCCTTGGAGTTTTTTACTGTTATTTTCCTTACCCATTGAAGTATTTGTATCTGTGTCTTTGAGGATTTCTCCAGTGTGGTTGTAGGAATTTTTTGGGGTTTGGATGTTGTTAATTTCATCTTTGTTGATCACACATAGCCAATCAAGAAATATGAAGTTAGTTGGAGTTTCAAAACATAATTTTTCTCCCTTTATGCCCGGCTTATACAATTGCAACTTTTTACACTTTCTGTTGCAATCAGGTTAAGATGGCTGTACAGTACATGCGACGAGTGATTCAGAAGAAGGCAAAATTTGATATTATGGATCTTAACTGCCTAAAGGTATGTCTCTGTTTCTTAGATTGTTAAATGTTGTGTTCATACCACCCTGCTATGGCTCTTATAGTATCCCCACCAGAAAAAAAGCCTAATTTTTTTAGATTGTACATGGCTTTTTTCCATTGTGTTATTTTTGTTTATTTCTATGTTATGAACTCAATACACCCATTTTTATTAATATGCTGAATGCTTTGTTTCTTAAATGATGAAAAGATATTAATGCCTTTTGATTCTCACAGGCAGCACCCAAAACATTCATTCCTGCTCTATTTGGGCATGCTAGCGAGGACAAATTCATTCAACCCCACCATGCTGACCTCATCTTTAACTCCTATGCAGTAATTATCATTCTAAAGTTGTCATTCTTCGCAAACCATATTGACTCATCTTCGACAAATTAACTAAGTTTCCATCTTTTGCAGGGGGATAAAAACATTATAAAATTTGATGGGGACCACAACTCTTCTCGACCACAGTTTTATTATGATTCGGTTTCCATTTTCTTTTTCAACATCCTTCACCCTCCTCAAACTTCAGCTTCTTCAAATAAGCTTGAGAGATATTACGATTTGGGTGATTTGAAAGTCAGTGCTGGCATGGATGAGGTGATCTCCATATCTAGCTATTGTGAACAATTTAAACATGAACTACAGCCCAGTTGGTGATTTTGGTAGTTAGCAAGCCTAAGACCTTTGCTATCTCTTTCTTTTTCTGTTGTCTGCGCCAATTTCTTTAACATATCTGTGCTTCTTAGAATCTCTGTCTAATTAAGCATCTCGACTTTTGCTCCATTACACTAGCTTGCTACCGAGAGGCCATTATGGGAGCTTGAAATTTAGCAAGCTGGGTGTCGCATCCATCGGGTGGCTGTGCATTATACCTGTTAATTCTATCAATTTTATTTTAATAATTATCTATGGTTTTTTGTTATCCGATATATATGTAAAATCTGTTGGTATTTATTCATTTTGTGAGATCTCTTGCAAATATCAAGACACATCATGACCATAACTAGTCAATCATGTCTTACAACTGTTTAGTCAACATAAGTGCTTTGCGTGAAAATGAAAACTCAATTGTGCTTGTACTGTTATATCATTACTTTAAAACTACCCATGACAACTACTTGAGAGTTGGCAATGCATCTACTGCCCAAAAGGATTGGAAAAATGATAGTGCTCCTTTACACCAGCATGATGAATGATAACTTATAGCCTTTTTTTCCATTTTTTCTCTTTTATCTTTGAGATATTTATATAAACTAACATTATTTGCCCCCCCCCCCCTTTTTTTTCTTCTTAGAGCCTCTTATATGAGATAATCACAGGCCTACGTTCAGCCTGTACCGATGTTGCAAGTTCTTCTTCTGTTCCTCTTAGCATTCCAACCAAGAAACCTGTGAGCGAACTTCTCTATGAAATTGCACCGTTTGCTAATATAGTGGTATCTACCTTCTCTTTTGTGCATAATTAATCTTTTCCTTATTATTTATTTCGTGTTAAATGTATGTTATTTTGTCGATGATTCAGGATTCTGTGGCTAACGAAAATGCTGGGCCTTGCAGCGATGAGCCATCAAATTTGCAGGTGATCTCATTCAACAGAAACTTGAACACTAAAAACTGGGTTGTAGTTTTAACAGAAACCCTTGCTGGAGAACTACTGTTGTTTTTTGAGATTTTTAACTGATCTTTGACTGGATGTGGGATATATGATTCTACAGGGAAAGTCAAATGGCCAGAGTGAGGACTGTTGCTCATATACAAGCTCTAATAGAGAGAGTTGGGGAAGATGCTCCTCCCTGGGAGGCAGTGATGAAGAATATCCTTCTGAATGCAGAGCTGTGGACAATAGCCATGAGGTCGCGTCTCTTTCTCTTTCATGTTTTTCCCTGGGTCTTACCATTGGTTCATTTCAACACCAACTTGCGCCCTCCCGTGTCACCTCTTTTCCTTGTTTGTATATGCTGAGTAATTTTATTATGAAAAAAAAAATGAAGAATGGCTGTCATTTCAGTTGATCTGGCCTAGTGTAGTTCAAAGGTTTCCATTTGTTGAACAAAAGCTTGGGCACCTTGTACTCACTCAAACACCACCCCTCCCTACTGGGGGGGGGAAAAGATGGATATTTGTTATGTATCTGTTAAAAGAACTGAGAACCACAGTAAGATTGATGCATTTAATGCCAGCTACATAATTTGTTAATCTCCATAATATAGCGCTAAGGAAGGCATCCTTGACATTTTCTTTTTGTATTTAGATGACTCTAAAGGCATTTGCAACACCTCTAAGAAGCATACAACAAAAATCTCCAGACCCAGCAAAGGAGGAGGAGAAGAAGGAGAAGAAGAAGAAGAAGAAAGCTCTCACAGTGCCGAAGAAGCTCAAGGGTGACAAATTTGAAAAGCTTGAGGCTTTCAGCAAACGTCTACGACATTGCATTCTAAGGAGGGGAAACCACCAAAGGCATTGTTCTTCATGACAGCTTCTGTACCATAGAAACATGTTCATAATCCACCTCCAAGTTTGAATTGTTATGCTTTTCATCCGCCCCACTTTTTTAGTTAGTAGGCATTGGTTTTCTCCTCTGATATCTTGGCGCGATCTGGTCCTCTATTTTATCTTAACAATCTTGATGGCGTGGAAAGTTGTTTAATGTTGAGGATCAAAAAGGTGAATTTGGATAAACAGGAGTCTTTGTCATTCATCGTAGAAGCTGAAGTAGAGCTGGCTTGTGACCATTTGCTTCGGAGCGTAGTCACATATGAACGAAATTTCATGGCTCAGGGACCGCTTCATGATTGCAATCGTTAGGAAGGCTATTGCAGTTACTTAACCAAATTCACCCTCATTTATATTGCTTTTCGTTTAGCTGAACCTAATCATCTCCAAACATCTACCATCAATTTGTTTGACCGGATTAAAAATACGTTTAAAATTACAGACAAGGCAAAGTGAAAAGATTCAACAAGGATACACATCATGCAGCCAGTAAAACTAAAGGTCACTGCCTAAGACCTCCGATTGATCTTCGTTTCCCATTGATAACCCAGATGAAGGATCGAATTGCTCTCTGGTCAAGAAGGCAGAGTGCGGTTGTGGATAGGAATTTAAGCTCGACTCCAATATCTGGTGTGTAAGAACCATCTCTGGTTTACCAAATGCTACACCCATGCTTACCATTTGCTTCTTCAGTGACCTCTCACCTCTAGGGCTCTCTGCTGGGGAACCAGTATTGCAACGTGAATCTGGTGTTAATGGCTCGTGCTGAGAGGAGAATGATTCATCAATTGAAAGGCTCTTTGTTGGGGCACATTCCTTGGCAACCTTGTCTTGGAGGGGTGATTCAGAAGTTGGGGCAGGGGTTGCTGGGTCTGTTTTGTTGTCAGATACTGGGCAGTTGTCACCTGATACTGGGGCAGAGACCCCTGAACCAGGCACATCTTCAAGAACTCCGCTCAATCGTTGTTGCTCTTCAATTATCTTCTTCAAATACTTCCCTTGGGCTTCTATGCGTAATTGTAGCTGTCTCTGCACCTGTTATGTTCAAAACAAACAGAAATTGCATGCTGGTAAGAATAGGGTTGGGCATAAACCTTTGATTACACAGTGAAGCTTGACCTTACATTAGAACCAGGGACTAATGTGCATAGAAAAGTTTCCACACACGTAGGTGCAGCAAAATATTGAAGTTTCATAGTTAAATAAACAAGATGGTAAGAATTGGTATCTTGCTATGATTTCCATGTTCCAAAAACATCAACTGACTTCGGTTATTTCTTTTTCCTCATTCAAGCAGGAGTATAAAAGCCTAAGTTGGTGATAAAAGATCATACTGATGAGAGAGAGGAAAAATGATAATAAATGAACTAATTGGATGCCTAGTAGCAAGGAAAACATGCCTCCAATTGCTCATGTAGACGCTTTTGCACCTCCATCTGCAGCTTGAGTGCTTCTGTAATTTGCATTCCACTGCAAACAAGAATCCCCAAATAGCTCAAGCCCATTTTCTAAATGATTCAAAACAAATTACGAAATATACTACTTGTGAGTCTTGCCTTTGAGGCCAAGGTGTCCAAGTGTTTTATATGATATGGAGCAAAACCAAATTCTTCAGTCTAGAGTGTCTAAAAGATATCCACAACACATGATTCTTTGAATAAAATGATTTTGAATAACAAAAAGAAAGCAGAGAAGAGATGAGAGAGTTCCACTTACGAAGAACCATCCGAATTGGAAAGCACATCCCCTGTTTCCTTCTTGTCCACTTTTTTCCCTTGCATTACCATTGTCATTTGAATCAGAAACAATATTTTTTACACAAGGATATGTTAAACAATGCACAACTAGTGTGGTGTGCATGAACAACTAAGCACATAAACAGCAAAGATCAGATGGGCTTACCATCGGATGAGGAGTCGGGAAGGTATTTTGCAAGTCGATATTTCTGGACACATCAGGAGATCATAGTCATTAAATGATATTAAACAAAATAATCAAAGAAAAGGGAATTTGAAGTTTCGAATAGGATGAGAATGGAGTTTATATGCCTGTAAATGGCTTTTAACATGGTAAATTGTTAAGCCTTGCACACCCATGACTCTGAGAACACCTTTAGGTGTAGCCCCTGGAGAGAGGTAAAAGAATTCAAAAACAAAAAAAGTAATTATTCAACACCTTATTTGTTAAATAAATTTATGAAATGTTTTGAACATCTGATCTGCATTTCCATGCAGTTATATTGAGTTATAAGTCTCAGTTGGGTTCTCACACAATTAAATACCCAAATTTCCTACTTCAGACGGAATTTTAATCAAATGAGAGCACTATGACAAGTGATTGAGTATCCATTTTGTTCATGAGCTAATGTACACAAATAGGGGCCTTATTTTTATTTTATTTTACAATATATGATCAACTGTATGCAAAATCTGTGAGTAGCTTTGGTTATCCAAAAGCATTGCAACACTAAAACTGCATCTCTTTCTAGAAGAGGGAACTTTTTCTTTTATCTGGCAAGTACCTCTCTTTTTATTTGCCCCCTTCCATCAGTCAAAATGGCAAAAGATGACAAAATGCTTAACAAACTATCCAATGACAAGTAAAAACTTCAAACAACCAACCTGTCAATTACATGCATGAGACGCCTAAGAGTTGCATGGAGAAAAAAAAACTTCACTGATTTAAGCTCTTTTGATGCTTTATAAAGAATATATTTTAAAAATTAGATAAATGGAGTTTAAAAAATAACAAAAAAAAAAAAATCACAGTTAGAAATAAAAGACCAGCCAGGTGGATGTTGATGAGACTTACGATCTGGCCCACCAAGCTGAGCCACAGCATCAACAAAGCGTTCGTGAAGCTCATGAGTCCAACGCAATCGTTGCTTTGAGGCAAGATTAGGATTGTTGTTGAGACTGTTCCCTCCATTGATGGGATCCATTGTCATAGCTTCACAATCTAAATGTTGATCATTAACTAATGAGTTTTTATGTAGGAAACTTGAACTAGGAACACTCTCCAGCTGATACTTATGTCATTCATCTATAACCACAAAACCCAGTAGGTAAGACAAAGGAATGAGAAAAGTAGTGTCATCTTTCTATTTGAGTATAGCTTGCATTTGGAAAAACAATGACACTTAAGAAGATAAAATATCCATCTAGAGTGAAGCAGAGGAAGCATGGTTGAAGTTTTATAAACAGGAATGCGATGGAGGAAAACATGGTTGCATGGAGGGTGCATTCTTATTATTAACCAAAATCATGAACTTTTATAACAACCAAAAAAAAGATTATTATACGAATCCAGCATGCTAATTTTTAACAAGGGACCATATCCTAAGGCTCAGAGATCTTTTCCTTCCATTAAATCTCCGCCATGAAGTGAAAACCAAAACCCTGATATTTGGCAAAACTTTACTCCCTTACGCTACTTTTAAATGAATAGGGAATTTAGAAACAGAGCTGGCCACAAGAAGTACTAAGGTCCTGGCGATAGTCCAGAAAATCACTAGTTTAACCACTTGGCATATCAATGGTGCTTGGATATAAGCATGTGCAGCATTAATTTATTTATAATATCTATATTCCACACCCTAAACCTTAAAGATGCTAAATCACTCAAGAAAGAGTTGAACTTTTATTTGGTAATTCAGGTTGTTGAAAACTAAGTTAAATAGAAAGTGAGTAATTGGGAGTACAACTGATCCCCAATAATATCTCCGCTTGCATCTCCTACAATGTTCTTTCCTTGGGCGAGTAAGGTGATGTGGAGCAAAATTGCAGCTAATGGATTTGAAGGTTGGAAGTTAAAACACGAGAAGCAACCAAAATAAAAGACATGACTAAGATGTTGTTGTGGTAGCCTAACAGAAGCAGGTGTTTTGGATTGTCTGTTTGTTAGTCATAAAATAAAAGACGGTCGTTAAGGGATAATCATATCATAGGAGACATTTACTGCTGCTGCTAGTATTGAGTTTTTAAAAAAAAAATAAAAAATCAACAAAACTTGTAACAAAGAAAATAATCAAGGGAACAGTGAAGAAGCAAGGTAACCTAATTAATTGAAAGATAAGCCGATGCAGTCGGTGTCATATCATGATATACAGTAAATCAGTAAGAGTGTGTGCCTGTATTTGTAAATGACAATAAATAACATAGCAATTAGCGATTAAGCAACTAACAAACAAACAAACAAACAATTGATGTAAGAAATCTAAAATAACAATGTCTCCGAAACTGAAGTGGAGCCTGGAGGAGGAATATTAGAAGCAGAAACAAATTAGGAATTTGTAGTGATTAGGGTTTGTTTCTTTTATTACAGAGAGAGAGTAAGTATATAATAAGCAATCGAGAGAGATGAGGAGAAGACCGAGATGTACGTGAGGCAATTTTAAGGAATAAAGAGTCAAGAAGGAGAGATTGGGAACTGGAATATACAAGGAAAAGAAGGATGAGAAGGCAGGGAGAGAGGGACCTACCCAGATCCATATCTCTATTGCTGGACTCTGTTAGTCCATCCCATATGCCGTTGCTGCTGATCTTGCTGGGATTGAGGAGGAGGAGGAGGAGGAGCTCCTGCTGCTGCTTTCCCTAATCCTAATATTGATGGTTGATCGATTGATTGTAGAATCTATGAGTGATAATAATACTAATATCTAATCTCTCTTTCGCGCTGTGTTAATTAACAACGCTGCTTGATAGATGGATAAAGAAAGAGACGGATTGGGAAGAGGTTTTTTTTTTTTTTTTGAATGAGAGAGAGAGAGAGAGAGAGAGAGGGGAGAGAGTTGGAAATGCTTGACCCAAATGACCACCACACAGTCACACGATTGTTTTCTTTTCTTTTACTTTCTTTCTTCTCCTAGCCTTTCCCTTCTTCTTCTTCTTCTTCTTCTTCCTCTTCCTTTTTTTGTGTTTTTTTTTAAGAAAAATAAATAAGTTGTTTTTGAGAACCCTCGAGTGAATTTGAACCTTCAAACCCCATCATCCAGAATCGTTTGTCCATAATAGTAAATTAATATATAGATGACAAATCCACACGAACCGGCGGACGGACCGACCCTATAAAGCACACAAAACGCACTGTTTTACTCCCACCACCAGAATAAATGAATAAATAAACCGAAACATGGAGGGTAATGTTTATTTATTATGGGACCGCGTTATAGCGGGCCGCGGACACTAGTTTTTTTTTTTTTTTTTTTTGGGGGGGGTGGGGCAAAGTTGTTATTAACTGGTATCCATCATGTTTGATAAATACAATACATGACAGCGAAGAATAGGATTGGAAATGCGAGTGAGGACAAACGGCCTTCTCACGGAATCTTCATTTGTCATATTCCGT
>Ga0307515_10026218_pt1 | contig 10042 bp, 2 predicted proteins | sample 17_EM_MG_FD_194513 | JGI IMG/M metagenome (GOLD analysis project Ga0307515, IMG submission 194513) | Populus trichocarpa ectomycorrhiza microbial communities from riparian zone in the Pacific Northwest, United States - 17_EM | ecosystem: Host-associated > Plants > Roots > Unclassified | place...
TATTACTAGTTTATCTCCTATTTTCTCTTCTATTTTCTTCTTTAGTTTAATATCTTTATAATATAGTATTTTATAAGCTTTACTTTAAGGGAATTTATATAAGCTATTATAAGAACTTAGCTATCTCCTAAACTTAACTATTAAATTAAAATTAAACTACTAACTTAACTCTGTATTTTCTATATAATTAACTATTTAATATAAATTAAAAGGAGTAGATATAAAAGGCCAGTCTAACCAGAACGTATAATTATCCAATTAACAGTGTTATAGGTAAGTAGAGGGTAAGTTAAATATAATAAATTCAATTTACCGTCCTACCTGGTCCCCCTAATGGGTCCACACAGACTAATTCCTATAGGAAAAAACCTCCTTATCTGAGAAAAACCCCATTTTTTAGGTGTATAAAAAACCTCTAGGGGAAACGTGAGAGGTAATACTTCCAGATAGCATCCGTACTACATTAATGAGAGGAAAAACACCGTTAGGTTACTGCTCTAAGACTCCATAGGAGTGTCTAAAATGCCTATCTTGCCCCGTCTGCTACTTAAACCATTTTTGCCACGTCTGCGTATTGCCTATATAAAGTCGTGTGCCTGTCCCTAGCTCCTTTCCCAAGTCTCCTATGAATATCTCCTAATAATAACGCTTGCGCTCCGCCCGGGCCTGTATACTAAGGTCTCTTATCCGTTCCTTCATTAAAAGGTTTCTATAACTAGGTGTATATAACTTAGTATCGCTTTTACCCTAGGGCCTAAACCTAGGCCCTTATACCTATTTGTGAGGTATAGGAGGACGCTCTAGATAGGGGGGACCAGTTCCTATAACTAGATACCTAGGTTGCAAGGTAATATTAAAATAGGGGGCCTCTGCTACGCTTAGGGCGCGGATTGTTTGCGTATGTGTATAGTTGCTATGCGGTGTATATAGTATTTATAGGAGGGAGGGGGTACGCCGGAGGGATGATTGCTTGTCGATTTGAATGACCGAACGTGTATAATAGACGTGGTAGCTATATTCAAACTTTTTGCTGGGGCTTACCCCCTAGTGAAAATTTTTTCACACCACTACCACCACGTCGCTGCGCAGGCGCTGCACAGCCGTACACACGTCTCTGCGTTTGCTCTGGTAGTCTATTGACACGATCCAAATGGAACATTAATAGTAGCTGCCAGGTTCCCGGGCTCCACCGCGTGGAGGTGCAGAGGCCGATTTCATTAAGCCTGGGTAAGTTAAATATAAGTTAAAGGTAAGTTAAAGATAGAATAGAGTTTACGTATTAAAAGACAAATACTTCTAACCACTTTTATTTAGAGACTAATTGCTAATTCTTCTTTAGAGAAGAACCAGCTCCCTTTATAATCCTTTTAAGATAATAGTAACATCCTCCTAAGACAATAGTAAAACCCTTCGCCCCTTATCTATTTAATTATATCTTCTTTAGGATATAGATAGAATATAGATAAAACCTCCTACTGTCTTACCTAATATATACCTTCTAGGGGATTCCGTTACAGTAGAACTTATAAAGGGCTCTTATTAATTTTAGATCTAATAAATTTAAATTTAGTTTAAAAGTTATATATATATATAGTATTAAGATCTATAAAATCGGCCTTTATACCTCCACGCGGTAGAGCCTAGGAACCTAAATATACTATTAGCGTTCTGTTAGGATTATGCTATTAAACTATTAGAGTAAAAGTAGAGAGGTATATATAGCAGCTACATACGTTAGTGCTATAACGTAGTGGCGACGTAGAGAATTTTTTTACTAGAAGGGTAGGCCTTAATAAAAGCTTTAAATTAACAGCATCTACCTTTAGCGTCCCCTCTTTCTCCTATATAGCTGCCTTATATTATACAGCACCTATATAATATAGTAACTAAATTATATATACCTAGAAGGCCTCTAATAAGCCTTATATTCCATATCCTACTTAATAGCCTAGACTTACCCGCGGCATTTCGTCTTTCTCTATACCTTTAGCCGGGAATATATATAGGGGACCTAGGTTAGGGCCCTAGGACAAAATACCTAGTTTTATAATAGTTTAAATTCGTTTTACTAATCCTTTAAGGTGGAATTTATCCCTTAACCCGCCGGCGTCCATCTAGTAGATGGTCCGTGCGGAACACCAGAATCGTGTGGTCATGGAGCCTTGATCCTATTGATCTGATTGGCTAAATCCTTATCGATAACAGATGGACGCAACTCGGCGGGTTAAGGGATACTGTAAGTAGGAGGACTTATTAGCAAAATATTATCCCCCATTAATGGCCTTAATAGTTAGTCATTGGCGCAATTAGCGCGTAGTTAAGGGCATTTAGCAACTCGACCGACTAGCCTATATCGTGTTTTTTAATACACGGCCTACGCGCAGCCTATACGTAATCTACGCAATTAACGATTTTGTTATTTTATCTTTTACTTATAAAAATATTTAAGTCTTTTAAGTTCTATTTATTTATAGTATTATATTATATAATACGGGTATAATAAAACCCTTTTTAGGTAAACTTTTTATAAAATAAATTTTTATAAATTTTTTTATAGCGTTATTAGGGGGCTTATTAAATCTTAAGCGAAAATAAGCAAAAATTGGAAAATAAAAAAAATCCGTTGAGTTAGGTCTTAAGTTAAGTGTTAAATGCGCCTAATACGTAGGCTACGTGTTAAAAATGTCAAATACGTCAACTACGTCAACGACAGCCATTTGGCAGCCAATTGGCCTAGTTAATAGTATTTGATTTTTACTTAACGAGTAGTTTAAGTTTTAGCCTATAAATATTTTCCTAGTGCTATAGGCGCGTATATATATTATAGGGTATTAAATAGAAGTATAGTATATATTACGGACGTTTTAAGTGCGATGTTACGACTACTAGGAGAAGAGTCGGAAGTAGCTAGTTAGTTAATAGAAGCACGGTCCAGAATTAGAGCCGATAGAGCCATATAACAAAAAATAGTAACTAAGGTTATATAACGTTGTACGCAGTATACGCAGTGTACGGACTATACGTTTACGTATAAGGAGGATTTTTTAGGAGTACGGTTGTGTATTTAAAGGACTACAGTCCCTACTTAGATAGTTCTTCTCTTTATAGTAAATCTTAGAATATAATTAGAGTTAATCTATTAGGCAACTACTCCACCAGTTATATTATTGTGTTTAACTTCTCTCTATTTATATACCTAGCCTATTAACAGAATTCACTATAGTATTTCCTATAAGGTTCCGTTATATATTTACTACCTTAGTTACGGTAGAAGAGTTAAATAACATGCTACTAAAAGCACTAACTACAACGCTAATAATGGCGGAAACAACAACCTTAGGATTAGGTGGGGATACTAGTGTGGTGGGGTAAAATGTCTCACGCCTAGTACCTTGGCATTCTCCTGTATTTATAGAGCCTTCGGCTTCCCTCCTTCTTAGACATCACGACCTACTAGAATATATTCTTTCCTTTCTTCTTACTGACTGCTTTTCTACTGATTGATTACGACTAACGACCGACTGACCGACCGACCGACCGACCGACAGACAGCCAGCACTGTGACTTTCCTATCTGAGAGTGGTTGTACCCTCCTATATATTTTATGGCATTCCACGTGGGGACGACGGCAAGCTCTTTGGATTAGAAGTCTGGCATTCTATATACAACTATATATACAGGAGATACGCGCAGGAACATACCACGACTATAGAAGAACCGCCAGCTGTAGAAGAACGACCAGCTGCAGAAGAACCGCCAGCCAGATAGACGAGACGAAAGCAGAGAACCAGGCAGTATCGGACAGCAAGGGGAACCAGGTAGTCCCTGAACAGAAAGACTGCGGAAAAGACGGACATTAGACTCAACGCATAGGTAAAAGGGTTGAGTAAAAAGTGTCTCGGAAAGTTACGAGCAAGGACATCAAGCGAACCAGTGAGCTAATTAGATAACTTCGACCGGCGGTCGGAGGTACCCGATATTTCTTTTACCTGTGTACGGACATGGCCAGAGCTTTGTTGAAGATGCAGAGACGACAGGTAACCAAGGGTTAATTAATTAGATGGAAACGAGATCCAAGGTATCTAGCAGTAGAGGAAGTTAGCGCTGGCCTTTAGGAACGGACGAGAGAATACTAAGTAAGGTCGCAAGCACACGAGATTGGGTCTATCCTTGAAAGCTTCCTATTCTGGCTTAGCTTTATCTTCTTTTGAGTTATCCGGATTGTGTTAGTGGTAGCTTTAGAGGCGTTCCATGAAGAAGTAGATACAGGCGGAAGCGTAAGGCTTAGCAGCACCCTACCGCGCGGAGCAACGGCAGGCTAAAATAGACGGACGTATCGAGACCCGGTAGTAGTAGAAGATGGCGATTCTGTGCTCTCCTAGGAAGACCGACCTCCAGGCGTTAAGAAGCAGCCAGAAGGAACCGAAGCCTATACTTCTTTTGCTGAGTATAAACTAACACCAAGACAGCCATCTGGGACACCCTCTGTTGAGACTACGGCCATACAAGCGGACCTACCGCAGCGTTCACCTAGGACCGACGACCCTTAGTAGACAAAGGATAAGAGCCGTAAGGATTACCTGTAAGCTCCTAAGGAAGCTCTAGATACGCCATCTTATAACTAGCAGTCGACGGCTCAAGACAAGATCTATGTTATGGTTCAGCCTATGCCAGCCCTAGGAACTGTTGGATCTCCGTACTTTATAGGACAAGACATATTATAATTTATCGAGCAGTACGAAAGACTATGCGCCCGACATTATATTACGAGTAAGAAGAAGTACCAGGGTCTTCCGGAATACTGCGATTACTAGATAGGAATGTAGATCCGAAGTCTGCCTGAATTCACAGCCGGCAATTGGACAGAGCTCATGAGGAAGCTTAGGGTAGAATACCGAGGAAGTGACCGCTTTCGTGAAATGGAGACGGTAGAATTCTTGGAGGCCTACGTACTATAATGTAGGAGCAGCCCACCTGGCGTGCGCGAGTACTGTAGGCAGTTTATACTAATCTCCCAAAGGGTTACGGAGGCAGGTAATCTAGGGAACGCTTAGCGAGGGTACTAGTTTGTAAAAGGACTTCCGCTTAAATATTAAAGGCATGCTATGGCCAAAACGGGAGCTAATCCCGATAGACGAGAGTCCTTTAACTTCCATCAGTTACAGAGAGCCATAGAGGACAGGCTTAGTTCATATGAGGGCGCAGATCGTCTGTCGAAAATGGACCCCAAGGAGCAGAGCCTTCGTCAGCTGGTTAAACAGTTCCGTAATCAGCAGCCGGTTATAAGCAAAGATGCTACCCTGCGACTACCTATAATCTTTCAGCCAAATAAGACAGCCGACGCTCGTTAAGTCAGCCAAGAAACGGACTCAGAACTCAAGGAGCTCGACCGCCAAAGGGAAGGAAGACTTCTGGACTCAGTTAGATTAGGTATACAGGAAAGAGCCCAGGTGCCGCCCGTGCCTATAGATCAGGAAATGGACGAGACGGTAAACCAGCTGAAAAGCCTAAGATTAAGCAAGACGGAGCTTGCGGTAGCTGCACGGTCAATACCGTTCCTTAACCAAATCCAAAAGGACCCAGAAAGGTTTACGACGCTATTAGATCAAGCTGCAGTTCAAGGCCCAGCACAAGGATACAAGCCAGCACCAGGGCACGAAGACTGGCAGAACAGCGCCCAAGCTCCCTTTGTTCCGCAAGATTCTCAACCTCCACAAGGCTCTCAACCTCCGCAGGACTTTCGATATCCGCAGGACCCTCAATATCCGCAGGATTCTACTGCCTTTGGACGACCGCAGCGGGACGCACGGGGTCAGCAAGGTACGCAAGGACAAGGCCGGCAGACCTGTTTTGGATGCGGAGGAAGTCACCGTTTCACTAAGTACGAGTGTCAAGGCTTAAAGGATCTTATTCAGCAAGGACTTATACATCTATCCGATCGAGGAAGACTAGTAGCTGGGACGCGCGAACGACCTAGGTCTGAACTTCCGTGGCTCGGCAATAAAGGACGATTGAAAGGTATTAAGAACTGGCTCCGTACGTACCAAGGAGCAGACCTAAACAGACCAAAGAAAGAACAAACGCAGCAGCGGGCCTTCCATGACGGAGCAGCGCTAAAGATCAGTGACGAGAAAAGTATGAACTGGGGGGACTACTATCAGAATCGCCTAACCCTTAAAGACAGCCATGCAACTAGGACAGCTATAAAGCCGCAGGAGAACAATGTACGACCAGAAGATTACGTCCAGATTAGGTCACGGCCTACGGATAAGGCAGCTGAAGCTAGGGAAGACTATTATCAAGTGGTACCTATGGACGGATCGTCCGACCCTTGGCCGCGACTTTAGAGACGACCGTGTAGCTGGGCTCCGCAGCAAGCTCCGAAGCAGGCTCCGCAGCAGGTAACGCAGGCTGAGCCGCAGAAGAAAAATGTGCGACTGGGAAATTACAGCCAGATCAGGTTACGGCCTGCGGATGAGACAGCTAAAGCTAGGAAGAAGAATGAATCGTCCGATCCTTGGAGACAGTCTTGGAGACGGACGCTCAACCAGCAGGCTCCACAGCAGGCTCCGCGGCAGGTATAGGATGTTCGACTAGGGGACAGTCAAGTTCTGAGGTGGGGGAGGGGACGTAGGTGACGGCCGTATAAAAGATTTCTATTTGTCTGCTTAATTACTGTATTTCCTAAAGCTCCTTGTTTATTTTCTTGATTACAACGCGTCGAGACGCGTCAGTCGCGACGACCGCAAAGATGTCAGTTCAGCTCACCGCCTGTCACCGAGCCAATAGCGATTTTCCATCCCGGGGATGGAAAATCCTGATTGGTCCATTCAGCAATAGAGCCGGCAGAACTCTACACCGCCCCTGGAATTTGATGATGCAGCTGCACGATGAGAACGGCACCAGGAGCCTCAGTTGATGCACGGATATAGAGCCGATTGTATGATGTAGAGCCAGATGCAGAGCTGTACGCAGAGCCTTGATCGAATGACTGTACGGAAGCCTTAGTCTTGAATGACTGCACAGAAGCTACGGTTAGTCGAAGCATCGAATCAAGCCAGAGCCTTGATATCAGCACGTCGCCGTCACTGAATCGAATCAGTTGAATGTCGTCAAATTAGAGCCTTTGACCGGGCCGACTTTGTTCCTTATTTGAACGACAGCTGATTGCAGCACTGCCACTGCCATCCGAATTTAGTACTGCGCCAGCTGCACGACGAGAACGGATACCGCGGCAAGGAAGGGACCTGTACAAGAGCAGCAGCATGATATTGGAAAACAAGCACCGCGGAAACGGCAAAGCAGTATATAAAGAGGCACTGCAAGACAAGAGAAGATAAGGATGCTCTGTAAGAGATTGTATATAGGGCACAGCTGACCACATTAAGCCTAAGCTATTCTTATGCGACTGAAGATAGGACAAAGCCGTATCTAACTAAGCTAGTAAAGGACCTTATTGAGGATTATAAGGGAAACAGGAATTGGACGTATAGGAGCTAGCACTTCTTAGAGATCGTCTTGACGAAAGGACTGTATTATGGACGTAAGGGTAAGGGATATGCGACGGAGGTAGTTATAATAGCTGAGAAGCTGCCACCGGATGACAAAGAGACTGGAAGTAGAAGATAGTCCCTGGAAGGCTCTTAAGCTGAAAGAAGATTAAGAATGCGCGAGTGTACTGCCAGCAGCGGGAACAAAGAAGCAGCCGTAAAAGCCTAAGGATGCACCGAAGAAGCCAAGAGCAAGGACGGTTTAGGAAAGGAAGAAAGCAGCTGTCAGGGACGTCCTATAAAAGCGCTAGGCCTGGTGTAGTGGTTCAGAGGAAGCTACCGTTAGTGCTCGCAAAGGAGGAAGTCTTGAGATAGGTCTCTGAACTGGACGTCTAGAGGATACTGAGAGCCTTGGTTATACGATACGGAGCCTTAATCGATTGCATGGATGCAGAGCTTACGGATGTAGAACCTAGGTCGTACGCACAGTAGAAGACACCTTGAGTTAAGCCAGAGCCTCAGTCAATTCCTGATCAGTTGAACGCCGCCTGTACAAGTCAAGTCGTTAAACTAGAGCCTTCGGTCGGGCCGACCTAATACCATATTTGAACGTTAGTTGATTGTACGTTGTTATAGCCAAATCGAATTAGTCACCGTCGCCGTTAGACGTCTTCGATCGGCAGTCAAAGATGCATTACTGCAGGCACGTAGGCACGCAGGCACTAGACCTAATTAGGAAACTAGTACACGGCTAGAAGAACGTTAGAAACACGGTTAATTAACGTTTTGGAGCCTCTGCGAGAGCCTCCCCCCTTAACTGCCCACCCCCGTATTGATTGACTGCCGCCCGTCTTGACGCCCATGGATTGGCTAGCCAGAACGACCTTTCCTGCAGATATAGATACGGAGCTTTACACGGAGTCTTATATAGAGTCGTATACGGAGTCTATGGATATGGAGCATATAGGTGTAGAGCCTTGATTGGACAACAGTACGGCAGCTTGACTGGACGCCTATATATGCGAAGCCTTGATCGAACGGACGTCTACGCGGAAGCTTTGATCAACTGTCTACGGATGCAGAGCCCAGTTGTACATGCAGCAGAAGACACCTTGAGTCAAGCCAGGACCTTATTAAATCTTGATTAGCTGAACGCTGTCTCCGCATTTAAATTAGGACAATTAGGGCCTTTGACCGGGCCGACTTTCTACCTTAATCGAACGACCGAACGATTAGTTGCAGCACGTCGTCGCCGACTGATTAGATAGTCTTCGGCCAGCAGTCAAAGCAGGCACATAGATACGCACGCAGAGTATGCAATGCAGAGCTACTGATGCACAGCCTGATGCGCAGCCTGATGCACAGCTAGATGCAGAACGATGTGGACGTAAAGCCTGATGATGCAGGACCTGATGCAAAGCCACTGATAGAGCCTTAATTGAGAGCCGCGTACGATGCAGACTGATGTAGAGCTAGATGTAGAGTCCTAATGTCAAACAACCAGCCGAACTACCGAGTCGGGCCGTAGTCTCTGCCATTTTGATCGACTGGCCTGCCGTCGCCGCCGCTGCTGCCGCTATTCCGTCCAGCTATTTCGTCCTTGCTGTCTTAACCGACTGCTGTCTCTACCGTCCTAGATCTGTACCGCTGCTAGGTCTATTTACTGCTGGATCTGCTAGGTCTGTCATGCCGTTCTATACTGCTATTCTAACCGATCTGTTCTACTGCTGCTGACTAGCTGTTCTACCGCTGCCACTACTGCCATTGCTATTCCGACTGTTCCGTTCTATTGTTCCGATTGTTCTACTGCTACTGTTCTCACTGACTGCTACTGACTGACTGCTACCGACTGACTGCTACCGACTGTCTGCCGCTACCGAGATTTCTGCTACTAAAAGTTCTGCTGCTGGATGTCCTACTGTTTACTAACTGTTACCGAATTCTTCTACTGAGTATTCTACCGCGCTGACTGTCTGCCGTATTACTATTGCTACTACCGTTACTGTTGCTGCTGTTACTGCTACTACTGCTGTTGCTACTGCTACTGCTACCGTTATTGTTCTAGTTTACTGCTGTCCCAGTTGCTAGGTTGGATCTTAGCTATAGGTAACGGAGGGGCACTGCAGAACAGTTCTATAGGAGAGCTGAGGATAGGGATATCTGAGTTCTTTTAGGGGTGTGCCTTCCTTTTTCTATTCTGCTTTTGCTTTACCTTCGTTTGGCTATTCTTCTATAGTATAGAACGTTAGGGGACAACGTTCTTGGTGGGGGAGGTATGTGGTGGGGTAAAATGTCTCACGCCTAGTACCTTGGCATTCTCCTGTATTTATAGAGCCTTCGGCTTCCCTCCTTCTTGGACATCACGACCTACCAGAATACATTCTTTCCTTTCTTCTTACTGACTGCTTTTCTACTGATTGATTACGACTGACGACCGACCGACCGACCGACCGACCGACCGACAGACAGCCAGCACTGTGACTTTCCTATCTGAGAGTGGTCGTACCCTCCCACACTAGTATAGCTAACACTAACTTATAGGTAGTTATAAT
>Ga0307515_10026220_pt1 | contig 10042 bp, 2 predicted proteins | sample 17_EM_MG_FD_194513 | JGI IMG/M metagenome (GOLD analysis project Ga0307515, IMG submission 194513) | Populus trichocarpa ectomycorrhiza microbial communities from riparian zone in the Pacific Northwest, United States - 17_EM | ecosystem: Host-associated > Plants > Roots > Unclassified | place...
AGTTTCTTAATATACTTATAGTATTTCTTTAGTATATAGCTTAGTCCTTTTTCTATTTCTTTATAGGTCGCTCCTACTTAGTACTATACCAACTTAGCTTATTATCGCATTTTATAGCGTTAAGTATTTTTAATATTAACTTAACCTATAACCTAATTGATCTTTAGATTATATTCCTATAACTAAGGCATCCCTAATATCGCCTCGTCCTTCCCTAATAGTAGGATATTAAAAGACATCCGAATTTATCTTCCTTTAATAGTTAACTAAAGAGGTCCTGTTTTAAGATTAATAATGCCGTCTCCGTAGGCTATTAGATCTCCTAAAATTGTTACTAATAAATATAGGTGCTCCTTTCTCCTGTGTGGTAGTCCCATTCTTTTAACTACTACTAATAAGATGTAGTTCCTCGTTACTTCACTATCTATTAGTGCTTTAAACTATTAATCTTGCTATTTAACTTATAAATTTAGGTGTCTTCCTTAAATTCCTTTAAGGGTTTAAGGCTCTACTACTGGTTCCCTCTAGTCCTATAGGCCTCTACTTTTCCTAACTATTAGCTACTAGATCCTGTTTATACTTAGTCTAACTTAGGCTAATACTTAGTTTACTTTTTATCTTTAATATGCTATAGATAGGTATTCTCTAGATATTCCTACTATTATTATCTATCTAGGCATTCTTCCGTAAGGAATCTTCCTAGTTAAAGTATTAAATCCCCTTATTTTTAAACTTCTACTAGGTGCTAGCTATATATATACTTAGCGTTTTAGTATTTCGCCTTATCCGTTATCTAATATATCCTTATTAAATACTTCCGATTCTTATTCTTTAGTGTCCTATATATGCTATACGTATTATCTACATATACTATCTATAATAGTATATAATATACTTAGTGTCTTAGGTTAACTCTTAGCTTGTCTTTATTCTTAAGTTTAAACCTTTTTTATATTAATCTAAGCGTCGCGACTTTATTTATAGGTACTAAGATTTATTTTTCACTTCTTTAGTCCTTTAATTACTCCTTTAGATCCTTTAACGTTATAATTAAGGCTTCTTTAATGTAAGTTATAGCCTTTTCCGTAATTGGGTGGTCTTAGATAACTTTTTTATCTAACTATATATAGAAATCTTCCCACTTATCGTTGTGTCGCTGCCTATACCACTTTTAGTACAGCTGCTTAAGTATATACGTTCTGTCCGTAAGGAAATATCTTCTTATTACTACATTATAATAGCCCTTTATATATCATTCTTTGAACCTAGTTAGGATTTCTAAATCCTCTTCTTATTCCAGTTTGGTAAGCTACTTAGCTCTTAGTATGCCTGCTCTTAGCCTATTAGTAATTCTTCGTACTAGCGCTTTATCCCTTATATGACTTGGTAAACTAAATCTTTTATCTAGTTTCTACTCTTGCTATAAGGTAATTCTTGCTCTAAATTCCTCTATAGTTTCTTTTCTTTTGCGTCTTATAAGTAGATCCTTAAAGTCTTTATACTTCTTAATCTTAATATTAACTTTTTAATCTTTAGGCTAAACACTATATTTAACTGGTAAGTCCTCTAGGTCTATATATCTGTCTTTTAGTCTAATTACTACCTAAATTATAGATTCTCTAATCTATAAAGAAGCTCTTTGCTTCTTACCTATGGGTGTCCTTATTTGTACTCTAAATTCTTAGTCCCTTAGATTCTTTAATTCTAAGCTTACTTCTAACTTAAGCTTGGCTCCCGCCTTAGTCCAACTAGGTGTTTGTAGTATTTTTATCTTATCTTAAAAGTCTTAAATCTTATCTATCTCGTCTTAAGAGTTTAATACCTGTGGGAAACTCTATCCTAAGCTTATTCGTATATTCCTAAACTAAGCTATTGCCCTACTCTATTGGTTTTCGTCCATTATAGGTCCTTAGGTATACCTTATCTCGTCTTAAAAATCTTAGTCGTTTCTTATCTCGTCTTAAGAATCTTAAGCCTTTGGCCTTTTGCCTTTATTAAGTGGTAAATTAGCACTAGTAGTTGTCTGCTTACTTAGTCTTTATAAGACGCTCTTTCTGCTATCTTATAAAGCAATAGATGCCGTATCTAACGGTGTTATAATGCCCGTTACTAAACCTTACTCTATAGCGGTCTTAGTCTCTACTTCTAATACTAATATCTTAAGATCTTCTTTCTTAACATCGCTAAATGGATTTTTCCCGAAGTCCCTTTCTAAATACTGCCTTATCGACACTGTACTAAAAGTTGCTATTAAATCTTCGTCGCATTTATAAAGCCTATTTTACTCTTTATAGTCTTAGGTGGCTCTTAGTTTCTTTAAACTAGGTTCCTATAGCTAATAGCTTACGCCATACTTAGCGTCTTTATAAATTCGGCACGCGTTATTATAATAAAACGTAAAGTGGTTAATTAAATAATCTTTTATTCCTTATAGTGCATTGTCATCCCTCTATATATATATACCGTCTACTAGTCCGGTTCCCTTTATTATATAGTGACTTTAACTATCTTTGCAATCTCTAGCGAAATAACCCTGTTTTCCGTAATTTATATAAGCTCCCTCTTTAAACCATCTTTCTTATTATAGAGTCCGCCTAAATATCTTCTGCTACTAAGATCCCTAATTTAGCCTATGCTCCCTAGACCTTTAATTACTTAATCCTTGTCCTCTTAGTTTCTATAGTATCTTACTCTATCTCTTATAGGCTTCTTTAGTACTACTTAGGTCCATTAGCTCTGCGCCATACTATAGTTTCTAACTTAGCTTTAGTTAATGCATACTCTACGCCTTATACAATTATAAAACTCTATCCTAACCTCTCTTAGTCTATTCCCTTTAGTAGATCCTATTATTGATCTTTATCACTTAATCTATTAAGTCCCTTAGGGTATCCACATCTTCCATTAGAATAATTACGTCCTAAACTTTAGCCTTAAGTCCCTATTTATACTATGCTATAAGCGCCCTATTATTCCACTTAACTTATATTACTAGCGTTTAGAACTGCGTTATATACTTAATAGCTGAGGTTTATTATATAATGTTTTAAAGCTTTCTTTCCGCTATAGTTGTTACCTCTAGGTCTCTAAACATCTATATAAGTCGCTCTATAAATCCATTCTAGCTTAAGAATATAAACCGTACTTCTTGGTTTATTATTATTATTCTATTTGCTTATATCTCTATAAAATAAAGCTTAAACTATTTAAGTACTTTTCCTAATAAGAATAATTCTATATACGCTATTTAATCTATAGGTATTACTAGCTTTGCTCCCTCTTACGTAACCTTAAAATGCATTTATATAAAGAATTCTTTAAGCTTTAATCTCTCTCCTAAGAATCTTTTAATTAATAGTAACTTAACCTTTACTACTCCTATCCCATTAACCCTTTATTTAAGTGCCTTGTTATTTTCTATTAACTAGTTAACTACCTCTTATAGTTGTCCGACCGTTATAGGTTGTTATAAATTAGTATTTACTATACTAGTATCACCTCCTAACCTTAAAGTAGTTGCCGCCGTTAATGGCGTTATAGTAGCTACTTTTGGTAGCATATTATTCGACTTTTGTAACCGTAACTAGGTAGTAATTATATAACGGAACCTTATAGTAAGTACTACGGTAGGTCCTGTTATTAGGCTAGGTGTATAGGTGTAGCGTAAAGTTAACAATATAATAATAACTAGTAGAGTGGTTGCCCAATAGATTAACTCTAATTATATTCTAAGAATCACTATAAGGAAGGAACTATCTAGGTAGGGACTAAGGGTCCTTAAATACACAACCGTACTCCTATAAAATCCTTCTTATACGTAATATACGTGATATACATAATATACATAACGTTCCTCCCATACTTCGCGTATCCTACGTATTATATTATATGACCTTAATTACTATTCCTTATTATATAGTTCTACCGGCTCCATCCTGGACCGTACCTATATTAACTAACTAGCTTCTTCCAACTCCTCTCCAAGTAGTCGTAACATTGTACTTAAAGCGTCCGTAACACTTTGTAGCTTCCTCTATAGCTTTTTAATACGCAGCAACTTAAGCCTTTAAGGCCTCCTTTAGTAATACCATTTGTGGTGTAGGCTCTCCCTCTATAACTCCAATATCTATATTATTAAATATGCCCTTACGCGGAGGCCTATACTAGTAGCGGAGGCACTTATTAGCCTTAATAATATCCATTTATAAGCGAGAGCGACGGTCCTTTAAGAGGATCTTGCAGCTACTAAAGATTCGCTAGCACTTATCTAATATAGGCGGTATTATAAGTATATTAAGAGCAAACTGAGTAAGATTGGGCTGGCTCTTGTAGCGATCTAGCCAGTATTATATAACGTTAAAATCGTTAGAGTTACCTACGCTGAGGTAGTTCGTTTCTAAATATTCCTAAAGATGGTCGGCGATAGTAATAGGCGCAGTAGTAACGTTGTCGGAGTGCACCGTTTTAAGGCGCTTGTAATTGCGAGCAGAAGTGTAAGTCTTTAGCTTTAGTAATGGCTTTATAGAATTTTATATATTTACTAAGGGCGCGCCTTATAGCTTGCCTTTATATTTAAGCTAGAGCTCTCTTATAAGAGCTTTAACTTTTAAAATCTAAACCTTCTTATCTTTATACTCCCCCTAGTTGTCTTAAAACCACTACATCTTAAGTATTAAATTAAGAATAATCGCTGCGTAATAGGCGCTGGTATTATCTGCCTTATAGTAGTACTTCTTATACTTCTGCTAAGCAGCCTCTAAGCAGGCAGCTAATTGCTTATAGTTTTATAACTCTATAGTTTAACGTTTTTAGATAGCAAGTTTAGTAAACTTTTGCTGCGTTTTTTTAAGCTCTAGTAGAAGCTAATTAAGAGTTTAGAAGTAATCTGCAAGGCCCGTATACTTACCTTTTACTATAATAGTAGTCTTGTAAAAAGCTTTAAGGTAATTATATAGATGCTTAAGCTCCTGCTAATAACGCGTAGAGAGTAGGTTATATTTACTAAGTACTTTTACGCCTAAACCCGGTATATACTCCTAGCAGAACTTTATAATACGTTCTCTACAATTAAGAGAGTAAGAGATAGCTAAAAATAAGGAATTTTAACGCGTTTAATTGTTTTAAATAAGCTGGCAGGTATTAGTATTAAATATTTAAAAAAGGGTTTTAATTTTCCTCCAGTTAATTAATAATCCTTAGCCGAGCCAATTAAACCTTTAGCTTTTGACGTTATATACAAAATCGCGACTAAAATCTTAACACTAAAGCTCTATTACGTACCTCTAAGCCATTAAATTTAGCTAAAGCACCTCCGATTTCAATTCTTTTGAATACTGCATAATGCTAGGGGGTTATTTAAATATATCGCATGAGGTTATAAAGTAATTTAACAGCTCCGCGCTTCTTCCAAAGTTGCTTTATCCTCTTAAGATCCTAGTCGCGATATATAGCAGCCAAATCTTTATATACTTTCTCTGTATTAACTCCTATAATAAAGGCCTAGGCGTAAAGGTTTGTAATATAACTAAAACAACAGAGCCTACGGGCCTTCCTTTTCTTTACTAACATTCCTAAATAGAGCGCTCGAAGTATTGTATTAATACACATATTATTTAACTCTATATTATCGGCTATAAAATACCTAATATTACCACGAATCTTATAGTCTTTAAAGATATTAAGGAGGACGGCCGCTATATTCTTACCGCTATATTTACTAATAACTTCGCGCAGGCCTAATACTATATAGTGACGCTTGCTAGCTTAATTAATAAAATGCGCAACTACACTAAGGACTATAAGTGCATTTGGTAACGTCTAGAGATTAAAGGATATTAAGATCATACTACGGGAGTTCTTGAGCTCGTTCCTTAATTTACCCTTCTACGTCTTAAACGCTTTAATTACCCACCCGCGAATCGTTCTAGAGGCCTTTAGTAAGAACTTCTTAAGCCTAGGGTATATAAAGAATAACAGCTAACGGAAATAGATATTCTTAAACTGGAAGAAGGCAATATAATAATATATAACCCATCGTATAAGCAGCTGCTTAAAAGTATTAAAATTGCGACTCTAAATAAGCGACCTCTTAGCAGGATAATCCTTAATCGTCAATTGAGTTAAAGCTATCTCGCTATACTTCTTTAGTAAGCCTATAACCTTATCTATATTGTAATCCTTAACAAGGTAAGTTAATGTGGTAGATCTTCCGCTTAACACGATAGAGAGCTCCTGCGGCTTCTTTAACCTCTTATAAATATAACAGTAGTAATATATAATTAAGCTGTCGCCTTCCTTTAGCTATAGATCCTCACCCTAAAGCTATATAGGTAATATATGTTGTCTTATATGCTTCGGCTTCTTCGTTAAGGCGTTACATTAAATGTAGTTCTTACCCTACAGCTTAAACTTAACTACCTCCTTTGTGTTGTCGGCTTTTGAATTAATTAATTTTGGGGCGAGGATGATATCGTTAGATAGTAGAGGTGGGCGCACTAAGAGAAATCATTCTATTATAGAGGTAGGAAAGTCAAATATAACACCATAACAGTAAGTGTAGATGTAGAGCCGTAATAGCAGAGGCGATGGCAGCGGTAGTAGGATGAATAGGTGTCCTAAAATTCTATAGCTAATGCACTACCTATTAGACACTGAGTTAGTAGTAAAGTCGCGAGGGTTGCTAATTGGCTTTGCATTGTACATTAACTCCTTAGTGCTCTATTCCTCCTTAGCCGCAGTTTAAATTAGGTATAGATCTAGAGCTCTAGGAGTTAAATTAACGAAGATTTACTCTAATCCACTAATTAAAAGGCCTAATCCAAATCCACATTGAATTTAAATCCACACTAGAGCTCTAACTAGACCCTAGTCCAATAAGATCACTATAATAAAGGCTTAAGCCTCTGATCGAGGAATAAGCACCTTAACCTTATCGCCTAACCCTATTGCAATTCCTTTCTTATCCATATTGTATTAATCGCCTGGGGGAATTATATACTTAGTAATAGTAGCTTTATAGAGATTAAACCACTCTTTAATAATCTCTGGATCCTTAATATCCTTTCGCTTTTAATTAAGGCCTTAGGCGAATTAAGCTTTAAGCTCTAGGTATTAGGTAAGGAAGTTTTTATACCAGTATTGGCCAAGCTCTAAAGGACGCTTCTTTGTAGTAAGGATACTTTTAGCTATAGATTTAAGGTGTTAAATTCGAGGTGGCTAACCCCAGGCTCCTATTATATTAATCTATTTAACTAGGGAGTCCTCCTTAATAACTAAGAGCTTTTAAAGCTTTTAGTGATACTCCTTACTTAATTAGCGGCCGTTGCGACGATAGTAAACAGAAGAAGGTGATAAATTGTATATTCGGGCAAGCAAACGGCCAGATTGATTAGGATTGGCTTCCAATAATTAAAGAACAATTTGCATTCGATCTTCTTGGCCAAGCGACAGCAATTGGGGGGTAGTAAAGGACATAGTGGTGATGTAGTAAAGGAGTATTTTGATGTTTTGATTTTGATTTTCGTAGGAGGCCCGTGCACTGTCTCGGGTGGGTGGCTGTCTCGTCTGGGTGGCTAAGACGTTAACTAATTCTACGTCTTTATAATACTCTAAGTGCTGCTAAAAGTAGCGTATTTATAAGTTACCTTACTTTATACTTCTAAGGAACCTATAATAGTAAGATAATACTCTATATTAGCTATTATATTAAACCTAAAGAATAATTTAATACTTATACTCAACCTACGCCGCTAATCAATCCTAGGAGAATTTAATTTATTAGCCCTAGCCTTAACCCCTAAGGGAAAGCCTAGTGGCTTAAGAGATTATAATAACCTTAATAAAGTAGACACTAATAATGTTTTATCTTTTACTAACTATATAACTATAGGTAAGTAAGTAAAAGGGTTACTACCTATTAAGATTAAAATATAAGACGCTAAGACGTTTATAAAAATGGTAGTATAAGAACCTAATAAATACTACCGCCTTTTATAGAATTACCACCTAAAGCTTATATAAGCTAAGATGCGTACTATTTAAGATTATAATATTATTGAAGACCTATAAGCTTATAAGGCACTTGCTAATAATACACGCTAAAAAACTAAAGATAATCTTCGCGTATCTAAACGTGACGTCTAACGGTTAAAAAAGGCTAAGATTTTACTTATTGCTATAGTTACTAAAAAAGAGGGCATAATTAAATACCTATAATCTTAGCTTAATAACCATATTTGTAATAATGCTAAATACCTCTTTACTGTATATAACGCTACCTAAGTTTTTACGCCCCTAATAACCTTACCTATTTAACGCTTAATAGAGGATTAGCGTTAAGCAGCTTTACCTAACGGGAACCCCTATTAGAGCGGTAATAATAAAAGCTATAATAATTAAATCTAAACCGTTACCGTAGGGTTTAATATATATTACTCTAACCCCCTAGTTTTTTAGGGAGACCGTAAGGAATATAGCTATTAGAAGATATAAATTCACAAGAAACTAACTTAAAGCGCCTACCTTTTTCCTATAGAAGATACTAAAATTAGCTATATTATTAGGCGAATAAAGGGTATACTATTTAATAGACTCTTCGCCTAATAGGAGACTAATAGTCCCTAAAAGTAGTAGTCCTACTAGGAAGTTTTTAATAATTTTAACCTAATATACCGCGACTATAACCTATTAGCCACTAGCCAAGCTAAACTATATACCCTAAAAATAAGCCCTACTAAATTATTTAATAAGTTCTATATTAAATTCTAGGAATATACTAAAGCCCTTACCTAAGACAATACTAAAGACTAAAAGGATCTCCTTAAAAAAGTTACTTATTACCTTAGTTACGCAGCCGCCAGCCATAACTATAATAATGTTTATAATATGGTATGTTACGGACGCTTTAAGTACGATGTTATGACTACTTAGAGAAGAGACGGAAGAAGCTAGTTAGTTAATTTAAGCACGGTCTAGAATAGAGCCGATAGAGCTATATAACGAGGAATGATAACTAAGGTTATATAATATGCTACGTGTTAAATAAGAGGAATGAGAGGAACTTACGTACCTTATATATAAGACGTATATTATGTATAAGAAGGATTTTATAGGAGTACGGTTGTGTATTTAAGGACCCTTAGTCCCTACCTAGATAGTTCCTTCCTTGTAGTAATTCTTAGAATATAATTAGAGTTAATCTATTAGGCAACCACTCCACTAGTTATTATTACTTATTGACTATTATTATTTGCATTTCCTATATACCTAGCCTAATAACAGGACCTACCGTAGTTCCTGCTATAAGGTTCCGTTACATAATTACTACCTAGTTATAGTATTAAATAATAGTAAGTTGGATAATATGCTACCAAAAGCAGCTACTATAACGCTATTGACGGTAGTAACTACTTTAAGGTTAGGTAACGACACTAGTATAGCAGATACTGACTTACAGCAACCTATAACGGTCGGGTAACTATAAGAAATAGTTAACTAGCTAATAGAAAATAATATAATATTAGAAAATAGGATTAACGGGATAGGCGTAGTAAAGGTTAAGTTACTATTAATTAAAAGATTATTAGGAGAGAGATTAAAGCTTAAAGGATTTCTTATATAAATGCACTTTAAGGTAGCGTAAGAGGGAGCTAAGCTAGCAACCCTTATGGATTAAATAGTGTACGCAGGATTATTCTTAACGGGAAGGGCACTTAAATGGTTTAAGCCTTACCTTATAAAAATCTAGGTAAACGGAATAACGACTATAAACTAAGAGGTATGGTTTATATTCTTAAGCTAAAATGGATTTGTGGAATAACTTACGCAAATATTTAGAGACCTAGAGGCAGTAATTACGGCGGAAAGAAAACTCTAAGACATTATGCAACGAACCTTAGTAATTAAATATATAATATAGTTCCAGACGTTAGTAATATAAGTTAAGTGGAATAATAGGGCGCTTATGGTATAGTATAAATAGGGACTTAAGGCTAAAGTCTAGGACGTAATTATTCTGATAGAAGATATAAATACCCTAAGGGAG
>Ga0307515_10026221_pt1 | contig 10042 bp, 9 predicted proteins | sample 17_EM_MG_FD_194513 | JGI IMG/M metagenome (GOLD analysis project Ga0307515, IMG submission 194513) | Populus trichocarpa ectomycorrhiza microbial communities from riparian zone in the Pacific Northwest, United States - 17_EM | ecosystem: Host-associated > Plants > Roots > Unclassified | place...
CCAACATCGGCGGAATCTGGAGGCTGGATTGGCGAAGAGAGCGCTAGGGTTATTTTGGGTGATGATGTGAGGAAGCCAGCATAGTATTCGGATTGGCGGATGTCAGAGAGTGCAAATGCCAACGATCCCCTGCGTGGATGGGGACTGTCGACGTAGATCAATCTGTGCGACGTAAGGTGTATCGATCCGTTCTGGTGATTTGGAGCCTTCTGATTCCTGTACGGGTAATGGAGGGGATAATAAGACGCGTGCATCTCGTAGCACTGAGCGGGGAGCTAAGCCAGATACGCACCCATCATATAAGCCAATATTTCCTTGGCTCGCGATCAAGGTCTCATCGGGGTAAAGGAGGGCTTGTACGGGAATGGAACCATCGAGGGAGCGGCCAAGTGAGTTCATGACGTGACAAGCTGGTGTCGGGTGTCAGAATTTGTGTTTTCCAATTTAGATTACTGCTGTATGTCTTTGTGTGATCTTCACGCTTGTTAGACCTGACCCTCCCGTCCTGTCGCTCGCTCGTTCTCGTCTCTCCTAGTCAACACTGTTCCCTGCAGCCACGTCTTCTCTTCGTTACTCGCCTTCGTCTGTCTGATCTCGCCTGTCGATAACTGCTCCCGTCGCCACCTTTCAAGTTTATGAGGCCCATATCTAGCTATCAACCTACTTAGCTTAGATCCAACCACAAATACCACCACCACAACAACGTCCGCTAATTTCACTCAACACCAAAATGCGTCCTCTCTGACTTTCCGGTATCCCAGAACAAGGCTGCAACTGCTGGCGAGGAAGAGTCCCCGACACAGTCCGCACGGCCGGCAATATCCCCCTTGTTGTGTCGCCCCCCCCACGATCCAACGCCTTCATAGCGTCACGAGCACAAGTCGCTGTGTCTCAGACCTCAAAGAACAACTACCACAACGAGTTGCACCCGAATCTCGTCGCCCGCATCGCGCAGCTGTCCAACACCATGGTCCAGCATGGTGACTACCGTCCGCAGGGCCTCCATCCGAATAAACCCAGCATCTGGCCTTCCCCTGGATTTCTCCCGCTCAGATTCAACACCGTGCCCACCAAAACCCCCACACTCTCGTACCGTGCTTGAGCACTTGCTCAGTGGGGCTCCAAACCCGAGTGCTCCTTCGGACCAATGGTGTGTATCAACCCCCCTACCGCCGCACCTTTAACCAACGGTTTAGTAGGTCTTTGTAGGTGAGCACTCGCCACTCATCTCCGAGGATACCCTGAGAACCTTCTTCGCGCCATTTGGCCCAATCCACTACGTATGTGGTTCTCATCTCTTGTGCGTCTCGCTGTTGTCCCTGATATACACGTCTCCCTAGGTCAAAGTCCCTCACAGCAAATCATGCGGTCTCGTCCAATCCGTCCGAAAGGCAGACGCAGAGCGCGCTATTGTGGCAGTAAGGTCCGCCTGAGCTGGGGCCGGCAGTGCGTATCTTTACTACTCCTGATACCTCTGTTTACCTGACCGCTACATGTTCATTTCTAGATCGTTCCTCCGCCGCCCCAACCCCGCCCCGCCCCTCCGGCTGTGTCTGCAACCCCGCAGTTCGTCTCAAAACCCTAATAGCGGACCTTCCGGGAGCCGCTACCCACCGAGTATCGCCACTCCAGTCCCTAAAGGACCCCTGACCAGCGATCAGGTCAACCACATCATTGAACGCCTTCAGGGTATCACTCTAAGTCCGAACAGAGGAGAAGCTCGTCAACTGCGACGCATCCCGCCAGCTGTGGGTCGCCGCCACCACCCAACGGCATTGCCCCTCGATCGTCGTACTGGACGGCATGGACCGCTCTGGTGGTGCTGTGCGTGGACTTGGAATGGGCATGAGCAACGGAGGTGCCGCGCCTGGCGGTGTGCTCGGTGTTGGAGGATTCGATTTCGACGACGCGAGCCCACAGTTCCCCGCTGCGCCTGAAACGTCCGTGGAGACTCACTCTATGGCCTCCCCAGCTTCGGCCGTGGCAACAGTACGATCGGGAGTGGTGCAGGTGGAGAACCCGGTCGTCCCCGTTCGGCTGCGGGAGACTCCTCGGGAGTTGATGGGCCCTCTGGGTCCTTAGCTCCAATTTCTGAATCTCGATCACCTTTGATATCAGTTATGAACATCTCCTGATTATCTATCTGCTCAAAGAATATTCACGATTTCGATTTACAATTTTGCTTTCGAATACTAATTCAATTTTACTTTTTTTTGACTTGTCTTTGTCGCCCCCATTGCATCTATCGGTTTAACTCCCCTCTTGGATTACTCTCCGTCTTACGTGCCCGCCGCGTACATCTCGCTGGTTGGTTATCTATGCACCGCTTTCGAAAAGCGGTTTGAACGGCGCCGATGATATGAATATTACGCTGATGTAGAATACGGATGCGACGTCGGCTATCGTGATTTCGATTGACCGTCTTCGGGCTCTTCAGGAGGAGTCGGAATATTGGCGTCTTCGTCGCCCGAGGCGGGGGGGGAGATGGGACAGGTGCTGGAGAAGCAAAAAGTCATCTACCAGACTTCCAACTGAAGCCAGATCCCCACGCTTCCTGGCGCCTGTTGCTCAGGGTTGGTAATGTCTTTGAGGATGACGTTTATCCGCTTGAAGTCGATGGCTATCCAGCCATCCATATCAAGCGACTCCATATACTCCCGTTGAACTGCCTCTAAGGAAGCGGAGACTGCGAAGATGGGATACGACCATGGATGGTGAGGGTAGGTTTTGAGTGAAATTGCAAGGGAATGAAAGCTTCGGATCCTCGGGTGGCTTGTCTAGCGAGGAAGCCATCTTTTATAGGCATTCTGAAATGCCCTTTGTCAATACATCTCTAGCATCGTGACCCAATGGATGCTCACTGAATGTCCATTAAACCGCAGTCGAAATCTTGATCCGCAGAAATAGCGCCAGTAACTTCTTGTCCGTTGCTGGCATGAGCTACTTGGTGGCCGTTAGACTGAAGACGCTTTTGGAGCACCTTGCCATTGATTGGGTCGTCCTGCATTATTATAGCCATCAGGATTACAAATGACCAACGGTGCAGCTGATTGGAAAAACCTCTACAAGAAGGATACGGAGATGGTGACACTTTTGAATGTGCGATTGAAGAGGTTGGAAGTGAACTCGGTCAGTCCGTGCTTTTTGCTGCTGCTTCTGAGCCGAGACTATAGGAGGTTCCATACTGGTTTCGTCTACTTTGAGTGGTCTGATAGGGAACACAGGGTCGAGTACTTCGAATTTTCCCTTCGACGGCGGTGTGACCTTTCGTGGCCGCGGCCGACGAGGCACTGGCCTGGAACTGGTCGAGGGAGCATACGGGAGCATATGACTAATTGAGATTGCTGATAGGAGGCTGTTGATCTCGCCATTTCCCCCACTGGCCCTTCCATAGTCTGGACGAGGGTTGAGACAGGTCGCGAATGGAACCCATTTGGGTCGGTCAAGGGCAACGGAAGTAAGAAGAAGCGAGATCCGTCACCAATACGAGGATCAACTCGGAGTTGCTCGCCAAAGTGTTCGACGATCCTCGGGACTACTGCTAAACCAGGACCTACGACACAATCAATAATGAGAGGAGATGGCTATGTCTGCTCACACACCTAAGCCTGGTCTCGTTCCTGGTCTGTAGTCAGCGAGCTGCTCGAATTCTCTGAAGATGTTCTCCGGCTTCTCGGGCGGAATTCCACGACCAATATTACTGACAACAACCTCAATTGCAACGTGTCCTTCAACGCGGAGTCCATCTGGTTCGCCAAAGACGTGTGCTTGTCACTGACGGATCCGCGGCGTGGTGACACTTCAAAGGGGGTGAAGGGGGTAGGGAAAGGGGGTTCAAAATGGGGATAGTATGGAGTCCATAGTCAGGCCATTGTGATCGAGGACTCTGGAATTCGTGAAAGCAGTGTAGTGTGTGCGCCGTACGGCTCCAGATCGAATTAGGCACATGGCTTTGTAATGTAGTGAAGTGAGATGGAGCGATGTTGAGGGCCATGGATGAGGCCGAGGTCAAGCGGGGGTGTCGTGAGTTGGTCGGCATTAGATTGCCGCCTTTAGAATCGCCATTGTTGAGAGGCGGTGGTGGCGTTAGGTAGAAGTTGATACATTCGGTGTGTGCTGATACTCGGGTTGCTTGTCGGTGCTGGTAAAATCACATTTGGCCGCAGAAAGGTCAAGAAGATCGAAGTGGGTTCGGTGTGAGGTCGAGAGACGCGGTGCATTTCTGACAACAGCACTACTGTGGTATGCTGGGGCTGTGTTACACATGGGATGTTGACTAGATGTGGAAACATGAAAACCGCAGCGCAAAGCCGACACGAAGGCGGATAGGCAACGAGAGGATGGCCTGGAAAAGTCTGGCATTTTACTACATGAGAATTGGAGCATTTAGCGCTTGCTCACTTTGGGAAGACGGTGTAATGCATACCTCAGATCATTTCCCGAGTCATCACTCTCCAGAAACAACCCTTCCTCCTCGTTGCTAGAGGACTCGCTAAAGTGAGTAGAAGAGTACTCAGATCTGGACTTGACTGATAGCCTCTTTGGCCGAATGGTCGATGTTGAAAGAACGACAAGGGGACGCAAGTCGTCGTCGTCGTCGTCGTTTTCGTCTTCGGAAGAGGAAGAGGAAAACGCGACGGTAGAATGCAAATGATTGGTGGCGAGTGCGCGACGGACGTCATCGTCAAATTTCGACGCGGTTCACACTCCAAACTTCCGCGGTCTTGGTGTGCGGCGGCGTCGGGGGCAGTAGCTTCAAGCCTAGTGCGTCACCTTGGAGAGTACATCCATGTGTGGAAGTGGTCGGTGAAAGCGAGTCCATAGGGAAATGGTTGTGGTTGTGGTTGGTGTGGTGAACGAGGATGGACAGAAGGTGTGAGCCAATTTGAGGTCGGGTTTGAGGACATAGGGATGGAGGGAACGGATAATGTTTGTGGCGGTGCCATGGAGAGATTGTATATCGCCAGATTCTTTGATAACAGCGAGGCGGCCGCATTTCAATCCTAGCCGCAATCCGCCTCACTGATCCCACGTTCCAAGTGGCCTTTAACGCCCGATCTGCACCTTCTCCCCTCTCCCTATCCTCAGCTCTAAGTCTACGAAGGCAAACCAACATGGCCACTCAAGCACCCAAGCCAGTCCACTTGTGAGCACCCAGATAGCTAGCACAGAATTGTTGACTGACCACCGAAAAGCTTACATTTAGATCGTGCGGCGCTTCACTCCGATCTAGGTCACACCGCTGATTTTGCGCGTCATACAGAAATCACTCTGCAAGATGGTCAAAATTCGGTATATCACCTGGCGTTGTTTGTGGGAAATCAGAAGATAGAATTACGCAAGAATGCTACCCATGCCTGGACACCAATCCAACTCGTGTATGTCCCTTGTTCTCGCTATATATACACACTGAGGGCTCTGTGATCGTAGAGATATCTCTCCGACATCCAAAATGCGCGTGAAGATCCAAAGGGTCACAATGCTTCTGTTCAAGGAAAAGAAGACACAAGCAAACGAAGATATCGACCTACAAGGACTCTCCGATGAGTATTGGGGTACCACAAATCATGAGTTCATTGTACAGAGTCAGTCGTGACGCCCAATTAATCCGTTCATGTCTAACAAAAGGGCAGAGGACATTGCCATTGGAAAGACCCATGTGTCTCTAGAATTACAGTTCTCTGCGGGTGCTACCGTCCGTCACTTCACCACCAAGCACCTCAGCCAGCTAACAATGTCCGCATAGGCGAAATCTCTGCGCGAGTCGCTCCAAGAACTTGAAGCATTGATGGAGAGATACAACCCACTGATGAGTAACTCGGTGGAGAGGAATTTGGGAAGAGGGATTCAACTTGGCGCTGCGCTCGCTGAGGTCAGCTCTCCCGTTTGGATACCAGCAGGACATTGACACCTCGTAGTTGGATCCGATCGCAAAGGTTGTCCTCGGTGTTGCCAAAGTCATATTCGAGGTTCGTGCTCTCTACTGGCGTATCAAAACCAGAGGTAACACTTGATCATTCAGCTCCTGAAGGAACAAAACAAATACGATCAGATGTCATCGAGCCTGCTGGATCAGTTGCGGCGTGTCTCGCCTTTGGCGAACAAGGTCGCAGACGAAATCGTCAGCGAAGAGACAGATATCTTGGATAAAATAATGCCGCGAATGTTCGAAGTAATGCACACGATCGCCAAATTTTTATGCGAGTACGTCAGGCATGGGCGATTCAGTAGGTTGTCACTGTTCTGGATTCCGCAAATGCTGATGATCGCAGAGCGGACAAGAGAAGCGCTGCTTCATTCGAAGGACAACGAAATGATGGAAAGATTGGGTGAAGAGTTAGCAAACGTCATTGAAGACTTCCTGCGTGCAGTCGATGTCGAGGCCCTGCGCGCAGTCAAAGGGATTGGTAAGCACACATTGTCCCAATATCTTGTGAGCCCATTCTTAGTAGCTTTGTGTAGAGCAAGGTCTCCTGCTCAATTGTCTTAAACCAACCGAGACCGGATATGACCGGGCCCTCTGCTGTATGGAGGATACCCGCAAATCTCGCCTCGAAGAAATCGTAGATTGGGTAGCCAATAAATCAGAGGAGAACGAACGTCTCCAGAGCAGTACATACTGGATCTACGGCTTACCCGGAATCGGCAAAACATCGTTAGCTCATTCAATCTGTGCACGGCTCCATGATAAAAGGCAGCTTGCTGGGGCCTTTTTCTGCCGGAGGGATGACCCGAACTTGAGCGAGGCCAAGAATGTCCTCCCGACTCTCATCTTCAAGCTCGCGGTACTCTTTCCCCCCTTTCGAAAGATCGTGGCAAATTGTCTTCGTAACGACCCAAACCTGACACCGGCGTCAATGAACGACTCATTTTTCCTTGACCTGCTCGATAAACTTCCTAAACGGCCGAACGACTTCCATGTCTTTGTCATTGACGCATTCGACGAATGCGGCGACGATCTTAGTCGACCACGCCTCTTGAAGCTTCTCACAGGCGCGGCTACACGTGCTTCGTGGCTGAAAATTATCATCACCAGCAGACCCGAGACCGATATCCAACAGTTCTTTACCCAGTCGTCGTATTTGGGATATGATTTGGCTACAGATCAAGAAGCCGGCAGTGATCTGCGAGCCTTCGCTCGAAGCGTGTTTGGCCCAGTCGGCCGAAAAAGGCATCTCTCAGAGGATCCTTCCGAGCCTTGGCCAGAAGAAGCGCTCTTGGACAAAATAATCTCTCGGGCGAGTGGCCTCTTCATCTTCATCAAGACCCTTGTTCTCGCCCTTGAGAATTTTGCAGACCCCACAGAATTTTTGAAGGTAGCCTCCGAAGATTCAGCTGGTCCTGGGGTGGAGGCTCTATACGCACTTTACTCAAGTATCCTAGAGTCGCGAATAAAGGATAGAAAAGCCGAGTTCCGGGGGATGATTGGAGTCCTTCTGACAGCGGCTCCGTACCGCGCGCTCTGCGAGGAGACAATTGCAGAGCTGGCGGGAGTAAAATTAAGCCTCGTCAAAACGTGGGTGGATGGCCTCAGCTCTTTGCTATATCGAGACGAAGGCGCCAATGGAGGGATTCGTGTCCGGCATTTATCAATTTCAGAATTCTTTGTCAACGATGACTGTCCCTACGACTATCGAATGGACCCCCAAGGCGCAAATGTGCGGCTGGGAATCGCTTGTCTCGAAACGATGGTTCGCCAACTCCGTTTCAATATCTGCGGGCTCGAAGACTCCCGACTCGCTAACACGGACATCAAAGATCTCCCATCCCGAATCACAAAGAACATTCCCGACTGCTTGCAATATAGTTGTCTTTATTGGTCAAACCACCTTTGTTTTGCTCCCGACAATGATGGTCAGCGGGTGTGGGATAGCTTGGAGCAATTCTTTGAAGGAATGTGCCCGTTGTTTTGGATGGAAGTATTGAGCATTTTGGGAATGGTCCCGGTGGGTGCTCCAAGCATTCGAAGGGTGATATCTTGGGCCAAGGTCAGTGCAGCTCCAGCTTGTATTTGGGGTATTTCTGATTGGCAGTAGAATGGAAATCCGACCCTTCTTGAGAGAATTCAGGACGTTTGCCGTTTCATCATCGCCTTTCGCACGCCCATCTCGATCAGCGCTCCGCACACGTACCTTTCAACGCGACCCTTCTTGCCCTTAGACTCGACTTTATCAAAGACCTTCAGCACGAGGTTTACTAAGTGCATCAAGGTGGTGAGAGGGAGATTGTCGTCATGGCCAGCACCGCCATTGTCATGGATTGGGCATACTGGTCAGATTAGATGTATTCGCTATTCCCCCAATGGGCGGCAGATCATTTCCGGATCTGACGATATGACCATTCGGATCTGGGATGCTGAGACCGGTGCTATAAGTGGTGAGCCCCTTAAGGGGCACACCCGCAGCGTGAGTTGCGTTGCCTACTCTCCCGATGGCCAGCACATCGTCTCTGGATCCTTTGACGCGACAATTCGAATCTGGGATGCTGAGACTGGTGCTGCAGTTGGCAAACCTCTGGAGGGGCATAGCTCTCCTGTGTTGTCCGTCGCCTACTCTCCCGATGGGCGACATATCACCTCTGGATCTCATGACAGCACGATTCGAATCTGGGATGCCGAAACTGGTGCTGCAGTTGGCAACCCTCTGGAGGGGCATAGCGGCAATGTGACGTCCGTCGCCTACTCTCCCAATGGGCGGTATATCACCTCTGGATCTCATGACAGCACGATTCGAATCTGGGATGCCGAAACTGGTGCTGCAGTTGGCAACCCTCTGGAGGGGCATAGCAGCTATGTGTCGTCCGTCGTCTACTCTCCCGATGGGCGGTATATCACCTCTGGATCTCATGACAGCACGATTCGAATCTGGGATGCTGAGACTGGTGCTGCAGTTGGCAACCCTCTGGAGGGCCATAGCTGGCATGTGGTGTCCGTCGCCTACTCTCCCGATGGGCGGCATATCACCTCTGGATCGTGGGACAGGACGATTCGAATCTGGGATGCCGAGACTGGTGCTGCAGTTGGCAAGCCTCTGGAGGGGCATAGCTCTCCTGTGTCGTCCGTCGCCTACTCTCCCGATGGGCGGTATATCACCTCTGGATCTCATGACAACACGATTCGAATCTGGGATGCTGAGATTGGTGATGCAGTTGGCAAGCCTCTGGAGGGGCACAGCAATGGTGTGTCATCCGTCGCCTACTCTCCCGATGGGCGGTATATCACCTCTGGATCTGATGACAACACGATTCGAATCTGGGATGCTGAGACTGGTGCTGCAGTTGGCAACCCTCTGGAGGGGCATAGCAACCATTTGACGTCCGTCGCCTACTCTCCCGATGGGCGGCATATCACCTCTGGATCGTGGGACAGGACGATTCGAATCTGGGATACTGAGACTGGCGCTGCAGTTGGCAACCCTCTGGAGGGCCATAGCAACCATGTGACGTCCGTCACCTACTCTCCCGATGGGCGGCATATCACCTCTGGATCGTGGGACAACACGATTCGAATCTGGGATGCTGAGACTGGTGCTGCAGTTGGCAACCCTCTGGAGGGGCATAGCAACTATGTGACGTCCGTCGCCTACTCTCCCGATGGGCGGCATATCACCTCTGGATCGTGGGACAACACGATTCGAATCTGGGATGCTGAGACTGGTGCTGCAGTTGGCAACCCTCTGGAGGGGCATAGCAACCATTTGACGTCCGTCGCCTACTCTCCCGATGGGCGGCATATCACCTCTGGATCGTGGGACAGGACGATTCGAATCTGGGATACTGAGACTGGTGCTGCAGTTGGCAACCCTCTGGAGGGGCATAGCAACTATGTGACGTCCGTCGCCTACTCTCCCGATGGGCGGCATATCACCTCTGGATCGTGGGACAACACGATTCGAATCTGGGATGCTGAGACTGGTGCTGCAGTTGGCAACCCTCTGGAGGGGCATAGCAACCATTTGACGTCCGTCGCCTACTCTCCCGATGGGCGGCATATCACCTCTGGATCGTGGGACAGGACGATTCGAATCTGGGATACTGAGACTGG
>Ga0307515_10026222_pt1 | contig 10041 bp, 9 predicted proteins | sample 17_EM_MG_FD_194513 | JGI IMG/M metagenome (GOLD analysis project Ga0307515, IMG submission 194513) | Populus trichocarpa ectomycorrhiza microbial communities from riparian zone in the Pacific Northwest, United States - 17_EM | ecosystem: Host-associated > Plants > Roots > Unclassified | place...
AGGCACCGCCTTCATTATTGGTTATCTAATTTTTGCAGCCCTTGTTCCTCGAGCTCTGCTTGCAACTCGGGGACGCGATGACCTCGCTACTGCACTACTGGCTTGCGTCGTCGGGGGATCTCTCTCTTCTCTTTCTCACTCTTCTTACTGTTGTCAACTGGCAACATCTGGAGCTTGGGAAACAGATCTGATGGGTGGCTTCTTTAGGGCTTTTTCTACAGAGATGTTCGTTCTCCGGTCCCCTTTACTTATGAATTCAACTGATTTCTCATGGAAGCTTTGCATCGATGTGCTGCTATTCGGAACGAGTTCGAAGGCTGTCTCTCGGTATCGTGTGCACCACGAGTCCCCCGGGATCTTCGTTTGCATGATGGGCCGCTCTTCGCCCGTTTCGCTCTTCACGGAACCGAGAGATCGATCAGCTCAACTCGTGAAACGCACACGCAGACAGCGAACGTCTCATTTCCCCCTTACCCTGATCCACGAGTTGGCGCTGATCCACGTTTACAGCGATCTCCTGTGGGTTTCAGGCTTCAAATTCCGGTACTTCGATGGGTCACAGAAATAGTCGTGATTATGTCGAGGGAAGAAGTTCATCTCAATCCCGGTGGGGAGCCTAGAACCCTCCGAGCAGACAGTTGCGATCCTACCGAAAAACCCAAAACCCCCTTCACTGCCTGCTGTCATCTGATTCCTCAATGTATGAACCTCAAGCCTCAGGAAACATATTCCCGGTCCGTTAGTACAGGGTCTTATAGAACCGAATAACAAGTGCGCCCGCCAAAAATCCGATTTCTCACAAGTCACATCAGTGATGTCGCGTCTTGCTACTGTGAGTGGAAAGCTCTGCCGCTAGTCGGCCCTACACCTTATTTTGACAAGCAGGGAACTCGTCGCCTGGTTTGCTCTATAAAAATTCGTGCTATACAAAGGAGGACGGGTATCGTGGCAGAAACGCATACGGGGGCGTGGTTGATGCGCAGTCTCTGACCTCTACGCCGCCCTTCATAAAGGATACAGTCTAGGGACCAGTGTCACAAAACTTTGCCTCCTTCAATTACACTCCCCACGGATGGACAAAGTCATCCTCCTCTTCTGCGTGATCACGAAGATCGCAACGGTGGAGGGCGTTGCGTGCCGAGCGCACCCTCACTTTAACCCCGTTCGGGGAGGAAGCGTATGTATGCTGAATCTCTCCTTGGTGCCCGCCCTAGTTGATCGCTGCAGATTCGAGGACATGTCGGACTTCATCCATCTTCCTTCGACGGCTTACAATACCCCATCTTCGTCTTGGAGGTCCTTCTCAGCGCGATCCTAGCGGCCTACGTTTCCATCGCGTTGGCGTATGCCCTTCAGTACTACAAGTCATTGCACTCGACGAACTATTTCATACCCAAGGTAAACCCTCCTAAAACCGCCGCAACACCCCATGAAGCATAATCTCGTAAAATATTACCGGATCTTCTACTCTGCTATCTTGTGGACATGTTGCCCCCTCTGAGAACCCGTTGTTCACTGTAATACCCGATGTACTTCGTTATGTTGCCTGTATTGAATTCGATCACTTTCGGCGTGCGAACAAGGGTGGCGTTGCGGCGCAGTCGGGGAAGTCGGAGTCGGACGAGCCATCACTGCTCCCCACACTTGCTGTTGCATTGACGACACTCCATAAAGGGGGGGAGCGGCAACAGGTGGCCGGTGGCCCCTTGTCCTTCTCAAGCTCCTAGCTCTCCACTACCACGACCCCCGCGGCCCTTTGATTCATTGCCTTCCGTCGTGTCCATCGCCGGCCGATCGTCATGTACTCCCTGTACTCTCCCTTGCTCCTCTTCCTCTTCTTCATTGCCCAGATCGCTGCTGCGGAAGCTTTCGTCGACGCCCATGGGCGATATCCTCGGCCCAACCACGCTAACAATCCGAACGTGAGTACCTTGGCCCGAACATACCCCGGCGTGCAGAGTCTCACTGGGACGTGATAACCTATAGATTCAGTGGATAAAGAAGAGCGTTCGCCATACTCGCCACGGACCCATCTACCGATCCATCCCAGATCCTACTCCAAACGGCCAGGGGGCTGTGAAATTCGGCACCGGACCTTTCACATTCGGTTTCGATGCCCTCAAGGATCCCTTGTTCATGTCGAAAGCCCTCATCACCGCCGTGTTATTGGCTTACTTCGCCATTGCCCTCGGGTACGCCATTCGATACCACAGGAGGAAAGTGCGCTCCTCCCGACCAGATGCCACCAGGTCCTTATCCTGCTGTGACCCTTCCTGCGCCGACTACAATGAAGCGTAACCCACCCAAACCACGCGGACCTCTTTCATCGAGGACCATTCACCTTCTCCTCCTGTAGACTTCCCTTTTCTCTTTCCTTTGCTCGGACTCTTGCCCCCATTGATGCTTAATGGGCGTCCGCGCGCTCTCAGACATTGTGATTGACGATCATCTAACCTGTCAGTCTGTAGCAAAGTGTCCTAATGACAAGTATCTATATGTATTATGAACGGTAGACTTTGAAGACCTCATTCATTTTGCGTCCTATTCATTCTCGGTGACCATTTGGCTCGGCGGACCCTAACTCACAGCGGGTGATTATCTATAAGACTAGAAATATATATGTCCGTCTCAGCGGGGTTTTATTACCCCGAGATTGAGCGACTTTCCATGGCCTATAGGTAGAACGGGTCCCAGTCACCGTGATTCATTTTAGTTTGAGCCCCAGGCAACGGTCGGGGTCCTGGCAGCTCTCTTTTCCAGCTAGGATACTCCAGCGAGTTGAGAAAGTTCAAAAATCGTGGAAGGTCACTGATCTGTTCCTCGATTCCCGAGGTTTTCCGCACAGCGTACCCCGATGAAAGTGATGTCGAGATGGGGTTGACACTTGGTGGAGTTGAAGTAGACCAGAATGCAGTCCTTTCCAGCCCCGGTAATCTGGGAAGTTGGCTGGCTTTTGAGCGGATCGACCGCTGTGTTGCTACTCCAGACGCGCGGTTTGGAGATAACACCCACGACCCGGTGCAACGGTCGGGGTCCTGGTATTCCCTTAAAAGGCTCTAGATAGACTCGTGTGTGTACGGTGCAGCCTTATGGACAGTCACCAAATACATCGACACCTTCTAGGTCCATCTGGACGATTCCACGAGCGTGAAACGTGAATCACGCAAGATCTATGAAGCACGACTCCTCCCGCCCTAGTAAACTTTGAACACCGATGGTTCTCTCTTGAACCTCGCTGAATCATAGACGTCGCGGATCCGTCAGGCCCCATTTCGCGACACGTAATAAGGTAGACGCACCATATAATAAAGCGATAGCTGCCACAACCTGGACAGTCCCCGAGAACGCAATTACGCAATGCCAATTATTGGTAGCGTCGTATATCGCTCCGGTGATCGGAGGTCCCAGTAACTCCCCTATCGAGGCTGAACGTTGAACAAGCGCGGGCGGACCCTATCAAGCGGTTCGCTCACCGGGGGCGGCAAAACAAAATAAAAGACCTGACAACCCGGCGAGTTTCTCCGTCCCGTAGAACCAAGCGGCTGTTTGAGTAAATCATTGTTCCTGTGACGGAATGGCTGGAATCGAAAGAGTGGACGGACCGACGGGTGTTGCTAAAGACCAGAAACAGACCGCGAAAAATCCGTACAGTACCGACATAGCAATCTGTACAAGGTTGAGCCGAGAGGACCTATGCCTTGTTCGGAAGTGCTTACGATCCCCGGGTAGTCGCTGACAAAGTTCCAGACGAGCAATTGCGCAAGACCCGACATCAGGACGACGAAAAACATGGCGTTTGTGGGTCCAATCCGATCAGCAAAGAACCCGGCACAACAACGGCCAATCCCAGACGATATGTTAAGGATGGTGACGGAAAGGACCGAAAGCTGTCGCAAATAGTGAGCCCCCTAGTCAGTCGGAATAATATTGCATCAAACGCTAACCAACTCGGTCAAATTTGGGACTTTTTGTTTGGCGAATATCGGCAGATAGAAAAGCGGCGCAGGATACCCGATGTTCGACAGACAGAGACACAAGGTGATGCTCCAAAAGGTAGGGTCCGTCAGGTACTTTTTGTCGTACCAGATAATCGTAGTCGAAGGTTTTCGCCGTTCCCTGATGAGGAGGTAGGCGGTTCCTAGGATGATCGCGTCCGCCCCGGTTTTTATCAGCATTGCCTTTCGAAGGCCAAAATGTGATAGCATCACTCTAATAACGGCAGAAGTTACAGCGGCACCTGAGCTTGGATGAGAGCACGGAGTATGATGCATCTAGAATTTGGACATACCGAATGAGCTTCCCGACAACACCACGCCAGTCGTGAAGGCACGCTTCTTCCGGAACCACTGGGAAGGAAATGCAGACTGTCGCGCGCATCAGTCGGAGCGGCGAGTCACGAGTATGGATAGCGCATACGCAGACGGGAAAGATGAAGCCACTAGCGATGCCCTGCATCACACCATGTGTTAGCATGAAATGCCACAGCTTTGTGCTGAAGGCAATTCCCAGCATTGTGGCGACCCAAAGAATACAGCCTATGCCAATCATTGGTTTATATTGGCTACATGATCCTTCGTGAGCGGCGATGTAAGGAAGATTGACGATGATCGCGTACTATCGATCCGCGAGCTTTCCCGTTACAACCGCTAGGACCGTCATGAGCTGTAATTGAATATTAGCGCCTCTCGTAGGATTTATGGATAAGATCCGGAAACATACTGCTCCCGGTATACTCCCTAGAAGACTCAGGGTGGAAGGAGATGTTCCGGCCAGGATTCCTTCGGCGTAGTAAGCTTGGAAAACGCCCCAAATCTGATGATGCAAGGCTCATGAACTCGGAATGCTGGCGGAGATAAGGTGTACCCTATGCTATCGGGGTGACACTCACGAAGCTGGAGACGAGATACATGAGTCGACTGTTGGGAGAATGCAGTGGAGGTATTTACCAGAAACTGACGGTCACTGAGTTGACGACGAAGCATCCAACGACCACGAGCCATGCCCTGAGACCTCCGTCTGGGATATCCTCCTCATCTTCAATTGTGGGCGAAGTGATCACTTGAACAGCGGCTTCGGCACCCCGACCTTTCTGGATTGGTTTTTCCTCAATGGGGAACATCACGAGAGGGGAGGGGGTTGAACGGAGGGGGGACCTGAGCCAGGGAGTGCGCCATGAAGTAGTGGATGGGGTCACTATCACCCGTAAGGGGGTTTACACATTCCATCAATCATGGTGAAGGGTGTTAGTCCCTTCCAAACCCCATTACACACCGTTCTGTATGTACAAAGTGTGTAAAGGCCGGATGCGACAACAGAGATTCCCTAGGGCCCAGTAAAAAAGCTCGTAGCACGTGAGCGCTGTAACGAAAAGCGAGTGGGAATCGGTTGATTGCGACGTAAGGGGGCCTGGCCTCCTGTCCACAAGTTACGAGTAACGCGGGTGGTGGGAAACACCGGCATTCAGACCTTCCGCCGCCATGCAAACCAATAGGAAGATAAGTGTCATAGTAGAGTCAAGGAGTAGACCTAACGGAGGCGGATCTAGCAGTCGGGAGCCGCGACTGTGGGATGGTGTTACGGATGAGACGTCGTGGGATTTTCCGGATCGTGGATCAAACCTTCGGCACCGACCATACACATAAATCCGCTTCGACCATGAGCGTGGCCAAGTACGCAAATCTCCCGTACATCGTCCGTGACTTGTTCAGAATCGTTCTCGTTTCGCGTTTTTGCTGATGTCGTAATAGGATACTGCCCCAGATGTCTACGAAACCGAAGATGTATTTCCGACGAATGAGACGACTGTATGTCTGATGTACCGGCTGGCCATGATCTTCGACCGCTGACTACGTCCTGGATGCGATTTTGTAGAAGGGAGAGTCCGAAGATGAAGATCAAGCGGGTGCATCGCGTAGGGGTAAGAACGCCGATCCACCGGTAAACAAGGAGGACTTGGATTCGAGTAGCCTCATGAGTGCCGCAGAGGCGAGCAAAAAGTTCAAACGGGCGGAGAAAAGGAGTGGTGAGTACGTAAGCCTGATATTCCAGATATCCGTAGCTGAGGCGATTGGGTACAGAACGACATCGAGCGAGGACACGTTACGCATACCCTCCCTCTCCAACCTCATCCGATCCTCCAGAATCACCGACACGGGGCCCACCACCTTTGTCACATCGCCTCCGGTCCATACAGACGGAGCTCTCCGCGCTGGAGGCAGATATCTCCGATCCAACGAACCCTCTATTGGTTCACGAGCAGGACTCCGGTATTGATCCGGGAGAGCTTTTACGTGGTCTCGTCGATGTCCGAGGGCGCTTAGAAAGGATCAACGGCACTAAGACAGGCAGAGGGAAATTGGTCAGTGCTGTGATAGATGGCGGGAGACCCGGTCTCCTCGATACCGCCCCAACAGACTCGACGTCTACTGGTAAAGGGGCAGATAGACAGGTTGGCCCTCAAGACCTAGCCGAACTAGATGAACGGGTAGGGGAACTTGAGTCTGTGATCGGTTCTTCTACTACGAGTTTGGATGAGGTCGGTTACTCGGATCTGTCGGACATCTCATGGTGTTGACGCTTTCTCTCAGCTGTCGCCACTCCCGCCCCCCTTGCTACCGTTGCTCACGCGGCTGAATGCCCAGATGACGATCCTTACGCAGCCTCGTCATATTGACGCGATTTCTCGGAGGCTGAAATTACTCTTATCCGATCTCGAGAGGGCACACCAACAGCAGCAGCTACCACAATCTCATGGTCAATCGAGCGGCTCACAGCGTAAACCGTCTGGTGGCCAATCTGTGGCACCGTCTGTTTCCACTGCGACCGGCAGCCACCCAGCAACACCCCAAGTGCTTGCGGAGCAGCTGGCACCCCTGGTCACACGGCTGGCGCCTTCGTTGCCTCACATACCGCACCTGCTAAACCGTCTCCGAACATTATCTTCCCTGCATGCGTCGGCTGCGGAGTTGGAGGGGACCCTGGATGCCTTGGAGAAGGAACAAAAGGCAACTAGAAACACGCTGACCGAGCTCGGTACCGCGATCGAGAGTGTGGAGAAGAGCCTAAAGGATAACCGGGGTGTGGTGAGGGGTAACGTTGAGTCTCTGGAAGGAAGGGTCGAGGAACTGATGAAGCGGATAAACGGTTTGAAGTGCGGAGATCGGGATGGGTAAGTTACCAGGGCAATGGAATCTCAGGTGAGGCAGAGGCTGGGTGGTCGCTAGAATCGCTTCTGTAGATCTGAAATGGCCATTCCGCGGCCGCACCCTCTGGCCGCTAAGAGTCCAGGGTGCGCTTCGGGCTGCAAACTCCCATCGCCTTCACCTCTTGTTCCCATCAATTCCCCCCGAATCAAAATCCGACATTCTGATGTGACATAGCGTGACGGAGATGTGACCAGTCAGTGCTGCTTTATATCTTGCCTCTTTGTCCGAACGTTTTCATCCACCTGCGAGTTACCCGTGAGGTGCTTACGGCTCGGTTCCGCTCTCTCTGGCTTTTGGCGAGTGAACATGCCCGGTGCCCCCCCACACTCGCTTTACTCCAGAAACGACCCTGCGACATACGAACCATATCTACACCCGGACCCCTACCACCGCCATCAGCCCTTCATGAGGCATGCGCACCCGGCGTCCCATCCCTCACACACCATCTATGTTCCACTACAGCAGCCCCCTGCCCCGCAGTCTCACAAAGTCTGGATACTTGATTGCAAGTCGTGTGGCACATTTTTCACCAACCGCGGCATGAAGGTAGGCTCAATGTTTGTCTCGTTTGAACAGTTATAACCTCGTGTCTCTCAGGCTGTTCTGCTGCTGCGTCCGAATGTCCCACTCTATTCGACGGATGCTCTGCCGGCAAATTGTTCTGCCTTCTCTCAGATCTCGGACACGCCTGCACCTCCCCCCAGCATCACCGAATCCTTGCGAACATGCGAGTGCCTCACTCAGACGCTCTGCTGCCATGGTTGTGGAAACACTGTCGGTTACATGATTGTCATCCCCGTAAGCAATTCAGATTCCATGGGAATAACTAAGGTTTGAATTAACCAATTTTCGTCACCCCAGTGCCAACGGTGCACATACTCCATGTCGGCAAGCAATCGGTCAACCAACGGACACCGCTTTGTTTTCCACTCATTCGAGGTTTCTGCGTCAGAACGGCATTACGTAGCTGGCGAACCGGGCGTGGTTCCCTACCAGCCACCGCCACCGCCTCTTTGCCCCGCAGTACGCGCGGTGCCGAGTTCCACGTACCCGTCATCAGTTTCGATTAACGGGCCACCCATCCGTCTCTCACACGCTGACGAGTACCATCAAAATCAGAACGGACAGTACTCCGAACATTTGCCGACCACCCTTGTCGACACGGACGAAAGGAACTCGGATGAATGGGGCATTCACATTTCATCGTCGTCTATGCAATCGTTCGGCCCCGTCAGATCTCCGGTCCCCACGAGAACCCTACCACCCCCTCGCATTCCACGACAAACACCTCCGCGATCACTATCGCCTGTCATCAAACTCACGGCGGGAGACACGCTGTACTGGCACCACTTATCAAGGCATGGCGAGCTCCCCGGAGTCCAGGAAGATCCTCGAGCACGCGAGAAGGGGTCCCAACAGCGCTCATCTCGAGGCACCATCCACAGTTATGATGAATTGAACAATGATATTTCCGTCAGGGTGACGGGGATGGCAGTTGTCTGTGGCCGATGAAATCCGCTCTGACAGACCAGCGCTGCTCCCACATTGCCATCAGCCACCCGTTTTTCTTCTATTCCTTATCGTCTGGAATCTTGTCCACGTCCTCTCTCTTGTTTTTATACCCTCCGACCCATGACCAACCTGTGATCATGACCTCACGCAAACACCTAATTAATTCGTAACCGATGCCAACCTTTCATTACTCTCATCACATCCACCACATTGTCTTGTTCTTGTACACACCAGGCGGCTGATTTATAGCATGTTTTCCTCGATTTGTTGTATCAAGGTGTATATATCATCACTTTCGGGCATCGCGGTCCACTGTAATTCTATGTAGATATATTAATCATTCCCAGTCAGCATCAGAAGAGAGGACTAGTGGCATAGCACACGCTATCGATTTATCATCAGAAAAACATGCGGGGCGGTCGTATCACAGGACTGCCAACGGTTTGCTGTTCCGTCAAGGCGAAACACATGGAGAGATGAAAGGGGCAGGATTCTGATTTCGGGGTGTGCTCGGATCCTATCAGCGACAAACCGCCTACCCCGTAGTTCGTCCCTGTAATGGCAAACCCATTCTCACCTCGCTAGCGGCGCGCTCGGCCGGAATTCGCTTTCTTTTCACTTCCCATTGTTGATCGGGAGCCGCCCTCCAGGCCGATCATCGATCACCTTCCTTTGCTCCAATCCCGTTGAACGGATTTTTCGTGTTGCTCGCTCCTGTGATGAGCTCGTCGAATACCGCGGTATTGGCGCGTTCGCATGCGGTTGCGGCGAAAAAGAGGAAGGTCAAGAGAGGTGAGATACAGGAGATAGTTTTTGACGATGAGGCACGTCAGTAAGTGGTTCAAAGTTATCCCTCATCCTGAGGACCCCCGACGGATGGAATTACTAGGGAATTTTTAACTGGTTTCCACAAGAGAAAGCAAGAGCGTATCGAGGAAAAGAAGGCCAAGCGGAAAGAAAGGGAGAAACAAGAACGGCTCGAGGCGAGGAGACAGGTAAGCACCTTTTTCACAATTGGAGCACGAGGTTGGCGAGTTGAGTTTCCCTGGTCAGAAACGCCAAATGCTTGCGGAACGAGCCGTAAAGAATGCCGCTGAGGTGGAAGCTGCTCACGGCGGCCAGCCCGTGGACGAGGCAGATACCCGGGGGCAGGACTCCGAAGAAGACATGATTCAAGAGGAATATGAGAACGAAGAACAATTAGCGACCGTGACCGTTGTGGAAGATTTCGACATGGACACCCTCATTCATGCTGAGCCTCCCTCGGAGCACCCTAACCCAGGCTCGTCGTCGAAGCAGGATCAGGCTAGGCGTCCGGGGAAAC
>Ga0307515_10026223_pt1 | contig 10041 bp, 1 predicted proteins | sample 17_EM_MG_FD_194513 | JGI IMG/M metagenome (GOLD analysis project Ga0307515, IMG submission 194513) | Populus trichocarpa ectomycorrhiza microbial communities from riparian zone in the Pacific Northwest, United States - 17_EM | ecosystem: Host-associated > Plants > Roots > Unclassified | place...
TTAAAAAAAAAAAAAAAAACCCAATTTACCTCTTTTAATTTCTCACTTTTAAATCCATAACCATTCATGAATGTGTTGTTACATTTGATTTAATTAAAATATACTTCGATAGTATTTAAATTTTATTTTTTTATTACAAGATATTTTCTATGTACAATATATCTGATTGGAGTAAAATATATTGTAATAATGTTTACTTTATTTTTTCTCAAACATCTTTCATTGTATAAATGAAAATCTAACAATCTTCATAGACATTAAATGACTGATCTAATACTCTTAAATCATGGTTTTAAATCATAATAAGGATTACCGGTTCATCGTGAATGTTAATATATATATATATTAACATTTGTATAAAACATTTGTATCCTCTCAATCTTTTTTATTTCTTAACTTTCTAAGAACATGTTTGTTTCTTAAAAAGTAGTTTTTGAAAAATCATTTTCCAAACTTTCCTGTGTTTGTTTGCTATTACAAAAGATGGTCAACGGAAAATATTTTCCAGTCAAAGAAAAATTTGACTTGGTTTCCAGAAAAATGTTTTCCCTTTTGGCTGTGTTTGTTTTTCAGAAAGTGGTTTCCGGGAAAACATTTTCCAAACTTTCATGTGTTTTTTTGTCATTAGAAAAGTTGGTCAACGGAAAACACTTTCCAGTCAAATAAAAATTTGGCTTGGTTTTCAGGAAAGTGTTTTTCTGGAAAATTTGGACGGAAAACACTTTCCGGAAGTTGTGAAAAATTTAGAAATGTCGTTATTTGCTGATTATATCATATTTGATCCTCAAACTTTTGATTGCTATATATATATTTTTGAATATTTATTTTTTAATTTCATCTCTTAAAATATAATTTTTATATTAACTTTGATCCTTATTTTTATAATTGTTATTTGCTTTTTCCTTATCATTTTTTTAATGAAATTTTTTATCTATCAAATTTGATCCTCATTCTTTTGATTGTTACTTATTTTATTTGAAATAATTTATAAAATGTTAATTATTATTATTATTTTAATTTCTTCATCTTTCAATTTTTTTTATTTTTTATTTGATCTCTATTATTTTGATTATTATTTATTTTATCTGAGATAATTTATAAAATTATATTTTTTTCAATTTCATTCCTATTCAACTTTTTAATTTGTAAGATTTGTTCCTCATTATTTTAATAAACTTGAAAAAAATAAAACATTAATAAGTTATTTTTCAGCTCATTTTTCATAACATAACCAAACACTGGAAAATATTTTTCAATTTATTTTTTATTACACTATCTAAGTTAAAACATTGGAGTCAACATCAAGAAAAAATTATTAAATTCGTTTAAATGTACCATCACGTAAATATATATAGATTACAGAGGGTGCATTTTTAAGATAGTTTGGAGAAAAGACTTAGTTTTGGAGAATACGCAAGTTAGATTCTTACGGTAAAAACAAAGAAAAAAAAAGGGTATGAGTTGGTGTGCACCTAAAATTGTTAGATTGTCATAGATCTTAACTGAAAAAGAAATAAGACAACCTTTTCTTGACTATAGATTAAAGCTATAATAGCTAGGTTTAGAAATGAAGAGAACCATTTAGCTCTATTTGAGAGTGTGATTGCGGTTGTTTTTCAAAGTACTTTTCATGCCAAAATGTATCAAAATGATATTTTTTTTATTTTTTTAAAAATTACTTTTGAAATCAGCACATCGAAACGATCCAAAATATAAAAAAATATTAATTTTTAACAAACAAATTTAAATTTTTTTAGAAATACGGATTGACCGCATTTCCAAAAGCTATATAAGTCACCTAGGTTAGTCAACCTTTTAATTCGTATGACATGGGGAAACAATTGAGAAACATGAAAAATAAAATAAAATAAAGGAAGCTGAATGAAAATAGGAAATATCATGCAAAGTATCATATAAAATCATATGCATGTCATCATCTCTTAGAACTTGTGTCATATCACAACTTAAAATAGATGAAAGCGAAAGGAAAAAAAAATTATCTTAAGGTGGTTTTTTAAGTGATTTATATAGAAAGTGATTATTTTATGATGTTTGGTAGTGTTGTGAAAAATAAGTTGTAAAATATTTTCTAGTGTTTGGCTATGCTATGAAAAATGAATTAGAAAATACTTATTAATGTTTTAATTTATTTTTTCAAGTTTATTAAAAGAATAAATACCACATCTGACAGATGAAAAAATTAAAGGATAAAATTTAAAAAAATTAATTTCATAAATTATTTGAAGTAAAAGGATAGCAATTAAAAGAATAAGAATCAAATCTGATAAATAAAAAAAATCACTTAAGAAAAGTATAAATACCATGAGAGAAAAACAAATAACAATAAAAAAAGGGATCAAAGTCGATATAAAAATTAAATTAAATTATATTTTAATGGATGATATTAAAAAAATTAAAAAAATAATTAAAAATAAAATATATTGCAATCAAAAGATTAAGAATCAAATTTGATATAATTAACAAATAAGATGATATTTTTAAATTTTTTACAACCCTTGAAAAGTGTATTCCAACCAAAATAAAAGTAAAACACTTTTTTATAAACAAAATCAATTTTTTCTTTAACAAAAAGTATTTTATATTCAGCATCTTCTCTAATACTAAATAAATATAGAAAAGTTTATAAGATAATTTTTTATAAAAATCATTTTTCATGAAATATCCCAGGTCTAAAAAGTAGAAATTGAAAATAAAAGCTTTGAAGGTAGCAGAAAAATAATCAGTTTAGGGTTCTTTTTGGTTCAAACAAATATTTCCACGAAGTTAATCAATTTATATATACTTAAAGTTATTACGGATATACATAATATAGGAGTATCCTTATCCAAACAAATGCATTAAGAGGATAATTATTTGGAATTAACATATATAATCTATACTTTACTATCTATAAATCCTCATATTAGTTTGTATTAAAAATTATATAAAATTTTTATTTGTAAGTTATTTATCATATTATATACCATGAGAGAATTAGTTTGCTATCTATTTTGATGAACAGACCATCCTCCTAGTTAGAGTTTTGATTATCAAGATCGATGTAAGAAGCACACATTTGTGAGAAAAATATCAGGCCTCAAAATGGCTGGACCAGACCTCATTTGAGACAGTACATCCAATAAATATCGGGCCTGGTCCTGGGCCTTGTCCTGGGCCTGGTTTTGTGATATAACTTTTTCTACAAGGTTTAAACCAGAATGTATTAGTGTTGTGTACTAATTTTGTGTTTTAAACCTCTTCTTCTGAAAACAAATCAATGTGCTTTTATTTTTCTAAATGCTTTTGAACATTTTTGATATAAAAACTATATAAAATCATAAAAAATTTCTAATTTGATTACTTTTAACCTAGAAAAATGATCTTACAAATAATTTCTTTCCACGTAAAAATTAAGGTGTTAACATATAAGTGGTAAAACATGAATTTAAAATGATTAGCCTCATATAAAAAAAATAATTACATATATATTATATGAGAATTTTGTACAATGTATATGACATCACTTCTTGAAAAAACATTTAGATAGTAACCATCTAATAGGTGGTTCAATGATAAGAATTTGAGATTAAGGGGTTTGCTCTTCTTGTGGTCTCAGGTTCGAGCCCTGTGGTTACTAATATGATGGTCACTGGGGGCTTACATGGTCGTTAACTTCAGGGCCCGTGAGATTAGTCGAGGTGCGCGTAAGGTGATCCGGACACCCACGTTAATAAAAAAAACATTTAGATAGTGTTTGATATTATAATAGCGATTGTTTTTAAAATATTTTTTACTCGAAAATACATCAAAATAATATTTTTTTAAAAAAATTAATTTTAATTATTAACACATTAACATAATTTTAAATCATAAAAAATTAATTTAAAATAAAAAAAATTCAAATTTCCATAAAACATTAAATTCCTAAGCAGCGTCTTACATCGTTTTACTGGCACATGTGCTTCGGTCAATGATGGCAGTGAGATAGGCTTCCTATTTCGCCCAAAAGTCATGCCCTGGTTGGCCCATGAAAGATTTGGGCGGCACGTCTTAATCCAACTGAACTTTAGCAAACATGATTCTACACTGGAAGAAAAGAAAAAGAGAAAATAAAAGAAAATTGACTTTTCATGGAAACTTGGGTGGAAAAAGCTGAAATATGTTCAAAGAATTATTTTTCTTTCTGCTGCAAATTGTCTTGCAGACTCTCACTGCAATTGCATGATCTAAGGCCATAAATTCAGTTGATGTCTAATGTTCGGCAAATAATTAACATTCATTTGACTTTTTTTGTTGAATAATTCACTGGACATTTTTCACTTTTTGTAGCAAATAAGGGAACCCGACACTTTCCTCTATTATTAGCAATAAAAAAAAACACAATATTTTATAAATAAATTTACAGGATGCCCAGTATGAAAGGTACTTGTTTAATTAAGAAGATTGGAAAAATAAAAATAATTAGACCTTAAAAGTCAAAAGAACTACTTCCAACCAACTATCCAAGAAGAAATATCACTCTTCTACTTTTCTTATATATTTCTTCGGTCTTTCGACTTGCACAAATTAACATAAGTCATTCTCTTTTCACTATTAATGATAATGTTATACTCTTCTCTTTAGTATAAATATGACATCCACGGTACACACACACACTAATTTATTGGTTTGTGTTCCGTCACAAGTTAGATTAATTTTTTTAATATAAAAAAATATTAAGAGCATGAAGAATTTTTTAACAATGTTATTAAACCTGACTAAGCAGGTAATTTTGAAACTTCATAACTCAACTATTTACCTAACTCAAGTTTTTAATTAAATCATGTGAGAGCTAGCTTGACTTAAATCAATCGATTTCATAGATCCAAATGCAACCTTGATAATCGATAAAAACATGACTTAACTTTTTTTAAAAAACTTCAAGATGATAATTCTTTTTTTAAATACTGAGACAATAATAGATTGGATCGACTTCTCCTCTGCAGCCCGGGTCATGGATTCTATTGGGTTTATTAACTTTTTTTTAGAAACTTTTTTCTTTAACTATTAAAAATAGATACTCATGAAATTAAACATCAACCTAAAAATAAACATTTATTTGAGACAATTATCCCTAAAAAGCAAACAAAAATTAATAATGCAATCCATTTTCCAACCAATCCAATATTAAATGACGAAAATGAAAAAAATAATAATTAAAAGACCAAAAAAAAAATCCTATCGGTGGGCAAACTCGTCAAACTTAAGAATCAGATAAGCCAGGCTAGTACGCCAAACTTGTGAACTGAGTTATGAACTCTACTGAGATTATAATTTGTTTTTTCTGAAACTATTTCTTATTTAACTATATGATAAAAAAAAATAGATGATTGCAAAATCAAACACCAACCCAATATCGAGATATTTTTTTTAGATCGCGATAACCTCATAAAAAATAAAACGAAACCAATTATGAAACTGAATTCCCAATTAACCCAGTATCTAAGGATAAAAAAAACTAATTGAAAAAAAAATTAAACTTGGTAGACCTCCGAATTAAGTCAACCAACGAAACATGTGAATAGGTCATAGACTTTATAAAATTTAATAACATAACTTTTTTTTGAAACTAATTTTTTAACTACATGAGAAAATAGTTTGCTCACACCCTTTAATTTTTATTCCTTTATAAAGTTTAATAATATGACTTTTTTTAAAACTATTTTTTTAATTATACGAGAAAAAAATAAACTATAAAAAAAGTCAAGTTCAATTAAAAAAAAAAAGACAACTCATCAAACTCGTAAACCGGGACAACCTGAGTTACCTTGGCAAACCTGTAAACCACACTATCCTCGTATAAAGGAGAAATAATAATAATAATAAAAAAGCAAATTATGAAGCTAAATTATCAATAATCTCAATTTCAAACGATGAAATCCATAAAAATTGATTTGAAAAAAAAATCATAACAAAAATTTAAAAAAAAAGCAAGCAAAACATTGTGGAGTATTATTGTAATCCACAATGCAATGGGTGTTGGGTGAACAATGGTTTTCCCCATATCCTTTAATTTTTATTACTTTATAAATTTTAATAACATAATTTTTCTCTAAAATTATTTTTTTAACAATATGAGAAAAAAATAAACTATAAAAAAAACCAAGTTCAATAAAAAAACCCCACTAAATCCATAAACCGGGGGAAACCTAGGTTACCTTGACAAACTTGCAAACCACATTAACCTTATATAAAGACAAAATGAAAAGAAAAAAAAATACAAAGCTAAATTCTCAACCATCTCAATATTAAAAAATAAAATCGACAAAAATATTTTCGAAAAAAATCATAACAAAAAAAACAAAAGAAAAGGAAAAAAACAAATAATGTGGGGAAACACTGTAGCAGTTCACAGTGTTTTGTGAGGAAAGCTATAGTGCTTTCCCCATATATTTTAGCTTTTCTTATATATAAAAATATTTTCTAAACATAATGATCATAACCATTATGTAACATCCACCATAATCTGTTACACCATGACTGTTAATGCATCCACGATGATGATTTAGGTAGTATTTGACATTGTGGTACTGGTTATTTTTAAAAATATTTTTCACTCAAAGTGTATCAAAATAATATTTTTTTTATTTTAAAAAAAAATTATTTTTAATACCAGCACATCAAAACGATCTAAAAATATATAAAAACAATTTACAAAAAAAACATTTTTTTACCAAACAATGTTTGGGCCGCCTGACCAAACACTATCTTAAAACCATGATGGAGGAAAATATCTTTCAAAACAATATTTGACAATTCAAACCCCCAAATACTAGAATGAAGTGAGATTGGATAAATTATGGAGGAAAATATATTTTACATAATTTTCAATAAAAGGAAAAAGGTCTTACCTTTTATTTTCAAGGTTTTCTTATCAAAATTACATCAAACCTAAAAATTCACTAAATCATGAGATTTTCTTAACACATTATTTTATAAAGTAATACTATTCATCCCAAATTATTAATTTATTTCAAATTATTTTTCTTAGCAGGTGTAATTGCTAATTGGATGGACCTTTCCACAATTGATGTAATGGATTTTGAAAGAATTTTTATGAAGATGGGTGGGGCTTGTGGTTCTTAAACTCCTGCAAAACAAGTTTCATATCAAAATAGGGGATCATCGAATGCTTAAGTCAGTAAACTATAGAATAAAAATAATGTATAACAAAGAGGACAAGAACATAGAGGGTAGGAGAATGCATATTGTGATTATCGTGTGTTATTTTATTGAAAGACTTGTTGTTCATTTTTATTAATTGGTGACCTGAGATATTTATGCACCTCGATCATATCAAATCATTTTGTGGAGAGTGGAGATGCACTTATACCATATATAAGCAATCGTTGAGCAATCATGGAGAACAATTAACTTTATTAAACATGCAGCTTGTAAAATGAGTTGCATTGTATAGTTAGGCATCATACTAACCATTAGCGATAACTATTAGTGAGATGGGTAGGCATGTGATAGCTAACAGCGAGACAAGTAGGCATCCATACTGACGATTTGTATATGCTCGATAGCTAATCGATTGATATCACGTAACATTGATTTTGTTCATATAAATATATTAAATTTATTAATAAAAGCTTATTTATCTTTAACATTCATCAAATATTTTATTAATGAATATAATATTTGATTAATGAATCTAGAATAAACATAAAGTTATTGTGATAAAAATGCTTTGCAAATAAAATTATAAAGTTATTATAATTATGTGATTCCTATTGCATCAAAGCATTGTTTCTAAATGTTCCTGATCAATGCTCTATTTAAATAGAATATTAATTAGAGCTGTTGAGACTAATACATATTATTTTATTTTCTTTATGAAAAGAAGCAGTTACTCTTATAAGTTGGGGTATGAGGAATACTTGAAGCTAATATGTAGGTACTTGTTGGATGACATGTATATTGAGCTAAGTTGTATGAAAATTCCATATAAAAAGATCAATTAATTATGATTATGGAAAGACTTATGTGACGATTGTGTAAGTGATCCTTAGACTTGAGATCATTAAATTATTTTATATAGTAAGTGTTATGTTTTGATCCTGCTACATATTGTCCTCATCAAGGGCAACAAATGGGCAAATATTGGATATAACATGAACTATATGAAGATATTTAGGTAAACAAAAAGATGATTCATCACTGTAGGTAAATTAAGAAAAATATTCCATTTGTTCTCAAATGGTATTGATTATAAATCACTACACAAGGTGGAATGAGATTTGAAAACAATTTCAAATCTTATTCAAAAAATCAATGACTATGGTGTTGAGAATAAAAATGATTTGACAGAATAAACTCACTCTATGTTATAATATCTAAATTAAAACATTGTTGATGAATGAATAATAATTACACTGAAAAACTGGTTATTGAAAGGTTAAGTCCAACCACTAATGACTTTCTTAATAATTAGGGAATCATGATATGTTACTAGATATTGTACTTGATCTTCAAATATAAATAAATTAATTGTTGAATTGATAATAAATCAATTTATGATTTATATTTAGGCCAACTTATCAGGGAATTCAAAATTATTGAATTAACATTTTATTTCAATCCTAATCCCATTAGGAAAATTAATTCTATAATTAATTTAATTCATTTTTAAATACAAAGTCAACATTTTATATCTAGAGGGGCATAATCATAATTTTATTCCATATTCCATATTGTAAACAAAAATAAATGGCAAGAGTTAATTTATAAACTACACCCTCAAACCCTATTGTAATTAATTATAAGTGGCAAGGGTATAATAGTAATTAATTATAAGTGGCAAGGGAAATAATAGATTTAAAATTTTTTTGGAAGTTCCAAGGATTCCATTAGATATATCTAGAGTTGTTTATGGTTTATACAAAAATTATCTAAAGATCATATATTCGTTTTAGCTTTGAATAATTTCTTTAAGGCTAGGTTGTCATAAACCACAAGTTGTTCAAGTATTTGGCCTCTAATAGTATTCCTATGAATCACCGGTAAAAAATCTCCTCAACTCTTTTAAGAGAGAGGGATTGTTATACCTTCGAGTACTAGCTCTTTCCTTTTATATTTTTAGTTATTTTTGTATTGTACTCTACTCACCAAAATAAAAGGCATAGCTTGATTGTTTTAGGCTAATTTAGAAATTTTTTCAATTAAGTACTTACTTGATTATTTCTAGGTCTAGAATTGTAATCCCATGTATTAATTATGTTGTAGTCGTCAATTTCTAAAATGTATTTACAATCAAGTCACACTTGATTAATCATCCCATTTTAACTTCTGAATAATGATTTTTTTATGTATGTGACCCATTAGGTTCAGATGCTACCATAAATGTTTGTGCACACCGACACTGACATCTTTGCAAAAGCCTTTGTGAAGAAGTTGGAAGAGGCATACCAGAATTGGAAGATGGAGCCTGCTCCTATTGTATTCAAAAAATAATTGTTCTTGTTTGACCATGTTTACTCAAATGTTTTGATGTTTTCCCTCTCTCCAGATGTCTTGTTATGTTCTGTTGTTTTTATCTGTTTTTAATCTTGATGATAATTTGTCTTATAATACCATAAGATCTTCTTTGTCAAATGAGCTTTCTTTTATTTTAATCAGATTGTGCATTTTCTTGTGTCCAAAATGTGTCTTTCTGTTCTTTTATCTTCCATACAAATAACATACTTACACAAGCACACCTTACACTTTCAGGGACCCTAAAAGTTCCATCAATTCATGATAATATAATTGTAATGAGTGATAAAGACTAGAAAGAAGAGAAAATAAAATAGTTTACTATATTGGTGGAAAATTCTGATAAAACCTAGAAACTTGTTAGTGAAGAGCTAGAAATTATAAATTTGGGTACTAAATAAGAAACAAAAGAATTGAAAATGGGTACCCTTATTACGGTTGAGGAAAGAGATGGCCTAATCTCTCTGTTACATGAATATGCATATATCTTTGCCTGAACTTATACAGATGTTCCTGGTTTAGACA
>Ga0307515_10026224_pt1 | contig 10041 bp, 10 predicted proteins | sample 17_EM_MG_FD_194513 | JGI IMG/M metagenome (GOLD analysis project Ga0307515, IMG submission 194513) | Populus trichocarpa ectomycorrhiza microbial communities from riparian zone in the Pacific Northwest, United States - 17_EM | ecosystem: Host-associated > Plants > Roots > Unclassified | place...
GTCCAGCTCATAGCCTCTGGATGATCCTCATTGCCCTTTAAAAACTTATGCCAAAAGCCATGGAAGGAAGGAGAAAACCTTGAAACTACACACTCTCACACTACAAAACCCAAAAACCCTTAGGTATATCTCTAACTTTGAGGATGGGATGAAACTCAATTAGCACATCCTCTCCCCTTTCATTCTGCTTATTAATTATTTGTATTTGATGTTCATTATTTATTCTCCTTTTAGCTATTTTTTATTTTTTATGCAGTTGGTGCTTAATTTGATCTTTTCAAATGCTTGGTTATGACATGATGTAGTATGTGTAGGTTTTGTTTGAGGATTAGTTTGATATTTAGAATAGTTTATTGGAGTGTTAAATGGTAAATTTAAACACAATTTAACATGTTTTAATGATTCTAGATGTTTAGTAAAGGCTTAAGGCAGAATATGTTAAAAATAGTATTGTTTTTTATTTTTTATTTTTATGTTAGGTCATTCTTAATGGTTTATTGGGTTTGCTTAATCCAAATGCACATTATTTATGGTTAAGAATGTGAAAAATAGCCAATAGAACAATGTTTAAAGGTATTTTTGGTTGTTATAGGAGATATGGACTTTGCTTGCTATTTTACTTTTGGTTTTATATTTCTTGTTATTTTCAAGTTTCAAGCAAGTTGTGTTGAGCATCCTTAAGCTAGTGTTGCGATGTCACGGTCGCACAAATTAATTACCCTAACTTCAAACACAACACACAAGATAGTATAGAGCAAGTAAGGGGTCGATCCCACGAGGAAGGTTCAAGTCAAATTTTTATGCTAGATGATATGCACTTTGGGGGGGAGTTTGGACATTATCTAGACTAAAGCAAAAGAAAACAGAAAACTATCAAGCAAAATTAAATAAAATCAGAAAATTATCAAGAGAACAAACCTTGGTCGCAAGCACACATCCACCTACAGAAATCAGAACTGATCATGGTAACGAAACATCAATTTATATTCTGAATATTTATCTCTTCTTAACATTAGTTAGTTAACGGATCCACCGTATAACTAACCCTAACCATCAAACAACCACAATGTCCGCACTAGTTATTTAATTCAACGGTAGTCTTAAGAACTAGATAAGTTGATTAATCAAGAAAACACAATTGTCCGCAGTCTATTTTGATTTGATTGAATGTTCTCTCTAAGATTAATAACGTAGATCCGCCATAATTATTAAACTTAGTTGCTTCACAATTTCATATACCACAACTCTGGTTTTGATATCAAACTTAGCAATAAATTGTCTACAATAATAACTTAGAGTCTGCTCTAGCAATTAAAATAAACAATCATAGGAAAAATAAGCATAGGAGAACAAATATATTCATCATATAAACTGAAAAGAAAAGGTAAAATAAATCTCACAGTTCTTGAAATCCGAAGGTTTTCGTGTCCTTGCAACCAAGAAAAAGAGTTTAGCTTTATATGTTTGTTGAAAAACTAATAAAAAAGAAGGAATACATGATTTCAGGTTTCTTAGAGGAGGGGGCGTTTTTCTCCTCTTGGCTGACCGCCCCCCTTCTCTTCTCTCATTCTTTTTATATCCTAGGAAACCCTAGTCTCTATTTTACAAAATAGTCCTCCCTTAAGTATACTGTTTACATTTAAGTACTTCAATAACTATTTTCCTAAAAAATAAGAAATAGCCTTGCATGAAATCTTCAAACTTTGACTTAGAGGAGCTAAATTTCTGAAATAATAACTTGGATATTGGTTTAGATGCTTCGAAACGTAATTTGGGCTTGTTTCTTCACGAAACCTGTTTGTTGGCAGAATTTAGTTGTCAACTTTGAAAAATCATATCTCCCTCATATGACATCTTTTTTTGTTGAAATGTGGCGTGTTAATAGGCCTTTGAGTCAAAAATCCAAAAAAATTAAGTTTGCATCAATTGTATTTCTGTAGCTCCAGATATTCAAGTCGGAATGGTCGAAGGTCAACACTGGCAGATTGCGAGATTTGACTTTGAAGGCTGCGATTTCCATGCTCTTCCTTATTTTATTTTCTTGCCTTAGATGTCCAGAAAGGTATGGATGTTAGATTTTTAATTCCACTGGAATCACTTCATTTCAACCTCTAGAGCTCACGCTCTGCACAAAACATCGACTAAAGGTCAAATCTGCCAATTACCTCCAATTTACTCTTTTTTGCATCTTTCATCCAAAAGTGCCTTCAAAAAATAAAACAAAGAATATCAAGGCATTTTGTATATAAAATATAGGCAAAACACTAGTTAAATGTGGGTGAAACTATCAAATAATATGGTTGCATCAGCTAGAGTTGATAAGTTTAGGCTATTTCCTGGCTTCTTAAGGCTTGTTTCAAGGCTAAACTCTTGTTGAGCAGTTCTGGGCTTTTCTTGGTTTTTGGGTTGACATTCATTAGATGAACATTGTCTTAGGTCTTTGATTTATGTGTCTTTTTATTTTTTGTTGGCTCTTACATATGCAAGTATGCTTGTTGATCATTAAGGCTTAAAAACATTGAAATCTTGGCATTTGATCTTCAATTCTTTGTTTTGTATTTTTTTTCTTAAAATCAAATAATCGTGACATTTGATTGTTTGTTGTGTTACTCCAACCCCAAAATCTTGTTTAAGTGTTGTTTTTACATGTCTTAGTGCCCTGAATTTGACGTGATCTGGTCTGAAATGAAATTCATGTTGTTGGGTTCTTCAACATGTTCTTTGTGCTCTTCATGAATTTCCAGCAAAAACCTCTAGTTTGATCTTTATTTGTTTTGTTTTATTTCTAGGTTATGATTTTGGTCTTGGGCCTCAGGCCATGAATCCCAACCCATATGCTTAGGTTGAGCCCATTTTAAGTTGTTTTTCTAGACTTGGGCTAGGAAGCCCATCACACATGGTTGGGCAGAGCCAATTCCGGCTATAAGAGCGTGTTTGACAAGCCTAGTTTTTATCATAGTTTTTAAACCCGACCCATTTCCACAAATTTGCCATGAATCCACCACCAAAAACACAAAAAATTTGATTGAGAAAAGGAAAAGGAGGTTGTATTGCTGATATTAGCCCTCCAATTTCACTTGTTTTTTTCCCTTCTTTTTTTTTACTGTGTAAAGAAAGAGAAAGAGGAGGGTTTAGGAATGGGATTTGCATAGAGAGGGAGAGGGACTTAGTGAAAGGTATAGGTTAACTTTAGAGTCTAGGACGACTTCCCTGTAAATGATAAAGCAAGTGGATCAGCTTGTAACTTTGAATGAGCCTCTAAGCCTGCCTTTGACAAGTAAGCCTTCTCCTCTAAGTCTCTTCGCTTTCCATGGTTGCCCATTGGAAACCATCCCCAAGATCCATAAGCCATAGATGGAGCCAAAAGGAGGAGATGATCCGACTTCGTTCTTTATCTTCTCTTCTCTTTGGTAGTGGAGAGAGGTCGGGAGTATGACTCCCACTTTGAAGTGAAGGGATGTGAATTGAATTCTTTCTTTCCATAGCTCGTTCTATGGATTGCTATGAAAGGCGCCTGACGTCTGTTAATCGATTGTTGAGGCATTCTTTCTTTTACTAGTTCGGCCGGGTCTTAGCCGGGTTTACCCGGGTCGGCCCGCCGGGTCGACCGGGTTTCGCCGGGCTAACTCCCAGGTGGGTTTTTACTTAGACCCGGACCGGTCCCAGGCCCAGGTCGGCTGGGTCCCGGGTCGACCCGCCGGGCCGGTCCAGGTTTCAAAACTATGGTTTTTACCACATGAAAAATGTTTCTTTTTATTCTTAAGTCATGTTTGTCAAATATAATCTTAAGGCATTTTTTAAGCTCCTATTTTTAGTTAAGAGACCCTATTGATTTTCTAGCAATTGTTTTTTTGCTTTTACCAAACAAGCCCAAATAATTTACAAACAAATTCTGAATAAATTCAATGACCATTTTAAAATTATTTGTGGGTCCTTCATGTATGTTTCCAATAATTTGACCTAATATCGGGTTGTAGATTTACATTGTAAAATAATGACTCGATATTTAAATACCTGGTTTTTCTTTGAAATTTAAAAAAAATCAAAAATTCAAAGAAATTTCCTTATTTCAAAAATACAAAAATATGTCTTTTTTAAACAATTTTACCTAATATCGGGTTATAGACTTACACTGTAAGATATTGACCTGACATTAAAAATACCTAGTTTTTCTTTGAAATTTGAAAAAATAAATTCCTCATTTCAAAAATACAAAAATATGTTTTTATTTGCATGCATACATCCAAATTGTAAAAGTTTTTCATGTATATTTTATAAAAAACTAAAAATTGCATTTATTTTTCATGTTTTTTAAAATATAAAATAAGTATCATAACCAATTGATGGTTATCCATTAGAATTTGATCAAAAATTAAAAAATATCATAAAAATTAATTAGTTTAATTATTATTCAGGATATGAACTTCACTACATAATGCATACTCTCGGTATTAAATTAAATGAATTAATATCAATAAATATTAGGAATTAGTTGTAGACTTTATTATATGAGGATATAAAGTTACACTGTAAAGTATACCCTTAGATATTTAGGATACAAAGTAGAAAATAAATATGATGCTAAAATTTAGGTCCTAAAACGGTTAGGATTTAGCCCGATAAGTCAGAGACTTCCTCACGAAGCGAGGTCTGTCTTGAACCTTAGATAAACCAACAGATAGAAACATGACCTAGAAAAACAATTAATCAACAATGCAACTTACCATAGGTAAGGTGCACTAGGGGTGATGCGTCTTTTTCTTACACAACTAGTCTTTTTACGTAAACTCTCGCGAACCTTTAGGTTTTCTAGTGATCATGATACTTGGTGACAACTCCTTCAAAATCATAATTTTATGATTAATCCTAAAACCCTTTAATCCATGAAAGAGACCCGCCATTTGATATTGTGCACGCCACAACAAGATGGCAACTCCATTAGGGAGATCTTTGGTTGTAATATGCTTGCCTTATTTATTTTGTTGGTGTTTGTGATTTAATTTTAGCATGCATTTTTTACTTGTTGTCCATGTATAAGTACATCAGATATGGATTAATGCCTTCATGCATTTTAATTATGAGTATAAACCTAATTCTAGGCTAAGTGGGGGAGTATCAGTTTGCTTCATGCTTTCAGTCGGGGTTCTGATTTGTGAAACACACAACTATGAGCTAAGAGTTTACTTGGTAATTACAAATATATTATGCCCTAACTATTCCTTATAAACCATTTTACTGCCTTCATGAGAGGTGGTCATTTGGCAGATTATAAACCCTTTTGAGACTAGGTAGTAAGCATACACCTTATGTAATGGCTAGAACATGCCCTTAGGATGTTGACCCCTAAATAATTCATTTTGCATTAAAGCAGGCTTGATCAAAAATCCTGAACTCTGTCGAATTTATTCAAGTTAAGAGCATGAATTCCATGACTTTTTCATGTGAGAGTATGTTAAACAATGGAGGGATCTGGTTGCATAAGTATATCCCTCACTTTTAGATAAAGAGATAATCACCTTATTTGCAAATACACTCAAGTCGCGATATTGTGAGCATATGATGTATAGTTTGACCAATAATTTACTAACAATATAGCCATGGTTGAGCGTATAGAGCAAGGAATAAGAAATGGTAGAATCTCCTCGCCCCCCAAGAAAAAGGTCTTGAGAAGAAAGAAGAAAAATACTAATCATATCAAGGGTGGCTATAAAAGCAAGAAGAACCATTTCCAAAACAATAGTCCTCCAAACCATTCATCCTAGATTGCCAACTTAACTTTAACTCATCTTTTTCTTGCCAAAAGTCATGAATCCTTAAGTAACCAAGTCAATAACCAAGCTGAAAACCAATCTAAAAAATTTACCATAAAACCCAAGAACAACCACCCTCGCTATCGCTACCCTTGAGCTAGATGTATTAAAAGCTACTGAGCATTGAACAAGTAGCTTTAGTACCACTCACACCATTATAGTCACTATGTACAAGCCAGAACTCACCTGTGATATCACACTGGCGTCGTAGGATATAATATTAACACCTGTAATGCTTTTAAGAACAAGCTCCCACAGTTAATCAAAGCTGGATGAATAACATTTAAGGAGACTTCAAATATGAATACAAATCCACTACCTAATTATATTATGGGTAGCATATCCGTAAATACATTGGAGACTGAAGGCCCGAGGAGCTTAAATGTGTCTCTGGATAGGATTTATAAAATGCTGGTAGAAGCTCGATATTAATAGGGTAGTTGTGAAGACAAGTTGACAAGTAAGGATTTCTGCATGTGTCACCAAGAAAATGGTCATATGATCAACCAATACGAAGATTTCTATAAAAGATGATACGAATGCTGACTCAAAGAACTCTTAGAATTGAAGGGGATACAGGTAGAAAGGTGCCTATAGTAGAGGAACTTAGTAAGAACAAGAAAGTCTACAAGGTACAATTTACTGTAAATGGATTGCCCAAATTGATTATGTATAAACCTACAATGCCCTACCATATAATTATGGGTATTCCTTTTAGATCATACAACCAGTGCCTATTTTTTAAGCAGAAAGTTGGAGGTCTGACCCGTAACGGGAGTTGTTTTACCTTAAAAGAACTTAAGAAACAAAGGAAAGCTAAAGGGAAAAAGGTGGTTGACCTGTTAGAGGAAGTAAATAATCCCGTCATTGAGGAAGAGACCAATGAGTTCCTGAAACTAATGAAACATAGTGAGTACAGTGTCATTAAACAGCTTAAGAAAACTCATGCTAGAATATTATTGCTGTCATTAATTTTAAGCTTTGAGCCACATAGCAAAGCTCTGTAAAAGGTGTTAAATGAGGTGTATATGCCTCAAGATATCAACCAAGAAACCATAGAGCACTTGATGGGAAGAATCCAGACATTAAATTATCTTTACTTTATCAAAGATGAATTGGATCTCAATGGTACTAGGCATAACAAACCAATGTACATCATAGTGGGATGCAGAGACATCTTAATAGGCAAGGTATTAATCAACAATGGTTCAGCATAGAATGTGCTGCCAAAATACATGCCGAGGGAGATGCTTGTCGATGAATCACACATGAAGCCATGTGCTATGATGGCGAGGATGTATAATAGCTTGCCAAGACAAATAATTAGGACCTTGAAAATAGAGTTGTATGTATTGAATGTGCTGCCAAGAAACATACTGAGGGAGATGCCTATCGATGAATCAAACATGAGGCCAAGTACCATGATAATGAGGGTGTATGATGGCTTGCCAGGATAAATAATTGGGACTTTAGAAATAGAGTTGTATGTGGGGCGCGCAGGTGTGCTTGGTTACACTATAAGTGATGGACATCTATCCTTCTTATCGTATGTTATTTGGAAGACCTTTGATCCACACGACTGGAGTGGTAGCTTCCTTGTTACATCAGTGCTTGAAATATATCATAAATGGGATCCTAGTAACTGTAAAGGATGAATAAACATTTTTCATGATAAGAAATATGGTTGTACCATTCATTAAGGCAAAATATTGCAGGGATGAGAATATTCATGCTTTTAAAATAGTGAATGCTAAGTGGGTTCTTGAGAACATGGTTTTTTAAAAGGCCAAAGATTTCAGAAACAGCAAGAATGACAACTAATTGCTTCTTGAAGCATGGGATTTCCTTTTAATTTGATTCTGACACCGGAATGTCACAACGAGTTAATTTGATGAAACTAAAATATGCTGACCAAAGATTAACGATCGAATATATGCCCAAAAAGGATGAGTATAGGTGAGTTATCAAGATTACTGCTACCTAATTTTTGACCTGGTTTTTAATAGATTTTTAGAAAAAACCAAAAATAGCAAAAAAACAATGAAAACCCTAAAAAATGCATTTTTGATATATTTGCATCGTTTTTAGCATTTTCAACGTCATCTCAGAAGAATTTAAATTTTTTAAGGTATTTTGAACGCTTTCAACTTTTAACACGTTAATTTTACAATCACTGATTTTTCTTATTGAATCGACGTTGGTATTGTTTGTTTTTAAAATAAATACAAAATACAAAAAAAAAAAGAGTTGAGGGACCAATATGATTGTGACCAAGCCACTCTTCTCCTATATATACCAGTCTATAGTGAAAAAAAAAGGAGGAGAAAATTTTGAGGGGTGGGCGGAGAAAAATTTGTGGAACAAAAGAACACAAAAAAACCCTAAGAGACCGAAGCTTTCATCTCTTTCAAACCAAGCCGCCGCACACTCTCCCCTCCTTCTCCCCGAATGCAACTCCCTTTCACTGCCTCCACACCGTTCCTCCATCTTCTTCTCCTCTTTCAACCAACAACACAGAGCCTCTCCCTTATAAACCCAAATCAACCGATCCAACACCCCCATCGCCGGCCTTCACAGACTATCCTCCAGATCACCACGAAGCCGGTCGCTCACCAAGCCCACAGATGCCATCCTTTCCTCATCCGCCAGAACTGTCTGCCTTCTTCTTCATCCAGCAGCGACGTCTCGCTCCTTGTGCAACAATGCCTTCCTCTTTCAGCAACAGCCCACACACGGCAACGCCTGAGCAACACTCTCTTCTCCATAATAAAGCCAGCCGAACAGACGATAACCGCAAGAAAGATCAAGAAGGAAGCAATGATGGCAAAAAATAAAAGAAGATAGCTAAAAGAATAAGAGTTAACAATTCCACTACTCCGAACAACTTTCCTAATATCTGCTCATGTGATTAGATCTAATGATGAAAGGTTAAAGATAGTTAACCTTCGCATCAACACTTTAAAATGCGAGAACAAGGAATGAGTTTAGGAAACAAAGGTCGAAGTAGAGGATGATATGCTACTTAAGCTGTTCGTTCACACAGTCGATGAAATTCTTGTAAAAGCCTTTGTGAAGAAGCTGTCTAATGGGGAAGTGTACCAAAATTAGAAAATAGAGCTTGCTCCTATTATGTTCAAAAAGTAATTGTTCTTGTTTGACCATGCTTGGTGAGATGTTTTATCTTATTGTGTTTTGTTGTTTTACTTTTTTTATATTTGTCTTGTTGTATCTTGCTTTGTTTTTCCTTTTCTGATCTTGTTAGCAATTAGGCTTATAATGCCACAACATTTTCTTTGTCAATGAGCCTTTTATTTTAATGACATCATGTATTTTCTATGTTCAAAATATGTTTTGTTTCCTTTTATCTTTCCATGCAAATACATACTTACACAAGAGCACTTGACGCTTTTAGGAATTCTAAAAGTGAATCTTCCACCAATTCACAAACTTATTGCACTAAGAATAATTGGTCAAATTTTGATAACATGACTGCAATAGGTGATGAGGAGTGGGAAGATGAGGACCTAAAAGAGTTTACCATGTTTGTTGAAAATTTTGAGAAATCTTGAAAACCTGTTAAGAAAAAACTAGAATTAATAAATCTGGGTATCAAACAAAATAAGAACAAATTGAAGATTAGTACTCTTATTACGATTGAGGAAAAGGATGGTTTGGTCTCCATGTTATAAGAGTATGTGAACATCTTTACTTGGAATTATGCAGACATGCTTGGATTGGATATTGACATCGTGGTGCATCGGATTCCTTTAATGAAAGGAAGCAAGTCGGTCAAATAGAAGACGTGCTTGGATATGCTACTCAAGGTACAGGTAGAAATTCAGAAACAGTGGGAAACATTATTCTTGAATGTAGTCTATTATCCTCAATAAGTGGCTAATGTAGTTGTAGTTCCTAAAAAAGATGGTATGATCAGGGTATGCATGGATTATAGATACTTGAACAAGGCAAGCTCAAATGATGGCTTTCCTTTGCCACATAGATGTCTTTGTTGGCAATGCTGTGAAAAGTGCCACGTACTCATTTAATGGATAGGGTTTCAAGGTGCAATCATATTAGAATGGCTAAAAAAGACAAAGAAAAAACTACATTTGTCACACCTTAAGGAATCTTCTATTACAAGCTAAGTCATTTGGATTGAAGAATGTTAGGGCCATTTATCAAAGGGCAATGGTCATCTTATTTCATGATATATTGCATCAAGAAATAGAGG
>Ga0307515_10026226_pt1 | contig 10040 bp, 10 predicted proteins | sample 17_EM_MG_FD_194513 | JGI IMG/M metagenome (GOLD analysis project Ga0307515, IMG submission 194513) | Populus trichocarpa ectomycorrhiza microbial communities from riparian zone in the Pacific Northwest, United States - 17_EM | ecosystem: Host-associated > Plants > Roots > Unclassified | place...
ACCTTGGAAACACCGCTCTGGAAGTATTCTGCGTCAGTGGTGGCATGGGTGAGAATAAAGCTGGAGACGTACTTATTCCACCACCCAAGAAGTTTCGCTGATGCTTCCTGTCCTTCCGGTGTTGTATCCGCCTCAAAAAAATCGATGATGAACTCGTGGAATTCTTCGTAACTGAACCCATTATAGTCGTCCATCCAGCGGGTGGCATCTGTGAGATTTAAGTGGAGCTGGGAGAAATGTGAGTTGGGTGGAGAGATAATGAGACTCGCATACCTGTGCTGCCGCATATGCGATCGCACGGGGGGTGACGCTCCCATCCATCCCATGTATCTCTGCATTATTTGGTCGTTTTGGAGGACCTGTGCCGGTGGGTTTGCCCCTTCGCACGTGGTTGTCCAGCTCGTTGGGGTAAGTATCAGCCGAAGATGGTGACGTGAATATGGCTTTGAACGTCTTGAAGGGATGGACACTCAGTAAACCGCAAGAAGAGTCGGGGCTGTGGTAGAGGCACGTACCTTTACAAGGAGCTCGCTCTTGAGGAATCCCTTCTCGACGTCTTCTGGATTACCTCTCTCTCCTTCATACAGGCATCTGAGCCAATAGTCTGTTGATGCGCTGTAGCCGTCAATCTCGTCGCGAATCTTTGCACGAATGCTGGCACGAAGGATTGGTGATGTCGCTCAGTGTCCTTGGTGAGAGTGACTCACTTGAGATCATCCCAATCATATTTGATCGGGCATAACAATCTTCCCGTCACATCGTGTTGCAAACCACGTTCAGCCCTATGTGAGAGGGAGAGGCGTTGCTCAGTCGGCACCGCTGGGCGTGAGTTGAGCCACTCGGCGACCTTCGATTTGATGCGAAAGGTATCGTCACTTCTTGCAGAGTTTGCCCCGGCGAGAAGCTGGGAGGGAAAATCAGCCACGGTTGAGTTGGGCGGTTGAGACGAGAACTGGCTGACATGTCCATAGTAAGCTGATCTCGACATCTCATTTGTTTCACTTATCTTCTGTTTAAATCCAGGAACGAGCTTTACCAAAGCCTGAAACGAACGCCAATCGCGATCGCGCCTAAGAAATTGGGGCACATGAAAACTTGACTGAGACTGACGATAGTTGAATGAAACTCACCTTTGTGCTAGCTCCTCTGGATCTTGTGGAGGTGCCTCAGGTGGATCGTCGCAATCGTCATAATCGGCATCAGTAAACGTGAAAAACACTTTTTTCTTCGCTTATTTGAACTTTTTGTCGATTATTTGTCATTATTTGTCATTATATAACCCAGGTCTAAAATTATATAATTTTGAGCGGTCGAAATGGCAGAGAGCTGTCACAAATAAGATCAAATAAGTGCGATAAGTAAATAAGCTGGTGACACTTTTCCTGATGGGAATCAGGTAAGTCCAGTAACCGCCGATCATTCTCCTTCACGAGTTGTCGGACGGTGGTGCTGAGGGTTACAAGCCTATGAATGCCCCGACCACTCAGTCTTACTCCGCGTATTGCGAGAGAAATACTGCTACGCTAGGTCAGCATGATTCTCGCCTATGCGTGGGAAGGAAAAACTTACTCCAGCTCTGATTGACCATTGCCGCTTTTATTGACTCCATTTTCCGCACTGTTCCCTTCGTCGTTACCCTCTCCACCGGCAGATCCTGGTGGGGTGGACTGACTGGAAGATGACATGGATAGATAAGTTGGGGGATCTCTTTGCTGGCTTTTCTGGCACGTTTTTATATCTGCCCCCGCTCACTCGGATCTCGGCTCGGTGAGTGTCAGGTACACGATGGCATTTCCAATAATTTTTCAGAAAAATATTTTACTCACAACCGCTCTCGTCATCTTGACGGCCATCGCAAGGAGCCCAAGGCGATGAAGCTGAGGTATGCTTGTGTATCTCCGTGCAAAGCGCAATGGGATAAGTCCGGCCCTTTGAACCGGCACCAGAAGACCTGCGTGCACTGGAGGGCACACGAGACGAAAGTGCTAAAACTTCGAGCGGAGGCAGCCCGAAAACCGCTCAAAAAGCGAAGGAAAACGTCACATAAGGGGGTACAGCACTTGGTTCACTCCGAGTGGAATAATTTTCTGAAGCATTTTGCAGGTGATGAGCATGCATGGAACAGCACCGGTCCCAATGGACACAGACGAAACGCCGATGCCAGGAGCCTTTCCAGACCCCTCTTCCTTACAGCCACTGCTGACCAGCACACCGACCCAGGATACACCAGTACCGATAGACCCCACAGTACGGCCCCACCGAACCGAAAAACGGCCGGCACGCTTTCGGGATATTCTTCCTGAACCCCCTGTTCCTGCACCCCCGAAGCCGCGACTCCCAACAGTGTACCTCATGGTAACCAATCCCCTAACGACTGCGCTGAACACGTTTGGTCTCTTCCGAAATTACCTATTTCACCCGTCTTATGACCCGGATTTGGTTGTTGATCCTAGCGACCTCTCAAACCTTGGTACTCGTGCACCCCCCCCTCTTCCCCCAAAATCTAACGAGACAGACCGTGAACCTCCTTGGCCGTTTTCTAACATGTCAATCTGGAGGTTGATGCAGTGGATGAACACCGGGAGTCGGTCAAAATCTGAAGGCGAGGTTAATCGGTTGGTTAACGGTGTTCTCAACGCCCCTGATTTCTGCACTGAGGATCTCCGAAATTTCAACGCGCACCGGGAGAATGGCCGCCTTGACAAAGCGGACAGGACCAGTCCGCTGGACGATGGCTTCCAAGTTGCCTCGGTCACTATTGAGGTGCCTACAGGCGAGCCAAGTGATTCGGAGACATCTCGCCAATATTCGGTTCCCGGTCTGCATTACCGAAAACTTCTTGGTGTAATCAGGGCGGCGTTTCTGGATCCCCTCTCACTCCATTTTCACCTCACCCCGTTCTCACTCATGCACCGGTCACCAGTCACAGGAGTGGAGCAACGTGTATATGGCGAGTTGTATCACTCAGATGCGTTCATCAAGGAGTACCACCGCGTCCAGAATTGCTCGCGACCTCCACCCGATGATCCAGGGTGCAAACTTGAGAAGGTCATCGCTGCGCTCATGTTTTGGTCAGACTCAACACACCTCACAAACTTTGGAACTGCAACACTGTGGCCAATATACCTGTTTTTCGGAAACCTTTCAAAGTATATTCGATCACGGCCATCGTCTGGTGCATGCAATCACATCGCTTATATCCCCTCGGTACGTCATACAGTCACGGTAACCCGAGCTCTGTCACGGCACCTTATTGATATCTTCCGCAGCTTCCAGACTCGTTTGAAAGTTGGATCGCAAGCTGGCACCCACACTGGGAGACCCAGCGCAACCAACTCATGGCTCACTGCCGCCGTGAGCTCATGCAAGCGGTCTGGAAGTATATGTTGGACGATGACTTCATTCATGCTACCATATATGGCATCGTCGTCACATGTTATGATGGGGTCAGGCGACGTATTTACCCGCGGATCTTCACGTACTCTGCTGATTATCCGGAAAAGTGAGCTTGATCTTATCTGAAACGACATTCACTGATGCCCACCAGGGTCCTTCTGGCAACAATTCGCGACAACGGACTGTGTCCGTGCCCGCGATGTTTAATGCCAAAGACAAAGCTCGATCGAATGGGACATTACTGGGATCTTGATTTTAGGCTGAAGGAGGTCCGGAAATACCTTTTGGACAAAGTTCAACAGGCACGGAGGATCATCTACAAGTTAGGACATGCTGTGGCCGGCACAGGCGTTGATGGTGTGCTCAAATCAACATCTTCGGTACCCACTGTTGTGAGTACTCCAGGCCGTAATTGGCGAATAACGTCTAACTAAATCTGGGATAGAATGCCTTCTTTGAGCGGCTCGGAGAAAAATTCGATATCTCTCGAATGATGGTTGTTGATCTCATGCACGAGTTTGAACTTGGTGTCTGGAAGACGCTGTTCACACATTTGGTTCGTGTGCTTCACGCAGCATCCAAACGGCCGGGTGCTCTAGTGGACGAGTTGAATGCAAGGTAAGCACGAAGGGAAAAAAGAATGCGCTGTGCCTTTAGTAATACGTGAAACAGATTCCGTCAGGTTCCAACATTCGGTCGTTTTACAATTCGCCGCTTTCACAATAACGTTTCGGAGATGAAAAAGCTTGCGGCCCGCGACTTTGAAGATATCCTCCAGGTACGTACACGTGTTCTGCTGACAAATTTCGCCGTGTACTAATGCCCATCTCGGTTTGGCCAGTGTTCGATCCCGGTATTTGAAGGCCTTCTCCCCGAGCCATTCAACGGGATGTTGCTCCGTCTGCTGTACAAGGCTGCAGAATGGCATGCACTCGCAAAGCTCAGATTACACACTGAAACCACTCTAGGACTTCTCGAATCGGTTACAAAGGAGTTCGGCCGCCTCATGCGACAGTTCCGTGACAAGACCTCTAATGAATTTAACACCGTGGAAATTCCCTGTGGAGCCAACGCACGTAAGGGAGGGTCACACGGGACCAAGAAGAAAACACTGAATCTAAACACGTACAAATTTCATGCACTTGCCGACTATGTTGCCACTATTCGACTCTTCGGGACCACCGACTCCTACTCAACGCTGCCGGTCAGTTTATCTTGTGCTGTATCATCCAATGCTAAATATCTAATTGTAGGGTGAACTGGCTCACCGTTTGCTCAAACGACTGTACGGTCTGACAAACAAACAGAATGCACCTGGACAAGTTGCATGTCGGTATCGTCGAGAGAATCACTTCAGCTCGTCAGAATCCCGTGACCCCGCACTTGCCCGAGCCCGCACACCCGAATGCGACGGTCCCGACGATCCCGACGGTCCTCCGGAGCTTCACTATACAATGACAGATTCTCGCAACGAATTCCACTCGTTATCCTCCTTTTCAAACACTCCCGACCCAGCCAAAAAAGTAAACATGTTCCCCCTCGAGTGCAAGTCACATTCTGACATGGCCTCCAGAATTTTATTCTAAAGCTCCGCATCCACCTCCTCAGCAGACTTCTCGGGAAAGGCCTTGACGGCGATGACCCCTGTCTGTTTACGGATGACGAACGAAACTCGGTCCGAATCATTAACAACACTATTTTTTCAGCAAAACAACTCTCGGTGAACTACACGACATATGATATCCGCCGTGACCGGGACACAATAAATACCAGCAGCCGCCCCTACATCATGGTTCGGTCGCCCGAAATGGGGAACAATGCCCACCCGTACTGGTACGCGCAAGTGCTCGGGATTTACCATACACACGTCTGGACGACCCACCCGGCAGCTCGAAAACACTCCGCCCAGCCAATGCAGTTCTTGTGGGTTCGATGGCTTGGCGCCGAACCTGGGTACCGTTCTGGTTCCCGGGTAGCTCGTTTACCGAAGATCGGTTTCGTCGAGGCCACAGATGATGACGCATTTGGGTTCTTAGACCCAGACCTTGTCATCCGAGGTTCTCACCTCATCCCTGCGTTCCATTCTGGACGGACTCATGACTTGATGCCATATCGTGGACCCACTGCTGCACGGCCCGTTGGCGAGACGGACGACTGGGTGAACTTTTATGTGAACGTGTATGATTTCCTCCTAATCACATCCTGACACTAATTCTAATTTATTCAATCCCAGTTTTGTGGATCGTGATATGTTCGTGCGGTATCTAGGAGGAGGTATCGGACATCTTGAACAATTCCCTCCAGCCAATAATGATGACGGGGTCACATATGAATACGAAGAAGAAGAAGACAATGGCGGGACTGGAGATGCTTACGGCGATGGGGGCAGTGAAGATGAAGATGAAGAGGATGACAAGGATAGTGATTTGGGCAACTATCCGGACCTAGGGGAGAGCTCTGACGAAGAAGTAGGGAATGTCTATTGATCCGGCCGGGTTAGGATATCTTGTGAGTGTTCGGTGATCTGTGGTGAGCAACGGAATTTCTGGCGTTGAAACGTTGAACGTTGAACCCAGCACAGTATCCTAGATCAGTACCGGGGCCATTAGGGCCTACCCGCCGAAACTATCTCGGGTACATGAAGTCCCCCCCGTGTATTGTAGGTAGCGTCGCTCCGTATGTACTAGATTTTATTGGAACCATTGGAATGACCCCCTCGAACCCACGTCCACACACCGTAACGGTTGTATGAAACGTGGCTGCTCTCCTACTTGCTCGACCGCGATCCCAGGCCACAGCAGACAGTCACACGGGGAATTACACATTTACTAGACCCTGGTAGATACAAAATACTGGGATATTGGTTAATATAACAGTGCGCCCGGATGATAGCAAGTGTTCGAATGTGATTATATACTTCACACTGTAGTTGTCGTTCCCCAGTAGGGGCGGTGTGGGTCATTATACAGGATCATAGGTTCTGGGCAAGGAGGAGACCGGAGTGTATTAGATTACAACCACCATCTAGGAAGCAGATAAGGCGAGTATAATAGCCGCCTAGGGAACAGATAACGGGTTGTAATCCGTTATAAGTCCCGGTAGAGGAGGCGGTCCGATCGCTCGCGTTGTAAGGCGATATCAACTTTTCCACGATTTGCTGATGAGATTCCCTGCAAGACACGAGGTTCCAGAGTTCACCATATTCGCGTCGCTCCTCCGGATGACAACAAAATACGGCTTCTCAGACATCCGTCATCAGCTCATCAAGGACCTCAAGGGTGCGTACCCTACCAGATGGGAGGACTTTGAAACGGCAAAGATCCTCGGCGAGGACATCTTCGGATCACCCAAACCCCATCCCAACGCGGTGTTGAATCTGTTCGAGGCCCAGAATGTCAGGTTCGCGATCCCTTTCGCCGCCTATCAGGCTTCCATCGGTGGCTTCTCGTCCCTCATGAGCAACAAACCTGGTACGGTCCTCCCGCGTCGCACCCTTGCCACCACCATCCATGGGATGCACGTGATACGATCCTTGGGGTCTCGTGCCTGGCGTGCAATCGCCTATGCGGGAGACCTTAAGAAGTGCCCTGACAAGGCATGCGTCTTGAATGTTGGAATCAACTCGGTCGGAAAGTGGTTGGAAGTGTTAGGGAAGATCTATGACTCGATGGTAGACGGGAGGAAAGGCGATGTGTTGAGTCCCCCTTCGTTGGATCACTTGTTCTGCACAAAATGTGCGAGGAGTGTCGGGGCGGTTCACACTAGGTTGCGTTCGATTTGTTGGGCGAAACTTACGCCAGCATTTGCTGTCTCTGATAGTTGGGACGACTTGTGATTCACGATGTGTTCGTAATTTCTGGTATATCGTGTACTTATCACTGTTGGATCATAACATGTACTAGTAGTAAATCGTTGCAAGTGAATTTGTCTCATTTTGACCACACGAGTATCTCCCGTGTAAACCGTGGGTCATTTCATAACTACACTCGACAGACCTGGATTTCACAACCGGCAATTCCACGCCGGTTTGAACATCCACTCCTTGCTCATTTCCCTTTGCAAAAATCCACCCGAGTACGATCGAATTGAATCACTCCGGGGACCGAGCACGTCCTGGAGTCCGAGTGAACGATCCAGAGCTTGTGGAGGGAGTTTTTATGTGATGTGGGAGAACGGTGGCTTCGATGCAAGTGTTGCACGGTTTCATCAGGGAGTTCCGAGATGCGCCTCGCCGCTCTGAAAAAGCCCGGCCCTTCGTAGTCCATCACATTCTTCGGTGGTTCGCGGTCGCTTCCGACGGCGGAATCGCTGGTGGGGTCAGTTGGGTGGTACTTTTGTTAGGAGTCGTGGAGGGGGTGGTTTCATAATTGTGCACGCGGTGTCGTTGGTCATCTCACCGGGTGTAGTTCACCCCGACGAACCTATGCCGGGGCATCTCGTCAGACCATTCATAACTCGCAGCGACAATGGCCGGTAGTACGGGACCTTGAACCCGACGGCGTCCAGGTTTTTGATCGAGAGAAAGTCAAGGTATAGTCAGCTCACTGGCTCACTGCTACACAACCGATCCTAACCTGTGGACCAGGAATTCAGCGAGCTTCGTGTGAAGTGGTCGGGGCCAGAACGGAGGGTCATAATGGAAACCGGAGAGAACAACCTAGGTAGGAGTGATTCAGGATGACGTGGCCGCCACAGAAGTAACTTCAGAGGAAGGTATATTGAAATCTAGCGCAGCCAGATGAAATCCTCAGATGGAGATGGGGAAAGAACTCGTATTCGAAAAACGCGGCGAGTTGTGTTGTACACCGGATTCTGTACAGTATGTAAATACGAACAAACAACTTATTGATCGGGCATCGAAACTGAGAACGAGAACGTCGGTTTTCACTGTTCAGCAAGGTAATGCGACCGAAACCCCCCTCGCTTCCATTCCTCGTGATCTCCTCACCAGTCACCGGTCGCCGCTCAGATTGAATCCGATGGTATCATAGGAGGGTATGAATTGCATTCCCGGGGTGACCCATCTCACGAGACGTTCTACTTTCGAGATGGCGACGTCGAAATCATGTGCGGAGACATCGAGAGATGTCTTTTCCGGTGGGCACTCTTCCATGTACCAACTCCCGAAAGCAAACTACGGATCACTACGGTAGCTAGTGCTGAAGATTTTTGGGCCTTTATGAAGATAACCTACATCCGATGGCGACTCTCTACTCTCCAAGATATTCCTCCCACGAACCGACCGCCCAGTCCGAGATCACCAGTCTCCTACCGATGTACGAAGACCTGGAGTCCAGCCTTTCAGTCTCACTCCTCCGAATGCCAAACAAGTATGCCTCCCCTGGCGTTTACTCCCGGCTTGTCAACACCCTTAGCGGTGCGTACCCGACCAACTGGAGCGTGTATCCATACTCTCCACAGGATCTTAGAGAAGGCGTTTTCGGATCGCACAAACCCCATCCCGACGTGGTTCCGATATTGTTCCTGGAACAGAATACCAGGTTTGTAGCGCGTTGAGCTTCCGAGCTTTTATGTGGGTCGACGTTGTGAGCGAGGCCCGACACGGGACGCCCTCGGTTGGGGATTTGATGCTCCGAACTGCAGGTAACATTGTTTCATACCGAGAGAACCCGGGAGTGTGTTCGGTCAAGAAGTGTGTCCCTAACGGGGAACGGAAGTTCCAAGGAACTCCTGTGTCGCTGGGAGAAACTTTTAGGTACGTTCTTGGGTGGCGGCCGGTGATTCGTTTACTTACTATGGTCACAATTCTGAGTGTCATCACCCTCGAGCTCGACCAATCCGTGGCAAATGGTGTACGTACCATTTGTCTTTACCTCGTTCCCAACTTTTTATGCGCGAAAATTGAGGCTTAAGGCATTGAAGGTGATTAGGTGCGATGAGACAGACACTGTTCACGAATCCCCATAACAATCTGCCGACGGAAGGCCGGCATCGTCGGCACGATCATCAATGAACGGATGCAACTTTAGTCCTTGGCAACTACATACTTTGAAACGAGCTCACCCCTCTACGCGAAACCCAACCACACCCCCGCCACAAAGCCGGATATCCTATTTGTCCTCTCCAGTCAATTGCATACTTCCTGTCGCCAGTTCAGTAGTGCCGGGAAATGCTCGTAATTTGCATCTACACTGACGCGAGTCGACCGGAGATAGGGAGCAAACGTGTTGTCCTAAACGCGGCGATACCGTTGTTGTATGCTTTGGGGACGTAGAAAAACCGGGTTGCAATGTTACCTTGGCCTGGACGGCGAGTGGTCTGGGAGATGCTCATCCATTCGTTCTGAGATTCTGAGTGTATTTCTATTCTCACATGTCCTGGTGTGTACTCACAGTTACAGGTTACTAGGACACGTGTGTCCGGTGGAAGGTGACCGGTGGGTGCTGAGTCTGGATATTCGTGACCCCGGACCGTTGTGCCCTTGATCGCAGGACAAATTCACTGAATGGATGTGCTATGAGAAAGTGTTATGTATGCATAGCAAACGTCGATGCATAAGGACAATTGAAGTCCTGAAGTAATAGATACCTGATACAATCAGCGAAGGGATGGGAGAGAGTAAAAACGTGAATTACCAAGGCGGTGAAGATGAACGGCAAGGGCAGTGCCCCCCAGCGAAAAAC
>Ga0307515_10026227_pt1 | contig 10040 bp, 5 predicted proteins | sample 17_EM_MG_FD_194513 | JGI IMG/M metagenome (GOLD analysis project Ga0307515, IMG submission 194513) | Populus trichocarpa ectomycorrhiza microbial communities from riparian zone in the Pacific Northwest, United States - 17_EM | ecosystem: Host-associated > Plants > Roots > Unclassified | place...
TAAGTAAATACAAGATTAAGAACATCTCACCAGCGAGGGCCAAATTCCCCAACCCAGCAACGACTTATGTGATATATATATAAAGATTAGCCGACTCACTTGGGCTCTACTGCATGAGGTCAGATAAAAAAAAAAATATACATTGTTAATATATTTTTTGACATAATCAAAAATCTTAATTATAAATTGAAAAATTAATGTATATGTCTAATAAGATAAATAGAAAATCAAAGACACCAATAAATATTAAAATAATTATTAACGCTAACTAAAAACTAAATAAAAAAGATAAGAGACAAATATAAATTATATTATTCAAGCCATGGGAAGCTCTTCAAAAATTTTTTTATTTAATTATATAGAAATAAAATTATTTTTTGCAATAAAAATAATAATTTAAATTTTATTAAAATAACATAGTATAATTACTACTTCTATTATTAATATATTTTTTTTAACAAAAAAATAGTTTTTTGAGCTATGTCATTTATTCAATGAAAACCAAAAGTCATTAGAATAAATAAAAAAAATTGAAAAAATAAGAATAAGAAAAATATCTCTTTAATGAAAACTCTTCATCTTCTTATAATATGCTCACTTTTTTTATATACCTTTTTTCACCATAATATTGTTTGTTAAATAATAGCTTATCAAAACCATAAAAACATGTTTTAATAAAAAAAATTATGTTTTAATAACTTTGACGTGAATGTATTAAAAACAAACATTAACATTTTGCTATGGCCTTACCACGTGAATTTTTTTTAGTCTAGTTTCTTAATTAATCATACGATGATAAAAAAACAATATTCACATAAAAGATAATAAATTAAATCATGGAGGAAAAATATACCATTTTTTTTTTTATCAAAATCATCTTTTTTTATTCAAGTGATTTTTTGTTGTTTGAACAAAAAACATTATTTTTTTAAAATACTGAAGCTCATGAAACATAAATACCAATAATTGTTTTTTGCTAAAACCATAATGATTTGAGTTTCATTTTCATAAAATATCCATGACCATAAACTTTAAAAAATTCTTCATAGTACATTAACATATAATAATTAACATAATTATTGCTAACATTATAAAAAAATGCTATAATCTTATTTAGAAATAAATTCCAAATAGAATGGTTTCTAATGAAATAATCAAGCAAGGCTATATAAAACGAATGCTTGCTAATATTTTTTTTAAAAAAAGCACTATAATCTTATTTAAAAAATCCAAACTAAAAGGTATTTAATATAATAATATTATAAATATAATTTAAATTATTTTATTTTATTGAAACTGTAATTAAAATTTAAGAAAAAAAACCTTATAAAAAGAGTCTTGGACACTTGAACCTAAAAGTGTCAATTGTTGGACCAAACATGTGTAGGCCTATAAGGCTAATTAAGTCCACACATCTAGCCATATTTTTTTTTATTTTGTTAAATTGGGTGAATGTCACATTGTTTTCCCTTAAAAAAAATCACAGGGATATCTCGGTGAACTATATGTAAAAACATAAGGTGAAATTAGAAAAAAAAGATCACTACCTAGTTTTATGGTATTTAAAAACCCTAATTGATCTTTAGAGATTTTATTTAAGGGGTTGGTTATACTAAAAAAAGGATTAAAATCACCCTAAAATATCTTACTTAAGATAAGTTGCTTCATGTTTATTTTTAATAATAAAACAATATTTATTATGCATACATGCTAAGATCTTAGCTAAAATGGTATATGTGCTTTGGTTATTGGAGAATGAGACCATTCAAACCTAGGATTGTGATGTAGGATCTAAGCTTTGTAATAAGACTCAATTCTCACTTTTTAAGTATGGTTGTTGGACCCAAGAGGATGGTTTTTATTAATTGGGTTTTAGCCTATTTTCTTTTGTTGTGTCTAAAATAGGCTTGAAGGTCATCTCTTCCTCTTAATGGGTCTATACGAGATTGTACAATTCCAACCCAAACTCACTCGTTAGCATGCAAAACAAAATCCATACATATTTATTAAGAATATAAACTTGTTTATCTTTAATATGACATCTAAGAAAAAACAAATTTATAATTTATAATTTCTAGACTGATTTTGAGTTATAATAAAAATGTCAATAAAAAAATATAGGGAAAAATAAAAGTGTGTATATATATATATATATTGCTAATATTTAGAATATAAAATCATTTACTCTTAATGCAACATCTAAGGAGAAACCTAAATAAGATTTACAACTCATGGGATGATTTTTAATTATGAATAATTTAAATCAAAGGACATGTGTAAATTAAAAACAACAAGAAAAAGATCACTCATTGATCAATCAAACACAAAATTTATCATATATCATAAAAAAATAATGTATTAAATATTAATATAAATAAATGATTCAATTCTTTAGAGATTCGAATTTGACCTTTAGGAGCGGCTGTAATAAGATAGAGGCTGCTGGAATTTGACTCGGTAGTGACATCGCGTGGTTGTAACATGTTGTTCTTCACACGTTGAGACTGGTCTGGAAAAAAAACACAGTAAAACTCAAACTCTTTTGTTTTGTGTTAGTGGTTGGAACTTATGGAGTTTTGGGTGTGATTTTTGGCGAGTTTAGAGAAGAAAAGGACTATAATTTTGGGTTTATTTCAAGTTTTTTTTTTGTTGGAAATAAAATATAAATAAAATGCAATTTTGGTTAGGAAAAAGGGTTATGGTTGTTGGATTTGTTATGTTTTGAGGCTGCTGGTGTAGTGGTTATGATCTGGGCTATAGAAATAGTGATGAGAGATAGTTTTGGGTTAATGGCTATTAGCATTGATTAGGAGACTAATTTGATAGTGGTTGATGTCATGGATGGAGAAGATAAGGAAGGTTGGAATTTGGTGGCGATTTGTGGTTGTCGTGCTTGATGTAGCTATTGCTCGGGTTTCAAGCGAAGAAAGACAGATGAGAGTAAGGCTATATTGTGAAGATGAAGGAGCTATTATGACTTTGTGGATCTAGTAAGAGGAAAAAAGGTTATTAGAAGTTTTGGGTTTTTAGGGTTTTTTCGTTTTCTTTTGTTCTTACTTTGGTTTGCTAAATTTCTTCTTTTGTCTATTTTGATTTTTTTTTTGTAGGGTTTTCTCTTAAAATAGGAAAAACCTAAACTAGAAAAATAATATTAGGTTTTTATATTATTTCTTTCTTTAACTAGGATCTCTTTACAATTATCTAACTTAATTCTTCTATTTATTATTTTTCTCATCACTGTGGTCCCTTTTCCTTCTTTACCTATTGTTTTGCACCTTATTTTTTCATTTTATATCTTATCACAAAAAGTAAAATAATATAAAATAAATGAAAATGCTAAATATTGACTTAGTTTCATTTTATTTTTTTTGAAAACAAATGGAAAAAATTAGAGGGTCAAAAGTCATTGAAATTTTTTTCTCTTGGATTTACTTTTCATTTGTCTGGGGATTATATCACATTTTCTTAATTATGCTCTTTCCTCTCATGTTCAATTATTGTGTTGAAATCAAGAAATTTATCATACAAATGCTATGGGGAAATTCTTTTTTTTAATTCCAGAATCTTCTTTTTCAATCCCAATAAATATTAAAAAGATAGAGTATGTATTATTATTTTTTAATCCTAAAGTGTCTCCACCATCCACAATAAATCTTAAAAATATAAAATCTTGATAAAGCTTTCTTTTCACGAAACAAGGTTTCATAAAATTCAGTAACAAAATGAGTGACAATATAATTCTTTATTCATTTTCATATCAACTTTTTTTAGCAAACATTTGCATTTTGACAACTTTCATCCAATGCTTCTTTCACCACTTTTGTTGATCACTTCCTACACTTGATAATAGATTGATGATGATGTATTCTTTACAAATACTTATTAACTTTCGAACTTGATACCTGAAATTATTGTAGTTTTCTATTGAATGATCCAAAATTCTATCATGATATTTACACTTTATATTTGGATTACGCCACCTAGGGTACGATAGTTGTATAAGATTTGATGGGGTTATAGTAGAGTATCTGATACTTAAAAGGTGCTGGTAAATGATGATGAGCGGTAGAAGTATATTAATCTCAGATAATGGTATTCAAGAAGGTAGTGATGTAGTGAAACTTGATAGTACTAGAGATAATTGGATAAGATGTTTATGATCAAGATTTCTAATTTGATATCCATTTTATGATTCATTATCCAACATGACACCAAACCTCATTATTGGATTCCTTATCCTTTTTTATTTTAAGCATTGCTCGTCCTTTTCTACTACAATCACCACTTTTATAAAATAGATTGATGAGTTACTAAATAATTATTCATAATATGAAACCTTTAAGGTGTCAATAGAAATAGAGGTGAGCTCCCTCCTAGAAAGAGGATGGTATGTTTGTACTGTCTCTCCACACAACCTTAGAGCATAATCCTTGACAACTTATTTATTATTATTATTATTTAAAGATTAGTTTTTCTTGAAGTTTCCTCTAAGTTGATCCCATATTGATTCAAAAAGGCATCAACCAATTATTTCAATGTATTCATTTTGAAGTCACTCAAACCCATATATCAGTTAAGAATACGTCTAAATATTCATGAAAATAATTGATCAAAATTTTCTCGTCATGAATAGCCTTGGACATCCTATTATAATAAACATTGATATGGGTCTCTAAACATTGAGCTCCCTGTGTATTTAACAAATTCAGGAACTTTGAAGTTTTTAAAAATGTCAATATCTGACACATGACATATTTTATCAGTTAAAAAAGGCTCATACAAGTATTTTCGTTTAATGGTCTTGTATCCATTATGGTTATGTTATAAATACTATTTCTCTCTTTAAATGATAACTGCTCATGTTTTATAAGGCTGTTAAATTGTTTTTTGAAGCCTCTATAATGATTAATGAAATGTCTCGCGGCTTGTATATAGCATGTGAACTTGGCATTCTTGTTGTACAATTTAGTAAAAGATGGTTGGATGGGTTTAAGTGGTTGAGGTGTTATCTAATGTGTATTTACAAGATGTTTATAGATTTTTATGAGAGGAAGTGGAAACAAAGATGTCAATTTATTGTCTTTCCTTTTATGGCTTGGATTACATGTTTTGAAAAGCACGATGAGATAATGATGGAGGTGTTTAGAGGTGTTCAACATCTAGAGGATGTTACTTTGATCAATGTAGGATAAAAAGAGAAAGGCATTGCCATAATGAGCTTTATGGTGGTGGTCTTTGGTAATCTTTCATCAAATTATTCACAGTAAATAATTTTTGTTAACAAGCCAGTTAGTTGATTCATTTAATCCTTCAAAGAGCTTATCACATATGTATAGTTCTTCTCGATATGATCTTTCTCTCTATCTATCATAGCTTGGTATGATGTAGGTTTTTGAGAAAAATTGAACTTTTAAAACTTGATTTGGATTTGTTTCCCCTTTTATGTGAAAATTAAGAAATAATATGTGTAGAGATAAATATTCACAAAGAATAAAAATGATTAATTTGATATGATGTCACATGGAGGCACTATAAGAAAAGTTTCTAACCATTACATGTAAGTGTAGGTTATCTAACTAAATTAGTCTCAAGATGATCCCTCACTACTCAGTTAATAGCCTTAATAAACTTAACCAAGGCTTATAAGATGCAAAGAGTGTAGATCAGGGCAATGTCCATTGACTACAAATCATTATCAAGTAGACTATCTACTAGAGTTTGATGGTATTATTTAGGTCAATGACAATCAGGACATCGTTAATTCCCTATACTTACCTACGAATAAAGTGTGTGAAAAAATAAAGTATCGTGTAATGTGTGGACATAAATCCATATCTAAACAAAATAAAAATAAAAATAAAAGTAATGATGCATAAGATCTAGATATACAAGAATTATATAAACAAAAATACAAACGTCAAACCATATAGTAAACATGTATTAATCAATTTAGACAAACATCATAAATATATTCCGAGCACGTATCAAAGTACACCAAACATATTATCATAAAAAAATGTTTGGCTCTAAATATATTATCAAAGCACATTATCATAAACATATTAACAAAGCATCATAAATATATTCAAAGCATATATCAAAGTACACCAAACACACATCATAAATAAATAAAATTGCTTAGCTCTAAGGTTTCCCCAGCGCAGTCACCATTTTGTTGTAGGGGATATCTCAGTAAACTATATGTAAAAAAAAGGTAAAATAAGAAAGAAAAAAAAGAGTTTTTATCTACTTCTATGGTAACTAGAAATCCTAACTAGTCTTTAAAGGTTCTAGGTAAAAGGCTGGTTATGCTAAAAAAAAGATTAAAAATACTTTAAAATATCCTATCTAAGGCAAGTTGTTTCATGTTTATTTTTAATAATAAAAAGGTACTTATTATGCATACATGCTAATATTTTTTCTAAACTGGTATATGTGCTTTGGTTATTGGAGGTGTGAGACTATTCGAACCTAAGAAAGTGATTTGAGAACTAAGCCTAGTAACAAGGCTTAATACTCACTTTTTGAGTACAGGCTTTGGAACCAAGAGGATGATATTGGTTAGTTGGGCTTTAGCTTGTTTTATTTTATTATGTCTAAAATGGCATGAAGGTCACCACTCTCTCTCAAAGGCTTACACGGGATTGTGCTGATCTAACCTAAATCCATTTATTATAATGCAAAACAAAATTCATACACGTTCATCAAGAATATAAACTCGCTAGCTTGCCTTTAATATGACATCTAAAGGAAAACCTAATTAGAATTTACAATTTTTGAGTCGATTTTGAATTACAGTGAGGATACAAAATACATCAAATTAAATAAAGAAAAGAATATGAAGATAAATTATATCAATATGTACATACACAACTCACTTAACCTTAATGTGACATTTGTGATAAAACCTAATTATGATTTACAGTTCCTAGCCAATCTTGAGTTACGATAAAAATACCAATCATAAAAAAAGGAAAAAATAAGAGCACATAAACATATACACTATGTTAATATTTACAATACAAAATTATTTATCTTTAATGCCACTTCTAATGATAAATCTAAATAGAATTTATAATTTATAGGTTGATTTCTAGTTACAAACAAAATTAAATCAAACGACATGCCCAAATAAAAAATAACAAGAACAAATTCACTCATTGATCAACCAAACACAAATTCATCATAACTCTCAAACCAATAGCATATTAAATATTAATCAAAATAAATGATTCAATGTGTTAGGGATTTGGATTTGACCTTTAAAAGCAATGGTCTTCATGCACTATCATGTCGAATATATATTGTAATGGTGGCACATGTTCTTCATGCATCGAGATTAATCTGTAAAAAAAAAAAAACACAGCAAAACTTAGACTCTTTTGTTTTGTATTTATTGTTGGAACTTATAGACTTTAAGGTGTGATTTTTGGTGAGTTTAGTGAGAGAAAAAACTATAATTGTGGGTTGTTTTTGTTGGAAAAAAAGGTGATTTTGGGGGGAAAAGGTTGTGGTTGCTGGGCCTATATTGTGTTGAGGCTACTAGCATAATGTTTGTGATCCGAGTTGTGGAATTAACAAAGAGAGATGGTTTCAGGATGATGGCTATTAGTGTTAATAAGAAGACTAGTTTGACAATGGTTGCTACCATAGGGGGAAAGGAGGAGGAAGATAGAGATTTGTGGTTGCCATGTTCAGTGTAGATGGTGGTTAGGTTTTAGGCAGAGGAAGGCTAATGGTGAGAAGAGAGCAAGACTGTATGGATGGAAGAGCTAATATGACTTTGCATGGGTGGATCTGGTAAAAGGGGAAAAACAAAAGGGTTCTTGTAAGTTTTGATTTTTTAGGGTGTTTTTTTCTTTCTTTTGCTCTAGTTTTAGTTGGCTAAATTATTTCTTTTTTCTGTTTTGATTTTTTTTTGTAGGGTTTTCTTATATCTAGTCTCTTCTATTTATATTTTCTATGTTTCTCTCAAAACAAGAAAAATCTAATCTCGAAAAATAATATTAGGGTTTTATATTATTTCTTTTTTAAAATAGGATCTCTTTAAAATTTTCCAGTTTTGATTGATTCTTCAATTTATTATTTTTTTCATCACTTTGGTCCCTTTTCTTTCTTTTCCTATTGTTTTACACCTTAATTCTTCTTCTTCTTCTTCTTCTTATCTTTCAATCTTTTTTATTTGTTTATTATTTTATTATACTTATTGTATTTTTCTATCTTGTCACACAAAGAAAAATAATATAAAATAAATGAACATATCAAAAATAATGAAATGATGGAAATTAAATGAATTTAATTTTATATTTTTGAAAATACATGGAAAAATTGGAAAAATTTGAGGTTCAAAAAATGATCATGACAAAAAAAAAGTATATGAGTGTTGTCTACTAGTTGAATTTTGTGATGGTCGGAAAGTTGAGGTTTGACTTCAAAGACCTAAAAAACTCATTTTCAATAATTTGTTTTCATGAAAACATCTAAAAAAACACTTTAGATATCTCAATAAACCCGTTTTCAACCTCATACCAACCTATAATCATGTAAAAAACAGAAAAAAAAAACTCAATCAAATAAATAATTATGAGATTTAATATATTTTTTCCAGCAAGATGAATGGTTAAAAATACCTTAATAGAACTCCTCTTATCAAATGAAATCCATTGACTCCAATATTGATTTTTTTGTTGCATAAAAGTGGTCAACTAAGTACTTTGTCTCTCCCTTTTTTCCAGCAACTTCCCATCTCCTCTCTTAAACATAAGGACTTAAACGTGAATATAATGAAGTTTTGGATAAAAACTTAAAATGTTAAAACTAAAAGGACCAAAAAGAGGTCAACATAGAATACGTGGCCTAAATCATACTTCTTCTAGTGAATTCAAGATAGGTCAAACTATTTTTTTTTTTGTTTCTAAGTATAGTCCTTATTCTTTTAATTGTGTCTTTATCCTATAAATTAAAATCATATCTCATTAAATTGACCTCCTATCAAGCTCTAAAATCCTATCAAAATAGTTCTCGGGTATATGCAAAGTAAAGAAACCATTAACTCACAAAAACCAACACATGAAAGGATGAAATCAAAAAAATAATAATTAATGATCAAAATTAAAAGAATTCATTATTAAAATTCACAATGAATTGTGAGAGATACATATATATTATATCCATATCCAATGATATCATCATCATAGATGTCATTCAGACTTGCCAAATTAACATTTTTCTTTTATGAATAGGATGGAACTTTATTATTAAGGACTAAGAGATATAAAAAAAATAAAAAATAAACTTTAGCTAAACATTTGATCTAATGTCGGAGAACAGTAGATCAATGCATCCACCGCCACATACTAATCTCCTCTACAACTACAATCGCTTAAGCTAGCTAGGCAACTTAGTCTTTGCCTTTCGAGGAGGATGCTTAATAAATGCTACATTTATCTATTATTGGAATTTAATTACTTGGTTCTTTTTATTATTAATATGATTAATAAAGTCCTTTTATAATACATTTCATTAATATTTCGAGCATGGAATCCTTAATAATAATAATGATAATGATAATAATATAAAGTTAAAAATGGAGGCAATTGAAGTATTTTTTATGAATTTCAATCTCCGGCCTTGAAACTCAATGTGATATGTTTTTAATTTTTACTACATAAAGTTAATATATGGCATCAAAGATGTATTTCGTATCCTATCATAGTTCCATCGAGTACAAGGGATGATAATAAAAACACATTTTCTAATGTAAAATCAATTGTTATTGGGTTTTTAAAATTTAATTTAATAATTTCTTCATGTAAAAAAAAATAAAAATAACTCAGCATCACAAAAAACAAAGCAAACTAAAAGATTAGTTCGAGTCCCATAAATCTCGGAATCACTGGAAACTTACATGGTTATTAACTTCAGGGCCCGTGAAATTAGTCGAAGTGCGTACAAGCTCACTCAAACACCAACATTTTATATATATATATATATATATATATATATATATATATATATATATATATATATATATATATATA
>Ga0307515_10026228_pt1 | contig 10040 bp, 6 predicted proteins | sample 17_EM_MG_FD_194513 | JGI IMG/M metagenome (GOLD analysis project Ga0307515, IMG submission 194513) | Populus trichocarpa ectomycorrhiza microbial communities from riparian zone in the Pacific Northwest, United States - 17_EM | ecosystem: Host-associated > Plants > Roots > Unclassified | place...
TACTTTCCATTATCTTCATGCCAGCCATATTGTGTTCGAGGCGAGGTTAAATAATAAGAGTGAACTATTACAAAATTAATTTTTAAGGGTGTAAAAATTAGTTTTTAGATACATTTGATATTGTTGGTGAAAAGAGTGATAAATATTTAAAATATTAGTAGTGAATTGAAGGAAAATAAAAACTATTTTAGTGTGTATTTCGGAGATAAAAAGTAAGAGAGATTATGAGAATAAATTTAAAGAATCGAGGGTTAAATTTAGAGAGTAAAACTCAACATTATTTTTAGCTATTTTAAGGATAAATTTGCTATTTTAAGGATAAATTTAACACGTAACCATCTAGTAGATGGCTTGGTGGTAAAAATTTAGAACCAAAAGTTTTGCTTCTCCTGTAGTCTCAGATTTAAACCCTGTGATTGTTAATATCGATGACCACTGTAGGCTTATCTGATCGTTAATTTAAGAATTCATGAGGATTAGTCAAGGTATGCATAAACTGGTCCGAACATCCCACATTAATAATAATAAAAAAAAAATAAATTTAACACTCTTAAAAAGTTCCTCTTTTCTACATCCTTAAGATTTTACAAGAATAAAATTTAATCCATTTACATAATCACCAAGCATACCAAGGAAAAACAAGAGGGAGAGGGAAAGTAAGAGGTCATGATTGATGAACAGTGCACTATTTGGAGTTTGGTGAGAGGTATTATCGTACGCGAAAAGTAAAACCTTGAAGATGGAGTTTGGGCCCATCCAGCTTTTTTTTTCTTCTAATTTTAAGTATGTTCTTTTATTAAAAAAAATATTAAAAAAATATTTTTTTTATTTTTTAAAAATTACTTTTAATATTAACATATCAAAATAATTTAATATCATAAAAAAAAATTATTTAAAAAATTCTAAAAAATACAAACACACCATACCACTGTCCTCGACCAAAAAATTATTTTAAAAAAGGGATTTTGATCGCTTGGAAAACCAATCATGGATGCCAATATTCCTCGAGAAAATTGTTCTTGTTGTTGTGATGCCAAATTTGGTGTGTTTTGAAACAAGTCTTGCAGCCCTGCGAGGGCTCCATACAACTGGTGAGAGCAGTGGCCCCATTTTGTACTGCTTCTTGAAAGGGATTCCATTTTTCTCTCCCATGTTCTCTGATAATTTTCTGAGAAATGAGAGTATCTTTCAAGGGCTCTCATCAATATCAATTTCTCTGTTTTGGAGGTAGAGAAAAATGGGAAGAGAGCAAAAGGTGTGCACAAGAAATCAACAACAGCCAGAAAGCAGTCACATGGAGAAGAAAGCCTCCAACAGGTTATTACTTACCAGCACCAAGGAGCAGCACCTTTGTTTCTGAATTAACAAAGCATATTTCTGCTAATCTGCAGCCAACACCAAATCGCAGATGGACGTCGTTTTCCAGCTGTTTTTCATATTTCAATATCCACATGCATCAAGAATGCATGCACCAGATACTGATGCAGTGCCTCCTAGTCAACTACTTGCACGATAACAAATTAGTTAATCCATCAAAAATCAGATATTTTTCTGTCAATCAAATGGGGCCTCAATATCCTCTGTTTCCATTATATAGCAGACTGCATGAGTTAATAACATATATACAAGATATGTACATTATGAATAACTTAATCAATTACAAAATCAAGATATATATATAAAATCTAACAAAATTTGTCTCTATGATCTACCCTTTCCCGCGGATGCTTCTCTCTGACTACGGAAGTGACTGAGAAGTTGCTGTGCCTACATAACACATGCAAACACATACATCATCTAACACATCTATCCATCATCACCATTAAATATCCAAAAACTTCTTGGTCTTCATTACCCTATAGTTGAAATAAAAGCAATGACGTCCTTTCTAGATCAAAATAACAGAATATCCTACATAATATAAAGGAAGGGAGCACATGTGATTTTACCACAAGGGAACATGACCATAATCATCCCGTCATGCTTCGTTTCCTTACGGGCAAAAGGCACCAAGGTGCAGAGTACAAACAAGAAGGAAAAGATGAGATTAGCTGCATACCTTTTCCTTCGCTCTTGGGGTGCCTGATTGGGACAACGCAACAAGTGGAGGAACAGCCCCTTCTTGCAAAACAAGGGTACAAAACTTGGGACTACTAAGGCACAGTTGCATCAGTATGGAGGCAGCATTCTCCTTTCCTCTTTGAGATCCTGATTCAACAACCTCAACCAGCAATGGAATGCCTCCTGCTTTTGCAATGGCCAAGCGCCCTTCCCCAATTGTTGACAAGTTTGCAAGAAGAGCGACTGCCTTGTCAACCATCCCAGTGACAGGATCCATCAACTCAACAAGATACTTCACAGCTCCAGCTTGAACTATACGAGCCTTGTTTTCATGAAAGATCGAAAGGTTAAACAAGGTAGTGGCTGCATCCTTTTTTCCTCTTAAAGTCCCAGAGCTAAGAAGATCCACCAAGGCTTTGACTGCACCAGAACGGCCTATTTTGGCTTTGTATTCTTCTAAAACAGAGAGGCTAAATAGAGCGGCTGCAGAATTCTCTTTGGCACCATTATTTCCTGATCTTAAAACATGAATAATTGGTTCTATTGCTCCTGCTTCTGCAATAATGGCTTTATTATCTTCATTGATTGAGAGGTTCAACAAGGCTGTGACAGCGTGCTCCTGGGTTAGCTTCACTTCTGAGGACAGCAGTGAAAGTAATGGTCTGATAGCACCAGAATGGCCTATAATGATGCGATTCTCCATGTCATGCTTTGCTAGAAGCCGTAGTTCTTCAGCAGCTTTAGTCTGTACTTCATTTGATAGGCTTTTCAGCCCTTCAACCAACTTTTTGACTTGAGAAGTCTTAGTTAGATCATGAGATCCTGAGTCAGAAAACTGAAGGGAGTTTGTTCTGCTATAGTTATGGCTTCCATTGCTGGCCATATCTACTTGTGTTTTAGGACTGTGAAATTGCATTCCTGATGAGCAGGGAGACGATCCCTTTATGTTATTTGAAGGAGAAGCAGCAGGGCATTCAGATGTTACCTCTCCTGACAAGTCATTCACATTGTCATGCTTGGTTGATAGCTTCAACATCTCATCTGATACTGGAGGCACATATTCAATACTGGAAATGGCACTTGAGGTCGATTCACTCCTGCTATGTATATATGAATGTCCCTGGGATGGATGTTCAAAGCTTTCAGTCCCCGTGACATTATAACGGTTAAATTCTTCACCACTTAACCTGGATGAAACACCAATCACCTGTTTCTCAAATCCATTTCCAACTTCAACAGATGATCTTGACGTAGAATTGCTTCTGTGCAAAGAGCAACGGTTACGAAAACTATCCAAGTGCAATAAATCATGATGTGATGAGGCTAAGACATGATTATTACAGTTAGAGTGGCTTGAAACTCTTACATTGTTTTCCTCACACCAATCTGCTATCATGGCTTTGACAGTGTAATTGGGAATAAGATTTGTATGAGAGAGTGTTTGACGGGTCCTAGGGCAAAAGGTCAGCCCATGATCAAGCCACTTTTGGATGGACACCCTATCATAAGTTTGACCAGAAGCCACGATCACAGGATCTAGCATGAGCTCTAATGATAACGGACAACGAAAGTATGGAGGGATTGGGGCACCACTCTTTGGATCACGGTGCTCAACTTTAAGCAACCAACTACGTATCTGAGTGATGAGATCCACAATTTGGTCAATTTGATACAAGTACCCTTCTGCTTTATTGATATGAACATTTGTCCTCTCCTTTTCCACCGCCACACTTTCTTTCAGGAGTTCCTGATTTGATGTTAAACTAAGTGTCTCGATAAGTTTCATAAGATGATCAGTGCAAGGAACAACATCATCTTTTAGACTTCTCAGAGCCTCTTCTATAATCTCTGTTATTGTTTCATGCTTCAAACCTTGAAGTTCCTGCATACAGTGCTGGAAACATTTTACCAGAAGTCAGTCTCACACTGGATATTTGCATCTAAACAACTAGAGCTTCAATCTAGATTAAACAACATCAAAAAAAGAGATAAAGTTTTAAAAAATATAAAAGAATGAATTAAAAAGGTCAGTCACTGGGAACTGTTAAGTTACAAAGAAAACAGAATGGAAGAAACAAATTTTCAAACTTTCTCACCTGAACAATAGTTAAACTAGAAGTGGTTGGAGAACCCTGCAATAATCTACATAATACTTGACAAATCTCCAGGGCAGAGCTCTGGATTTTCTTCAATAGGGCTTCACTTTGCTGAACCTATACAGAGAAAAATCCATGTGCAAATTAAGAGTTTGAATCTCAACCATCTCCAGCCATCCCAAACCAGAGATCATGTGTTCGAAAATCCTAAACAGCTACATTAAATTGCCAAGGAAAAAGGAAGGGAAAAACAAAGGAAAATTAGAGATCCCCAAACAGTTTCAGGTTGCATTTATTCTTTCAACTTGCAATCCTCACATGATCTAATAGAATTCATTTATGTTGGTTTCTTTGGCATGGGTTAGAAAGAAAATTTCAGACTGACAGTACATCTACTAACAGAAGACTATTTTTGTATTATTCTTTCAACAAAATTTATGAGCTTCCTGATGGAAAAACCACCACATAGTGATAAAGAATACAATATTTTGAACTCCATTCAAAAGCATTACACATTGTATATCTGATCCCGCTAAACACAATCAAGCTGTTAAGAAATACTCACACTGCAAATCCTGCTCATCTGTGGACACCACTTCTCCATAAATTCTCGAGCCTCATTAACGGCAGCATCGAGTTCTTCACACTCTCTACATAGGATTTCATCTGAAGATATGTTGTAATCATCAACTTCATCAAGCACTGGTTTCAAATGCTTTAACATTATAACCATGATCTCGTAATCCTTTTGAATAGGCATATACTTCTTTGTCTGACATGAAACGAGATGCATGAATCGAGAAATACTGTTGATAAGACATCTTACAGATGACGTTTCCATTGACCTGCTTTACATAAGGCATAACAAAGAGATTTTTCATGAAATGTAAACAGGATTTCACACATCAAGACTTGTGTTCTTCATTTCACGAACAGACAAAAAGGTTGATCCAGAAAACACTGAATATATACAAATCTCTTATCATGTAGACATGTAAATGCCAAGGATGAACGGGCATCAGACCATCAAACATGCATATAAATACAAAAATTATAAACAGCTGGCCCCTAAGGAAGCACCCACATCAATATTTGATTGATAATTAATTATCATGTGTGAGCCTAATCAACCAGCCAAGCCTGACAGCAAACTCCACACGCACACAATCAACAAGGTCAGTAAATCTACAAGGTGCAGCACTGCCATGATGCTCGTACCCAAATCAATGAAATGCTTTCCCTCCCAATAAATCTTAAGAAGTTCTACACTCGGTTGGTCGCGGCATTTTACGCACTCTGTTTCCACTTGCCACAAGAGCTCCTATCCTAGGCACCACGACTGTGCACTCAAGTTATCCCATGGGGTCTAAGAAGTGGCATCATTAAACACAATGGAAAGCAATCTCAAAACTCAACCCATCTAAGAAAATTCCCTTCTACAGTGCTGGACACACTGTAGCTTGCTGCTTACTTGAATACAGGGATTTTCCATGGGAACAACAGGATATATAATTTCAAAGGTTGCTGAATGAGCAGAGAACAATCAGCAAGCTAATTATTGGTAAATAAACAGTATTTATGTCATCTAATCCTACAATAAAAGAAAGATGAGCCTTTCAACAAATATTTTAAAAATATGCAAAAAAGTCATTTGCTTGAATTTACTATGGCTTTGACACAAGTAAGACCTTGCCTCTTGAGAACAGAAGGTACTTCGTCAATTTACTACTACTATTATTTTTTTGTAATTTTTTTTTCATAATAAGGTGATACCAATTTTATCATATCCAAACAAAGAAAAAAAAAATCTTGACTATTCGTCAAAGCCATTCTATCTAAGACTATTTCCCTGATTGACATCAATAAAACAAAAGGTGGAATTCTGTTGATAGCTTTTATATGATGACTATCATTTTCACTATACATTTGGTTGCTAATAAAGCCAGAAGAATTAAAATTTAAAATCTTTGATCTCTGTAAATTCAACATAAAAAAAAACAAGAACGTCAATTGCTTATAATCTCATAAAACACCATTGATGAAGTAAAACAAAACTGATCACTCTAAATTCAAGACAGAACAACAGGAACCTAATCATACAACCATCATGTGACCAAGAAGAACGGGAGTCGCATTCACTTCTGGAAATCAAAACAACATAAGATCCACAGTTACTCTTTGCTTCTCAGCTTCCTCAGCAATCTAATATATCTAGCCTCAAATTGCCTAAGAACAGAACCATAAAACCAACCCAGCAAAACAATATCAACCCAAAAATACCACCCACTTGTTATATCATAATTTCAAAGAATTTCACACAGCAGCCCACAAGAACACCAAAGCATGAATCCAGAAACAGAGAACGACTGATCAAGGCAATACTTCCAAAGAGCACAAATTGTACACGAAAAAGTAACATTTCTTGAGCATTACCAAAACCCTTGTGATCAAAAGAATACCTTTATAATCTATATGAGGGGCTCAAGCTGGTGAATTAAGGCATAAAAATCAGATCTTGATGGACACAGACGTGTAACTTGTACAGAAGTTACCAAAGATTCATGCTTTATGCCATGAAAAATCAGTGTAGGTAGAGAACTGATGCCCAGCTCTCATAACAAAGCTGCATGAGAAAGAGATTGTGAATAAAAATTGAGGGAAAATAAAAGAAAAGGGTTAAAAAATCGTGGGACCCTTTGTGTTTCTATTATTATTTGAAGGGGCCCTTTATGATTGGTTGCGGATTTGTTGTGTTTTTGTTGGGGAAGAAAAATTAATTAAGAATCATGATGAACAGTGGAGAGAGGGAGATAGAACGAGATTAGTAGTAATGTAATCATGATTAGTTGAGGTTTTATATTAGACTAGGAGAAGGTCTATAAGGGAAAGTCAGGGCACCTTTTTCTTTTTATATGTAATTTGCTGACGCCATGGCAGAAGCATCAGTGGCATGCCAATGTTATTAAATCCGGTTTAATCCATCGGGTTAATTTATGAACTTGTTAGAGCCTGTTTTTAAAGTACTTGGATGACTTGTAACCCTTGAATTTTTTTTATTTTTTTTAAATAATATTATTTTAATTAATCCGGTTTAAACTATCCAATATGTAATCTAAGTCTTAAATCGGTTTATGAGTTCATTTGGATTTAATAACTTGAATAATAAACCCTTTGAATCTTCCATTAGTTTAATTTGCAAATTGTAAATATTAGTTTAACAAAATAAATCCCTTTACATGGTTATCAAAATTGGGATTTAAAAAATATAAAAAAATCATAAAAACTATCTTTTAGGTTAAATTCTAAGATCATCGCCGAGATCAGTAGATGGATAAGAAAATCTCCTGCTGACCCACTCAACAAGTGACTTGTTGTCTCTTTTAATATCTTAGATGCTTACTCGAGTGAAGGAAAAAAAATTAGGATTAATTTTAAATATCTTCATGGATTGTATATGTAAGCATGTCATCATCTCCTGAGAGCTACATGAATCCCGTGACTGGCAAAAATCCACTCTTTATCTGTTTAAATCCTCAAGAAAATTTGCTCTAAGAAATAGACTGAGTTTTACGATTCATCTATGCCCTCTCTGCACCAATAAATCCATTCTTAATAAAAAAAAGAATCCATGAATCCTTGATACAGTTGCAATGCTATCATGATAACAGGAAAACAGGCACGGGGAGGGGACTTGGGCAACTGTTCTGCTCAGCTCATTACATCTTGAAGGTGTCTGTGTCTGTATATTCAAGCACGACAACTTTCTTGTCCTGCCCTGTCTTAATTACAACGCACCAGCAGTTTCCTTTCTGTCCCTTGAAGTGTTTTCACTAACAACTGCCAGCTATAATCTGTCCCAGCTATGAACACTATTGGTGCAGGAGGGGAAGCATCATGACTTTTCACATCAAACCAGGGGCATATTTCCTTTCTATTACGTTTACAATAAAGCTCATTAAAGTGTTGGTGTGACACCACATAGAGTTAAAAAAGACAGCATCCAATACTAAAAATGTTCATAAAAATAAGAAAAGAAAACCTCCAAAAGTGCTCGCGCAGGAATGACCAGCCAGGTCTGCAACATACAAAAAATGATGTTTTTTCGTGCTGAGAGCTAACAAACATGAAATTAGACTGAGTGACTCTAACCGTGCTGTGTATACTCCTTTCTAGAAGAAAAACTACTAAATTTTCCTGTGGTGGACAGCCATGCTTGAGAATTTGAGATTTGGGCAAAGTCCACACCCATGATATTCATTTATAGTCGGTGAGAAGTGGTTAAAACTGCATTTTATATTGGTTATGGTTTTTAAAATGTTTGGTTAGTCAATATAGTATACCATGGTTCTAAATTGATTACAAAAAAAAGTCTTTTATTACTTTGGTTATGAAAAACTATATTCTATAATTCTTTTTAAACCTACCGCAAAAACTAATATGCAAGTAAAACATTCTATTTAGCTAATTATAAAAAATTTAAGGGAAGTTATGTTTATCTCATAATTAGTTCTTGCTTGATTTTCTGAGATAATATATCTTCTTTTTATGGAAGTAAAAGCATAGATTGACGAACCAAAATGTTGAACTCAAAAAAGCTGCTTCTGTTCTTTACCAAACTAAGGTCAACAATCCTATCAATTAAACAATACACTTTGATCTCCTCCGTCCAAGCATTAATTTTTTATGTACCGACAAAACTATGTTTTCTGCCGTGTACGCTCTGTAATCTCTTTCAGGGGACATTTTCATCGAGGAATGGATGGTTCCCATGTGGGTTGATGGACATGGGAGATAGTGTTACGGTTCAAAAGGACTCGTCAAGAGGAGTCTTCTACTCCATCCCAATTTCCACCGAGTTAAAGGTGCTGACAGTAAAATTTCCAACGCTTTGCTTTCTGTGGTGGGCTGGCAGGAGTACTCATGTGAGTGTTCAAGCAAAAAGTAAGTGAATTTCAACTTTCAAGAAATGTTCGCTAACATGTATGGGATTTTGATCAAGTAGGGAGAACACTTGGCTTTGTTTTCTGAAGTGTCCACATGTGTCCTGGTAGCTTCTTCACAAGTAGTATGCCATCAACTCAAGATATCCTGAAGGAAAAAACTGCCGGTGGATTGTATATACTCAAGGAAGGAATGAAAGGATACTTGTTCAATTCCTTGTGTCTTTTCAATTCTTTTAATTCCTTGCAAACCACCCTTCCTGCCTTACATCCTCCAACGAAACATGGTGCAGGAAATCTGGAAAAAGCAAAATATGGAGCCATCACATAGAATAAAAAAATTAGCAAGGTTTTTCAAAAGATTGGATCCGAGAGGATTCTTAGATCATAGGATTAAGAAGTTTCTATAGAACATATCCGTTTCGACTAATATTTGAGTGTTTTTGTTTGAGCTATACGAGATGAAATTCTCATATACGATTCATAGCATATCGACTGCATTGATCTCGGTAGTTACGCCATTTATGAAATTCAATGAACCTAAAGGCACATGGGTTATATATTCCGCATAATGTTATTCTTGCCTATATCTTTTTTCAACCTACTCAAGTCCAAACCATTTGGACCTCTTAGAGGTTCTAACCAAGGAGCGTGCAAATCCCAAAAACACAGTTTCTCCTCCAAAAATAACTTCTCGGTGGAATGTTCAGTAATCAAACAAACAAATAAAAGAAGCAAGAAACCAACCAAAGAAGTAGGGATTAAGCTTTTGTGGCTTTCAGTTCCAATGTGAGGTGACATGCAATGGTTTGCTTGATGCCACAGATAGCGTAAGTGTCCTTGTCATGCTGCTTCTTGCGTTGGTTAGCTACAAATTATCCATTGAGAAACTTCACAAGGCAGTGTTCGATCTTCGTAGTCCATACTGCACTTAGGTTTCTGT
>Ga0307515_10026229_pt1 | contig 10040 bp, 10 predicted proteins | sample 17_EM_MG_FD_194513 | JGI IMG/M metagenome (GOLD analysis project Ga0307515, IMG submission 194513) | Populus trichocarpa ectomycorrhiza microbial communities from riparian zone in the Pacific Northwest, United States - 17_EM | ecosystem: Host-associated > Plants > Roots > Unclassified | place...
AACTGCCTTTGTATATAGGCATGAATAGAAAACGAGAGCAGGTTCTCGTGCCTTCTAGATTACAAATATATAGAAACGGTGCGTATTAAGTAAAGTAAAACTTAAGTAAAGTTGAAACGGTGCGAATCCTTGTAATGGTAACTTCTCTTTTAAATGCCTTTCCCCTATTGAACTTTTTCACGTAAAGCTTACCTGCAACAATTCTCCTCCCTTAATAACCACCTTGTCCTCAAGGTTGAAGGTTGGAAACCTGAGTTTTACTTCATCCATGAACTCCCAGGTGGCCTCTGCCGGGGACAACCCTTGCCAATGGATTAAGAGTTGTGTAGCAGCTTGTTGACCTCTCTTGATCATCCTGCGATTCATGATTGCTTGTGGCTGTAACAGGGGTTCTCTGGGTCCGTCTGGTAAGCTTTTATGCACCACCCTATTTCCCACACTCTTTTTCAATAGAGAGACATGAAAGACTGGATGGATGTTTGATGAGGATGCAAGGTCTAGCTTGTAGGCTACTTCCCCAATCCTCTTGATTACTACGTACGGGCCGTAGAATTTAGCTGCTAACTTGTGGTGATGCTGAAGCATTGATTTCTGTTTGTAGGGCTGTAGTTTTAAGTAAACTGAATCGCCCGCTTGCAGGACCCTGTCGCTTCTCTTCTTGTTAGCCAATTGCCTCCTTCTGTTCTGGGATTGGACTAGATTTTATTGTACCGTCTGTAGCATTTTCTCCCTTGTTTGAAGATAATGATCAACTGCCTCTACTGCTGAATCTTTGGGGAAATAGGATATGTGTATTGAAGGTGAAAACCCATATAGTATTTCGTAGGGGGTGAACTTTGTAGCCGTGTGGAAGTTTGTGTTGTACCACCATTCACTTAAAGCCAGCCATTTACACCATTGTGAAGGAACTTCCCCTGTCATACACTTGAGATAGCCTTTTATGCACCTATTGACGACCTCAGTTTGCCCATCTGATTGAGGATGATACGCCGTGGAGTAATGAAGGTTGACCCCTTGTAAGCTGAATAATTCCTTCCAAAACTGACTAAGAAAAATAGAGTCTCGATCGCTTACGATGGTCGCTGGCAATCCATGCAGTTTGTAGATTGATTCCATGAAGGTCTTGGCGACTGTGTGAGCTGTATACGGGTGTGAAAATGCCATAAAGTGTGCATATTTACTGAACCTATCTACCACTACAAATATCACTTCCTTGCCCTCTGATTTCGGTAGGCCAGTTATGAAATCCATGCTAATGTCTGTGAAGGGTGTAGTTGGAATTGGCAAAGGCTGTAACAATCCTGGAGTGGCCATATTCTCGGTTTTGTATTGTTGACAAGTTGGGCACTCTCTCACATATTGTCTTATTTGCTTCTGCTGTTTTTTCCAGTAGAAAATGCTGGCAACCCTGGCTGTTGTGACTGTAGACCCAGAGTGTCCCCCCAAGGATGTATCATGATAAACATTTATGAGCTGATGTTGGAGCTCTATATTGTTCCCCGCCACTAGTTTCCCTTTCCTGAATAAGCAATTGTCCCTCCATTTGTAATGAGGGTGTGTAGCCGGGTCTCTTGTTAAGTCTTGGATGATGGATTGAATCTTGCTATCCTCCTCCCAAGATCTTTTGATATCTGCTACTAAGGGAATCGACATTGTGGACAATGCTAAGGCATTAAGCTCACTGCTGGTGACTCTAGAAAAAGCGTCTGCTGCTACATTTTCTCTTCCCTTTCGAAATTCAATTTCATAATCGAAGCCCAACAGTTTAGATAGCCATAAATGTTGAGAGGGAGAAGATAGTTTTTGGTCCAGCAGGTACTTAAGACTCACATGGTATGTTCTGATCTTAAAAGTCCTACCCCATAAGTACTGCTTCCACTTGTTTACTGCCTGCAGAATGGCCAACATTTCTCTTTCGTAGGTGGACAACCCTTGCTGCCTTGGCCCCAACGCCTTACTGATGAATGCTATAGGATGACCCTCTTGCATTAAGACTGCCCCAATGCCCAATCCTGATGCATCCGTCTCGATGATAAAAGGCTTGCTCATGTCAGGTAGGGCTAAAACTGGAGGATTAATCATTGCTTTCTTTAAGGTTTCGAAAGCTAAAGTTGCCTCCTGATCCCACCCCATAGCATCCTTTTTAAGAAGTTTGGTGAGGGGGCGACAGATAATGCCATATCCTTTTATAAATTTTCTGTAATACCCCGTGAGCCCTAGGAACCCCCGTAATTGCTTGATGTTCTGAGGTAATGGCCACTTCTTAATTGCTTGTAACTTTTCTGGTTCGGTAGCCACTCCTGCCTTAGAGATGACATGGCCCAAGTACTCTACCTTGTCATCACCGAAGACACATTTGCTTTCCTTTGCTACCAGTTTGTGTGTCCTGAGTATTGCAAAAACTACCTGTAGATGCTCCATGTGCTCTGTGTAAGATTTGCTGTAAATTAAAATGTCGTCAAAAAAGACTAGAACAAACCTCCTCAAATGAGCTCTAAACACTTTATTCATCAGGCTTTGAAAGGTAGCAGGGGCGTTAGTAAGACCAAAGGGCATCACTAAAAACTCGTAGTGTCCGTTGTGTGTTCTGAATGCTGTTTTGTGGATGTCCTTTGAGCTCATCCGAATTTGGTGGTAGCTGGAGCGTAAATCAATTTTTGAGAACACTGCTGCCCCTGTTAACTCTTCCAGTAGCTCTTCAATTAATGGAATGGGGAATTTATTTTTGATTGTCAACTTGTTGAGGGCTCTATAGTCGACACACAGCCGCCAAGTAAGGTCTTTTTTCTTCACAAGCACGACAGGGGATGCAAACGAACTGTGGCTTGGTTGGACTGTTCCAGCACTAATCATTTCAGAGATCATTCCTTCCACCATATCCTTCTGTAAACTAGAATACCTGTATGGTCGTAGATTTACAGGTTGGGCTCCCTCCTTTAATGGAATGGTGTGATCTTCGGGTCTGTTAGGGGGTAATCCTGTCAAGGGAGTGAACACGTCCTGGTAAAGATGGAGTAGATTTTGTAGGGTTTCCTTTTCTTCTTCATTGAGATTTTTCCCTATCAGCAATGCCTTTGCCCCCTCTGCTTCCTGCACCAGTAATAAACTACAGAGGCTAATACCTGCTATTCCCCTATTGCTGTCCAGTAACCCACTCATTTATCCATATTGGACTGATTGTAACCTTACAGGCTCATTTCCCTTTAGTGTCACTCTCTGCTCTTGCCAATCAAAACTCATCCACATACTCTTATAGTTGCACACAATGTCTCCAAGGGTAGCCAACCATTGAACGCCTAAGACCATATCACAGGCATCCAAATCCATCACAAAGACATCTGTCACAAAATAAATACCCTGCATCTTCCAACTGAAGTTTTTGCATATGGATGAGCATAGCATTTTTCCCCCATTGGCCGCCTTAATTGTTACTGGGTTGATAGGAGTTTGTTTGCACTGTAATTTGTTGGCGACCTCAGTATTCATGAAGTTGTGCGTGCTCCCAGAATCTACCAAAATAAAGATAGGTAGCTTATGCACCCTTCCTGTCACCTTAAGAGTGTAGCAGCCTGGAACCCCTTCTAAGGCATTCATGGAAATGTGCGGGTCCATGTCTTCTGATTCCTCCATCTCCCTCACAGACTCTAATGCACTGTCTTCGTTCTCATCCTCATCTCCCACTAAACAAATGGAGTAAAGCCTTTTTGTTCTACATTTGTGCCCCGGAGTAAATTTGTCGTCACACCAGAAACACAAACCTTTTGCTCTTCGTTCTTTCATTTCAGTACTCCTGAGAGTTCTGGTTGGTCTTCTCGTAAGCTGAGGAGTAACTGGTGTTTGAGGGGTGGGTAATAATCCTGGCAATTTAGAGGGTGGTGTATCGTGAGGCTATAAGTTTTGTAAAAAGGTGGTGGTTGAGCTGTCCTGTTGTTGTTGTTAACAGGTATGGTGGGGTGTTTGGTTGACTGTTTCTGGAATTTCTTATAGAGGTTAGTGTTTTCTTGCAGGCGGGATAGGTTATAGGCTTGTTTGAGGGATTTTGGTTCGAACATTTTAACCAAATTTTTTATTTCAGTTTCCAGTCCACCTAAAAAGAAGATCAAGGCATACCGTTCATCAATTTCTGCACGATTCCACAGAATGTCAAAGTCCTTGATGTAAGTTTCCAAATCGCCTTCTTGTTTCAGATCTTTGAGTTCTTCTAGAGGGTCCTTATGGCCGCCAAACCTTCCACAGATGGCTTCCACATACTCATTCCAACCTACTACCCTGCCACCATTGCTGCGCATGAAATTTTGATGCCAATACAGTGCCATGCCGTCCAAATAATAAGATGCTAATTTGAGTTTTTCAGCGTCAGGGACCTCTTCTATCTCAAAATATTGGTTGCATTTATACAACCATTTATGGACGTCTTCCCCTTCGAAAGCTGGAAAATCACGCTTAGGCTTATGAAACTTGTAGTGTCCCCCATACTGCCAATCATTCCTACCTATCATACCTTCTTAACTGTTGCGTGGATGCTCTTGGTTAGAGCTTGTCTCCCCTGTAGGTAACTGGAGTTTCTGCAATAATGTATTCTGTTGAAGGGAAATACCAGAAATGAGCTCCTCCAACCTTAAAAGTCGGGTGTCGCTGGACAGCTGCTGTTGCCCTTGTTGTTCAAACATTCTGGCCATCTTGTCATTCCATTGGGCTTGTTCCTTGTTAGCTGTTGCCAGTGCTCCTTCTAACTTCTTCATATCTTGGGACATTGTGTCATGAGCCATAGTTAAGGTCTGAAGATAAAGGCTCTGATACCACTTGATGAAGGAACAAATGTATGGAGAAAAAGTTTAACAGACGCGAGGAAGATTGGAACAGAAATGAGGAAGAATAGGAGAGAAAGCAGAAATGCAGAGAGGGAGGACAAAATAATATTTCCTTTCTTTGATAATTCTATTCTGTTACAACTGCCTTTGTATATAGGCATGAATAGAAAACGAGAGCAGGTTCTCGTGCCTTCTAGATTACAAATATATAGAAACGGTGCGTATTAAGTAAAGTAAAACTTAAGTAAAGTTGAAACGGTGTGAATCCTTGTAATGGTAACTTCTCTTTTAAATGTCTTTCCCCTGTTGAACTTTTTCACGTAAAGCTTACCTGCAACATGTGTGCACCAAATAATGGACACTACTGCTCCTCCGAGTCCAATACAGGCATATCTAGGGAGTATTTGGTATAATTTTTACTTCTATTTTTAGATATATTTTAAAAAAAATTAGCTTAAATAAATATTAAATTGATAAATTTTTTAGTGTTATTTGATGATTTTGATGTGTCGATATAAAAATAAATTTATTTTAATATATTTTTAAGTAAAATAAAACTGCCAATTTCTTGAAAAATTAATTTGATGAATTCTTGAAATAGATTGAAGCAAAAAAATTCGGGTTTTCATTAAAGTTGCCTCAAATGGGATCCCTTGAACGGTATTAGCATCTCTGGATATCCTCTATATATTCACATAAACAATGCACGCTGCAAGTTGACGAGGCTAGGCATCCTCAAGAAACCAGTTTGGATTCTGTTGATGCCTTTTTCTGAATTTTCTACCCAGTAATAATCCATTCTCTCTGTTTCTTTTACCCTGGAAAAGGGGTCTCTACACAGCACACGTTGAATCAACGAGTCCATGAGATTGAACAGATTCAAAGATGGTTAATTTTCTTCACTCGGTGCCTTTGTTTAGCTCGATCAAAGACATGGGTCAAACACTACAGACACCATCACACTTTCAATGAAAGATCTGATAATTTTTTCATCAAACATCTTCATTTCTTATATAAAGGCTTCGAAAAACAGTCAACATAGCAATTTACAAACATTGCTTTCTGACACAGTCAATAAATAGATAAAATACAGCTGTTCCTAAGGATCTTGACCACCTTAGAGATGAAAACAGGAAAACCATCAAAAGAGCTTCATCAGACACCGTCAATATCTCTCTCCTATTGTTTTTCTCCAGCTATCCCGCAGCAATGCGCAGGGCGGGCCTGTAGTAGAATCTAGAAGCAAAAAGATGAGCTATTTGGCATCTATAACCCGCTCATATCCGAAGCTTACTGAGCTCTGAACTTGCTGCTGTCATGTCTTCTGGTGCCGCTGTATCTTTGCTCCCTCTCTCAGGTACCACTGCCCCCTGGCTTGAAGTTGGCATTTTCCTTGCTGGAGGAGCCGAACAGACTGGCACAACCGATCTTATTCGAACAGCTGGTGCCATGAAACGTGGGCGGACACCACCAAGGTTCATTCTTTGAGGCAAGGGACTGGCTGGATATGAATGACCTCCAGTTCGCATTCTTGGTGGAGCAGGAATTTGTGCTGCCAAATCTTGCAGTTTGGGCACTGGAGGAGGTCCCGTATTGCTGTTCAGTGCAGGAGGTACAGTAGATGAAGGTACAGGCCTCACAGATCTGATCATTACAGGAGGAGCTGCAGATGGAGCTGGTCTAAAACTCCTGAGTGAACTTGCTCTTTGAGGATACTGTAGAGTAACCCGAGAAGAGTGGAAATTCTGCATGTTTTGTGCTTGGAAGTCAGCAGGTCTGTATCCAGAATCTTTGTAACTGCAGGAAGCCCACTCGAATTGCCTAGTTTGGTTATCTCCTGGTTGAACATTTTCATCTTTTCTGTCCAGTTCAACCTTCATCTGTTTGTCATCCATGTCAACCGGGTCCTTCAATCTTGGCTCAGCATTGAAATTCCCAACAACAGGGGGGTCTGGAATAACTGATGTAGAGCACTGGACTGGTTCTTCTGGTTTCTCCTCATGTATCTCCCTAATAGTCACCTTGGACTCTCCCTTGATTGGATCAGAGACATGATGATCTGCCAAGTACAATGGTCTTGACGTGGCAATTGTAATTCTGGGACTTGCAGGTACAGGTTCTTGCTCCCTTAGAGGACCAAATAGAACTGAATCTGAATGGAGTATGGACTGCATATATGGAAGAATTTGAGGACCAGGAGAAACAGGTGGAACTTGAAATGCCAATAAACGGTTCTGCAACTGAAACAATTCTTCTTGCTGCCACATTTGGTATATGGCCATTTCAGGGGTAAAGCTAGGGTAAGCCCAGCCTTGGCACTGCACAGGATATAAAGTTGGTATTGGAGGGGTCAAGTCCTTGCAGACAGGAATGAATCTCTCCTGGCCTCGCTGGGAATCACTTTGCTTGGAGTTCTTTATCTCAGCTGGTTGTAAAGATGCAAGAATACGAGCAATAACAACTTGTTCTTGTTCTTCACTGCTCCTTTTAGCCTCCACTGGCGAAGAAGTTGATGAATTGGAAGGTAATGTGCTGTGTTGAACCACTGCAGAAATGTGATCAAATATTCAGATAGTCTTCATAGCAAAACACTGGTAGAATTCTGGTCAAAGTTATAGAGGCCATAATTCAACGTATAACAAGCACCGTGAAATGTATGTGCTTGATAGTTCTAAACTAAGGAAAACATATGGAAGTTTCCACAAGGATAATTTAATAATAAATCCATGTAATTCTGAACCAAAAATGTGAGAATTGTTTGCAAGGGGAAATCATTTTTTCACAAATTTCCAAGTACACAAACAGTAAGTGAATTTTAACAGATCCCACATGGGACCATCAAGTAATTCATGATGTTCGTGTATGTATCTGATGAACTTTCCTTTTTGCTTATCAAAAAGCAAGACAGTCCGATGCTTGGATCACATGTATCTATGCCTTCAGCTTTCTAGTTTCAAAGCAAATGAAGGAGAAAGAAGAACTAGAAGCACTAGTTCCCAATTAGCAACTTATGCTAGTGAACAAACTACCTTGTACATAATGAAAAAAAAGCAGATAAAGTAGTGTTTGTTTAGATTATAACCATGTTGGAGCAATCTGAACATGAATTGATATAAAAAGATGAAATGCTTACATCTTTTTAGAGAAGACCAAGCAGCCATGGCTGCATTCTTCTGAGCTTGTTTCTTAGTCCTAGCTGGTTCTCCAGTGAAGCTCATTCCTGCAAGCTCAACAGTGCACGAGAAGACAGGAACATGGCCAGGTCCTGATCGAATCGTGGTATACACTGGAAGCTTTAACCCAGCTCTGTGAGCAGTCTCCTGGAGCAAATTCTTGTAGACTCCTGTTTCATCCTGAACAAGAGAAAGCACAAAAACTTATTGTCTGGAATATAATATGTTTGACTTTTGAGATAAAAATGATGAATAAGTTACAAAAAAGTAACAAGAGGAAACATTAGAGAATGATGTACTATGAAGATGCAAATTTGAAGCAAGCTATAAAGTCAATTAGAACAAAGAAGATTCAAAAACATTTTCCTGAAGCCATGAATTGCTTGTCCTGTATTCAGTTTATTTATTTTATTCTTTCTTCATACCAAGCTCAACCTCCTCTTTACCATAAATAATATTTACTATCGTACTAGCTATTATGTTCATTGCTAGGATGTTCCTAGGAGACACAAATAAAGGGTGCAAAATTGTCAAAATAAGAAAATCTTATAATTTCAATCCCAGTATAGTCATTTTCAAAAAAAAAAAAAACTACAGTGTTCAGATGACTGTACTAAGATGGATTAGCATTAATGGATTACAAGTATTACTGTCCCAGAAATTTCCCAGACAGTGTTTTTCTAGAGAAATTACTGTTTGGAATAAGATAGTTAATTTGAAAAAAGAGACAGCACGATCATTTAATGAAAGTCCAATTAAAATGGAGCTGTGACAATCTAAGTGGTGGCTTGTTGGTGGAGGACCAAACTTGCAATGTTAACTTACATAAACAACATGGATATATCAATTCATTACATATTTCAGTTGACAACATCTACATTGTTATAATGGATCTAAGAAATGCAAAGTTATAGAGCACAAAATGTAGAGCTTTCTCCCAGATTGATCAAAATCCAAAAAATGCTAGTGTCGACTGTAAATTTTGGCATGATGTTGTGGTCCAAAGTCTTTGTAGGAGGGTTTGTAGCTGGTGAGAAAGAGAGGAAAGCATACTAAAGCACTATAATTTTGAACTGAACTAATGATAATTTTTTCATATAATAGAAGAAGATATAGAGACCAGTGCTCACCAGAACTCCAGCAATTAATGCTCTAGAAGGGCCCCGGCTTGCTAGTGTGTTGAGAGCTACCTCAGCTGCAGCATGTTCTGCTAGCCTCAGAGTGGAGCAAAAAGTAGGGCTTTCAAAAGTTTCTCCATTGAAGTTGACAGTAGCTTTGAATCGAGGGGCATGGTCTGGCCCTTCCCTTATACACGAATAGGATGGCAGGTTGAAGCAGCTTCTTTGAGCCAACTCTTGCAGTTGGTTCTTATACATACCTCTACATGTGACATTGGAAATATATTAAAGCAGACTGTTTGGGCATGAGGGAAAAGAAATCCACTTCTTTTACACTTGTTAATAGAAAGAGAACAGAAAATTGTACACGGATTTCCCAAGTAATACTGAGACACAAAGCAGCACCTTTATGCTGCAATGCTGTATCCAATTTGTAACGCAGGTTCAACATGTAAGAAAGGTGAAGTTGAAGTAACTAGTTCCACATATTATACAAGTATTCAGCAAGCTGCAAGTATTCAGTTTCATATATCTAACTTCGTTTTAGCAAGAAAGCCAAGCACTTGCGAAGATAAACTCTGACTGCCTGCTACCTAATCATGACAACAGAGAAATGAAGATGGATATCTTCCATTTGTCTCCGATATCAAAAGCATAGCTTGTTAAGACTATGCCCTCCCAACCATTTTTGCATGAAGGTATTCGATGAGCAACTACTGACCAGAGTATTCAATTTATTATTACTTGCAACTGGAATTTCAAATTGGCAAAGAAACTGTCATTGGTACAAGTACTCGTGTCTGGTTTGTCATGTCAAAGTCCATAAGTGAAAACATAATCATCAACAACTAATGAAAAATAAATAGCTGTTTCCCGAATACAGGCCAACTAAAGCTTTCAAACCACCTTGAATAGCTAGTTACCCTATCAAATGATCT
>Ga0307515_10026230_pt1 | contig 10039 bp, 14 predicted proteins | sample 17_EM_MG_FD_194513 | JGI IMG/M metagenome (GOLD analysis project Ga0307515, IMG submission 194513) | Populus trichocarpa ectomycorrhiza microbial communities from riparian zone in the Pacific Northwest, United States - 17_EM | ecosystem: Host-associated > Plants > Roots > Unclassified | place...
TGCCGTGGCTAAAAGGGTTTTGGTACTATCCAACGTTCGTCCTTCCAACTCGATTGCCAAGCTCCCACTGAAGCCTTCCGTTTCGATCAGGTTCGGTACCGGAATATCATTCCCGGTCTCATGGAGTGATCTCCCCAAAAATATCATGGCTGCCATCGGTCTCATATGGAAGATTGCCATATCTCCAGTGATTTCAGAACTCAACAAATACCGCAACGCCCATGATCTCCCAGGCCGGTTACCTATCACGGAAACCGCCCGTACCCGTGCAGCCCATATCATCTGTCCCGGTGTCCTCGAGATTGACTTTCCCCTGGTTGTACCAGACTTCCTCGGTCTCTACGGTCCGATCGTCTTGGACACGGCTCCCATCGAGACCGCAGACCCAGAATTGAACCAATGGCTGGATAGGGGGGAGACGGTGATGATGTGCATGGGGACTCATTTCCACTACACCGAGTCTCATGTCAAGGCCGTCATCAGCGGTTTCCTCAGCGGGATAAACCACGACTCGGACACTCAACTCCTCTGGAAGCTGTCCGACAAATCCAAGTTCGAGGGCCTGATCGAGGAGGCGTTGAAGGATCCGAGAGACAAGGAGAGGTTTAAGATCGTCGATTGGTTCGAGGCCGACCACGCTTCGATCATGAAGCACACGAATGTTATCGCATATATCCACCATGGTGGGGTGAATTCGTATTACGAAGGTGCCCTGTGAGTAGATCAGACGACTGCCTCCTCTCCCGTTTCGTCCGTACCTGACATGCTTGTCCCAGCATGGGATTACCACAGATCATTCTAGCACAATGGCTCGATCGGTATGACATGGCCGTCCGGGCGGAATATAGAGGGATTGGTATATACGGGAACAGAAACGTCGCGCCAGAGATCGAGGCGGCTGAATTTGGGACGGCAGTTGCGAGACTTGTGCGGCCAGGGGAGGAGTCAGAGGGGTTCAGGACGCGAGCGAAGGCTGTGGCAGAGGCATGTAGAAAGGCTGGGGGGGGGGAGGACGGCAGTGAACAAGCTGATAGAGATCATGGAGGGGAAGGAGTAAATATATATAGCCCTACGACTGGCTTCGGGGAGCTGGCGAGCAATATCGATCGGTGCATATCTCGCAGGTAGGAAGCGGTGGGTTATTTTGCTGATGTTGGAGCCCCTCTTTCCGAGATGCTGGAAATGGTACAATGGACAGAGCAGCATTGTTGGGCTTGGGAGGGAGAAGAAGGAGCGCGAGGTCTTGGTGGTGGGAGTCACCAATCCGAGGTTGCTGTTATTAAGCCGAGTTCACGGAATGTCGGAGACAAGAACGACAGCTCAACGATGGCTGTTGCGAAACCCTTGTTGTGGTCTGTCTGGGGCACATTTGTGCGGTGCTCGCCCATTTACAACTGTAACGAGCGAGGTGATGGGAGAGCGGGTAAAGTGGAGATAGATTATTTCCCGCGGTCACCAGTGACTATGTAGGACAATGACTGTAGTCATTTACATACCTTCTCTACGGAGAATCTGAATCCAAGGCATGAGCTAGGCCGTACACTAGTCGTTCGACGGTGAGCTCGCAGCCAGTGCACGAACGTGGCATGGTGGTGAACGTTGAACACGGAACCTTGACAGGTATCCTCTATTTGATGATCAGCCGGCCAGGTGTTTGCCTGTACAATTCGTCACGACATTCCAACCCCGCACCCGTACCCTTGTCTGTCGAACCCCGCCTGGGTCTGTATCTGCATCATCCACCCGGAGTCGAGTCGACATCCAAAGTGACTAAATCATCGTTCCTTATTCCCGGTACGTTAAGTACCGGGTCTTATCGTGCAGAATTATAAGCGCCTCCGCCAAAAACCTGATTTCTCGGTCACTTTGTCACGGGTCACATCAGTCACATCACACCCCATTTTTGGTTTCTTGCAAAAATCCGATTTCTCTGTACGATTGTAACGCATCACAAGAAGCATCTTGTTTGTCACGTCACGCATCAGTCATGTCGGGTCATGTCTTGCTACAGAGGAAGGCTTAGCCTGGCCGTTACCGCGTTACCACTTGCCAATCTGAGCCTGAGAGTGAGTGCCCAGGGCCGCAGGTCCTGGGCACAATGCCAGCGAGCATCGCCCGGCGAGTTCGCGAGTTCATCAAAGGATCGATCCGTACCGGGCTCTGCCGCTAGTCGGCCCTACACCTTATTTGGAAGGCACGGCATGATCTAACCGAGACCCAGCTGGGGCGGGATTCGCAGTCATAACTCCAACTTGTCCTCTACCGCCATCGCCCACGAGACGGACGACAACAACATGCAGTCTTTGGAACCACGTATTTCCGGAGAGTTTCTTGTAAGTGTTGTATGTCCAAGAAGGGCGTGGTGGAAACTAAACAGACCGCATCGGTGATTAGGTGCGACGGAAACGGAGGCGGTTAGGCGAAACCACTGATCCGGGGCTTGCCTTCTACGTCCCATCCTCGCCCACATCTGTCGGCGCAAATCCCAGTTCTGATACTGCAGAACCTCGGTCAGCGTCTTCGGAGAACTACGAGATCTCACTCAACCCGTCCCGATGCCACTCCCCGATGGAAGTTGACGACCAGCCTCAGCAAGGGACACCCCGAAAGCCTAGCGGCTCTTTGACACCCACCCAAATGCTGACTGTTAAAGGTTTTGTGCGTAAAAACGCTGGACGAAGTCGCAAACGCCAGAAACTGAAGCACGTAGATCTCGGCGACACTCCCCGCGACACTTCCCCTACGAGTCATCATCCGGGGGAACAGTCCCCACCGACGATAACGCATCCCTTGACTAGCGCCGTCCCTCGGAGGAAGCGAAGGGCTAGGCCTCGCTCTTCTCGTGTCAAGATAATCCCTGTTAAAGGAAAGGCGTACCGGACTCGATCCCAGAAGCCAAAGGCAGTTACGGACGATCTTGTACGGGCTGCGCTATTGAACCATGTCGATGCCGACGAAGAGTTCCTCGAGGATGGAAAGAAACCGCAGAGTCGATTGGATTCGAAATCTACTAATGGTTTGACCCAAAACACCCCATCGACTGCCCGGCGGCGCAACCTCGTGCATCCATCCAAGACGCAGCCATTCCCTTGTGAACCCTCGCTCGGAAATAGCTCCGCTTACATGGAATTGGGGCGACACCCTCAAAAACCCATGTCCGCCTGGGAAGGCGCACTAGCTCTATCCAAACTCGACATCCGGGTGCCAGCTTCTGCCGTAACACCAAGAAGGAAAGGCCGTCCGATCCAAGGTTCTCCCCCCTCTCGGGTTCGTGGAAGATATCCTAGACTCCCGCTCGCCCCGTTGACCCCATCCCCGATGCCAACCTCCCGAGGACATCTCGTCCCGAGAAGCCGGTACGAGTTCAGTCTAATCTTATAGGTTATGGAATTACTGCTTATCTGACTGACGCTTTCACGTTCTTTTCTGATCCAGACTGCGTTTGCAGCGTGGGCTACCAGGGCAGCAGACTCACCCGGAAGTCGCCGAGATATCGATAATGTCTACCGAGGAAATCACCTCACCCAACTCCGAACCTGGATCAGAACACGAATTTGGATCGAGCACACTGAACCCAGCAATTCAAGCCACCAACCACGACCCACCAGCCCCACGGCACAGAGGCAGAGCTAGAGCTAGCGCTGCCGTAACGGATCCTTCACATTCGGAACTTCAAGCGCACTTGGACTGTCGGAAAGTTCGTTTTTCCTCCCCACTAGCTCCTGATCCTGAACACGACATGCCGGGCGACAATCCGATGATTTTGGTTCCCAACTCGCCGGACCCAAACCTTGCAAGTCGTGTCAATCCCGACCCGAATAACCACGTTTCCCAACCCTCCTCCCCACCACCCCCGTTCCCCTCGCCTCGTTTGCTTTTCGTCCAATCACATCCCCACTCCCTGGAACGCATGTTTGGTTATCGTGTGCCCGCGGCTGACTGTGACGTGGAACACGAACATGGAAAAGGGGACGGTTTTGTACCTCCGATCACGGTCTCGACCCAGCTCAAGACTGCCGATGACAATGAAGACGTGGTTTCCGGCGGCGAGAGAGTGAACGATGGGAAGGAGTTAGAGAGATGGGAGGAGGCGGGAAACATGGATCAACATCAACCCAGGGTTGATTCCCCATTAAATTCCCAGGATCCCGCAGAGACTCCCCGGGGGAACGTGCAGGATTGTGTTGAGCCTCAGGGGGTACCACGTCCCAGCGGTACTACGAACGTTTCGGAATCGGATACGCTGCATGGAGTGGACGCTCGGCAGTCCCCTGCGGCGGGTCGGCCTGCTTACATTCCTGAAAAGGCCGAGAATTCGAAATCGATGAAATCCCCAAAGCCACACCCCGATCGTCTCAGTCGAGCCGAGTCAGAGGCGAGGAGTAAACTTCAAGCCGAGGTAGAGGGAGATGAAGAGGGCCACGAAGCAGTTGGCGCCTCTAAGGCAATAACCGATCCAAACGGACCTCCCCGCTCCACTCTTTTCCCTCCTCTCGGGAGGATGTTGTCTCTTTTGGACGAAGTTGGACCGCCTCGTTCGGTGGGTGGATTCGGGAAGGTCATTACGAGAAGGCCTAGACGGCCAATTGGGGGGGGCAGGTTCAGTAAACTGATCCAGACGCAGCCTCCTGCGGAGGTCGAGAGCGGGTGGCAGAGCGAAAGCACTTCCAACGTCAACGGTCGGTCCGGGGCCGGTGCCAGCAAATCAGACGACCTTAGTTTTTTTGCTGGACTTTGACAAACCACCGACTTTGTTCTTTTTCATATATCCAAGGGATCGTGGTAGAATATTTCATTTCGTTCCGTTACATTTCGTGACTGTGGCAGGGGTAGATACAAATGCGCTCGTCAGTAGGGACTGCTGTTACAAAGTCCTGCTTGTAATATGCGATTACGTTGTGTACAATAGTCAAGGTGGGCTCGAAAGCCCGAAAAGCGTGAATGAAGATGTCGTACTATGACGACAACGCGGTTGAAGGGGCCGATGTGTGAAGGCCAGGAACGTTCAAACCCAAGATAATCGATCATCGAATCAACCGATGAAGGATTCGGTGGTAGACGCAAGCCCGTCGAGGAGGCTAGGGACTCAGGGAGGGAGATCATAATCCGTCGTGGAGGATGGGACTAGCCCGGGATGTTGAGATGTTGGGATAGGTCAAGACGAGGTGGCGGCCATCGCGAGCTGCCCGGATCTCTTCGAACTGTTGAAGATCGTGGTCAACATGAGTCGAGCCGGGATCTATCAGAGGTAGGACATACCCTTGTTCCATCCGGGAGCGGGATCGTACGACAATACTTCTTGTGTTCGAGTTCGCGGAGGATACGGGTACCGGACCCGAGATCGTCAGCATCGAGGGGTTCCTCGCGTTCGGTGATCTTGACTGTCCGCCACGAGACGACAAGCCTGTTACCCTGGAAGCTAACGTGCATGTCGTCCTTTTTGACGCGTGGCAGGTCAAAGATGGCCGTCACGGTTAGCCCGTCGGCAGACTCTCGGTACTTTACGCTAGATAGTAGAAGAAAGAAAACACCGATCAGGATCACGGTCCGAACATAAGAAGGGACTGATTGTAGCTGATATGGCTGACATGGGAAGGGAAGCAGGGGTGGGGAGCAGGAGGGGGAAGAGTGGGGATGCAAGAAGGGTCGCGACTTACTAGGATTTTCCTTTTTTCGTTGGCTGTTTGTGCGGTTGGTACGGCTCGGACGTCCGGGTTGGCAAAGGTGGTGGTGTTGGCGACCCATGGTGACGTTCAAGGGACTTTATCTTGGAAGGCTGAGCCGCCATCGATCGCTCCTTTGCCTTCCGCACACTCTCCCACACACTATCCAGAGACACTTGGCTATCGGGTGGTGTACTTGGGGTGTAGTAGTCGTCCTCCTCCGACGAGGGCGATGACGAGGAGGCGGGAAGTGGGTGTTCCTCGCGTGGTGGAGTCGAGTGGAAGGGTGGTGGTGAAGAGTCGTGAGGGAAGCCTTCCCATTGGAATCGAGACTGGGGAGCAGGCATGATAGGTATAAGGATATGGAGGGCCGAGAGAGACCGGGAGAGATATGTGAGATGGGGAGGAGGGGTGGGAAGATACGCCATCGCTGGTGTTCCCTGGGTGCTTTTAATTGTCGTGGACCTTACGGAAGCCGCGAGGCGTTAGTGGTCCACGAAAAGATGCACCTTTCTGGCGGCTGGGGTCTGGCATCTTGGTTGAGGCCACGAGGAGGAGGCGAGGCAGACCATCAGAGCTGGACGGATCAGCAGCCGCATGCAATTATCCAGGGTGGATAGCACGGACGCCTCCTCGAGAACGTCCACTAAGACATATCGATGTAAGCAGGTTAGCTCAGCGTTCTTGATTCAAAAGAAGAAAAAAGATAGAATTTTGGGTCTGCGGTGCCGCTAAAATGATTGTCGACGTTGGCGGTGAACAGCGCCCGCCTGACTCGTACTGGTGGCGGTGACTTGCGACGATACATAAAAGCCCAAACGCAGCCGGCGCGCCTTCAACCTCTCTCTCATCACCCTCTGCGAAGATAACTGCGATGTGGAACAACGACAACCCCGGATACCCAGGAAGCAACAACACGCCCTATCAGCCTCCTTCGTGCGTCGTGGTTTCATTCATGTCACAAATATCCGGCTCGAATGCTTATGATCTCCATGTCACCCAGGTTTCCCATTCCGTGAGGATTACCTCTTCTCCTCGTCATCACTGGTAATAATGACATCGGGTCGTTTTTTGATTCTCTTAGTGGTGGATTTGCCGCACCGATGAACCGCGACACGCCGCCCGCTTTCCACTCTGGATATGCACCATCATACGCCCCACCCCAAGGTCCACCCCCCAACGGGTACGTGGTGGCAAGGCTCTTTCTGAAGGTGATTGATCATTTGCTTTCCACAGGTTCCCAAGCCCAGGCTTCCAGGGACAATACCCTCCACCAAGCCCTAATAATCCGTTCTCGGCCCCAAGCTTCTCGCCACCGAATCAAGGCTATCCACCTCCCCCCGGGCCGCCACCGGGCCAGTATCCTCCTCCTACTGGCCCGCCGCCCAATCAATATCAGCCACCTCCCGGTCCTCCTGGGCAAAATCAATGGAGCCCGCCTCCTGGCCCTCCTCCGTTCTCACCTCAGCGGGATGGCTATCCTGGACAAAAAGGGCAACAGACATTCAATCCCTTTAACCAGAACAGTGGCAGTCGCCCGGGTTCAAACGTAAACCGCCCACCTCCTGGTCCACCTCCTGGCCCCTCTACTTCTCAGGGTCCACCCTCGATTCCAGGGAATCGTCCCATCAACCCTCCGAGCAGTGAGTTTTCTAAACAGGGTGGGACGGGGCCACGCATGGCGCTGACTATATGCTATCCTTAGATGCTGAACCCCATCTGCCTTCCTTTGATCGCCAATATGCCGGGCCCCAAGGTCATCAGTTTGCGTATCAGTACTCGAAGTGCAACGGAAGGAAGAAGGCGCTTTGCGTAAGCGTTCTCTATACACCTCTGTTGTTTCACCTCGCTTAGGTCATCGACTGAACCTTTTGGTGACGTAGATTGGAATTAATTACCGCGGGCAGCAGGCTGAACTCAAGGGGTGTATTAACGATGCTCTGAATGTTAAGCGGTTCTTGTGCAGTGCGTAACTCCGGCGAGGTCGAATCTCTTCACTCGGGGACTAAGTGAATGTACAGCGGCCTACAGCTACAAGGAGGAAGACATCGTTATGCTCACCGATGACGCGAGGAACCCCAGACAGACTCCCACTACCCGCAACATCGTAAGTTTCCCTCGGTAACGTAACGATGCTAGTTTCTGAGCTATCTCTCGAATGGTATCAGATCGACGGCATGCGTTGGTTAGTTCGTGACGCAAAACCCAATGATTCCCTCTTTTTCCACTGTACGTTGATCTCCCATCTCTGCGTTGATCACGTTATGTATTTCTATTCAGTTTCTGGACACGGTGGCCAGACCAAAGATCACGATGGAGACGAGGAAGATGGCTATGACGAAGGTATGCACATAGAGTTATGATCGCCTTGCACCAATCACGCACCGCTGTCCACAGTGATCTACCCCGTGGACTACAAGACTAGCGGCCATATTGTTGATGATGTGCGTACCGTCTCGCCCAACATGTGCTCATCTGACATGCTCTAATCGTAGCAAATGCACGAGATCATGGTCAAATCCCTCCCCGCGGGGTGCAGATTGACTGCCATCTTTGATTGCTGCCACTCCGGTTCCTCCCTCGGTGAGCAATTGCCTGCACCCTTGTGCATCGATCGATTCTGAGATCCCCTTTAGACCTTCCATATATGTACACTACCGAAGGAAAGATCAAGGAACCAAACTTGGCCGCCGAAATCGGTCAAGGATTGATGGGCATGGCGTCCTCCTACGCTAAGAAGGATGTTGGAGGATTGCTCAAGGGTGGCCTGGGAATCCTTAGGGCTGCTAGCGGAGGAAACCAGAAGGCGGGTGAGTACGCTAAGAAGACGAGGACCAGCCCTGCAGACGTGGTAAGCACGTGTTTGAGTGGTAACAAAACCTGTAGTGACTTATCCGGTGCCGCAGATCTCCTGGAGCGGTTGTAAAGATTCTCAAACCAGTGCGGATACAGTGGAAGCTGGGCAAGCTACAGGCGCCATGAGTCACGTGGGTTTCTTTTTCCATTACGCTAGTCTGGTAGCGAATCCTTCTGATGTTTTTGAATACCAGGCATTCATCACGGTCTTATCTCAAAACAAAAACCTGAGCTACCAGCAGCTGTTGAACGGTATTCGTGATATTCTCAAGTCGAAGTACAGCCAAAAGCCTCAGCTCGCGTCGTCTCATCCTATCGTAAGTCGGGGTGTATGCGACTCATCTAACGGTGGCTGACATCACGTTCTAGGACACGAGCATATACTTCATCTGTTGATCCTCCTGCATCGCGCCACGCGTGCGCGTTGTACGCAAGCAAAGCCTAGGACGGTGATAGTCTTCCAGTCGTTTGGGTGTATTCCTGTGGTTGAATCTCGCGTATATCTATGGACTGTTGTACAACAAGAATGATAACAAATGTCTCCGATGACCTTATTGCTCGCTACCGTCGACCCGGCCTCGAGGACTGCGGCGCCTGATAAGTTCAGCCCTCGACTGGCGTCTACTGCTGCGGATTTGTGTGGGCCGCGAAGCAACGAAGTCAAATTTCCCCGAGTAAGTAGTGATCAATTTTAGACTCGAGTGCATTGCATGGTCACGCGAGCAGCGTTTTGTCCAGCGACCTGTTCCTGCCCGATGCTCTCGGGTCGACGGTGAACACGATGCCCAACAGGTGCGGGTCACTCCCAGGCGAGCGCTGAGCAGCGAGAGCGAGGACGCGCATTACGTACCCACAGCCGTCCGGTCTCTTTTGCATCCATCACGTTTTGAATGTGGTTGCCCCTCGGTTCTGCAAAATCGCTGATATCCGAGAAAACCATCAGGACGGTTCTGCCGTACGAGTTTCGAGAGTTTAAGTCCTTGGACGAGATGCTTGCGCACATGGGGACGCGTTTTGAAACGCGTGGATGGCCCTACGATCGCATCGATTCTGCTTACGTTTGGGTGATGACGCGACGTGAAAGGACTTGATCTGCATTATAAAGCTAACTGCCACCGGCTTACAGCTGGCCGCGCTTACGCTCAAGATGACACTCTCCTCCTGACTACCGAACATCGAGGCTTGATAATCCCGCTTAGCTGCACGATATATATATCCTCGCGTTCCAGCTCGAGATGGTCCGACACTCAGACTCGGCTATATTTCCTCTCTTATACTCCTCCTACCCACTTCCCATTCTTCTCAGCATCTCAGGAGACCTCATCCACTCTCACTCTAGACCCCGCTTATCTGTAACCCGTTCAAGAACTCTATCATGTCAGAGTCATCCGCGAAGGAGAACGTGGTCATCGTCGGTGGCGGCATCGGCGGCACGGCCATAGCCAAGGAACTCTCTGCCAAACTCGACCATTCCAGGTACAACCTTTACCTCGTAGAGGCGCGCTCCCACCTCATTTGGT
>Ga0307515_10026231_pt1 | contig 10039 bp, 6 predicted proteins | sample 17_EM_MG_FD_194513 | JGI IMG/M metagenome (GOLD analysis project Ga0307515, IMG submission 194513) | Populus trichocarpa ectomycorrhiza microbial communities from riparian zone in the Pacific Northwest, United States - 17_EM | ecosystem: Host-associated > Plants > Roots > Unclassified | place...
CTCCATCGCCACCACCTCCATACTACTATAAGTCACCGCCACCTCCCTCTCCATCTCCTCCCCCTCCATACTATTATAAATCACCTCCTCCACCATCCCCATAACCACCACCCCCATTCTATTATAAGTAATCACCACTACCATTATCATCTCCTCCCCCTCCTCATTACTAAACATCTCTTCCACCCACCCTATTTTAATTATATACTACCACAACCATCTGATCATGTTCCATGAATCACTTCCTCCACTATCTTAAGGATACGAAGCTTATGTGTGTTTTCTTATTGATTAATTCACTATTTCGAATTCTAAGTCATTATTTCATTTGATTTGTTTTGTGTGAGAGTTCTTGGCGTTTCCTTGTGAAAGGCAAGCGTTTTTGTTCTAAAAAAGGTCTGAAGAGAAGATACTCGTGATGAATTCTATTGTATGAGCTGCTTTTGGTTCCAATTCTTGTACTTAATGAAATACTAACACAACTGTGAAGAGAATTGTTTTGCATCACCATATTCAGTGGTACATAAATGCACACATTAACACATATGAAATCTATTAATTTAAAAATTCTAAAGAGATGAATAAAATTGTAACTTATTTGCAATAAATAAACAGATTATCAAACTCTCACTCTCTTTTAATTTCTTTTCATCATTAAAAAGAAGAAACTCTTTGGGCCTGGATCATGGAGACAAAATAATATAAATTGGTCCATGATAGTTTCCACTGGTTAAGCTCATGCGTGCATCTTTTTCTTATATTTAAATCAACACGATGGAGCTTGTCTTTTTGAGGCAGATTGAATTACCTAGAATAGGAATCGAATAACATAGAAAGATAAATTTATGAAAAAAATATCAAAATAAAACCCTAATTGTATTTTATTTCATACACTTTTTCAATCTATAGAATAAGAAAAAAAATTAGAAATTTTAGGCTTAAAAACTCATATAGAAAACATGCTCTTTCACCCATATTTTTGTCCTTAATCTCATATCATAATATTTTTCCCAAGCAGATATAAAGCACACATTGATAATCTTTAGCATATCACCAATCATCCCAAGGGAAGAAAACATGTTCTTAATCATGATCTTCTCTCCACATATCAAGCAAAAAGGGGTTGGTGGCTAGCATTTAATCAATTTTCAGCCCAAATTCATTATCCAAAAAACTAATCCTCTTATTGAGCCATAAGAGTCAGATTACAATAATGTAATTATTATTTTTCTCCTTGGTCTCACTACCTCTTCCCCTTCTTTTAGCCACTATTTATAGGAGAGAATTTCATATTAAATCTTCATCAATAATGGGTATTGTCATAACCTAATTCTGGGTTATTCTCTAAAATTCATTTTTTTTTCAAAATCAAAATCAGAAAAATAAAATAAAAGCTGATAACGTGAAGAAAGCAGGCCAGAGAGAATTTTAAAAATACATAAAAAAACAAGCTGTAATTTTAGAGGAAATTTGAAGCCTAATTGTACCCCATCATGCCAAAAAATAGAGAAATAATGCAAATTTAACGTCAAATTAAATTATTATTGGATGGATTTGCATAACAAATAAGTTCAAGAACATAATTAAATTTTTAATAGGCCAATTTGATTTAATCATGGGCCAAATTAAAGTTTAATTATGTTTAAAGAATTGATTTGTGTCCAATTAAAGTATTTAATTAAGTGCAAGGACTTAATTACACTTTAAATTGGTCAAATTAATTTTATTAGGGGCTCAATTGGTGAAACATTAAGTGTGGGAGCCCAATTTAGGCTTAATTGAGAAGATTTGAATTTTAAAAGACCAAATTTAATTTTTACCAAGTTAATTGATTGAAATCATGGGCAAAATCATAAGAAAATAGAAGTTTTGGGGTTAATTAGGGGTCAAATTGAAGAAATTCACAGCCAAGGATCAATTTATAAAAAATACCAAACTATGGGGGCTTAATTGACAAAAACTGGGGGTGAAATTGAAAGTTTAATGGTCAATTAGGGGTTAAATTGCATAAATTTGAAACCAAGGACCAAAGTGCAAAAGGCGCTTAAATGCAGGGTTCACATTAAAGTTCAACAGGGGCTTAATTGCACTAAATCAAACATTTAGGGTCAATTAGGAGTACAATCAAAAAAATTTGAAAGTGGAAGGACTAAATTGAAGTTGGACAAAAATTCCTAATTTAACCCTAAACGGCATCGTTTTGCATTAAAAAAATATCAGACAACGCGTCGTCTGGTCACTGCTCATTATCTTCCTTGATTTTTAGCCGAAAAGTTGCCCGGGTGGCTACTTTTCAGGTACATTTAATGCTTCATTTCTCCACCAAATTTATACGCAAATGATCACCTGACATTGCTCTATAACACCATGTGGTCCGTTCAGGCTGATTGACACCATAAAGGTCGCGACACCGGCCTAACGTTGCCAACTCAACCAATGATTGGGATCTTTTCTGGACAAATCAAGGGCAGAAATTTTTCTCCAGTAAAGACAAGATTACCCTCTTTCATCCCCTATAAATAGGGGTGGATTTCATGGCTTGAGCATGAAGAATATCGGGTCCACAAATTGCAAAAAATCAGCCCCCTCTATTTTTATTGTTGTCGTCTCTCTCTCTCTCTCTCTTCCTTCTCCCTCTCTGCCATGGCCTTCGGCCACCACCACTGTCACCGTCGAATTGACCACCATCCTCTCCACCATAAGCGACCGCCTGACGTGGTGGTCGCACCACCTCTTTCTCTCTCCATTACAAAACTCTTCTTCTCTGCCACCACTACCCCAGCATCAACAGCAACCACCTCGTCCAGCAGCTTTCATCCTTCCCAATAGCAGCAGGGGCGGCAACTCTGTCGTCAGCCACTCCAACAGCTCCAAACGTGAGCAACTCTAGCATCAACCACAGTAGCAGCAGCTCCAACAACATGAGCAGTAGCAAATCTGGTGGCAAAACTCTCCACCAACGCCGCCACCAACCTCATGTCATCCTCCACGGCCAGACGACGGCCAACGCTCCATAGCCCTGGTATCCTTTTCCCTTCCCTCTGCCCCCCTACCATCTTCATCACCCTGCATGCAAAATGAGAATTCGTTTTGCATGCGGGGTGCAAGATAATTAACTCTTACTTTGGGTCAAGCCAATTATGGCCTCACCCAAATGTCTAGGCCGGTCCGGCCTAGACCAAAAAAAGAAAAAGAAAAAAGATATGTTGGGCCGAGATCAACGCAACCCAACTTTTTTGGGCTCGGCCGAGTTACTTGGGCTAGCCCACCTAATATATTTAATTATATTATATATTATAATATTTCATAATTTCAAAAAAAATAAAAAATAAAAAATCCATTCAAAAACTTGTGATTTTCTCGTATATTTTTCTACCAATTTTGTTTAATATTGGGTTGTATTTTTTCACTGTAAGATACAAATCCAGTATTAAAAAACTCGGTTTTATCCAAAATATTTCTAAAAAAATTCAAAAAAAAATCTCAAAACTTTTAAATTAATTTTCCTTTTCAAAAGGCAATAAAAAAAAAAGAGAAACAAAAAAAATATTTTGTTTTCATGCATACGACCGAATCCTAAAACTTTTCCAAGCATGTCTTCATAAAAATAAAAATTGCATCTTTCTCATGTTAAAAAAAAACAAAAAAAATAGATATCGTAACCAGTTTAAGATCATCCATTAGGATTTGACCAAAATGTCAAAAACTCTTTACCAGTCTTTTTTTTAGGGTCTAGATGCAGACTTTAATATTTATAGGATGAAAAACTACATATCTATGGGATGAAAAACTATACGATAGAGTACACCCTCAAGTATTAAAGATATAAGGTGTAAAATAAATGCGATGTTAAGATTCAGACTTTAGAACGGTTAGGATTTAACCCAATAAGATAGAGACTCTCTCATGACGAGAGATCCACCTTGAACCGTAAATGAGACCAATAAATAGAAACCCGACCTAGAAAAACAATCAAACAATGATACAGCTTACCTTAGGTAGGGTGCACTAGGGGTGATGCGTCTTCCCCTTGCACAACCAATCAATTAGCCAGACTCTCGCAGACCATATGTTCCTAGTGACCATATTAATACTAGGTGGCGACTCCTGAACTTTAATCATAATTTTATGATTAAATCTAAAAAACTCGTGACTATAATACTATGTGGCGACTCCCGAACTTTAATCATAATTTTATGATTAAATTCAAAAAACTCTTCCCAATACACACACACCTCATCAAGAGGTACAACAAAAACCTCATCGTCGCCCATGACATTGCGGTCACCCCGCAACAAGTATCAATCCTTCATGATTTCAACCTTTGAAGAAGAGGATTTTGTCAAAAATCTTCCTCTATAATAGCTGCCAATCTTTGATGATTTCCATCTTTTTTTAGATTAGACTAGACATGTTGCCCGCTGGTTGCCATATATGGGCGAACAAATTTTATGGATCTTTGTAAAGAAAAACTACTTATCCGTGAAATTTTATTGAGAAACTCTGAATTCAAATTTCACTATGTCCATATACATATTGTTTCATTTGGTTTAATTGCTTGTTTATTCTTCTTCTGTTTCGCATAATAGCCTATATAAAAAAACGTATGCATAATAGCTGAGCAATGTACTAAAAAACTATAACGAAGACCTCAAATTCTTCTCATTTGATTATTATGTGGGCAACCTTTCGGAAGTGGATGAAGTCATTACAAATAGATTTAGAGCAACTTGCTTTTTGAACAATAACATAGCAATTCTTTCCTTCTATCCACACGGGAAAAAAAATTCAGCACGATTGAATACACGAGTACTTGGAGGTTGTACGGTTCTCGACTTCATCATGGCAAACACAATTAACTCTCTCTTGTCTTAAGTAGTCCTGATTGGGAGGCCACTAACTAATTGTTGACGCATAAATTAATGCACCAAACAACACGGAAGATCGCTACATAAAGGGTTACAGAAGCTTATGCAAGTCACAGAATTACAGTTCTAAGAACTCAATTTCAGGTTATACATCAACCTTCAATTGCTAGAAATGGGAACTCGGGGAAGGCCAGGGCAATGGCCTATGCAGCTTGTTTATGCGGTGGCATTTTGCCTTGTAGCCACTAGTGTGGTTGCCTACCAGCCTTACATTTATGCTTCGCCACCACCACCTCACCACCCTATCATCTACAAACACCCATCTTATAAGTTACCGTCAATACCAAAACATGTTGCTCATCTTCCACACTATTACAAACCTCATCTTCCAAAGCATGAAAAATCTCCATCATACCAGTACAAGTCACCTCCACCACCACCAAAACATGTGGTACCTTTGTCATATTATTACAAATCACCGCCTCCACCTAAATATGTGACACATTCACCTTATATTTACAAGTCACCACCACCACCAAAGCAATCAAAACATACTCCTAAATACTATTACAAATCACCGCCGCCGCCCCCAAAACATGTGGTGTCTTCACCGTATTATTACAAGTCCCCACCTCCACCAAAATATATAAAACATACACCTTATTTTTACAAGTCACCACCACCATCATCACCAAAGCATCATCAAGCACCACATTATTATTACAAGTCATCACGCTCACCATTGAAATCTCCACCTCCATCGTATTATTATAAATCTCCACCACCTCCATCTTCATCACCTCCTCCTCCATATTATTATAAATCACCACCTCCCCCATCATCATCACCACCACCTCCCTACTACTACAAGTCACCACCACCTCCATCCCAATCTCCTCCTCCCCCATACTATTATAAATCACCACCTCCTCCATCTCCATCGCCACCACCTCCATACTACTATAAGTCACCGCCACCTCCCTCTCCATCTCCTCCCCCTCCATACTATTATAAATCACCTCCTCCACCATCCCTATCACCGCCACCCCCATTCTATTATAAGTAATCACCACTACCATTATCATCTCCTCCCCCTCCTCATTACTAAACATCCCTTCCACCCACCCTATTTTAATTGTATACTACGACAACCATCTGATCATGTTCCATGAATCACTTCCTCCACTATCTTAAGGATACGAAGCTTATGTGTGCTTTCTTATTGATTAATTCACTCTTTCGAATTCTAAGTCATTATTTCATTTGATTTGTTTTGTGTGAGAGTTTTTGACGTTTCCTTGTGAAAGGCAAGCGTTTTTGTTCTAAAATAAGATCCGAAGAGAAGATACTCGTGATGAATTCTGTTGTATGAGCTGCTTTTGGTTCCAATTCTTGTACTTAATTAAATATTAACACAATCATGAAGAGAATTGTTTTGCATCACCATATTTAGTGCTACATACATGTGTCAAATAATCATCTCAACCTAATTTAAGTGAGGTCCCAAGATATGATTTATATTATTCTCTAACACACCCGTGAAAGCCCTTTGGACTTGAAACTTGCATAGACCCACATTATCTTATGCTTAATTTTTATCAAATAATTAGGGATGGTGAGATTCAAACTCATGACCGCTTGGTCATCAAGGCTTTGATATCATGTCAAAGAACTATCTCAACCTAATAGCTTAAACTTTTAAGTGAGGTCCCAAGATATGATTCATATTATTCTCTAACAACATGCACACATTAACACATGAAATCTATTAATTTAAAAATTCTAAAGAGATGAATAAAATTGTAACTTGATTTGAAATAAACAAACAGATTATCAAACTCTCACTCTCTTTTAATTTCTTTTCATCATTACAAAGAAGAAAATCTTTATGCCTGGATCATGGAGACAAAATAATATAAATTGGTCCACGATAATTTCCACTAGTTAAGCTCATGCATGCATGTTTTTCTTACATTTAAATCAACATGATGGATCTTGTCTTTTTGAGGCAGATTGAATTACCTAGAATAGGGATCGAATAACGTAGAATTTCATTTGATTTGTTTTGTGTGAGAGTTTTTGACGTTTCCTTGTGAAAGGCAAGCGTTTTTGTTCTAAAATAAGATCCGAAGAGAAGATACTCGTGATGAATTCTGTTGTATGAGCTGCTTTTGGTTCCAATTCTTGTACTTAATTAAATATTAACACAATCATGAAGAGAATTGTTTTGCATCACCATATTTAGTGCTACATACATGTGTCAAATAATCATCTCAACCTAATTTAAGTGAGGTCCCAAGATATGATTTATATTATTCTCTAACACACCCGTGAAAGCCCTTTGGACTTGAAACTTGCATAGACCCACATTATCTTATGCTTAATTTTTATCAAATAATTAGGGATGGTGAGATTCAAACTCATGACCGCTTGGTCATCAAGGCTTTGATATCATGTCAAAGAACTATCTCAACCTAATAGCTTAAACTTTTAAGTGAGGTCCCAAGATATGATTCATATTATTCTCTAACAACATGCACACATTAACACATGAAATCTATTAATTTAAAAATTCTAAAGAGATGAATAAAATTGTAACTTGATTTGAAATAAACAAACAGATTATCAAACTCTCACTCTCTTTTAATTTCTTTTCATCATTACAAAGAAGAAAATCTTTATGCCTGGATCATGGAGACAAAATAATATAAATTGGTCCACGATAATTTCCACTAGTTAAGCTCATGCATGCATGTTTTTCTTACATTTAAATCAACATGATGGATCTTGTCTTTTTGAGGCAGATTGAATTACCTAGAATAGGGATCGAATAACGTAGACATATAAAATTTATGAAAAAAAATATCAAAATAAAACCCTAATTGTATTTTATTTCATACACTTTTTTCATTCTATAAAATAAGAAAAATAAATATAGAAATTTTGGGCTTAAAACCTCATATAGAAAACATGCCCTTTCACCTATATTTTTGTCCTTAATCTCATATCATAATATTTTTCCCAAACAGATATAAAGCACACATTGATAATCTTTAGCATATCACCAATCATCCCAAGGCAAGAAAACATGTTCTTAGCCATGATCTTCTCTCTACATATCAAGCAAAAAGGGGTTGGTGGCTAGCATTTAATCAATCTTCAACCCAGGTTCATTATCCAAAAAACTAATCCCTTTATGGTGCCACAAGACACAGATAACTATTCATTACAATAGTGTAATTATTATTTTTCCCCTTGATCATTTTATCTTTAGCCTTTGTTTTAGAGGTAAGGTGGTCTTTTCACCATGGCATAAATTTCTTTTGATGATTGTGCAGCGTTATTTTGATGATTGTGTTTTATTATACTTAGTAAATTTACTAATGAAACCCTTGAATAAAATAATCTAATTCCTTATACATAAGGACATTTATGTATTTTCATATTTTATAGAACTATTGAATTACTACATTACCCTTACAATTCAATTTTCTGAGTTTTAGCTTCAGGGGCTTGGTTGTAATTTCACTGTGGTTTGTTTGTCACTATTGTTTAGTCCTAACGGCATTTTTAGTTTTTGCACACAAAAAATGAAAAAGCTCGCACGCGCCATTCGCTCCGTCGTATTCTAACGGTGCGTGCAACTTGCTTCTGCGATTGGAACCAAAATTCTGTTGTATCATTTTGATTTGTCTCGATGTCTTCTTCCTCTCTAGATGGCGTGTGTATGGTGGTTCGGCGTGGTTTGGCCTGAAATTACTTTTCTTTTCCTCTCTTTCTTTCTCAGATTGCATGTTGTTTATGCAAAAATTCATATCAACCCTTCAATTTACTTTTTCTTTTGATTCAGTCCCTCTTCTCTTATTTGCAATTATTTTATTTACATTGATTATTTCTCATTCAATTTTATTTCATATTTCATTCCTCATCATTTAATTTTTTTAATTTATTTTTAAATTTAGTTCTCATTCTTTTAATTTCTATTTGTTTTTTTAATCGTTTTCTTTTTTTTCAATTCCACCTATAGGAATTTATTTTCATTTAATTTTTATGTCAAATTTGGTCCTAATTATTTTAATTGATATTTTTTTAATCATTTTCTTAATGGATTTGTTTTTTACAATTACATCCCTAAACATTAAATTTCATTTGATTTTTCCCAAAACATTTAATTTTTATGTAGAATTTAGTCCTAATTTTTTTAATTGCTATTTTTTTGTTTTTCATTGCTTTTTTATTTATTTATTTTTCTCAATTTCATCCCTCAATGTTTGTTTAATTAAGAATCTTACTTCTTTATTTTTTCAGATTTGTTTTTAATGGGATCACCCTCGTTTCATGACCCAGGTAATAGATCTGAAAGATTAGCTCATGTCGACTTCTTTTTTTTTAAAGCATTTTTTTCGGTGTTTTTTTCACTTTTCTATTTATAAGGTCATCCCAATTTAATGTCCTGGGTCATGTAATTGATTTGTTCACCCGAATTAGCTGTTGGGTTCGCTCGAGGTTTTTTTTGTTATCTTTTTATTTTTTGCTTTAACAAGTTTTTTAAATTGATTTATAATAAACTTCTTGATGGAACCTGGATCTAGGATTTTATAGGTTGCGACTTGCGAGCTTTTTAAGATTTGATTATGTTTAGGATGTTTGTTCGGGTTTGCTTGGTTTTTACAAATGTTTTTAATTTTACCACCTATGATTTTTTAAAAATTTTAAAATTTGATCCTTAATCTTTTAATTGATATTTAGTTTATTTGGGATTATTTTATTATTTTTTTCATTGAATTGCATCCTCTTTGGGTTTTTTCTATCAAATTTTATCCTCAACTTTTTGTTGCTTTTGCATGTGTTTTTATTAATACTTTTCTACCGATCTCATCCTTCGAAATTAAATTAGTTAAGAATTATGCTACTTAATTGAATCTGGGTAAAAACAATTCATGGGATGTAGCTTTTAGAGATTAGACAAGTTTAAGAGGTTTGCCTTGTTTTTTTCTCTTTTTCTAAATTGATGTTGTTTTATTTTTTATCCTCTTTTTTTAACTTTTTTTTGTTATTTTTTTTATTTAATTCTATTGGGTTAGCCCTTAACAATTTTTTTCTATTTCACCCCTACTTTTTTTTAATCTATAAATAATCTATCATAATCTTTCAAGTTTGGTTCTAATTTT
>Ga0307515_10026232_pt1 | contig 10039 bp, 5 predicted proteins | sample 17_EM_MG_FD_194513 | JGI IMG/M metagenome (GOLD analysis project Ga0307515, IMG submission 194513) | Populus trichocarpa ectomycorrhiza microbial communities from riparian zone in the Pacific Northwest, United States - 17_EM | ecosystem: Host-associated > Plants > Roots > Unclassified | place...
AGAAACGAAAATTTTGGCAGGTTGGTTAAGGGAGTTGTTGGATATAGTTGGGTTGGATTCGTGTCTATAATTATAATTATATTTATTTATTTTTATATTTCAAAAATATTTTTGAAAAAATTTAAAAAATTTTTATTTGAAATTAATATTTTTTTATGTTCTCATTATTTTAATATACTGATGTCAAAAATATTTTTTTAAAAATAAAAAAAATAATTTTAATGCATTTCTGAATGAAAAAACACTTTGAAAAGCAATCGCAACCACACTCCCAAACATCCCTAGATTTATGATATTTTATAAATTATAATTCTAACTCATTCAATTTATTATTTTTAACTGAACAGTTTTGATATACCGGGTCAAGTTAAATTTTGTATGGATATTATAAATATTCACTAATTAAATTTATATTACTATTTTTTATAGGATCATATTTAGAAGCAAATCTACCGCATAGACAATAAATGTCACAATATTTTTAATATTAAATCTAATTTTTATATCTTGCACCCACCAGGAATAACCAAGTTTCAAAAAACTTGATTCACCGCCTAACTCATCATACCTATTTCTTAGATTTTGTTATTCACTATATTATTTTTATTATCTAACTTTAACAAATTAAATCAAATTAGATAATGCAAATATTTTGAACACCCCTAAATTGTTGGTAACCAGCCTGTTCTGTCCCCTTTTTGTTTAGTAATTCAATGAGATTTAACAAAAATACTTTTTAGTTAAAAATATATTAAAAATATATTTTTTTCAAAACTATTTTTTTATTTTTAACATCCACCCAAAAAAAACATGAATTAGCATTAATTTAAGAATCGCATTGCCACATAAAAACGCATTAAGACAAATATCTGACAACTGGGGCACAGCTCAACCTTTCTCAAAGCAGTCTGCAAACAGCTAGGATGATGAGAAATGTGCTGGCTCCTGAACCCCAAAGATTTTCTTTTCTTTTCTATCTGTTAAGAGAGAAAAAGTATTACGTCTGTGAATTAAGATGTTAATGGTAGGAAAGGACCATTCTTTCTCATAAAACCTCGTGTACCTATCCTTGTAGAATTTTTCAAATCAAAATTCCCAAGCTTAAACTATGAACAGAATACTGGGCACAACATACAATTCATCGCAAGAAAAAAACAAAACATGTTATTTCTTCCATTAACATTCCTTTCCATCAATCAAATTAAAGAGGTGTTTGGGAGTGTAGTTGTGGTTGCTTTTCAAAGTGTTTTTCACTCAGAAAAGTGTGCTAATAATATTTTTTTATTTTCTAAAAATTATTTTTGAGATCAGCAAATCAAAATAATTTGAAAACATCAAAAACATATTACTTCAAAGCAAAAAAAAAAAAAAAAAATTTCAAATTTTTCGGAAACGCTTTTGAAAAGCACTCCCAAACAGGCTCTAAGCCTTGCGATGCTAAATTTAAGAATAATACCATCATATTTTGACAATTGGAGTAACCAATTCTCATCACTTCATACTGGAATATAATATAAAATAAAATAAACAGCATTGTGTATGAGAATCAAATAAGATTTATTTCCCATTGTGAAAATGATCTAAACTACAGATTGTTACGATTTAGCAAAGGAAATTCTGATTCTATAAATAGTTCTAAACTTCTAACCACATTACAAGCATCTTTTGGGTACAAAAACCCTTGTAAAATGTGCATCCGAATGAATGATGCGTGTTTGCTCACTTCTACATAATTAATTACCTTGGTTTCCTCCGCATTCCCATGCGTGATTTTGCATATCTAGATTTCTCATTAAGCCAAAACAACAATAACAACAACAAGTTTTAAACTTCTAACCACATTACATGCTTCAACAACAACAACAACAAAAACAACTACAGTTGCGTAAAAGAATTTATAAAGGATACTCCAACCGCAAGCCCTCGCCAGCAACTGATGAATAGAGAACGGTGCCTTGCAGATGATTTAGTGCCCCAGTTGAGCTGGCAGTATCCTGCACAAGTGATAGCATTCTTAAATTAAAGATCAGACTAGATAAAGTAACTTGTAATTAGAATTCCGGACTCATAACATATCCAAGAAATAAGAAAACTGTGATATTGACATTTCCAATACATTGAAGCTTCACTAGTTTACAACCCATCAAATTTGGTGCATGGGACAGATTGTAAAATCAAGTTAATAAATAAAGCAAAATGAAGATTCTGCATCTTCAAATGCCATGGAGTAAGCAAACAATCCAAATCCTTAGCAAAACGCAACAAAAATTCATTATGATAAACATGAATCCCAAAACTATTCTTTACCTTAAAACCAAACCTACCTCTCTTACAAACTACAAGGAAATTCATTCAATTATTCCACTTTCCTTCTTCAAAAGAAAGTTCCTTAATTTCTCTAGTTGGGTTGTTCTAAAAGAATAGAAACAGAGAAAGAAAGAAGAATGGAAGGAGACAGTGAAAAAGAGCTAGACAGCAATCAAGAACCTGGAAATCAACAAATGCGACTGGAGCCCCATATGTGCTCTGCATCTTCAATTTCAGAAATCCAGGGCATCTGACAGAAAGAGTAGGGAAAAAAGAATCAGCAGCATAATATTTTTTTATAGAAAAAAGAATCAACAGAACATTACACCTGGAACGACTATTGCTTCCTTGCCTTGAGAATACTTGAATTAGCTCCTCCTCTGTACAATTTTGTCCCAGATTAGCCACAAAGAGTGTTGGGCATGGAGGTGCTGAAGAATTATTCTGTCAGTAGGAACATTAGTTTATCATCCTCAGAATATATGCTCATGTGCAGATCACATTCTGTTATTTTGATGTGAAAGCAAACCATCCAGCAATAAATGCCCATAGTAATATAAAAGATGTGCAAAGATTCTTCCAGGAGTACAGCATACTATGAGTGCATTTGAATGTCCTGTTTCTCTACAGTAAAAATTCTAGCAACTATTACTTGCAAGAACTACTTATGAACTAAGTGGGGGGCATATGTTCCTCAAAAGAATTACAAAATATTCAAATCTAGAAATAAATGATTTTCCAAACAATAAAAAAATGATAACATGGATAACAAATTGTTTTAGTACAAAACAGTAATTCTAATTCAAGGTGAAATAATTGAGATAACAAAGAAACGTATGGAACTTACAGAACTGATATTGTGACATAAAAACAAAAGAAGTGAAAAGTAATCTAACCATTCTTCCTGCTTTTGACTCATTTCTAGATCTGTCATCGATGCTTCCAGGACTGAATAATTGAGAAACACAAAAAGAAAATTGATTACACAATCATGAATAGATGAAGAATTAATCAAAGATGGTCCCTGTACTTTAACATCAGAAAACAGGGCATGCAGTAACTGCTTGTGCTAAGCCCTTATCTTTCAGCTAGAAGGAATCACTTCAAGTTAAAACAAGTGCTAGTTGAGCTAAACGTAGCCTGTAGTTACTCCAAGTAATAAAGATGTGCTCAAGAAGTGCAAATGACCTTTGTGCAGATGGAAAACCAATCGTGTTGAAAGCAGAATTAGCCATTCCAGGCAAGTGAACGCTGCCAAAACCTGCTAGTGTCCAAGCGTGCAAAACATGTGCAATGTGAGCTTTTAGAAGAATGTGTCCTCCATGTGACTAAGCAATTAATTTATATGCCAAGGAAACCACAAAGCTAAATAACAGTGAGTACACAATCCATAAAATAAACACAGAGAAAAGTGTGCTAACAAGGAGCTCCCATGGAGAAGAGTCCAAATGATATTATCAATTTTAGACAATGGTCTTACCTGAATCAGGAGTGCCCATCGAGAATCCAGAGGAAACCCTAGCCTTTTTATCCAAACTGGACCATTCATCATCTAATCCTCAAAATCAAGTGTATATATAAAGTTTAGTAAGTTGAAATAGGAAAAGAAAGTAACAAGGAATCTGAAGCCATAATAAGATGCAAGCATTAGATTTTTTACCTGTTCTTGAGCGCTTAGATCTAGAATTAGATTTTGCTAGATCAATATATAGGGTAGATCCCTTTTCAAGATCGAAAACCATCCCCTGCAACCAGGTTTCAGAACCAAGAATTAACAGTTATTGCTGGCATAGCTCGCATAAACAGCATTGCAATTAATCCAAGTATGATCCTAATGCATCAAAATAACCCTCTGTGTGTGTGGGGCGTTCAAACCACAGAAGGAATATAAAATCCTTGTAAAAAATATAAGATCCTGCATAATTCCTGACTAGGACAGAACTTAACTTTCATGCAAAACAAACCCTAAAAAAATGCAGCGCGTTTTACAGGATCAAGGCAAGATGTTCATACATTCAGAGCATGCATGGCTGCAACCGCGGACGGCTGGTCAGTGAATGTAGCAAAGGCAAATGGCTGCAACAATCACAACACATCAGAATAAAGCAACTCAACAGAGATCATGTAAAGAGTGAATAAGATATCAGCAGTCCTAATTCTAAGCCTTTAATCACGCATATTCAGCTCATAACCTAATTTCATGGAAAACATTCTTGTTTTTTATTTAACCTAATTTCTCTTACAACCTCGTAAACACGTGCAATTATGTAAGAAAAAGCTCCCAATTATTCATCACCGAGAAAGATTTTGACCTCGCTAATTAGAAAAACCCTAATTAAAGGACAAATAATTAATTTCCTAATCTCAAATTTTTATTTAAAAAAAATAGTAAGTACCTGAGAATTTTGAGAGGGGGTACGGAGATGAGAAGATTCGTAGCCAGGGAACTCGCGGAATAAATTGTACATTTCGCGGGGCTTGATGTCATCAGGAAGGCCAGCAACAAAGAGAGTACGGACCTGATCATGTGGGACATAAGCAGGAACACTGACGTAGGATACGAAAGGTGCCGGTGGCGGTTGTGGATGAGGTATGTAAGGGAGGTGATGAGGAGGTGGAGGTGGAATAGGTGCCACCGTTGGTGGCGGAGGTTGCGGTTGGTAGTAGGTTGGGTAGTGACCCGGTGGTGGTGGTGGTGGTGGCGGGTAGTATGCGGCCATGTTTTCCTCCATTGCGTGGGAGAGAGAGAGAGTGAGCCCTTCGATGTTTTTGGGTTCTCGAATTTTTCAACTGTGGAGTTTATGTGACTGGACCAAGTTGGGGACTCGGCCCATTTCATAGGAATTTTCATTATCAAAAACAATTATTGTAGTTTATTATTCTCTGTTCACATTGTCAACATAGCATAAACATTATAAAATAACATAAACAATATTTAAAATTTTTACTTCTTATAAATAATGTTGTCAGCATAGCATAAAAATTATATAATATTATATAAAAAAACATGTAGTTCTTATAAAATAATTTTTTATTTATAGTAAAAGAAATGGGTTGATGGTGGAGTTGTTTTAACTTCTTATTAAATAGAGTTAAAATTTAGATTTAAAGTTAAATTAAATTCAATCAATATTTATTTTATGATTTTTTTATTTACTATACATATTTTAGTTTTTAATATCATGAATATATTTTTATATATTTAACAAATATGTTAAATTATAATATAAAAAATAAAAATATGTTTGATTTTGATGAAAAAACTGACATTTAATTAAATATTTATTTCAAAAAATTATTGATTAAAAAAATCCATAATTGATGGTTAAGTACTACGTGAAAGCGAAATAATGGAAAGATGTTTACGCAATCTACATTGAGATTGGCGAATCTTTCTTTATAATTTAAATAACAAATATTCTAAACCGGGTGGAGATTTTGCTGTGTTTATATTTAGTATAATAGTGGAATGATGTTTATGTTCTTAATAAAAACAAAATTTATGTATTTAATTCAGGAGTATTTTTATATTTTTATATAATTCATTCATTATTATTAAATTATATGATGGTTTTTATGTTTATGCAGTATTTTTATGGACTGTAAAATAACATAAATACCCCTAGAGTAAAAGAAACAATTATATTGGGTAGGGGTATATTGGTATTTTTGTTTCTTTATATATAGTTGAATTACAAATATGTCCTTGTATAACAAATATTTTAAACCGGGTGGAGATTTTACTGTGTTTATATTTAGTATAATAGTAAAATGATGTTTATGTTCTTGATAAAAAAAATATATATATATATGTATTTAATTCAGCAGTATTTTTGTATTTTTATATAATTCATTCGTCATTATTAAATCATTATTAAATTATATGATGGTTTTTATGTTTATGCAGTATTTTTATGGACAGTAAAATAACATAAATACCCCCATAGTAAAAGAAACAATTATATTGGGTAGGGGTATATTGGTATTTTTTATTCTTTATATATAGTTGAATTACAAATATGCCCTTGAATCCAAGAAATTTAATACATTGGGTTCAAGGGTATTAGAGTTTTTTGCCTCCATGTTTTTTTTGTTAATTGTTGGTTTGCATGAGGGTAGTGTAGTAATTTATCATTGAATAATATTTTTAATTAGAAAAAGTTGTTGTATACGCGCCAACAAGTGGAAGACCCCACTTCTTTGGAGCGACACGTGTGGTAACTTTCAATGGTTAAAAATAGAATTCTACCGTAAAGTCTGATTCTCGTTGCCACCTCTTTCATCCTAAGATCACCTTCCTCCATGTTACAAGATCATCTATCCCCGCACTATCACACCTTTCCCCTCCTAATTATGCAAACACAATTAAAAAGGAGTCTTGCAAGAAAATGAGGCTTGAATTTGTGGTCGGTTAACAAATTGGGACATTTGATGGAGAAAAGAAAAAAGTGCAGTCCGAATTCATATCCAATGTCTTAAGGCAAAACATGATGAGAAGTTGCAGTAATGCACATGTAGGCTGTAGCTGTTGTCAAATACCATTGAAAGCTCGAGCTGTAAAGAAGAGGGAAAAGGAAAACATAAAGATTGAAGCCGTATATATAAAAAGCTTAGTGGCACTGCACTTAGTAAATGTCCAGGACAAAACTTGATTGAGAACAAAAGCTTATACTAAGAAATAGTGTGGGGATTGTTTTGTAATGATAAAGAGGACCACACCCATAATTGTACCCTAAAAAGCTATCTTTAACCTAAATAAGTGGATTGCTTTTCGATGCTGCTTGAACTTGAATCAGTACGTTGATCAGAGAAAATGCAATCATAGTTTTGTGGGATTCTCCTATTGGATTGGAAGAGCTCGAGATATATGTAATATCAACATCTGATCTCTGGTATTGGATAAAGCTTTCAGTATGTGGAGAACAATCAAATGAGAATTGACAGGAAATTGAGTGATCATGTTAAAGTTATGGAGCATGCGGAGAAGAGGCCCACTTAGGCCAGAAAGCGCAGCTGGGGATAAAAATGGTCAGGAAAGTAAAGGAGGGAAGAAAAAGCTCTCTCTAGTTCTTGCTGGAATAGTAAGTAGTCTTTTTTAACCGAAATTCAGAGTATGGCCCAACTCCTCTCTTCTGGACTGATCATCCACCTCTCTCAGTACCATGCTGTTGTTTTTTTTTCATAATTATATGTCCACTGTACAAAATCACCTCGTTTGATCCCACAGCTCCACCCCTCAACTTGATTTCGAATATATTAAAGATGAGTCAAGGGATCCTCCTCTAGCATTGGATGCTTTGCGATGTTGATTTCGATGGCTTACACATGGTGTCTGCTCATAATTTCTTATATTCGTTTCAACAATAAGATTATGCTGTGTAATCTTAATGGCAGCAATCTCCATCCCTCGAAATCATAGTATTGCCCGAGTCAAAAAGCATGATTGATTACCGAGCAAAACCATCTCGACCACTTTGAATTCCTGAAAAGCAGCATGTCCTCGTGTAGGGCATTACTACATACATGAAAGTATTAAGAAACTGGGATGTGTCTAGGAAAAAAAAGAGATTATTATCAATGATACTTGGAAATAACATTTCCCTTTATCATTTACTAGATTGTTTTTTTTTCCGCGCTACGCCATGAGGTTGGTTAATATTTTTAATTTTCAGAACCAATAATTTTAATCATGAAATCAAAATAACCATACAAAAAAATAAAATAAAAATCTTGAGCAAAATTCTTAACTATAAAAAAAAACAAATCATAATCAAAATAATAATGATCAAATTTAATATACAAAATAATAAAAAAAAAATGAAAAACTTAATCGAAAAATATAATTAAAAAAGGATAAAAAAGAGCAATTAAAAGAATGACAAGAAAGACTGTATTAAAAAAAAAACAAACGAAATAAAATATCGAAGGACAAAATTAAAAGAAAAAACAAATTAAGAAATGATAAAAAAAAAAAAGAGTAATTACAAAAATGAGGACTAAATCTAGAAATAAAAAAGAAACAAAATAAAATGATGAGGGACAAAATTGAAAGAAAAAACAAACCAAGAAAAGAATAAAAAAACAACAATCAAGAAAATGAGTATCATATTTGATATAAAAACTAAACAAAATCAAATGGAAATGGATGGAAATGAAAAAAAATCTAAAACAAAGAAAGAACAATAAAAAAAGAGGATCATAATTGAATTTTTTTCTTCATTATTTTTTTTATCAAAATAATACAATTTTTACTTTTTAGCTGAATAAAAAATCAAGCGATTAGTTAGGAGAAAATCATGTCAACACCCATTGATTTTTATTTTTTTGTCATTTTTTTTATCAAAATAATGTTATTTTTACTTCCTACACAATACAAAAACCTGATTGACCTTGGTAACCTCGATCACTCGACTCAACTCATGACTCGGGACATGACGGTGGTCGATTCCTGGACCGGGTTTTAAAAACATGATAAGAAAATAAACACCAAATATAAAATGAAAATCCAATTAAATTAAACAATGAGTGATTAAATTGCAAAAAAAAAACAATTAATCAATAAGAGAACTGGAAATAAAAAGAATTACAATCAAATGATTAAGGATTAAATAAAAAAATAAATTCCAATTAGAAAAAGATTAGAAGCAAAATAAATAGAAATAAAAAGAACGAGGATCAGATTTAATAAAAAAATATATAAAAATCAAATGCCAAGGTATGAAATTGAAAAATAAATAAATCAAATTCAATATAATTAAAAGATTAAGGACCACTTTGCAACTTTACAAGGCCAACCCATCTTTTGAGGTGGAGGAGAGAGAAAAGAGAGGGGAGGAGAAAAATATTTACTGGAGCTATGTCGGGCCGCTGATGCTGACACGTGCCGGCCCACCATATAGAGGGTGGTATAACGCTTCGGACATCGTCATTGAAGGCCATCAACGACCACTAGGAGACGCCTCACACTCCGCTCAAAAGACGTTAGCGCCTCTCACTTGCTGGCGTGCACTCTGCATACACCAACTATTTTTTTAATTATAGAAAGATCAAAATACCCTTAACTTCGAGTGATAATTTCAAAAAAACCAAGATAAAAAAACAAAACATACTCCATGACCTTAGACAGGAAAAAGTTGATTCCAAGAATTATTCGGTAGCTACACTTTATAAACATGTTACAAGGACCAAACGACCTATAACAACGCTAGAAATTTTCTTAAAAGCCATACAATGTTTTCTTCATCTTCTTCTTTTTATCAATGAGTAAGTTATTTTTAAATCTTTAAGTTGATAAGCAATCTTTAAGTGTATTAATTTTAAATATGAAATAAATAAAAAATTAAATAAATTTCAAAGTTAATTTATCAATTAAATTTAATAATAATATCAAATAATTTCTCATGAATTAAATATTTTTCTCACCATCACAAAAATGCGGGCTAATAAACAAAGTATAGACTATGGCTGATGTTTCAATTTCAAAGTATCTCTACTAGGAGAATTGAACGGTATCAATTATGTCGATGTTGCCTTCCAATTAAGGAAAGAATTCGGTGGACCTCTCAATCGATCTAAAATGGAAGTCAGTCAATCCATCATCATTAACAAAATCTGACCACCGAACTCTTTAGAAAGCACAACATTTGTAGTTTTGTGCCGATTAGCCTCCTCCCTTGAATCCTAATCATGATCGTTTTAGGACAAGATGAGGTTGATTTTGATGTTGTGGTGC
>Ga0307515_10026233_pt1 | contig 10039 bp, 7 predicted proteins | sample 17_EM_MG_FD_194513 | JGI IMG/M metagenome (GOLD analysis project Ga0307515, IMG submission 194513) | Populus trichocarpa ectomycorrhiza microbial communities from riparian zone in the Pacific Northwest, United States - 17_EM | ecosystem: Host-associated > Plants > Roots > Unclassified | place...
CAAGAGTCATGCTGGTTATCCTAAACGTATAAAGATAAATATGCTATTTGTCTATGAACACATTCAAACCCAGAAGTCCAATCCCTACAATTCTTATCAGTCTGTCTTCCTGTTACCTGATTCATTTCTTTAACATGCCACCTCATAAAGGAGAAGGAACTAGATGCAGTTAACTTTATTCGAGGCCTATGAAAGGTGACTTGAATATTGCTTTATCATGGTTGATTCCTACTCCACCATAGAAGAAGAGGCAGCCATGTAAACATCTTTTGCCGAAAGATTAATCGTATCAAAAGGGTATTTCTAACTTATAATCTAAGATCCAAATATATGCTTTCCATGGCGGAAAGTCAACAACTACATACCAACAGTCCTATTCTGAAGTATCTAGAACAATGATCCGACTTTCAAATTGGTAGAATGTTATGCTTATTTTAATTTGGTAAAGGTTTTTGTTTTTTTTAAATAAAAATTAATGCTGACAGAAGCTAAAGACAATAATAAATAAAAAATACAAAATCTTTTATTAGAGAAAAGAGTTACATATATAATCTTTAAATTTAAATTTATAGGTTTATTCTCTCTAAAATAATAATAATAAATTCTACCTTTTTATAAGGTTTATACACCCTTAAATAAGTTAGAAACTCTACCCGAAAACGAAACAAAACATGAAAACCAAAAATCACAAAAACTAATAAAACAGAGTCTCGGGTAAGATTTTTGAAATATAAAGATTTGATAGTTAAAGTAGCAATTTCATTCTACTTTAAGAAAAATAATCTCTAGAAACTCTGGTTAAAATTTAAGGACGATCCAATGGACGAATGAAAAATTATGATATTTTTGAGTTCTTATTCTATTTGGTGTAATCAGTTCTTTTTTCTCATCTTAGACCTATCCTACTAGTTTGCAAATATATTTGTTAGGCCATTTACGTAATACATCTGGGATAGATCCTTATTTATTTATTGCAGACCTATACCCAACTACTCAAAATCACTCGTTATCGCAAACCCGACTACATCAAGTTTTCACTTGTGAGCTCCTGTAAAAATGATTTGCCTCATCTTTTTAATTTTCATGTTTGGATGTAAAATTTGCATCAAAAACTAAATTGATAAGTATGAGAAGAACTTCTTTCTACAAATATGTGGAAAGCCTTCCTGTACTACCATTTCCTTATGAAACTTTGATTTCACTGTCTGGTACTCTATTGCTCTATTTCCTCAATTTTTTTGTAGAGTACTAAGCTGCAGAACAGTTTTTTTTTTAAACAACAGCCCATGTTTTATTTTCGAAACCTTAAAGTCTTAATGCTTACCTTCTTCAACTACCCTAGCAAAGAAGGAATCCAGATTTGTCCTAGATAAAAAATTGTACATGTTTATACCTTTTCAAAACTAGGACCATTTCCGCCAATTCGAATGAGAAATAAATGCATCTCTCATGCTTATTCTGTGCAGGACTATTAGGGTGAGAAAAGCTTTCAGGCTCCAATCATATATTGGTTATCCATAAAAATACACAGATGATAGATTGCTTAATTTCATGCTTTTTCCAATTCAGCCACCTCTACTTTGAAGCAATGTAGTTGGAAGCTAAAACGACAATAACAACAACATAGAAAACATAAAAAATTTAATAAGCAAAGATTTACACGATGTATAAATAGGTTATAAAAGTCTAACTTTACTAGAAAACAACTAGAAATCCAAAAACATCAAGTAAATTAAAATAAAATTCCGACTTAAACAATAAATAAAAAAACATATAAAGAATAAAAAAATTAGCTCAAACAATACCATTTGCTCATAGATCTTAATTATGAGAGATTCAATGGTCTAACAAGCGACATTGTTGCTTCCTATAGGAAAAACCTGGAAATATTTGAGCTCGATACATTAATTGGATCTTTCGATATCTTTATTTTGAACTATTAACTTAGTATGACACAACTAGACTTTCTTTTGGGTTTAAATCTATACCACTAGTATATAACATCATATGTTAGGTTATGCATATAGTCTATATGAATTAGATTCTCATCTAGTTGTATGCTCAGAACCTCTAGTTTATACAAGCCTGACTGCATGATATACCTTCTAGTTATAGAGATCAAGAAATAAAACGATTATGGTAAACATCAAATGTTTCAAAAGCTGAATGTAGTGCTCTTTGATAAAACGATTATGGCCTCCCACAAGTCAAGCAGCACCAGGAGAAACATGTCCCAATGTTATCATCCTGGATTTGAGCTCACAACACTAATTGCGTCTGCAAACTATAGTATATATTAAATACTCCATTGCACTAATATAAAGGATCTTTGGCATATCTTTCACTTTATCATCTATTTTTAAGCAATATGCAATAGATAATTTAAAATGATTTACTCACTAGTTTTGTATTATCCATAAACTCTAATTTTTAGATAAAAAAATATATATGAATAAACTAAATTAGAATTAATCATTTGGTTTAGTCTTCAACCATATGTTCTAAACATGCATCTCAAGCATTTATTTTTTTATTTTGTATAAATTCGCATAAAATTAATTAAGACATTATTTTTTATTTTTTTTATTTAAGACTTCTTTACGTATCATCAAAGGTTTTTATATAAAGAACCCGCCATAAACTTCCCCCCCTTCATTCAATTAAGTTGTTAATTTTGTAAAAAGGGCAGAACATTTGTTTTAATTTGAAATTTAGTCCCTAAAGTTTTAATTTCTTTAAAATATTAAAATTAAATTTTATTTTATCAAATCAACCATAAACTAAGTGTTATATTTTTTTTCTCAATATCCTGATAGCCCCTTATCAAGAAAGTCGAAGTAAATAATAAAAAACAATCACAAGTAAATTATGTCTTGCTACACTAATTTAACATGAAATTAATAATTAAATTGAAAAAAATAAATTGAGTGAATAAAAAAATCAAGGTACCAAAAGTGGAGCACTATTACAACCCCAAAGTAAATTATGTCTTGCTACACTGTAAAATCATTAACTCTTTTAGTCTTTTTTAACATATGTTTTTAAACTTTCCAATACTCTTCACTTTATGGTCTTATATTTATAATTCTAATGATAGCAATGTTATTTATACGAAAAGGTTCTCCAGTTTCTCAACAGATGGCATACGTAAATATAAATTGATCTTTGCTTATTATTGTTCATTCCTTTCTCTGACTTCCGATACAAAAAATGGAAAATTACAGAAGGAATATATATTCGGATAACAATTGTAAATTTTATATTTTTATAATATGAATTTTATAACATGCATAGTATATATTCAGAGAAGCCCACAGGTAGATTATACGTAAATCTATTTCTTCCCATCCACTAGCCTACGCGCATCAGAAGGAATATTTTTTTTTGCAATTATGAGAGAATTGTTGATCAACAATTCTCTCATGCTCTTCAAATCATTGATAGGCCCCTTAAGCTTGTTCTTCCTTTTGTAAGTCACTCCGATAAGCAGTTCTGGCTTCTTTGCTGGCCCTTGTCCCCGATGACGCCCGCGAAATTCCAAAGGGGAGCGCATCCTATTCAACAAGTTTGGTTTTTTTCTATTGAAATGATTGTAATCAATATCTCAAGATTCGAACAATACTATATTATTTAGTTATATTACTAAATAAGATTTACAAACTCTAAAAAAACATAACTCACTCTTTACAGTAACAAAATTTAAGCTCTAGAATACAAGAAAAACAAATAGAAAATAGAGCTTAAATCTCATGAAGGTAATCTAGAAAATTGAGGTGAAAAAGTGTGTAGGAATTTTGTAACTCTTTCTTCAACATCCTTTTATAGTGGATTTTAAAACCTATACTGATGTAAAATTAATTATAATAATTGCAAGAATGAATTTCCTTTATTTATTAGCTTTAATTATCCATCATAAAATAAAATTAACCTGATAATTTTTCACTTTTCTGGAAGTGATTTGCAGCAACAACAAAGCCTAGAATTATGCCTTGTAAATTGATACATTTAAAAAAATATATTTTATCCTTAAATAATTTTTGATAGCTGTATTTTTTTTTTGATGGATTTGTAAAGTTAGTATAAAACAACATCCTAAGGATGTTGAAAATTCCATTGTGAGCTCGAATAATTTTACTACTCTTTACCTGCAAGTCATTTTTAACTCTTTAACTTTCTAATATAAAAATTACAAGAAAATATCATGTAATCTTGCATTATAAAAATCTTGTAATCTTGCAATATAAAAGCTACAACATACGGCAACCAAAGGGTTTTTGTGATCAATTTTTCATGTACCATAATCATGTAATCAAGTTAATGTTTTATGTTAAAATATTTTTATTAAAAAATAATTTTTAATAAAATTTTAACCTTGAAAATAAATAAATGAATCTCACTTTCCTCAAGAGTTTCTGCTGTTATTATTAACACCTTCAGTTCCTTCGAACAAGATGTTTTGCATGCTCTATCATCAATGTTTCCTCCAATTTACACTGTTGATCCTCTCTAGTTGCTTGTTAATCAGATTCCAAATGATAATCTGAAAAATATCGGCTCAAATTTTTTAGAACAACCTGAGTGCATTGAATGGCTTGATTCAAAAGAACCAAACTCTGTGGTGTATGTAAATTTTGGTAGCATCACTATAATAACCCCACAGAAAATGATTGAATTTGCTTGGGGACTAGTTAACAGGAAAAAAAGCTTTCTTATGGATAATATATAAGGCCTGATCTGTTGATGATGATTAATTCTCGGTTTAGGAAATATTACAAATCAGAAAAACTAAAAATTAAGAATAAGTTTAGGAAAGATTTTGATATATTTTTATTTTTAGTTTTCAATCTTTAAAAATGATTTATTATACATGTATATATACAAGTTCTATGCAATAAAGAAATAACACAATAATTTGATACAAACAATTATCTCTGAATTACCTAGACACTATTGACATGATCTTGTTGCAGGGGAAGCCGCTGTGTTGCCACCTGAATTTTTGTCTGAAAAAAGGATAGATGCTTGCTAGTAAGCTGGTGTTCTCAAGAACAAGTCTTGAAGCATCCTTCCATAAGAGGGTTTTCAAGTCACATGGGGTAGAATTCAACATTAGACAGTATCGATCTGTGGCGGTGACCTAACTCCTAATGGTATGTCGGTCATTTTTCGGTGAACAGTGGATCAACTGTTGGTTTGCTTGTGCTAAGTGGGGTTTCGGAATGGAGATAGAAAACAAACGTGAAAAGATATGAAGTGGAGAAACTTGCGAGGGAGTCAATGGAGGGAGAGAAGGGAAAAGATATTAAAAGGAAGGCAATATAATGGAAAACCAAGGCAGAGGAGGCCACTTGTCCTGGTGATTCTTCCTATTAGAATTTGGTTGAAATATTGAAGAAAATTATTGCTAGCAAGTAGACAAATAAGAATTCTGAAAAGCTGACCATGCAAGTCTTCAACTTGATTGTTGCCTTTTTAGTTTTTCGTTCGACTTTTGTTGGTTCAAAGTATCTTTCATATCATTTCTATATAACTGGCAATGTCACTGCATTCAGCTTGAAAACATTTATCTTGTGAAAATATTCGCTGCTCGCCGAAAGTTTGATGAACAGAAATTTCTCCTCTCAGCTCAATCAAGAAGGTTGAAGACATTTATATCCGCTTGCTTATTTTGAGAGAATTAAACTGGACGTCCAAAATGTTTTCGGATGAGCTTCGATTTGGCATTGAAGTTATTATTGGAGACTCGATCGCAGGTGCCGAAGACTTTTCTTCATTCTTGCTCTCACGATCCAATTACTCAATTTTTAAAGTAATTTATTATTACAAGATAAAATGTCTCTTGTAAACATCGAATGGTTGGGAAGATGAAATTTGAGGACTCTGCACACATCAGGCATAACCATGAGAAAGTAATACATGAAAATATGAACTAGTTTTCTATCAAATTCTATGCACAAATATTTAACTCCATATTAGAGGCTGACCTGCGATAACAGGTCGTTGAATATTTTTCTCAAGAATTTTGCAGGAAGGCATCCACCTTCGTTAAATTTCCTCAACTCTTCATGCATCAAGTCAAGTAGGTCACCATATGTTAATCCAGGATATTTCTTCAGAAAGTATATTAAAAGGTAGGTCAGAGCACCATTCATTGTCTTTGTGAATGCCTGAAAATTTATGTATACAGAGAAGTGAGCTAATTCAACTATTTCCTCTAGAGCCAGATAAATAATCACATTAATCAACTGCATATCTTACAGAGGTATCGGCAGCATTTTCATTATCCAGACAAGCACTGACTGAAATTGCCAATCCACCATCCGTGTGTTTCCTTGCATTACCAGATGGAGGGCTGTTATCCTCCCATTTATTTCTGTTGCAAGTAAGAAATTTTAATATTCAGTCAACGACAAGAAGTCCTAGAAGGTAAAACTGTGTCATGTGGCACAATGGATGAAACTTACTGTTCCCTATTGTAGACATGTTCAAGATCAAGGATAGTTCCACTGTGACAAGCATCGACAATTGCATGAAGAGTAACATCCTTTTTCAGCGGCCAAACTATGAGGGAATTGATTTCATTGTCACGGATCATACCTTCTGTCATGAAATCAACTGGGCAAATATTTTCATCAAACCCATCTCGCTCATCGCGTTCAAAATCTGGTTGACGTAAGCCATGACCGGAGAAGTAGAACACGAGGGAGTCACCTGCCTGGCAGTCCTTCACGAGCCATTCCATGGATTGCAGTATGTTTTTCTTTGTTGTATCCTGTTCTGCTGTTCACATTGCAAAATAATAGCTATTTTGTCACGTTCAAATAGGCCTAGAATTTAAATTTCTAAATTATAAAGGGCCGCAGTCTAGTTAATATCAAAACAAAAGAGTTAGTTCTTTCCTTTCTCTCATTTCCTATAAAGAAAGTACAATTATAGAAGGAAAATATTCGGATAACAATTGTAAATTTTATAATATGAATTTTATAACATGAAGTCTATAATATTCACAGGAAGCCCACAGGTAGATTATATATAAATTATATTCCATCCCATCCGGTAGCCTACGCACATCAGAAGGAATGTTATCAGCAGAGAAAAAGGAGAAAAAGAATAGCTAAGAAATCAAGAGAATGAACAATGATCTTAAGAACATGGAAACTACAAGCATGCCTTACATACAGCCATATTAATTAATCTACATAAAAATACCTGTAAGAACCCGAATGTTCTCCTCCTTGAAACCAAAATTTTTGATCAAAAATCCTCTCATGCTCTTCACATCATTGATAGTCCCCTTAAGCATGTGCTTCCTTTTGTAAGTCACTCCGATTAGCAGTGCTCGCTTCCTTGCTGTCCTTGTCCCCGATGATGACCGCGAAATTTCCGAAGGGGAGGGCATCTTATTCAACGACTCTGTCTTTTTGCTACTAATCAAGAGATCAGGACCTGATATATTTTCCTTTGCCTTTACATCTTTGCTACGTGATCGTTCACAGGTTGGAACTGGATTCATCATATTGCAAATTGGGCACTTTACTCCAGTGGAATTTTGTGTCAGTAATGATAATCGTTGCCTACATTTGCAGCACACAACACCTCTAGCTTCCATCATAATCTGGTATCTATTGTTATCCATAGAAGCAGTATATATATAATATATGAAGGATTCCTTCGCAGCCGAGAAAGAAAGGCTTAACAAAACTTTGTTGAGAGCTGAATAGCAGGCGCAATGCATAATTTAAATGCCATGTTAAGTTATATGCACAAGAATTTTAGAATATCGGCTCTTGAGGGATACAAGAATTTTAATTTTTCTCTCTTCTTTTGATTTTCAGTAAACTCTGAGCCTGCTCGTAATCTAGGTGCTCTCAATGTATAGAGTTATCTGAATTGTAAAAGAAACCTACAAGATGATTGGAGGATGTATTTTTTAGTAACTCAGTAAACGTTAATGGACTCCAACTGCCATAAAAGACTGAAATCAGAACCGACCACCTTTTCAAGATTAATATTGATGTCACCCTCATTTTGGAGAATAATAAAAAGTAAAAGAATCTAATTTAATCTATGTTGTTAGTGCTTGTCCAGGCCAATTGTACTTGCCTTTCCGAAGGGGGAGAGAGAGAGAGAGAGAGTTGAGTGAGAATATTTTTTTCATAAGAGTCATGCTATCATGGGATATGTCTTTCATACATCATGCTTTATCAAGCATCTTGTAGTTGGATCTTAGCAAGCTATTTTTTTTTTTTTGGTAATAGTCGAAAGGATCTTAGCAAGCTATGCCAGTGTATTCATGAGAAATTTTCTTTATGTCCACCAATTTAATTCCAAAATAATAATATCAAAAGCAAAATCACTTACAATTTGAGCCAAAATCGACGGCTTACGTTGTTATCTAAAGCAAGAAAAAAGTAACCTAACAAAATCAAGAAAGTAGTGATGTTTGTGAACCAATTTGATCTGATTGAAGAGTCGTAATCAATTACTAAAATTGGATTCACTCTATCCAAACAGTCAATTTATTCTAGGCACAGAACTTGTTTCGTAAATTCTTTTCATGTTAATCAAAGTCTATTTCTTGTAAGACGCGTCTGCCAAACATTGCAAAAACTCACATAATTTACAAAGATTCGATCTATTTTCTAAACCCTCCACTTTCCATAAATGAGACTAAACAACTTATTATCAATTGAAGGGCTTACATAGTAGCCAGCGCACTACGTAGGATAAATATATACAAGGAAAGTACAATATTTCCTTATATTACAACACATCCCATAATATACCCTCTCAAGCTGAAAGTGGATTAACCACATGAAGCTTGGACCGCAAAGAAGCAAAAGTAGAGTGGGAAAGCGGCTTAGTAAGAACATCAGCTAATTGGTTTTTGGAGGATATAAAACGAATTTGTACCTCCTTTTTTGCTACTCTATCATAAACAAAGTGATAATCAACCTCAATATGCTTTGTACGTGCATGAAAGATAGGATTAGTAGACAGATATGTGGCACCCAAATTGTCGCCCTAAATGGTGGTAACAGAACTAGGAGAAAAACATAAATATGTTAGAAGATAACGAAGCCAAAGAACCTCAGAAGTACCATAAGCTAATGCCTTATATTCTGCTTCAGTGGAGAGCGAGCAACAGTGCGTTGCTTGCCAGATTTCCATGAAATGGGAGTGGTGCCAAGAAAGACAATGTAACCACTGGTTGACTTCCGATCATCGATGCTCCCACCTAATCAGCATTAGTAAAACCATGAAGTGATAACGAGGAACAAATGTTTTGTGACCCGTAGGTTCTAATGATAGATGCTATGATTTTCCTAACGAACATGCTGGATACTGAAAATTTAAAGGATGAGATGTACAAGTGACCTTTTTATTTGACGCTAAACAACTCAGAACCCAGGAGCTTGGGTGACCGAGTCGACGATGCCAAATATCAGTAGAGGTGGATAAACTAGTAGACAGAAAAGCTTGGGGCATAAACGTTGTAGAAGACTCTAAAAGGATGTAAAGGCCATCTTTACTTTGACCAGAAAGCAGATCCTCCTTGGTTATGAGATCCTTAACATAGGAAATAGAAGAGTGAAATTCAAAAAAGACACTTTTCACGGTAGAGTTGTTGAACATATAAGAGTTTTTTTTTTTTAAATCTTTGGAACATGCAAGATATTAGACAATGTAAACACTCGTTTAGGGGTACGTAAGATATTATAGGTTGTATTAGATATTACAAGTCCCCTACCATCACCAACATGCAATTGATCATTACCGAGACAAGGTTCTGCATGTGTCATACCAGCAATATCTAGAGTAACATGTTGATTTGCGCTGGTGTTAGGAAACCAAGTGACAAAATTTGTTGTGGAAGCGTCACTAAAAGAGAGGTTAGCTGAGGCGTGATTACCATGGTGCACAAACTGGGAGCATTATTATGAGGAGTGCCCAAATATATTACAAAGCTAACAATTAATCTGTCGCTGCCACTAACTAGCATTACATGTTCTGTTCTGTTGCCAATCTGGGCAATTCT
>Ga0307515_10026234_pt1 | contig 10038 bp, 11 predicted proteins | sample 17_EM_MG_FD_194513 | JGI IMG/M metagenome (GOLD analysis project Ga0307515, IMG submission 194513) | Populus trichocarpa ectomycorrhiza microbial communities from riparian zone in the Pacific Northwest, United States - 17_EM | ecosystem: Host-associated > Plants > Roots > Unclassified | place...
CGCGTTCGTCTCAGTGGTATCTTATCGCGTCTTGGCAACCAGCATCTGGGCTCAGGCCTATCGAACGATCCAAATCGTACCCAGCACCCAGGCGACCATCAGCGACCAAGGCTTACACAGATATCGTCCCACCTGCACCTGCACCTACGGTCGTCAGCGTCGAATTCCCCCGAAAAAGACGTAGCTCCTCCGCCCTCAAACCAGCCATCCGGGTATCAAACAGAGAGTGGGTAGTGCGGGCACTTGAATGATGTATATACACTCACGCCGTACACAGCTTACGCGAAGCTGGTCCAAGTACTGGCAAGACCAGATAGCACTTGCCTTCGCAGTTACGTCCACACACGACCCCCCCCCCTTCCTCCTCCCCCCAGGCAACCCATTTCATTAGTCCCGACTTTTCACGCTGATGACGAGACGACTAATTTCTTAAGTATGTAACTTCTGTAACATTTCTCCACCATCTTTCCTTTTCCCAGACGATCTCTTGTACACCGTAGTTTAGGTAGCGTATCGTAGATAAAATAGGCACGCTTGTTTTTAGCGTCAATGCGAAATATATGTTTCATTGTGGTCACCCCAGGAAGCATGATTTGCTCACGGAAATCGTACAATGGATTTGTTGCGTCGGGTAAACAAGAGAGAACAGTACCGGTTAAAACTCAACCTCCCGGACGCCTTCCTTGTCAACGATCTTGACCTTGAATTTTCCGGGAGTGACGACCAGCCGCTTGGAGACCTCATCTATGCACCTCCGTAGAGTCGCCAATCCTTCCTCCACAGTGGCCTCTGGATCATGGTACCTATAGCGGTTGTGTCGACCTTTCAATCTTTTTTCGCCGATACTGAACACGAACTTATCAAGTAAACTCAGGGCGAAATAACTCCCATATCCGTGTGCAGCGAACGGCACGATAGCCATCGTTCCCAGGTAATCGATCCAGTAGAGTTTCGGCTCATGAGTGGGGAGATCGTACCCCGCCACGAGCAGGTTAACGGCGTAAGGTGATCTAGAACGCAGAGAGTCTGCGAGCTCGCGGCGAATCCAAGAGGCGGCAGAGGGGGGCGGAAGGGGGTAGGTGTTGCGGATATGGGCGAGACGGATGTTACGTTCGACGTATTCGGCGAATTGTACGGTATCGCCTGTATTTTCGGTTGATCGTTCAAATGCAGATGATCCATACAGATGACCGGGAGTGAGCTCACACGGAGAACTGAGAGATTACGTTGAACTGCTTGCCTGGTTCGCCTGAAAAGGCCATAAGGAGGTGAGAGCCGAGGACTTTGATTTTATCCTCGTTGGTCTGCATTTTTACGATTGACCGCGAAGCAGTCATGTCTGCGGCGACGATCACGTAGCCCTTTCCGGTGATGGCGAACGAGCTGTCCATCGTAAAATATTATCGAGAGGAAAGGGATTGGGATGGATGAGAGGGAGAGATTGTACGCGCGTTCACTTGAGGAATGATCGAATTCTGATTAGTCGTTTGTTCCGTGTTTCTTACTTGGGTGGCTCTGATTTCCGCCTAACTGCTCTGCCACCGTAACGGATGTAAAGCACGGATCCAAGGACTCCTGTACGGTGAATTCTGATGCCTGTATCGGGACGACGAGGCTCAGAACAGAGCCAACGCGCCAGCATATTTGCGTGGTCACAGGCCTCTTACTCATCTGAAGTCTGCGGAGGGTCCGGGTGGCAAGTGACCCGTTCAACCCATCCCTAAGGCCTAATTATCTAACGCATGTCTATGTCTCAGCCCTGCGTAGATCTTATACTCGGGCTGCTACTTCCCCAGATGGACTTCGAATGACTTTCGAATGGGAGGATTCGGTTTTCGCGGGCTTCACGTGTCCCCCCCGGCTCGGTTGGCTCCTGCGGCTTCCGGATTTGCGACTTTCGGTGGCTCTACTGACTTTGAGAGCAATTGAAAGCCCACTCACGGATTTCCCTTAACAAATGAATGACCATTATCTCACCTATCTGATATAACAGACGGGGGGCTTGCGATATTCCCACTAGGGTCCGTTAGTAACGGGCATAATCGAGTGTCACGTCGCCTTCGTGCGGTATCACGGAGAATACTTGGCCTAAGACCTCTCGTGGACGAGCATACCCTCTTTACGATTGCTTACAGGGGGATCCTTACGAACTGGTCGAGGACTGGGTTTATTTCTTGGTAATCCAGGATCGATAAGTCGGGGGCATATAAGCCGCCTTCAAGCCCCTCACCCCCAACTTGAACATAACCACGACGGACACTACACCAATCAGCGCACCTGAGACAGCCGAGACTGCCGTTATCGCAGAGGTATGTCCTTGCGGGCGTGTTATCGCGCCGGTATCCGATCGACGAGCAGGCGTTGGACAACAGGACGGGAAACCCGTGGTGAGAGAGACTCCCGCACAGGTACCTGGCGAGAACGAGGTTCTGGTCGAGGTTGTGGTGATGGGGGTCAACCCCACAGATTGGAAGAGTAAGTGACAGCATCGAGTGTCTTATGCGAACATCCCGCGAATACCGGAATCACTTGGCTGACCTTTGTCCCCGTTTTGACAGATTAAACACGGCTTTCCAGACCCTTTACAGCCCCTGGACTCTACACTTGATCCAACCCAATGCCACCGCTCCCCCAGAGGGTACCCGGATTTTCACATACGGAGGGAGTTCTTCAGTTCGACAGCATACCGTCTGACTCTGGATACGAAGTCGCAACGGCGGCCCCCTTCGCGACCCTCGGAGCAGACCTCATATTCGGCGCCCGTGCCGCTGCCTCCATACAGCATCCACATCGCCGTGGACATTATATCCGAGCCCGACACTAAGGCGGGCCATTCATCGCCCATCAGGGGAAGCTCGGGGAATTGGGAAAGATGTGGGAGTAACGGAGCCAAAGGATATACAACCAAATGAACCTTGATTTGACAAAATAACTAATGCACATCGATATCATCTCCTGAGAGGATATATACAGTTGGGGATTATTACTGAGGATGGGGGGGAGGGTGACAGAGACAATAACGAGAATAAGAATAAGAACAAGATAAACAACGATAAAAAACCATACAACACAGGATGTCAACATGAAATAAGGAGCGTGAGGAGCGATGGTTGGAGAGCTGGCGTTGGTCAACGGGGAAACTATCGCGCGCTTTTGCCATTGGTCAAACCGTTCGTTTTACCACCACCAGATTTCTTTGGTGTCTCGGGAGGCTGTTTGGTGCCGATGCTCTCCTTCATAACCATCTTCCCGTGGATTTCTTCGAGTTTTGATGCCTTGACCTTCTTCGGCCAAAACAGCGTGACGAACCTGAGGTGGAAAATATCAAAAACACCGCCGCCTTTTGAGAGCCGGAAACACGTACGTCCACAAGTGCCTCTTCCACCGAGCGGCATCCTCCCCAGCAGCGGCTTTAGCTTTCAAGACAACTTCTATCCTTCGGCCGATCGCAGAGAGTGAATCCTTCAGAATTGTGACCTTCTTTTCTCGAGGCATGTCCTCGCCAGAAAGTTTGAGGTCCTTCAATTGCCTCTTGACCGGTCGAAGTTCCTCCTTGGTCGCGGCTTCGTCCATCGACGGGCTGTAACGCCAATCAGAAAGCCGGAAAAACAGCACATGACGCGAGACATACCATTCGTCGGAAGATTCAGAGTCAGTGAACGTTGGGGTTGCTCTACGTTTCCTCTTTCTCGATCCTCCTTCATCGACGGAGTGACCGATCTCGCTGTCCGCCCGCCTCTTCGTGCCATGAGATGAGGACGCAACTGGGGTTGGCGAAGCGGTGTGGACCTTTTTCTTCATGTTATTCTCGTAGGAACGAAACTTCTCGTCGTGTTCCCGCAGAATGCCAAGCAAGAAATCACCTCGTCGAACGAGGTGGATGGCGTTCGGAATCGGCTTCGCTGATGCGTCCTCTCCCTTCTTCGCCTCCTCGAGGAAGAACTTTCCTTCAAGGCCAAGCTTTGGGTCCTTCTGCATCGCTTCCCAGTTACCGAATCCGTAGATGAAGGCCCCGACGAGGAGCATAGCGTCCTCTTGAGGACCCCAGCGACCGGACCAGTTCAGCACAGGTCGGATATTGTCGACAGGGATGGTCCAATCGTAAACCGAGTCGCCCACGTCACCGAGGAGTGTATGAAGGAGCTTGAGATCGCGGTTACGGCTGACCACGGTCTCTGCATTGATGTTCCCAACGTTCTTGTACGTGACTAAGACCGCCCTGCTCTTCTGAGCATTGGTAAGGGTTTCGCCGGCATCCGCCTTCGCCCGTTTCGACGCGTTGCTTTCGTCGACAGCTTGGGTGCAGATCTCCACAATATCGTCGGCGACGTCCGTGATCATGCCCCTATCCTTGCTGGCTAACTTGGCTTCTTGGACCTGGAGTAAGGTTAGTTGGGTAAAGCAACAACGAGCAAGGCAATCACGCACGATCACATCGTAGCACTGTCGGATGTCACCCCATCGTTGCATACTGCGGATCAAGACACGAATGTCCCGCTCCTTGAGCTCCATCGCCTTCTGGCTTGCCGTCTTGCGAGGAGGAACAGGAGCCTTAGGCTTCTTGGCAGCGGAACTCGAGCCGGCGTGATCAACATCCATACCCTCGTATGACACAGGGGCTGTCGCGCGTTTCCGATCCCTCGCCTGTGCAGCAACTTCCTCTTCGATCCGTCGCTTCTCCTCCTCACTCTCGAGCCTCTGCCTCTCCTTCAGAGGGATGATGTCCTCCCAACTCATGTCGTTCTTGATGTCGCTGACAGAGGCAAACTGTGTCAAGAAGGCTTCTCCACCCATGGAAGTGCTACCAGCGCCACTGGAGGTCAAGGTTTCGTGGTCTTCGGCATGGTTCAGGATGTCGTCGAGGTCCATGTTATCAAGTTTCTGGTTCTGCTGGTTGTCGTCTTTGTCGAATCTGGGAGGAAAAGCGAAAGAATGTTGGTGGTTATCGCTCTCTGAGAAGGATAAATACACCTACATCTTCTGGGCACCGTACTTCAGGACCGCTTGAAGTTCATCCTTGCTCAGATCGCTCGCTTTTCCGTTATCCTTGATGGACGGGCCGCCTTTCGAGCTGAGGTGCGCTTGGGAAGTATCCATTTGGTTGATGACTGGACGGCGCATGTATTCGTGAGCATGGCGGGGAAACGGGGACTAGAAAGATAAAGAGAGTGGGAGCTGAAACGTGGTACCCACTAGCATACTCCAACACCATCTTCTTTTTGGCGCGCTCGAGGACATCCTCTTCCATCGTGTCTTTGCTCACGAACCGATACACGCTCACATGGGACTTCTGGCCAATACGATGGGCCCGCGCCATGGCCTGGAGGTCATTCTGCGGATTCCAGTCGCTCTACAGGTCACCAGAAAACGCACGCAGCAGCGGCATGTAAAACGAACATGAGAAATCACGGTGACGATCGAGACGGGATGTTCGGCTTACGTCAAAGATAATCACCGTGTCGGCAGTCTCGAGGTTAATTCCTAGACCACCTGCACGTGTTGAGAGCAGGAAAGCAAAATCCGGTGAGCCAGCGGCGTTGAAATGTGCGATGGATTTCTTCCTGGCGTCCGAGGACACCATGCCGTCCAACCGTTGATGTTGGTAACCACGGAGCGCCAGGTAGTCGCTGAGAATGTCGAGCATGCGAACCATTTGGCTGAAGACTAGAACACGATGGCCGTCTTGTTTGAGACGGGCCAAAAGTTTATCGAGGAGTACCATCTTCCCGCTGTTCATCACAATACCCTTCAGAGTCTCCTCCTGGTTGTCGGTACGAACTTCAACGCCATCAAACAAATAGGGATGATTCGCGGCTTTTTTGAGTTCCATAGCTTTGAGATATTACATAAGCAACCAAATATCCTGATAGTCACGCGCAAAACCTCACCGATGTTAAGCAAACTGATGTTATTGTTCCCATTAGCACTCTTGACGAGACCTTGGAAATTCTGGGGGGCAATATTAGAAAACGTGTACCAGACTGCGGGAGTTATTTGACCTTCGTCAGGATGTTCTTGTACCAGTGGGTTTGTAAAGAACTCATCTCCACGCGGAGGATGCGTTCGCTCTTTGTCGGGAGAGATGTGAGGACATCACGCTTCAAACGTCTTAACATGTACGACTCAAGTTGCTTGTGCAATTCCTTGATCTTCTCCTCGTGATCCTCGTCGGTGAGATCGAATTCATTCGCAAGATGGACTGACGGATGGGGTAAAGATAAATCAGTTTGCTCTTAACCATCTGGAGTTGAACAAAACCCACACTTGTCAGGCATGAGGAAGTGCATCAAGGAGAGCAATTCTGAAACGTTCTTCAGAGCGGCCATGGGAATTGTATTAAATCTGGACTGACCTTTAACGTTGTTTTGGAGGGGTGTTCCGGTGATCAGGACCCTAGAGGCTGCAGAAAACGTGCGAAGCGCTTCGTATAGCTGACTCTCGGAATTTTTCAACCGGTGAGCCTCGTCAACCATCAACACTTGCCACTTAACCTCTCCCAAATCCTTAGCGTCACGCAGAGTGAGCTCGTAGGTGGTAAGTAAAACATTCATCTTCAGTTTCTTGAGGGATTCCCCGAATTCGTATGTCCTAATGTTCTCCCGGGCGAGAGCGTTTCCGATGTAGGTGATAACGTTGATGTCGGGTGCCCAAGATGCAAATTGCGCTTGCCAGGCGGTGATGGTGGAGAGAGGGACGATGACAAGGAAGGGGCCATATTGGCTCCTGCTGTGAAACAGGTACGACAGGAATGACACAGACTGCACAGTCTGCAAAACGCGTCAAAGGACTAGCGAATTCAATGGGGCGCCGACCTCACCTTTCCAAGGCCCATTTCATCCGCGAGGATTCCATTCTCTCCTGTCAAACCGGATAAGCACGTTGCACTAGGATCAAAAGGTAAAACGAACCTTTGGACCAAAGGTATGCCAACCAGTTCAAACCAGTGAGTTGGAAATCCTTCAATTCGCCCCCGGTTTCCGAGAGGTATTCCGGATCAGAATTGAGTCTTTCGAATACTGGCCGCTTGTCTTTCGGATAATATGTGCTGCGGTATGGGAACTTGCCCTCTGCCTCCCGCCTCTGATACGCCTCAATTTGGGGTTTGGAGGTTGCCCTAATCGTGTCGTGGGTTTCCCAGGTGCAGTGCTCGTAGCCCAAACCAGTCCACTTGCAGAAATACTCAACCTGGCCATCGGCGGCCTGGCGTTGGGAAATGACTCGTTCAACCTTCTTGTAATTTTCCTGTTCTTCCTTTTCGCGTTCCTTGTCAAGGAGGAGAGTTTCGTAGTCCTCTCTTGAAAGATCTGGGGCCTTCAAGCGTGCTTGGTAGAATTTGTAGGCCTTGATGTAGTTATCTACACGCTTCAAGCCCTTGAAACGCTTCAAGAATTCATACTTCTCGTCCGTATTGTGCAAGTGGGAGAAGTTCTTCCACTTGATATGGAATCGCTATCAAAAGTCATTTAGCGCACTGTTGGGAGAAGACAGAAGAATCTTACAATATTCTCGTAGAATTTATCCTCGGGATCGCCCTCTTTGCCCTCGTCGCGAGTATGGGTCAGAACTTGCTCGATCTCGTCCTCCTGAGGATACTGCGCCAAGCCCTCCGTGTAGTAATACCCGGGATGTGTGTCCTCCTCGAAAGTTTCGAAGTCTTCAACATCGTCCACATAATTGGGGATCCTTACACCTCTGGTGGACACCCTAATTTCGTCACCGGCACGGGCTCTCTTCTTCTTCTTGGATCGAGAGCCATAATCTGAATCAGAGTCTGACTCTGTGGGAGGACGAGACGGACGCGACGCGACTAGGGTTTGTGGTTCGTGAGTCGCGCACACCCGGAAGACATAGTGGCGGGCAGTACCTTTGGGTTTGGGGGGTTGTTTCCTCTTCTTAGAGGTTTTCTTCTTGGAGCCATATTCCTCGTCGGCGTAGGTGGCGTCCTCCTCGTCGTCATCCTCCTCTTCGGTCTCGTGAGGGTCATCCTCGTATCCCTAGTGAACATGAGTGTATGTTGGAGGCGAAATGTATGGAATGACGAACGGAGTCTTCGTCTGTGGGGCGGGTCTAACGGTGTTGCCATATATAAATGCGTGGCGAGGGGGGATGTGAGATCAGCACTTACTGTTGTCCTTGATGTAGAAGCTACCTGTGCTTCGTAAGGTGAAGAGTATTGCTGAGGAACGCCTTGTTCGCAATCGACGACGCCGTCGGCGTCGATGTCGATGTCTCCCTGGGCGTCGTCAAGGTCGTCTGAATCGATGTCCATAGCGATACTTGGGTCGTGGATGCCGTCTTCCTCATATTCGAAGGACAACATCGGGCGAGGGGGACGGGGGAGAGGAAGAGGTGGAGAGGAACGAGCTGGCCGACGTTAGCTCGCGTGGATGATGCCTGGAATGGCGCCGGCGAGGCCACCTGTTCATCGTTGCCGACGACGCTCACCAGCCATTGCTCACTGCCTGCGACGTCCTCGGACGATATTTTTCCATCTGTATTGTATTACAGCTCCATTATAGACCCGCCACGGTGAACCCTCGTCTACACATCCCCCGCCAGGTTTTATGCGTGCGAACCGTCTCTGAATGTCAGGTCCGTCGACCCGGACATGCCCGTCGTCATCATCTCGGACGGCGAACAGCGGCCGTCCACTCCTCTGCCCTGAACCAGCAATCGTTCTTATTCCCTCGAAATCTCTCTTGAGGTAATCCTACGAAGGCCGGAAATACGCTGGGACTGAGGGTGAAACACCGTGTTGAAGATACCTTGTCTATGTTCCTCGTCGCTGTGCACGGAGGCGCCGGCGATCACCCATCATCGAAATCCAAAGCGGGTGAAATCAAGCAGGCCTTGCGTTTGTAGGTTTCCAGGACCTCCGTTCAGTTCCCAGAGACTTATTGAATGCCCAGTGCATGCACGGAGGCCATAACTGCGCTGAGCGACCGCTCGTCTGCGCTGGACGCCGTGATCTCGTCGATCGGCGTTCTTGAAAACGACGCCTGTCTAAATGCTGGCTACGGTTCCAATCTAACCATCGATGGCCAAGTTGAGTGCGATGCTTCCATCATGAGCGACAGTGGTGGGTTTGGGAGTGTCGGTGCCGTGTCCGGTCAGCTCCTCGCCATCACACATCGCCAAAAACCCTGACGGGAACGTCAGGAATCCGGAATCCCATACGGCTTGCGCATGCAGTGTTGAAGCATTCTCTGGTGCCATCCCCTCTGGGTCGAGTCCCCCCATTGTAAAAATCCCGACCAGAGGCGAGGATCACGCTCACCAAGGTGCAGGATGCTGGTCTCGCAGGGCGCTCGCACTTTCGCTGCTTCGAGTGACGTTCCTACATGTGACCCTGCAGCGTTGGTTACTCCCCGCTGCGTCTCAGAATGGGAGCATTGGAAGAAAATGCTCGATGATCCACCACCTTCCATCCCACGGCAAGATCTGGGTGCAGAGATGCCAATGCAAGATACCGTGGGTGCGATCTCCTGGGATTTAAATGGGAGGCTCGCCGCTGGAGTTTCAAGGTTTGTCATTGCTCTGACATGTTCTTGCACTCACCTAGTCCACAGCGGTGGATTGCTCCTCAAGTATCCAGGTAGGATTGGAGAGGTGAGGGAACGGTATGACTATCCCGGATGGTCTGTTGACATACAAAAGGCCGCGGTATTCGGTGCTGGGTGTTGGTCACAGTCCGACTCCCGAATCGGTGTCAGTTGCAGCGTATCAGGTCTGGTATGCTGTTTGGTACCCCCGAGACCCCGCATTGACGCATTGCAGGAACTGGGGAACAGATCATATGTGCTGCGGTTGCGCGGACCCTGTCTGAACAACTGTTTGAATCGTACTCTCCACAAACTGGGTTCGACGCAGAAAATGTGTTTGAACGAGTCTTGGGTACCCACCTACGACGTCAGCCCGACACCAACCATATTATCTATGCTGCTGATGAATCCACAGGTTTCTGCGGCAAGGATCGACCACAAGTTGGTGTCATAGTGGTCACGAAAGAACCTGGGGAAGATGAGGATTACAAGTCAC
>Ga0307515_10026235_pt1 | contig 10038 bp, 7 predicted proteins | sample 17_EM_MG_FD_194513 | JGI IMG/M metagenome (GOLD analysis project Ga0307515, IMG submission 194513) | Populus trichocarpa ectomycorrhiza microbial communities from riparian zone in the Pacific Northwest, United States - 17_EM | ecosystem: Host-associated > Plants > Roots > Unclassified | place...
AAGCAGTGGAACACTGATTTTCTAAAAGTAGTCAAGTATCCACAATAGGTGTCCAACATAGTTGTCGTGCCCAAAAAGGAAGATAAAATCAGGGTTTGGACTTTAGGGACTAAAATCGGGCTAGCTCTAAAGATAATTTTTCTCTACCACACATGGATGTATTGGTCGATCCACATTTTCCTTTATGGATGGATTTTCGGGCTACAATTATATGAAAATGGCGCAAGAGGATAAGAAGAAGATAATATTTATAACACCATGGGGAATCCTTTGTTACGAGGTCATGCCATTTGGGTTGAAGAATGTCGGGGCCACCTACCAAGGGCTATGGTAACTTTATTTCATGACATGATGCATAAAGAGATTGAGGTATACATGGATGATATGACTACTAAATCTGAAGAGGGAGAGAGTCATGTCCAAATATTGAAGGAATTATTTGAAAGACTAAGGAAGTATAAGTTGAGGCTTAACCATGCAAAGTGTTCATTCGGGGTGAAATCTGAGAAGTTGTTAGGATTTGTGGTGAGTGACAAAGGGATATAAATGGATCCCAACAAAGTAAAGGATATTCAATCTATGCCACCTCCCAAGACTAAAAAGGATGTAGTAAGGTTCTTAGAAAGATTGAATTACATTGCCCGGTTCATATCCCAATGAACCACGACTTGTGACCCAATATTCGATTGTTAAGGAAGAAGAATCCTGGAATTTGGAATAAAGAGTGCGAAGAAACTTTCAGTACCTACTGAATCCACCCCTGTTTGTTCCTCCTGTACCAGAAAGGTCGTTGATCCTGTACTTAACTGTAACTGAAACAACAATGGGATGTGTGCTTGGCCAACACGACGAAACCAAAAGGAATGAAAGGTCATTTATTACCTAACCAAGAAGTTCAAGGAATGCAAGTCTAGGTATACTATGATTGAGAAACTATGTTGTGTACTAGCATGGGCTGTGAAGAGATTGCGTCAATATATGTTGTATCATACTACATGGTTGATTTCAAAATTAGACCCATTAAGGTACATCTGTGGAAAGCCTTATCTGTCAAGCCAAATTGCAAGATGACAAGTTCTACTGGCTGAGTATGACATAGTATATATGACAAGGAAAGCTGTGAAAGGGAGTGTTATTGTCGATCACCTAGCTGACCATGCTATGGAAGATTATGGGCCATTAAAATTTGACTTTCCTAATGAAGATGTGCCTTCAGTTGAGGAATGGAATGGAAATTAGATTGGTGGACTATGTACTTTGATGGTGTTGTAAACATATGTGGTAACATAGCTGGCGCAATGATAATCTCTCCTAATAAAAAGCAATATTCGGTTTTAGTTAAGTTGCAGTTTGGGTGCAATAACAACATAGGAGTATAAAGCTTGCATTCTCGTTTTAGAGGTGGCATTGGAGTTGAATATTAGAACGATAGATATGTATGGAGACTCGATTTTGATTATTTGCCAAGTGAAAGGAAAATGGCAAACCAAAGACGAGAAGTTGAGACCTTACCAAGAATACTTGTCTAAATTGGCTAAAGAATTTGAGGAAATAAAGTTCACCCATCTAGAAAAGGAAGGAAACCATTTTGCTGACACTTTGGTCACACTAGCTTCTATGGCTAGAATAGACTTTGGGCACAAGGTATAATCGGTACACATTGATATCAGAAATAACCCAATTCATTGTTGTTTAGTTAAAAGAGAAATAGATGGAAACCCTTGGTACTATGATATCGAGAAATTCATCCAAAACCAGACATATTCCATGGGGGCATCCAAAATCGACAAGAAGACTTTGAGGAGGTTAGCAATGGATTTCTATCTTGACGGGGAAACTTTGTATAAGAAATCATCTAACAGAACTTTGTTGAGATGTTTGGATGACGTGGAGGCAAAAAGTGGTGAAGAAATTTATGAAAAGAGATTTGATCTGTCGATGCCCAGAACTACAATAGCAAGATGATAATAGAACTCTACGCTAAATGAAAGATCAAGCATTCCAATTCCTCGCCATATAGGCCAAAGTGAATGGTGCGGTAGAAGCTGCTAACAAGAATGTTAAGAAGATTATTCAGAAGATGGTAGTCACCTATAAGGATTGGCATAAGATGTTGTCATTTGCTCTTCATGCATACCGCACCGAAGTCCGAACTTCAACAGAAGCCACCCCGTACACTTTGTTATATGGAATAGAGGAGGCGATGTCTTTAGAAGTGGAAATCCCCTCCTTAAGAGTATTGGTAGACTCTAAGTTAGAAGAGGTGGAATGTGTAAAAGTTAGATATGAATCTGATCAGTGAAAAGAGGGTAGTTGCAATCTGTCATTATCAACTATACCAAAGAAGGATGACCAAATCATATGATAAGAAGGTTCGACCTCGAGGATTCCACGAAGGAGATCTTATATTTTAGAAAATATTGCATTTACCAAAAGAAGATCAGAGTAAATGGGCGTCAAACAATAAGGGCCCTTACGTGGTAAAGAAAGCATTCTCGGGAGGAGCTTTATTGTTATTGTCGCACGTGTGCGGCGTCGCGGCGAAAACATCCACCCTCAAAATTTTATCTCTAATGTGGCAAATGTTAGGAGACAAGGAATTTTTGTCTCTTATTCATGGAAAATTAGAATGGGAGTCGCCACCTAGTGTTTTGGTCACTAGGAACCCTAACTGGTCTTAGAGATCGAATACGGGGACTAGTTGCGTAAAGGGAAGGTATTAGCACCCCAAATACACCCTACCTAAGGTAAATTGCATTGTTTTATTGTCTGATAAAATCTGAGGTCTTGTTGTGTTTTCTAGTTGTTGGTCCGTCTACGGTTGAAGAAAGTTCTCTTCAGTAAAGAGATCCTTATCTTATCGAGTAAAACCTAACCGTTCTAACGTCAACAAAAGAATTTAATATCCGGAATATGTCTTACGTATAAGGTCGTACCCCAGATACTAAAAGAAAATAAAATAATGTTTTTGGAATTTTTGAAATATTGGCCTAGTTCTCGTGATTTTAATAAACTGGTTATTAAAGCCAAAATGCATGCTAAATATTTTTTGAATTTTTTCTTTGATGTATGAAGATACAAATTTTTTTTATTTTTTAGAGACTTGGCCGTATGCACGAAAACAAAACATTATTTTTATTTTTATTTTTTTAATGTCTTAACGAAAATCGGGTATTTTAATACCGAATTTGTATCTTTACAGTATAAAATACAAACCAATATTGTGCAAAATTGATAATATATATATGGGAAAATCATAAATTTTTTGAAATAATTTTTTTTAAAGAAACTTTCCTGTTTTTTTTATTTTGGGCTGGGTCTAACTCAGCCTGTATGGGATGGGCTAGACCCAGCAGCCCAGCCCGGTCACTGGTTCAAACTAGTGACCCGGCTGGTCACTGTGCATGCATGCGTGAATTACGCACGCATGCTTTGCACAGTGACAGGGTAATTATTTTGCCCTTATAACAGCTGAATTCGCAAAGCGAGGGAAATGGAAGAAGAGAATACCTGGAGCTGCTGCCTAAAGATGAAGACGAAGATGAAGGTGATCAGTGCTCTGATCGGGCGACGTTTCTTTCTTTCCCTCTGCTGCTGTTTTCGTTTCTGATTCTCCCTTTCATTACAAATTCTTATCTGCACTCTTTTTCTTCTTCTTCGTCTCTGGTTTTTGAAATGACGAAGCCCCTGTGTTCTCCTCCTCTCCGTCTTTCCCTTCGTCTCCTTGTGTTTTTTTTATTTCTGTGTTTTGTTTTTTTGGGTCTCGTTTCTGTGTTTCTATTCCTTATGTTCGTCCTCTGTAATCTTTCTCTCCAGTCATTCCCTCCTCTCTGTTTTTTCTCTCTCTTGTGCAGCTGATGCTCATGCATTGGCTGGCAGTGCTGCTCTTTGTTTCTTTTTTTATTCTCCCTGTTCCCCCTGTGTTTTTTTCTCGTTTTTCTTTCTGCCCTCTTCCCCCTCTGTTTTCTTACTTTCCTCTGTCGTTCTCTTTCTCCTCTCTCGTTCTCCTCATTGTCTCGTTCTTTTTTTTTTTGCTGTGTTTCTGCCTTATTCGTTTTTCTTTCCCTCTGTATGTCGTCTTTTTCTCTCTCCTTCGACGTTCTCCCCTCTCTGCACTGGCTTCGTGGTGGTGCTGCTGCTCTCGTTGGTTCACAGTGGCGGCTTCGCCGTTGCAGACGAAGATGACAGTGTGGAAGGGTTGTTCCGCCAACACTGCTTCCTCTCCTCCTGTTGTTTCCTCTATTTTTTTCTTTGTTGTCCCGTTCCTCCTCCTCCTTTTCTTTATCCTCACTGCTTCCTCTCCTTCTGTTGTTTCCTCTGTTTTTTTCTTTGTTGTCCCGTTCCTCCTCCTCCTTTTCTTTCTCCTCACTGTCACCTCCCTGATCTCCTTTTTCCCTCTCCCTGTCTCATTCTTTTTCTCTGCTTTTATAGCCAAAACTGCATGCGTTTTTTCTTTTATATTAAAGACGTTCGGTAACGGTCCCATAACTGAAGCAATATGCGGCATTTTCTACTTGCGGTTCCTGTCTGCTGAAATGGCTACTTTGAAGATGGTGATGAATAGTGTCTAAGGAAACGGCGCCGTTTCACAATTCAAATGAATATTTTCGATTCGGTCCTTGGCCGTTTTGACAATTTTGTAATCAAGCCCCCCGAATGAATTGTATTGGATCCCTTGATTTTAGCACCTTTTCCGGTTTAGTCCTTGGTTTCAGATTGTTTCAATTAAGTCCCAAATTGGCCATCAAACTTCAATAATTATGCAATTAAGCCCCTGATTTGACTAAATCAATCCTTAAAAATTGTAATTTGACTCTAGAACTTTAATTCCTTCCAATAAAAGTCTAAATCAATTTTTCTTGCAATCAAACCCTCCATAAATTCAATTAAACCTTAGATAAAATTTAATTAAGTCCATAAACATCTGATTTTGAATATAATTTTTTCAAAATTAAATTTTCGTTGTCAACAGGATTCTCATCAATCAATGACATACTGTCAAATTTCAACATTTTGCAGTTTTGAACCTCCTCAACCAATTTTTGGTCTTTTTTCGGTATTCCATCATCCTTTTCTCGCTCCTATTATTTTTTGGATTTCTTCCGAATATTATTATTATATATTTTTTTTGTATTTTCTCATTTTTGTGTGGGAACCCAAATATGGGCAACAACAATTATCTAGAATGGATGGAGAAGATCTAGATAGACCTGTGAATTCTGACTCTATAAAGAAATATTGTGCTTCCCAATCAATAAAATAAAGTTCGGCCATGAATTCTCTCTATAAAGAACCTTTTCTTCATAAAGCGCATGATATCATAGCATTTGAAATCTTTTACTTAAACAAACTCTTTTCTTGCACATGACTAAGGAAATGACTCCATCAATTGGAGGGAACCAAACCAATTTTAAAACTGACAGGTATTGCACACCACACTAGGGGAAAAAAGTGCACATAGGGGTCCATAGTGAACCAAAGCCCAAAGGGGTATCATCATAAAAACTTTTAAAAAAAACATCTTTTATGAGAATTGTTGATTGCATTGAAAGTTTCAGTTTTCATGAACAAAACCAAATCTTTTGAGTTTTCCTTTTAAAATAATAATAAAAGACAATACAATGGAGCAAGAAAGGGCCCCATAAGGAACCAGAGATCTTTTCACCAAGAGGATAGGAAGTATAGTGCGTGGAGTATATTCCGTTTCAAAAGGACGAGTCGGACAAACAAATAGAAATAGGAGCTCAATAAGTCTACAACAGAAATGGGGACCTATGTTTCCAAAATAGGTAACAAAAAAACATGCATGCTATATTGTCATAATACTAACCTGGTAGGAGAAGGTGTGATGAAAGCCAAAATAGTTCCAAGTTTTTGGGAAAACCGCTAAGGTACATAATCTCAGGTCAACGGAACTACAAAAAAGGATAGGAATTGTGAACCAGCACTGCTTCATTTCCTCGAGGTAAGATGTTTTCTTTTGAAGTTTAAGATGGGCAGGTCACCCAATATTGAGACCATTTCTTAGAAAAACGTGGAGTTTTCTAAGAATTTTAGGATGGGCCGGTCACCTGATATTGAAACCATTTCTTAGAAAAGCGTGGAGTTCTCTAAGAATTTTAAGATGGGCCAGTCACCTGATATTGAGACCGTTTCTTAGAAAAGCGTAGGGTTTTCTAAGAATCTTAAGATGGGCAGGTCACCCGATATTGAGACCATTCCTTAGAAAAGTGTGGAGTTTTCTAAGAATATTAAGATGGGCAGGTCACCCGATATTGAGACCATTTCTTAGAAAAGCATGGAGTTTTCTGAGAATTTTAAGAGGGGCCGGTTACCTGATATTGAAACCGTTTCTTAGAAAAGCGTGGAGTTTTCTAAGAATCTTAAAGTGGGCCGGTCACCTGATATTGAGACCATTTCTTAGAAAAGCGTGGAGTTTTCTAAGAATTTTAAGAGGGGCCGGTCACCTGATATTGAGACCGTTTCTTAGAAAAACATGGAGTTTTCTAAGAATCTTAAGATAGGCAGGTCACCCGATTTTGAAACCCTTTCTTAGAAAAGCATGGAGTTTTCTAAGAATTTTAAGATGGGTAGGTCACCCGATATTGAGACCATTTCTTAGAAAAGCATAGAGTTTTCTAAAAAATTTAAGAGGGGCCGGTTACCTGATATTGAGACCGTTTCTTTGAAAATCGTGGAGTTTTCTAAGAATTTTAAGATGGGCGGTCACCTGATATTGAGACCATTTCTTAGAAAAGCGTGGAGTTTTCTAAGAATCTTAAGATGGACAGGTCACCCGATATTGAGACCATTCCTTAGAAAAGCGTGGAGTTTTCTAAGAATATTAAGATGGGCAGGTCACCCGATATTGAGACCATTTCTTAGAAAAGCATGGAGTTTTCTGAGAATTTTAAGAGGGGCCGGTTACCTGATATTGAAACCGTTTCTTAGAAAAGCGTGGAGTTTAAGAGGGGCCGGTCACCCGATATTGAGACCGTTTCTTAGAAAAGCGGGGAGTTTTCTAAGAATTTTAAGAGGGGCCGGTCACCCGATATTGAGACCGCTTCTTAGAAAAGCGGGGAGTTTTTTAAAAATTTTAAGAGGGGTTGGTTACCCGATATTGAGACCGTTTCTTAGAAAAGCGGGGAGTTTTCTAAAAATTTTAAGGTGGGCAGGTCACCCGATATTAAGACCGTTTCTTAGTAAAGCGGGGAGTTTTCTAAGAATTTTAAGATGCACAGGTCACCTGATAATTGGACCATTTTTAGAAAAAGAAAAAAAAACATGGAGTTTTTCTAGAAATCTTAAGATAGGCAGGTCACATGATAGGGAGACCATTGTTTAGGAAAAACACGGAGTTTTTAGCATGATCAGACAATTTATCTTTACAACACTTCCTACGCGAAGCACTTGACAAGTTTTGCTTCGTAAGCATTGTAAAGAGGGGGCATCTGTTATTACTTAATTTTGGACCCCACGTGCTGGAGACGATGTATACTCGTTTTGAACCGAGTGTAGGAGTGTAGCTCATATTTGCTGGAAAATTGACAAAAGCGGAGGAGAAAGAAATATTGTTTTCAAACCCTGTTTGAGCTGTTTTCTACTCTTTTTATCCTCCCCCTTTGCTACCAAAATCATCAGGTTTCTTAAACTGACTAGGGGTCTTGATAATGCTAAATTCATTCCTTCGTTATCTTGTTTTTAAGGTTGGATAAATCCCTCAAAATTTGCACTAAAAAAACTGATTATGTTGCTGTCGCAATTTTTTATTCGAACTTAGGCTCTGATTCTGACTTGGTTTCGTACGATATTTGACCATCCTAGCTATGTTCTATCACTAATGACATGTTGAAGAATTAACCTACACCTTTATTGGGTCCTAGGGTCATTATTCTTAGGGCAGACTCTCAGTCAGATTTGGATGCTCGGCATTGTCAGATCAAGAAAACCTTTTTGACCAACCAAATCCCTGCCAGATTCTGTTATCTAAAATGATTTTATCTCACTTTGAATCCTTCATCAAAGTTGTAGTCCGGGACACGTAGATGAATTTGGGCTTTTGAATGGCTAGATTTCAATATCAAAAGCTCAAGATATTCCTGTTTGAAATCTAGCGTGAAAACATAGAATCCTGCCGCGAGAAGGTTTCCAGCCGAGTTTGGTTGCAATTCTGTTATTCAAAACGAATTTATCTCACTTTGAATCCTTCATCAAAGTTGTAGTCCAGGACACGTAGATGAATTTGGGCTTTTGAATCGCTTGATTTCAATATCAGAAGCTCAAGATATTCTCGTTTGAATATCTAGTGTGAAAGCAGGGATTCCTGCCGCAAGAAGGATTTTTGCCCAAGTTCGCGGGCCTGATTCGAAGGATTTTTTTTGGACCAAGGACTGAATTGAAAAGTGCTAAAATGAGGGATTTAATTGAAGAAAGATATTGGAAGCTGGAGAGGGGGCTGGATCATCATAAATGACGGGATTTCTACCACACCGAATAAGAAAAATAAGACTTTGCAACATGCACCCTTACCCATCTAATTTCTTTCCTTTTTCTTTGCAAATTTCCTGCTGGTTTCCATGTTTCTCTTGCTGGATTGGAGAGTTACAGACCACGTTTTTATTACCTCATTTCAAAGAAAACAGCTGGTGCCTCATGGTCCCAGTTATCGAAATAAAGAAAGGAGTTGTACCACCCTTTGATCAATGGAAACTAATTGCTGAAATCAGAATAGGAATCAGGATATTTCAGTTTTCCTTTTTTGCGTTTTTGTACTGCAAATCAGCAGGGATTTACATCCTAGAATTAGTGCATTGAATCTTTCCTAATAAAGAGCTGTGATTAGGCTATATAAACCCTCTACTGACCTAGCAGAAAGGGGGCAGAAAAAAGGAGGAGAAGAGAAAAAAAGAAGGAGAAAAAGAGAGGCAAGCCGCAGGAAAAACAAGAAAGAGCAAGAGAACAGACTCCACCAGCACATCACAGCTTCAGCGTCATTGTTTTCGTCCGTCAGGAGGCACGCGTGAGCTGTTTCTTGGTCTTTTGTTTCATTTCCTGCAAAACAGGATCTGCAGGTGTTTCTTCCCTAGTGCTCCAGCTGTGAGAACTTTAGGGACCCTCACGTTCTTTTCTCTTCTTACGCCTGCTGGAGGAAAGGTTAGTCGGCCATGACTTTGTCTTTTTGTGTGTAATAAAGCATGCTTTCCCAGTTTCTGTTTTGTTTCTCTCTGTTGGCATTGTGAAACAAATAAGGCAGTTTGTTTTTAAGGTGAGGAAATAATAGGGTTGTGAGGCACGGACATAGGGGTTTGATTTCAAAATTTCAGTTTTAGAACTGTGGCTCCCTCATGCATACGGGTTTATTCCTTTCCAGTTACAAAATTTTAAGTTGATTTGGCTTTGAACGGTTTTTGTTACGAATTGTTTCAAGCTTCTTGTAATTCTTATAATATGTATGATGGCTTGCTACTTTCCATTTTGATGTTTACGTCTAATTGTGATGTTTGCGTTTCGACAAAAATATAAAAAATGTTTTCTTGTGTGCTAAATACGGCCAATACCCTAACATGTTTTGAACGTTTTTTTTTTAAAAAACCAAATATTTGAAGTTTTGAAAATGTGTTTTCGCATGGATTTCTTAAATACAATAAAAATTATTTTCTTGCATTTCTGGATTTTACAACATGTTTGTAAAACTCCAAAGGGTATTGGCCAATATTCCAAAAAAATAAAAAAATCTTATTTTGGGGGGAATTCATCTATTATTCATCGTTAATATTTGGATAAAGAAATCCCAAAGGGATGAATATCCAAAATATTATTGGGAATAATTTGTTATTATTCACTGTTAAATTTAGATAAAGAAACCCTAAATAGTAAATATCCAAAATAATTTTCTAGGAATAATAAGTCCTCACACATCCTTGAAAGAAGCCTTGATTATAATCGAGGACATTTCAATTTTTTACTCCACGGTTTACGAGCCGTGAGAGTATAAAACACTAAGGCAAAAATAGGCTTTTAAAGCGCCCTAGATTTCTA
>Ga0307515_10026236_pt1 | contig 10038 bp, 6 predicted proteins | sample 17_EM_MG_FD_194513 | JGI IMG/M metagenome (GOLD analysis project Ga0307515, IMG submission 194513) | Populus trichocarpa ectomycorrhiza microbial communities from riparian zone in the Pacific Northwest, United States - 17_EM | ecosystem: Host-associated > Plants > Roots > Unclassified | place...
TAAGATATTCCGTACGGAGCTAAGTCTCCGTCGCGATGTCAATATAAGGTTGGCGGTTACCCGGCGCTGGACACCTCACGTGACCACCCGGCAACCCTAACCACGCATACTTGACAACGCCGTTACACATATACCATAAACCAAGAAATAAATCATTTCTATCTGAATTTTCAGTATATCTGTAATGAGTGACAGCATTGTACTTATATATAGAAATTGACCAGCTGATAACTAGTATCAGTACCAGGCCACAATTTGTGTAAAATTTATCCATTTTGAGTACAGCTGCTGTGATCTGCAGAGCTTCAAATTAGCTCAAGAATTTTTCATCTTGTAGGCTGACTACACATGGCAAATAATCACCAGTAGAGACATCTTCCACATATGATTTCTCAACATCTTTAGCTGAAATACATTACTCTTGCACTCTGTATCTCCAGAACATGGTTCAAGACTACAACAGTACTGCTCAGCAGTCTTCAAGTATGATGAAATGTCACTTGTAATAAAATTACCTGAATTATAGTACTATAGGGGATCTCCCACTGCAGTAACTGAGAAATACTGTCTCTGTCATCACTAACCAACCCAAATCTTGCAAGACTGATATCAATCGACATCTAGCAAACTATATACTATACTCTACTAGAATTCCCAGTAAGTTCCATTTACAAATGGCAATAAATCAGGTGGGGGGTTGACAGGTGGGTAAAAATTTATAAGCTTTGTGAACTTTTCCTTACATTTTTATGTTACCAAAATGGGACTAGTTTGCATGATTTTTAGATTGATATGTAGGCCTTAGACTTGCCTATTATCCTGCATTCACTGATAGTCTCTCCATTGGATTGTTGTTGAGCAATTTGCAATTTTGAAGAAACTCTGGAATTTACAATGTGTCCCGCTAGCAGCTTGTTAGATGTGGACACTGGGCCTACAGATGCCCATTATCAGCTATCTTGGGTATCTGAATCAGGGGAAAAAACTATAGAGACTCTTTTTCGCATGTTATCAATTTATCAACAGATTCTCTTCCATAGCTTTTCTTTCCACATGTACCATGCAATAGTATATACCTTTTTATGACCTTAAGTTTATCAGCTCCAGTTGCTTATTAGGTTTCTAAAATATACTTTCCATTCAGACCATATATTCACCATTGAATTCTTATCTGTTGAATTAAATATCCAATTGAATGTGCAGTATTTGGTTACTCAATCTCCTTGTTCTTTTTTATACCAATTTATGGTTTCTGGCTCTATTTCCCATTGTATACACTATAGACCTAGACTCTATTATTGTTTGATAGAGTGGCAAAACCAACACATTGTCAATATACTGCAGGACATCATGAGCTGTCCACAAGTATTGCTATTTCAGATATATTCTAATTAGTGTAATATGGTAATACGATGTGGAAATTCCATGGATGCAAATCTGCCTCAGTATATTGTGATTTCAAAGATGCCAATTTTGGTAAATATAGCATTGTAGTCTTCAGGATTAGTATCTGGTTTTGTGCATATTCTTCTACTCTATAGCATGCAATCTATCAAAAGCAAAACAGATTACATCGATATCTCATTTCTTCACCACAGCAAAAGCTTCATAGCATACTGTTGAGCCCACTGCTTCTCTTTTAATGAATCTTCCAATGCCAACCACAAGTTACATCTGCCTATACATACTCTCAACTGCTGAGAATAGAATATATGCACAATCTATTGTAAACTACAATTAGGTCCAGAATGTGCTGTGATTTCAAGCAATATTGCAACTAGGTTGCACTGTTCAAATCCTGTTAAGGACATGTGATATGGAGTGATAAGGTTTTTTAAGCATCCTGATTATTGTGTATTGAAGACCATGTTGTCTTTATTCCAATTACTTAAATTACAATAAATGGCAGTTTTACCAACTCCAGTATGTCATTGGATATCATGGTAGGAATAACGTACACATGTGAGGTGAATTACTCAACTGTATTTTGAATGGGTTATCTCCCTTCACATGTTGTCAGAACAAATAGACATGAGCATATACGGAGAGGGTGTCTGGGAATGTATTGGAGGTTGTCATCAAGTGTAAAGTAAAACTAGTCCGGATTTGCTCTTTTTCTTCACTTGTCTACAGCTTCAAGTTTCTTTCAATTAAGCATTTTAGTTGAGCAATATTGTTTATGTAGTCCACATATGATAGGAGGTTTCCAGGTTGCCAATATCAATTCATTCACAGCAAATAACAAAATAGTCATCTGTGTTTAAGAATCGTTGTGTTATGATTGCAGTCACTACTTAAATCCAAAGGCAGTTAAACCTGATCTGTGGTGGCTGTTTGGTTGACGGTTCAGAATGAGTTTGCCCAAGTACCATTCATTTCCAAAAGAACATGATATTGGACAACTTGTCATTTCACTTACATACCAAGTATTAAACTTTGGCGATAGACACTGCATGTATACAGCCCAGGCACCTAATTGGGGGTGTGGGTGTGTCCAGTGCCCACACCTAACAAGCCACTACCAAGCCACTAGTAGGGCACCTCATAGCCATGCTCCCACCCTCAGCTTCCTGCTCTCATGTCTTGAACTTTAAACTTAATTACCTACATGAGTTTTACTTTGACCAGTATATTGTTTATATATGAAATGTAGTTAACAAGATGCTCTTTTACTTGCTTGCCTTGTCTTTTTGTTTCCTCTAATATTCAAAGAGTTGTTGTAGATCAAGTACAGTGGTTTAGAATATACTCAGCACTGCTGATCCTGCTAAGCATTGCTTAGCACCACTGGTATTTTGCGTCAGGTAAATCATTACTACCTCATGCTTAGATACATGTTGTATACCATTGGGTAAATTTTTTCTACCTGACTGTAGAGTGAGTCTGGGATGAGTGACAGCTCATGACATGAATGTAGTGACCTGAACCAGTTCATGGACAGTTCTACTATCTGTCCCAGGATAATGAAAAATCTATCTACATATAGTAGAGCTACTCTATGCAATAGGGCATGGAACTTGCCCAAAAATTGGCAGACTTATGGGGGTGGTTGGCAGGTGAGCAAGTGGAAAAGAAGGAGAACTACCTACCCCATTTGATTTCTCCACCAATTCTGGTTGGAATTCAGCAACCTTGCTGCCAGTATCACTTATGCATAGCAGAAGACTATTCAGGGTCAGCTTGGCGATTTCTGAATAGTGTAAAATGTCACTTGGGCGAAAATTCCCTGAGTTATTTCACTGTTGACTGTCTCTCAGTATTGTAACTTCAAAATTGTATCTATTACAACAACCACCCATCAAAATATGCCATGACCAGTACCAATTGACAGCCAGCAAGCCATATATGCTCTGATATCATCACTAGCAAACTTGATTTACAATTGGTGATAAAACAGGGGAGTCAGAAGTAAGACAAAAAATCTGCCAGCTTCATGGACTCTCACTGACATTTTCAACTTGCTCAAAATTGGTCCACATGACTTGATTTTTGGATGTGTATGTGTTCCTTGCAGTTACCTATCATACTGTGGTCTCTGATCTTCTCTCCATTGTGTTGTTGTTGAGTAACTTGCAATTTTGAAAAAATACCGGCATTTCTTTGTGCAGTGCAAGGTGCCCCTCTAACGGCTTGTCAGGTGTGGGCGCTGGGCGTGCCCACACCCCTAATAAGGCGCCTGGGCTGTGTGCATGAGGTGGTGGTAGACGCATGTACAGACAAAAGCAGCCAACTCTCACCGCGCCTCGTTTTAGGTATGTTGGAGCGCTGCCAGCCAGGCTATTTTGAATCATATAGTACATTGCATATGAACCATGCAATCCAATGTGCGCCGGAATTCCTATAAGAGGCTTATTCACTTGCTGCTGAATATTCAACAACAGCCCGAACCAATAGCGTTTCTATATGAAATCTATATCACGCAACTAGCTGTGCATCCACTAAGTTTCTGTGTGCCACGAGCGTTACACTCCGCCTACGCAACCTCCCAGAAAAATAAATTGGTTGCATTGGTAGGGCGCTAAAACTGCACTGATGTGATTGAGCGGCACAACCCGCACCAATAGTTGGGCAATGTCAAGTACAGCATCTAGTGGGTGGTAAATTGAATGCATAGACTCGTACTCGGCTTAAATGAAATCGAAAAATAAGCCTCCTTGCTGTCTCCTGTCGTCACATTTGACAGTCTATGGTATTTGATACTTGAAACTATACTGTTTGTACTTAGCATGAGTACGGCATTGTGGATCTCTACGGTGTGCCTTTTATTGTTGATTGGAATTGGTTAAGCACAGGGTTTGATCGTCAAGCTGAATAGGAGGTCATACCTACTCTATAGAATGAAGAAAAAATACATCGGTGCCTGCAGCTAAACTAGCGGTAAGAATTTAGCAACGCCAACCGATGCACCGCAGCTGTTGATTACGTGGCTAAACTGGCAGTGCAGTTTCCGTGTAACACAGCCAATAACATATGACTCCGGTATTATAATCGATTCCTCCATTTACGAGTAGCCCTAAGTCATTGGCTTGTTTCTGATTCAACGTGGGACAAAATTAGCCCTCTATTGCCTTTTGATTTTGAATCGGTCGCAGATGAAAATTTCTTTTCGGTGTTCAAGCATGTCGATGCCATACGTGGCGGTCACCATACACAGGCTGAACTAAACTCTTGGGTCATACAGGTACTAGTTCCAAGCTGTGCTCGATGCATGTCTCAGTTCAAGTGCATTCATGAAGAGTATTTATCATTTGTCCTTGTTGTGGTTTCAGCCACGCAATCTAAGCCAAGTGAAATATGATAGGCCCTGAGATCTACCTACATTCCAACAGGCACATATATGTCCACAATCCCCAAGAACCGATTTCTCACCCCGACAACCCAAATTACTCCATACCGCCTATTATGCTCAGTCGAGTTTCCTGAAGTTTTGGATTTGAATATCTGTCAATATTCTAATCTACCGAGGCTACAAACTTCAAAATTCAATCGTAAATGACCACTTTGCTGAATTTTCTGGCGATTTTGAAACTATATATACATCGTCACGAAGGCTATCAGTCCTATTCGCATCTCTGTATTTGCTTGCATACCAGTACTCCCGTACATACACACCAACGGGATATATTAATCGTCCGTGTTGGAGAAATACAAGCTAATGGTGACCAGTTCCAAGCAACATCCCCGCAGCACACCCTAACATGACCTGGAAGCCACGAAGAGGTAACGCCACGCCTTGCGGATATAATTCTCATGCTGACACATAAAGTGAATTTGCGACCATCCTTCTGGGAGCCAATGGTTGAGAGGTTTGGTCTCTACCAACCCCTGGCTTTAGTCGTCAGTACCTTCGGTATTATTCTGGCATTGGCTGCTCTATCATCACTCTGGTTTTGGACCTTAAACGATAATCCTGAATGTCTGCGGTCAAAGATTGCTCTCGCGGGCCGCACAACCTCTACCATCGCGATATGCAGTGCCCTCTTGCGATCCTGTATTGCTATCCAATTGACAACCTGCTGTATGATGGTGGCATGTCTTGCGTTCGAAAAACATTGCGTGCTACTCCAGGACGCAGCGGCCATGTCCATATATCGTTACTCAGCGAATTATCCTTACCCTATGATTTTTCCGGTGCTTCGAGGTACCATGGTCAGCAAGAATCTTGCCGGGATCAGTTTATTGATCCTTCTCTCCTGTTTGACCATTTCATCTCAGTTCATATCCACGATTCTCCTCTCTGACACCGGCTTGGAGTACATCGCTATGAGGAGCCAGAACGTGTCACTAGCATATAGACACAAGGACTGGATAGATGCGCTAGTCCCTTCATTGCAACAGCGGCCTGTTGAATTTCCGCGGTTCGCAGAGAAGCCAGTCAAGCCATTCAAAATATCATACAATGCAACTGGACCAGCTATAAGTGACACCGGATCGACTGTGCGAGCTCTACTTCCGTTATCGGCCCCTAAACGTTCATCACTTCTGTACTACCGTGGAAACGCAACCGTGATCGACGCTCATGTACTTTGTGTATCGCCGGATATCGATAGTCTAGAATTTGACGAAAAGCAACAACTTGTATCTGGGAATTTTACCGCACCTATTTTAAGAGACGCCCTTGCATCAGGAGAATTAGAGGATCAGGGTTCATTTGTGAAGACTGAAACTACACTCTCTCCAGTCTTCAAGGTCAAAACTTGCCCTATCTATTTTAATGGGACCTCTATTTGCCCCGCAATTGAATACTATCCGCCCGGGAAATTTGGAGAATTCGATGGCCGAGGGGACTACAACTTCCCAGCCACAAAATTGCTGGCGGGTTCATCCTCAAACCAATGGTGGTTGGTAGTCCGCCAAAGCTCTGAAAAAACCGCGTTCCGAGTCTATGAGACGAAGGATTTCAAATTCAGTGGAACAGAGTGGACCGTAGGGTCAGTTACGATGGGTCGCAAAGCGGATAAGACAGTATCAACGGCAAATATCACGCTCTGCTATTCGACTTTCCAGCCAGCATATGCTGCGATCGAAATCAACGCTGCCTCGAATATAACAGAACCACAATATTCGCTCACGGCGGGTAGAGAGTACAATACGACTTCCCTAAGAAATCAACTTCGGGTAAAAACTCACGACCACCATGAAGGGGGGATCTTCAACCTCGGCAATTACAAGAAAACACGAGACGGGAACCAAGCCTTTTGGCCCACTTGGGCACAATGGAACGAAGCAAATAACACAGCGATGGAACATTCGATCCATGAAATCTATTCCTCCATCTTTTCCGAGACGCTGAAGGAGACTCAAACAGCATCTTTAGCACTGCAAGCTATTTTTACCTTACTTACAGCGAATGGCTACTACGAGTATCTTGATCGCTATGACGAATTCGGAAACTCGACAATACAAGCTGTGGAACCTGTTATCATACCAGCATCAAGGCAAGGATTGTTTATTGTATGTGGATTTATCGGCCTGCATTTCTTATCTGTAGGACTGGTATTCTGGCTATACTTTTTCGGGTCAAACGAACAGAAGTTCATGGATCAGGCGTGGCAGACAGTGGGACAACTGCATTGCGGTGAAGCGAGGCATTTCCTAGACGAAACCTGCGATTTAGGTGACCGAGCAATAGGGCGTTTACCTCAAGCAGCTAGAAAATGGAATGATATTGTTGAACTTTCGAAGCAAGGGAAAACTGCTATCAATTGCCGAACGACTAGCTACAGGTACATGCTCAGTTTCTGTGCTCAATTTATATCGCTAATTTGTACCCAGTAGCAAAGATCGGCCAGATATAACAGTTCGTCCGACAGAAAGGTACAGCAAAATATATGCCTACAGTGAAAGAGGGGCGGATGAAAGAGACAAAGTGGGGCTAGGAAGACGAAGCACCAAATAGAGAGCCTCATAACTCTCAGAAGGCACCCCCACGAGACGAAAAGATGCAATAAGACCGCTGGCAGAAGTAGGAATTCAGAGCGACGAGTGGTTAGCCTGAATTGAGTAAACAATAATCATTAGGGTGCTTGAACCTACAGGCATCCTCGGTGTCAGAGCTAAATTTCTGTTCCAGGTGACATGCATATGCATACCTACAAACCAAATTCATCGGATGAATATATGAAACAATTTCAAGTTGAGAGAAAGCACAGGATTTACCGTTTACGTTCCTCAGGTTGTGAATGCATTGCACTTCCGTATCCGTATTCGTTAATTGTTGGTATTATTCTTGTTAGGAAAAGCGTGAGAGAAGTAAAGAATATTCATTACTGACATATTAAATCATACGACTTGAGTCATTAAACCTAATATGACTACTCATTGATCGTATGTTACTAGATTTCACTCTCTGAAGTAAACTACGAATCGTGAGCGAATTGAAGAAAGAGAGGTAATAGAAGGAGGTGGCGTCAGACAGGGTTTTAAGGAATACTAACAAACTTGAATGTTACAATAGTAATAGATCTGAGAAGCTTAATTGTAATATTTAAGAGGGTACAACGGTCAGATAGATACGGTTTTCCATGTGCGAATGCGTACATACGCATCTATGTATAGAGACGGTTGAACCGTCAGCCCGTATGAATACCAGCCCAGTAAGCCATTCGAGGGCTGAGATCTATTTATTTATGCGACACTGATGTTACTTTAAGATGATGATTGTATTGGGTAGAGAGCGAGTCTTAGCTCTCGTGTGAGAAGATATGAACAGCTGTAGAAAGTAGTCACACACAAACAGGACCTTCTTTGTTCCATGCAACAACTGATGTTACTATATGATCTGAGGGGAAGTCGCTGATACACTGAGATCGCTGAATTGAGTCACAGGCTACGGACTCACAGTCGTAGACTCATCCACGAGTTTTCACTCGCCACCGCCACTGGTATTTGCAATCGTGAGCTTCCATGGACTTCCATGGTGTTCTAGGCTCTCATGTATATAAAGACAGAGCTTCTCCTTAGATAGTAGAATAGACTTCGTCCGCTTTACATTCGTAACAACTGAAAATGCAAATGGGCGAGTGATAATAAGTGATGCTGTCAACTGTCAGTAGGCCACGGAACTATCTGGGAAGGCATCTGAAGAAATTACGCCAAGTGAAATAAAGATATTGTTCGTCCGGCTTCGGAATGAGTGGCTCGATGTCGATAGGACAATAACAACAACCAGTAGATTAACGAGTGGTTGAACCAAACGCTCATTTCTTCAGACGAGACGGCTGCAGTGAGATAATCCAAGTATAGTATTACGTACATTAATATATGTTCCATCTGGCTGACAGACCACACTGGTTCGCGAACTTGGTCCCGTTTGCGAACTTATAGGAAGTTCGCAAACTGGACGGCCAATAGATGAACTCATTAATGTAAGAATCGAAGTTTCAATTGCAGCAGCCAATACGTAAGGCAGCCTGATACAAGAGAGCTAACAGTTCGGACCAAGTACTTACCGCGAAACTGTAACTATTGCAACGTATCTACTTGTTTATTCTGCCCTGTACTCATATCATGGCAATTTACACCAGTGGAATGTGGTTCAAGGAGAATGTAAGTGAAATTTAACTGCAGAGGTGGCGGTGAAGCGCGAGAGTTGTGACACTAATGTTGTGCGTAGACATTTTCTATTCTCAGTCAAAGTGAACTTGCGAGTGATGTGAAGATCTGGGATGAAAGTATATTTGGAGAAGTATTTCTCTAGAAACATGTGCTGGTTCGCCAAAATAACCAATTTACAAACGTTTCTACAGGCTGCGAAGTGGGCAAATTAGAGTTTGTGAACTAAGAAATTTTTTTGCGCACCAGCCTTTCACAGTTTGTGAAATAGCGGGTTTGTCAACCGTACGGAACATATACGAATACAACTGTAATAACTAGAATCGCATGGATACAATCCCATAGTATCCTCACATCCGATCCAATTATTTCCTACCACGCACTTCAGTTTTCCATCATCGTCAAACACACAACACCGATCTTTCCACAAACCTGCGGAAGAGCACAACCATGTAAACCTCCCATCGCTCTCTGATCTTTCCGACACCGCAGCACCCCCAGTCTCTTATGATAATGCACACGTGGATACTCTGGAACTCTTACGCCATGATTACAATTTCCGAAAAGTCACCACATTGCTCAAATTACTATGTTCGTTCCTAAGAGATAAACATCACTTACCACCGGCCGTTGCAATCTGCAATGACAGCGCAACTCGAAGCTTCTACCCTCGGTAGCGTTCGAATTGGCTCGCGGATATGCAGTCCTTGCTGTAATACTGCAACGCCACATTCACATGGCAGAAGAGGTGACTCTCATCATTGGATCCGGGCCTGGGGACTATCCCTTGGCCGGTATTGGGCCCACGAAAGGGCCCACATTCGTGTACGCTGCGCCTTGTCGCTTATAACAACACAGCCACCCACTTAACCCCCCCCTAGAATATTATGAATTGAAAGATAACTAGTAGAAGCTTCTATTTACAAATTCTTGTGGCAGTGTGACAAGTTCTGTGGTGCTGAGTTGCATATAAATAGCAGTACT
>Ga0307515_10026237_pt1 | contig 10037 bp, 10 predicted proteins | sample 17_EM_MG_FD_194513 | JGI IMG/M metagenome (GOLD analysis project Ga0307515, IMG submission 194513) | Populus trichocarpa ectomycorrhiza microbial communities from riparian zone in the Pacific Northwest, United States - 17_EM | ecosystem: Host-associated > Plants > Roots > Unclassified | place...
GGATATATGATACGTGACTGTTATTCTTTCGATTAGAAGTGAAATGGAAGGCAGCCATTTTTTCTTTCACCATCAATTCTCCGTGGTGTATTATTGTTGTCTATCAAGACTCACATGGCAATAAATAACATTGGTTATGCGGGTCGGATAACCTACGGGTAGAGCCATGTCATGATGTCAACCACTACCAGGAGTCATGGGAAAATACATAGTTCATATTTGAGAAAGATGCGTCAGCATGCTTGGGCGTGCCCTACATATAGCTTCTAGTGGTTGTGCCTTTGAAATGGCGGACCCGGACGCCTCAGTCATGTCCACCATTTTATCACCAATTTTCTGCCACTCGAAACATTGAAGGAGAGAGCCCAATGCTAATCCCACCACTCTCAGGGCCAAGCCTTCTCCAGGACAGCTCCTCCTTCCATGCCCGAAAGGCATTAACTTAAACTCGTCTCGCCCCCCCTCTAGGTTGTCGAACCTCTCAGGTCTGAATTTTGTTGGGTCCCGCCAGATTTTAGGGTCATTTTGAATGGCCCACACATTTACAGACAGCATTGTGCCACGTGGAATGCGGAATCCTCCAACCAGGCATTCTTCTGATGACTCATGAGGTACTAGCAACGGAGCTGCCGGGTACATCCGTAACGTTTCGTTGAGGATGCTGCGGAGGTAGGGAAGTTGGGCAAGATCAGCTTCATCCATTAAACGATCATGCCCAATATGCTCGTCGATTTCTCTTTTAGCCTTCTCGAGGACTTGGGGATGGTTAAGCAAAAGTGAAAGTGCCCATTCCATTGTACTGGATGAAGTGTGTGTTCCTGCCAATAAGATCACCTACACACCAAACCAAAATATGGTAATTCCATAGATGATGCAAGCAGTGAGGATATCTTATTCTAGGTGGTGTAACTTGACACAGAAACAACTTCTAGCAGTGGAGGTATCCTACTGCTTGTAGAAATGTCAAATAAAGACGATGCAAACCAAATCACCAGAGTGATCTCCCACACCCTTACCCTTGTCAATTCAATACACCTTGGTTGTGTCTATGACTTGACTATTCCTATACATAAAGTCTGCAATTGTGCATAGCCAGTTTCTTGTTAAAAGCAAGATCCAAAGACAAAATATGTCACTTCTTCCCCACAAAGTACTGGCGTCCCGTACTATTTTACTTAATTCCATATCTATATAAAAGAACAGTGCTGCATATATTATGATATCGCAACTCCATTGATCATAAGAATCAGTAAATCAAGAAACATGATTAAAGTTCTTACCACCACAAGCCCTTTGATGATATCGTCCGTGTAATACTCAGGTTCAGTTTCTTGCAGGGACAGCAGAACCTGAATCAAATTCTTTTTCTTTTCACCACAGCAATCACCCTCCAGTATTTTTCTCCGTTGCTCTTCTATCAAACACTGCAAGAAACTATCCCTCTTGAGATTGCATTCTATCAATCTCTTCTCCATCTCTTTTGATTTAATCCACGGTATATAGTCTCCAATAATGGTTTTGCCACCTAGCAAGAAGCTTTCAGCATGAATTGCACGAAACCTTTTGGCTTCTTCCACATCAGAAACATTCCCTCCATAATATCTCTTTTCAGCTATCATCCGCATCATGATGTTCAGTGTCAGTTCGAAGAAAACTGTCCTCATATCTACAGACTGGTTCTGATTACGGAAGAGTCCACAAATCATTGACTTCACCTCCTCCAGACGTATGGAAGAAAGCATTTGGAGGCGGTATGCAGACAAGACTTCAATAGAGACGATCTTCCTAAGGTTTCGCCAGTGGTCGCCATAGGGAGCCCAACCAAGGCTTGTGCTGTTGTAGGCGAGGTGTTTTGCAAAGAGCAAACGTGGGCGGTTAGCAAAGACAACATCATTTTTGGTAAAGCATTCTTCAGCTATCGAAGGGGATGAGACAACAAGTTGTCGACGAGACCCGAGTTGGAGCAAGATTACGGGGCCATGTTTATCGGAGATTTTTGATAGTGTCCTGTAAAGTGGCTTCTTAAGTAGGTAGAGGTGGCCAATGATTGGTAGTGAAGGGAATGGACTAGGTGGGAAGTTTCTTATCTTGTTGAGGAAGTGAGTAGATATGATATACAAGGCTAAAAACACCGGAAAGTAGAGAAACAAGGTTGCCATGGATTTGTTAATGGCCACTGTCCTTGTTTTTGAGGAAGGTGTATTACTTCTACGTGTCTTGATGAGACTATATATATATGAATAACGTAGTACTTGTAGTTATAGCACTCAGAAGTTTTGAAACTGTATTTAAATTCCTTTTAAAAGTATATTTATTTGAAAATATACTAAATTAATATTTTTTTTATAATTTTATTGTGTTAATATAAAAAATTAAAAAAATAAATATTTTAATATATTTTTAATAAACAAAGAAAGTCGTTCCTGCTTGTCTTATCTCATCGATTAAAAAAATAATTATATGGACGTTATGAGGTCAGTGCAAACGCATTAGTACATGCAAAACAATGAATCCAAATCTTTGAAGAAATTTTTTTTAATATTAAAACAGCATCATTAAATTTTTTTATACTAATTTATTTCCCGGCACTCCAATGCATGTTATACCAAATCTTTTTAGATGACAGTATTTCCATTCTCAACGAGTGTGAAAGCAGTATTTCCAAATCTGTTATAAAAATATAAAAATATTATTTCTAAACAAAAAAAAAATCAAATTTCTTATAAATTTAAAATTGTTTATAAAACAAGACTTTAAATTACGGAAAGCAGTTGGGACGTAATTCTCAGACATGGAAAATGTGAAAGGACAAGGATTAATCTTACAAGTTAAGTACAACGTTGAAAGCTACCAAAGATACATGAATTTCATCATCAGAGAATGGAGACGAAGACCTGGTTAATTTCAATTTATTTGAATTATCCACCTTTAAAGCTCCCCAGTTTCTAGTAGCTGGATAAAAAAATGACAGTATTTCCATTCTCAACGAGTCTAGCCTTGCTATAGCAGGTGCTATCTTTTCCCTACGTGCTAGATTAGCCAAATCCATTGATATCAATGTTATAAAACTCCATCGGTTTTACTTTTTAATTTTTTTTATTAAAAAATAAAAAAAACATGTTATTTTAATAAATAAAAATTACTTTTTTAAAAAAAAATTGAAGATTAAGTTTTTATGGGTCTGAAAAAAAATTAATCTAAATTTCTAGAGAATTAATTAAGTTTTTTTTTTTTCAATCTATAAATTGAAGTTTTGAATTAATAGATTCTCATGTGGACATATCAATTTAATTTAAGATCTGTTTGAAATTGTGATAGCGATTATAATTTAAAATGTTTTTTACTTAAAAAGACATCAAGATAATATATTTTTATTTTTTAAAAATTATTTTGATATAAATGTATCAAAATAACTTAAAAATATTAATTTAAAAAAAAATTATTTTTTTTAAAAACATGAGTTGAAGACGTTTCAAAACTGCCCCAGTCAAGGTTTTATAACTAGCTAGGCCTTTTCTACGTATATTTTATTGACAAGTAAAGGGGCTAAAGAAAGGCGGAAGGATCGCAGAAAAGCATGTCAGTGTCTCCATTCTCCACAAGTCTCGACTTTTACCAGAGCAGATTAGCAAAATTCATTTGTCCAAAATAACAAGACAAATTCAATTAATAAACAACTATCGTAGCAAAGAGACTGTCAACGAAAGACAGGAGCAAAAGTTTTCCTACTCTCTTTAGAGCATGTTACTTAAAAAATATATTTTTTTATTAAATAAAAAATAATTTAAATCTTTATCGGTACTATAATTTCAAATACATTTTTTATATTTCTTGAAAAACTTAACCCTGGTTTGGTAATGCGTCCAATCTGACAAAAATTTAAAAATTTTAATTTAAAATAATATTTTTATATTTTAATGTATTGATATTAAATATAATTTTTTATTATTATTTGAATATACTAATAAAAAAAATAAACTTTAAAAAATAATATCCATCATGCAATAAACTTGCTTGATGATTGTGTTCCTACCACTACGCTGTCCCTTGCTGTTTGAGACATTTGGATAATTTTGGAAGAGTGAGATTTCCCAACTTCCAACTTCCCTATGTTTAAGTCTACTTTGCTACTACCAAATAAGGGAGCATATAACTACAAGGCCCAACTCAAGAAATTGAAAAACTACATTGGGCCTCTTTTTCTATGCAGGCCCATTTTCAAAATGCATTTATGCGCTAGTGAAAATCCCCTTCTTCTACGCGAACTCATTACTAGAAAATATATATATAAAAAACAACGGGAAAAAATATTATATCATTATTTATTGATAAAAATATTTGGTAGTGATTTTTGATGGAATACAAAAAGTACAAAAAAAAATTATTCGCAATTCTGTTAAATGATAAAATTGAGTTTCCCTATTTTCTTTTCTTTATGTAGCATCAAAAACTAGAAGGCAAATTGTACATCAAGAAAGCGTTTGTTTTCAAGAGGGTTTGTCCAGAGGTAAAGGATTAACAAAGACCATTACTGTGTCCTCCATCAGAAATAGGTTCCTGCAAACATTTTTAACTTCTCCACACAATAGATTTCTTCAAATTCGAGAAAGAAGGCTTACCATGGATGGACAGAGTCTGCACTTGGCCAATAAAGGGTGAGCCCTGGGCATAGAGAGTCCAATGCCCTCTGTCATGCCCGCCATTTCTTCACTAACCCTTTCCCATTCGAAAATGACTCCAAAGTCAATCCAACCATGCATAGGGCTAATCCTTTCTCAGGACAGCTCCTCCTCCTTAGGTATAGTGAGTGCTTACTGTCATCATGCCTCTGATTATTTCGTAAGTATAAAACTCCGGTTCAGTTTCTTGCAAGGCTAATAGGATGTCGATCGTTGTTTAACCGCTCCCTTGATCTGAAGCAGACTCGTCCTTTACTTTTCTGTGCGCTTCAATCAAGTCTTGCAAGAATTTATCCCTCTTGCTATGCAATACAGCCAACCTCTTCTCATTGTGATTCATTTCAAACCATTTCAAGACTGGCACAAAATCTCCAGTATTCGTAGCTCCACTTAATTCGAAGGTCTCTGTCACAATTTCTTTGACCTTCCTTGATTCACCTAATTCTGCTGGATTCTCTCCGTGATATCGCTTTCCGGCAATCATCCGCATAATGACATCAAGTGTCAGATAAAAAAAAGTTGACTTGGCATCGTTTGTCATGAATTCACCACCCTTTGAACCTTTATAAAGCCTTCTCTGTGCGCACGTATATGACAGAACATTTGCAGGCGATTAGTTGATAAGATTTCTAGAGCAGATATGCGCCTTAAGTTGCGCCAGTGCTTGCCATATGAAGCCCAAGCAAGGGTGGTATAAATATATCCAAGATGTTTTCCTAGGCCCAACCAGCCTAGGGAGATTTGCAAGAATTATGCCATTAGCACTCCCCTGCAACTGAAGGAGATTACACAAGGATGACAGTACGAGAGCCAAATTTAATAAAATAGAATTGGACCATATTGTTGGAAAGATTGGCAAGAGTTTGACGGAGGGGTTTCTTGATGAGATAGAGATGACCAGTGATTGGCAGGGAGAGACCTGGACTCGGTGGAAGGTTCTTGTTGATTTTGCGTAGATGTTTTGAGAGGACACGGAACATCAAGAAGAGCAAGAAGTAGTAGTAGAATCTAGAATGAGGTTTCCGTGAAGAGGTTAGGACTTTTAACTGCAACTGACAAATTATCAGTAGTTGTTCAGGCTTTCAAAACTTTTATCCATGCATCACGCTTCAGTCTTGTTCGCAGAAAAGAGAGAAGCAGTAGGAGAATTAGAATGTAATAAGGGGATCAATTTTCCCAGAGGACCTAACTTGCCTTGTTTAAAAGATGTGGCTGTGTTTTCACAGTTGCCTCTTTGACACGGGTGCGAGTCCGACATGCATACCCATGTTTGTCTCAGCTTTTTTTCCAGTTTTATTTCATTTTTTCATGAAACTGGACTGTCGAGTATCTATATCCATGCCCGAGTGTCCAATGTTGTACATGGGTACTCTTAAGGTAAAATGAAGGGTCAGGAGAACAGAGGTTGATAGTATAATGGTGAAGTGCATATAAGCCTTCAGGTACTGAAGTTACAATGACCCTGGAGCAATGTGATGGCTGTAAACTGGTTTAAATGATGCCGGTTGCATTCTGACATCTGCTTTTTCACATTTTCTTTCTACCTAGAAGAAAGGATCTTATGTTGGTTGTCTAACTCACAACTAGAGCATTATTTTGCTGTTTGAGAGATGACCAGCTTGATCCTTGTTAGGTCATCTAACAGAGTTTTCCAGATTTGTAATATGAATGATGGAATTTCTGCATTTGGATAAATAATTTGCTCAATAGAGCGTGTCAATCTCTACAGAAACATGATCTTTGCGTTGCAAGATGCAGTATCAGACGCCAAAAATTGTTATTACATCTAGCAACCGAACAAGATCTCCATACAACTCTCAGGCAGCTGAAACTAATATTGAAATGGCTTCCATTTTGACTAATTCACAGGCTTCCCCTAGAGGAAAGCATACAGAGGTAAAATACTCCCTTGAATAATAATTTCTAAAGAAGGGATTCAGCTCACTAGAATGCTTATAAGATAACCAGGAACCCATGAAACTCGAAATTGAAAATTCCAGATAGCTTGATCCGAGAATGAAAAAAAGATTCATGGACCACACATAGAGCAGCTACACCCAAGTACAACAAGCTAGTAATCTTTTCACCAACACAAAATTCCTTGCAAGGGGAGTCGCACAAGGGTTCGTAGTTATCCTCTAAGAAGTAAATAATCTTCTTACTTTGTGAATAAGCCTTCTACATATTGGACACATCTTGTTGTCCTCCTCCATTATCCTGCAAAAGACATTCTTTATCAGAATCTTTAAGAGTTAGAAATGTCAAATAGAATACACAGTTTCTTTCACATATTTACCTCTGAGCACAGTCATAGCATGTGGCACAATGGCCACAAGGAACGAAAAAACAGTTCCGTTGATCATCATAACAAATTACACATAATTTTGCATCATACAAATCCTCTGAAGAGCTACACGATGATCCTTCATCATCTTCTTCATTTGTTCCGTATGTTAAACGAACCGACTTAGCTGGCATTATAGGTTCGGTTTCAGAAGGTTCAGAGGCTTGCCATGTAGCTGTTTCTACTAGGTTAGTACTCTGATCAGTATCACAAGCGCCAAGATATTTCAATATCAGGAAAATAATGATGACGATAGCTCCTGCGAAGCACAAAATAGTTGGGGACTTGGTCACAGGTATTTTCGAAAGATTATTCAAAGCATAAAACAAGATGTGTCTGATACTGCACCTAAAATCGCGACGTAAATTATTGCACGAGCCACAAAAGCTACCTCGATATTCCATCCATTTATATCTCCCTGCAACCAAGTCACTAATCAAGGTTCAGCTCAAGGAAAATTGTCTGCCATCACAAAAAGTAAGCAGAGAAGAAAGGCTAATCCCTTACATTATCAGGAGTTGTCACCACAACGTATTGAGTTTTGGGAAACAGAAGTTTAAGCCGGCAAGATCCCTGTGTCGTTGAACACATGTTCCTAGCTTTTGATAGCTCATACATCTTGGATGTGACATTTACACTCAATGTCGTTATGATATTCTTAGGATTGGTGTTTATCAGACCAAGATAGTACCTGTTGTCCTCCTCGATCGTGTATTCAGCTTCTTTACCTGAACAAACGAAGAAGCATTTACAGGTCTATTCAAAGTCTGGATCATAACTCATTACTTGTAAATTCATCTGTTTTATGAGCTTTCCTTTCTGTTAACTCAGCACGCTCCATAATCGCAGTCCAATAAGAAAACAACCAATCATGGGACTTGAAAAGCACTCAGTGCCAAAAGTTATGAACGAAAGATTCTACTAGGCAGATTCACATCAAAACAGCACTGAATTCAATGGAATTCCTCTAGGCATCACTCCATGTACAAATTCTAAGTTAATCATTTGAATAAGAGCAATGGTACAGACAACTAGATGAAAAAAATGACAGATGGATTACCATTCAGAGGTTCGCTGAGGTTGAGGGCATCAGGGGAACTCGTCTGTTTTGGAAGCAATGTTTCATACTTTCGTTCTCCTGCAGAGCCACATGTACTTAGGTTATACCTTGAAGCCAAACTTACGAATCAGTTGGACCATTTTCTGCTTAGAAAAAACTCAAGAAGGCACCTTTTATCATCACCACTTGAAGTTGATTTAAAATACTGGTTCGAGCTTCCCATCTCATTCGGATCTTAGAACCCTTGTTCAACCACAAGGAAAATCCCTGAAGAAAAAAAATACAGGGTTTAGGAAAAAGAGGAACAGCATTGCAATATATAAATAAGTCGAAATGAAGTAAGGCCTTCCATGTAACCTTTCGACTGTAAGATGCAACAATCATATAATCCGCTACGCTCCAATTCGTTTCGAAGCTTAACTCAGGCTTCTCGTAGAACCCATATAAAAGAACCCCTTTCTTATCTTCATCTCTCACTTCAACATGGTCTACAAATACAGAACTTGCCTTCATCAACCTTGATGAGCTAGGTCCAAGCACCATACGAGAATCCCCGAAATACCCATATCGCAGACTCACTGAAACTGCAAAATCATAACCAAAATGCGTCTCAGATTGAAGGCACAATCAAAGAGAAATTGCAATAGAAGATGGAAGAATTACATGCCACATATCCATATTGTCAAACAGGCAATTAACCGTCCCCAACTTTCTTTCCATCTCTGAGGAGAATGCCCCGGAGGTGGCATCACTGGCCTATGCATGACTGCTCTTAGTGAGAAGTGTAACAAGACGTTCTGGTTTGATGCAAGAGAGGAGATAATGGGAGAGAAGAATGGTAGGTTTTACCGTTTTAGTAGGTTCGTGTGCTGCTGCGCACCACTGCCTTCAACTAACTGTTTTACTCATGGTGTTTGGCGGGCAATTGAATGACAAGTTTAGTTTTTTGAATGTTAGGTGTAAGTTGAATTTGTACATGCTCAGCTGTTTTTCGAAAACGCTCTATCCTAACCCACTTTTTAATTAAAAGACACTTCAAGAAAAATTATCCTTTTAGTCATGGCCCGGTCGGGCTTTTGAGTTAACCCGATAATTTATCAAATAAAAACTTTACCCTATTCAAGTTTTATATCAAACCATTTAAAAAAATCAATATCGTTTTGGTATTTAAAAAAATAAAATGACAATATTTTATGTATTTTAATGAAAAAACTACAATATTGTCATTTTAGGTATTTAAAATAAAAAATTAGGTCAACCCATAATACACGACCTATTTTAAATAAAGTAAAAAACTAAATATCTATTTGGAGTTGCGGTTCAACCTACTTTTCATAGAAGTTTGAATTTTTTTATTTAAATTATTTTTTTAATGTTTTAAAATTGTTTCGATAGGTTAATATTTAAAATATTTATATTTTAATATATTTTTAAATAAAAAATATTTGAAAAATAATTAATACTGTAATTACATATGCATAATGTGTTAGGTAAAGTTTGCTAGAGACATGCGACAAGATGCAGTGGTCAGAGTCAAATGAAAACGAAAACGTAGTTGCTGGTTTTTCCAGTAATGCTTGGAATGGTGGGTCAGTAGAGTTCAAAGATACATATTGTCAAAGTTTTCAAGTTAGTCCTAAGATTTTATATTTTCTTAAACATGCCATTCAATCTAAGGTTTATTTCACAGAAAATATGCATCTTGATATATATATTTTTTTATCAGTGTCTCCATAGTTAAGATATTAATATTGTCTTTGCTGATATTAATGTTATTTACTTGGCTGCTCTCTTGAGAAATCCATGTCACTGAAGGGGTGAATCTAGGGCTCCGAAGTTTAAATTTTTTCCAAAACCATCCTTGAATATATGAAATTTTTAGATGCATCCTTACAAGATGGCCCTCTCGAAACCAAAACTAAACATCCTAATATCATTCTTTAGTAAGCCTGTG
>Ga0307515_10026238_pt1 | contig 10037 bp, 12 predicted proteins | sample 17_EM_MG_FD_194513 | JGI IMG/M metagenome (GOLD analysis project Ga0307515, IMG submission 194513) | Populus trichocarpa ectomycorrhiza microbial communities from riparian zone in the Pacific Northwest, United States - 17_EM | ecosystem: Host-associated > Plants > Roots > Unclassified | place...
GCGCCATCATTCGAAGCAGACCGTATTAGGAACCCAGGGCGACCTACCCCGCCCCGAAAACCTGACGGAAAATACATGGCAACCACCCAAGGGGCATACTGGAAATTTACCGTCAGTTTTTTTTGACACAGGCTTGCTGTGAGCTCAGCGTCATGAAGTGACACCCTAACCACAGATTTTGTGTAATTCCTTGGTTACCACTAATGTTGCAGGTCCCTCCCGTCCGCACTTCCCAGTCGCCAGTAATACCTCCGGGCGACGTTGCACTCGTGGGAACTTTTCCCTCGATGGGACTGTTCCCGTTCTCCGCGCTTCCCGGTCGTCAGCAATATTCCCAGCTGGCGCCGTGACCGTGGGAACCCTCTGTCCATTTCTGGCCGGATCCCGGTCACAGCCGATCCACTCCTACCACCACCCGCACCCCCCTCCCAGCTATTGGCCCCTCCTTCCACATTGATATCTGGTGCCAGAGCTGTCCGTTACACGCTCTAGAGACCGCGAGCAGCCGGCATGGGAATTTTTTGCCCATTTTTGGCCAAATACCGATACCGATCGCTGCCGATCCACCTACTACCCGCATCTCCTCTCCCTAGCTATCGGCTCCCCCTCCTGCCTCGATATACAGCATTAAATCTGTCCGTTACACGTCCCAGAGGTCCCACGTGACTGGCGTTGCACACAGGAATGCTTTCCCCATTTCCGACCGAATCCCGATTGCTGCCGATTCACTCCCGCTACCACCCGCACCTCCCTCTCTCCTGCTATTGGCTCCCCCCCTCTGTCTCAATATCTGGCACTGGAACCGCCTGTTACACGCTTCACAGGTCTCGCGTAGCTGGAGTTGTATTCGCGGGAACTTTTTTCCCTATTTCCGGCCAAATCCCGGTCGCTGCCGATTCACTCCCACCACCATCCACACCACCCTCTCCCCAGCTATTGGCACCCCCCTCCGTCTCGGTATCTGGCACCGGAGCCGCCTGTTACACGCTCTGCAGGTCCCGCAGGTCCTGGGAGGAATTGTATGGGTGGAACGGCGCTGGTGAGTAAAACCGTGACCAGTGACCTGGCAGGCATTGAAATCACGGCCAGGGTTTTCTCCCCTTCCACACGCACAGATGTCTCCCACTCTAGCGTCCAGCTTTGTTCCCAACCCTTGGATCTGGGAACCAGGTCGAACCGCCGTGAAATTCGCGATTGATCCTGTCCAAAACCCGAATCTGCCGACAGATGCTCCCGTTCGACTTAACCCTCATCAGGTCCATATACCCGTAATAAGTTGGTTTGTGGTCTACAGAGAATGTCCTCCTGCTTGCACAATACATCTCAAGGTTCGACCGGTTTCCTCGGTTCACCCAGAGCGCCACTTTCCACATCTCAGCCTTTTGCTCGTCTCCCGCCGTTTGTTTCTCTCCACCACCTCAAAGACCTCTACTGTATCGCCGCTAATTCACCCATGTCCACCGTTCCCCTTCCCCAGCACTTCACTCGTCCAGACCGTCACGTCCCACCGCATCATCTACCCCCTACCTACATTATCTTCAACGTTCTGAGGTTTTTTTCCCCACCCGCCACCGCCCCCACCAAATCCCACAATAACTAAACTCACCTTATTCCGGAAAGACGGTTATATATATGTAGACTGCCGGACAGAGCGATCACACGAGAAATTTTCTTAAGCCAAGCAAATGCATGACTCGTCATCCCAATGTATTAAAGAAGATACGTAGAGATGAATAGATAAATCGCTTGGAAAGGAGTGTACAAGAAAAGGGGGTTAAACGAATCCACAGGGAAAGAACGATTAAAACGCAACAGAATGAGAATGGTAGGTTTGAGTCAAACGAAACAACGAAGGGACCACTGAACCAATGATCAGATTTTCGAACGCTTCCTAGAGGGGAGTTCCTCTGCGCGTGCGCGTTTCGCACCACGGGGGTTGGCATGCTGCTGGAGGGCAGCGAGGATAGCACGGTTGAGTTCCTCGACAACGACGACATAATCGGCGCGTTCGGAATCCGGCCGGTCCTTGAGGAGTGAACACCACCACAACATCAAAACAACCATCGTATAGATACCAGTAGTGCCGCCGAAACCGACATGTCCCGTTTTGTTGATGTCTCTCCACCACTCCGATATTTCGAGCCCAAGGGAGTGAGCGTCAAGGCCATAGTCCCGCTTATAGTTATGGCCGTTCTTAAGAAAGACGCCAACTACTTCCGGACGACTTTTCGTTGGGAATCCTCTCTGGGTCTGTCAAACGTGAGCATATCCCCAAAAAATCGGCATGAGCGGAGACCTACCTGCTCGGGAAATCCCAGCGCTTCCTCAAGTCGGTACCAATTCGAAATTAAACCAGAAAGGTTTCCCATCTTGAACACGGATCTGAAGTACCTGAGCGTACTCTTCTTCTTCATCCATATGGGCTCACGACAATCGTTAGGCAGGTTGAAGAGGGACGGATCATCAACACCAGGGATGGGAGACCCACGGAGAGCAGGACAAGGTGCTTTTCTACTAGCACGCATCCGCGTCATCTGGGGAGCAGCTTCCATCAGGAGAGATGGGTTGATTGCAGTGGGTTCCGGGTCAACGTCAGGGGTGGTGCTGTCACCGACAACACGATTGGCTGGGTCCACCACCGTGCCTTCGGTACTGGTGATCTCCTGTAAGGTGGACAGGGGAGGGCTAGTGGCCGCAATATCAGATACGACGGGGGGAGGTGGGACAGGCTGAATGACCCCATCAGTGCGTTTGGCGACCTGAAGTTCGGCGATGGTATTATCTGCGGTCATCGACAAATCACGGTCGGCGGGTGCTGCGGCGGGTTCGGGCTGCTCCGGGGCGGCTGGGGGTGTGGTGTCGGGGGGGGCGTCGTCGTGGGCACCTTCCTCAAGAGTATCTTCTTTGTCCTCGGTTTCTAGGTCATCGATAGGTTGGTCGATACTAAACATGCTCCATTCAGAGCTCGCTGGGTGGGGTGTATCAGTAACGATGTATCAGTAGGGGACTTCAATAAATAACGTACGATAAATCTTCTGTACCCAGGCCCCAAATAATCCCCTGATCTCCTTAGCTTTCTCCGCACCGACAAATGTTTCAAAATCTTTGCCGCTGGCAGTTTCCCCAACGCATTGACTGAGATAGAATCAATATCCGACTCGATGCCAGAGGGGTGGGGATAACAAGAGAAACTTACAAGTAGCCAACCGGCTGTCCACCTGCGGTAGGAGACGGACATGCGACCCACATGATTCCCTTGCCGGCACACTTCCTCTCAACATTCCTAAGGACGTTTCCCATGTTCCGGTGTAGACTTGAAATATTCCTGGGAAGCAACGGTAAGTAGAGGATAAGTAGAAGAACTACCGAAACACTCACTTGGTGTACTCGCGAATGACTCCCATCCTTTCCTTCCCATCAGTATTGTAGACCGTTTTGTAGACCGTGTCGTATTGGCGCTGTGATCGAACCTCCCTTTTGATCGCCTCGTCCTCAGCATCCCACAGCTCTTGAGCGATCATATTCTTGTACGAAATAGGGATCACCGTGTCTTTGAGAAGGTGGCTGTCTTCAGGAAGTATTTCGCTCTCGGGGATGTTCAGCTCAACCTTTGACCCGAGGTACTGAATCTTGTCGCTGGCCCAACGCGCGAGGACGGTTGGTCGAATGCGAGACTCATAGAAGAGAATCATGTAACTCTGGACCTCAGAACGCTTTCTGGCTCTCGGTTCGTCGAGGTGTAGGTTCTTGCGGCCGCTCACCCCAGTGTCTCCTTGGTTTGCAAAGAACCGCTTGATTTGCTGGACGAGAGGTGAGATCGCGTACGTCTAAGTCGATCGTGAGTTTGACTTACCTTTATCCTCGTTCCTCTGAAGGCCCCAACGGCCCTTTCCTGAGACCCTAGCTTCTCAACCAAGGCGGCGGGTGGGTCCTCGAGCGGGTACCGCTTGAACCAATCCTCGGTGACCGTCGTCCAAAAATCTTTCAATTTTTTGGCCTCGGCATGTCGATAGTACTCTGGGATAAGACCGGTGAGAAAGGCCGTCTGTTCAGGCGTTCTACAGCGGGCAACCATGGCGCGATAACGACTGGGGCAAGGTAACAGTCGAGGGGGACTGGGGAGCAATCGAGAAGCAAGTGTTGGCAAAACGGGGATGATTGCTGCGGCACGAGCACCGAGAGGAGTATGGAGACACGAACAAGCGTTTGGTGGGTGAGAGAAGAGGAGAGAAAAGCGGGGAGAGCTGCTGACCAGACTGCAGGACGTTTTACGAACCGACCCTCTTTATAGGGTTTTTTCCAATCGGCCCCCATTCCCGGGAAATTTAGGCGACGCTCCACCCTGACAAGTGGTTCCGGGCAGGGAGTCATGGAAAACTAGAAGTTCTCCGCTACGATACTCGGGCCCGCTCGCTCCAGTCTCTTCGGCCGCTCCGGCCGTTCTGTCCCACCTAGGCATTTGTGCAACCCCCGTTTGCCCAGTCTGCAGCTTTGTCAGACTTAGGTTCTTTGGCTTAAGGTAACCACCTACGAGGTGAGTGACCTCCCGGCCTTTGAAAAGCGTGCCAGAACTTCTAGAACGTATACCGATGGACAGGATGGACAGGTTTCCTCGGGACTTCTCAGTATTCTCAGGGGCGAACCCATGCACCGGAACCCCGTAACCATCGGTCGGAACTCTTCGACACATCTTGTCAACCTCCCTTCTCGCTTTGCCCCCCCCCCCCATCCCCAGGAATGCAGACCACTTCCGTAGTTCCTTTTGTAGAGGAACAACTAGACCTCACCTTGAGACTACTTCTTGGTGTTTCCGCATCCACCACACCCGACGAGCTCGAGTCCGTTTGTCAACGCCTCAGCCACATGCATTACACCGTGGCACGCTTGCTCGCTGCGAAAACCCTCGAGTCTGAGGGCACAACATCAACTGGTAGCTATACAATCTCTCTTTCCTTACCTCTCTATCCCTTGTAGACTTACTTTTCCTCGGTCAACAGACCACTTCGGTCTCCCCAGAGTTGAGGCCATGCTATCGAGTATGGAGGGTGTCCCCGGTAGTGGCACTCATCCCGATACGGCCCCCGCCAACCCCAGTAGCCCTGAAATTCCGCCCGAAGGCGCGAACGATAGCATTATTCCTCTTGCCCAACACCATATCCCTGGGACTTATCAAAACGGTCATTGGAGCAGCACTCCCATGCGTCATAACCGCGGTAGTTCCCCTGAACACCGTGGTCATAGCAGTGCTCCCGTATACCGTAGCCGTGGCAACGCTCCTGCGAGTCGTGGTCACGGTGGTTCTCGTGTAGGATCTGTTCGGCATGATGGACAAACGGTCATCGATGCCGACGATTTTTCTGACGACTCGTTCTCCTGTATGGTTCGACTTTCGTTGTTTTTTACCCGCTGACTATTTCTCCAGAGATTAACCACTTCCGCGCCAAACGCCAGTCTGCGCCGTTTCTGTTACTCGACGTACCCAGTTCAATGAGGATCAGTAGTCTTGGTATACGTACTTCTCTGGCAATAGACGTTCAGGAAATGTGAACTTAGGGGACGAGCGTGCATTGGATTGAGTGACTTCCTAAGTTGTTTCCACGATCATTGGGAAGGAGGCCAAGCTGTTTTCGTGCCCGATTCACATGGAGCTAATGAATCTGAGTTCTTGGAGGGTGAGGAGGAATAGGTTGATTCTCCTTTGTGGATCTACTATGCCGCTTGTCATGCTGAAGCCGTCATCTCAACGTTCGAATACACTGGCAGCACGTCTTAAGATTGAAGTGAGGGGGAGCAGGAGCCGTTCTGGAACACCTGAGGCTATGATCTCCACCCCAGCACACTCGACGCTATAGTACCTACGCCGCCCGTCATGCTGAAGCCGCTATTCTCAACGTTCGAACACACTGGCAGCACGTCTTGAGATTGAAGTGAGGGAGGGCAGGAGCCGTTCTGAACATCTCGGAGGCCATAGTCTCTACTCCAGCGCGCTCGACACTACCCTGCCAAGCAACTGTCTCCGTCTTTTGCTAGAATCAATGATGCAAAGACTCGGACTCGAAGGCGACGAACGATCCATGGTGTGATATTCCTGACGAAGAAATCCGAAGTTTCTCTCTGAGCTCAGTCCATGATGTCGAGTATTGGTCTTGTTTCGCACTCGCACTCCGACGCTATTCCGCACAGGGGACGCATTGTACAACTTACACCGATGTTCTTGGAACGCGGTTTGAATGACTTACACAGTTCTGACCTGCATCGTAATCTTATCCGTGTTTTATCTCATTCCATGTTCGAGTGAGACGCTACGGTAGTTCCGACCACTTCAGCACAGCCGCTATGGAATTTTTTATAAACTCTGTTCGACATACACGCCAAATACACAAACTACAGTTGGCCTTCGGTGTGCGTTCTCAGATATTGGGCGACAAATGTCCATTACGTGCGAGTGGTAAAACAACTCATCGTTATCGAAAAATGAGGCGAAACATAGGTTATGCAAGAACGAGGACATACACGAGAACAGAAATATAGACGTCCGGCACAGGAATATTGGGATCTAGTAAAAAGAAAAACCAAGAACGAAGTCATCATCGCCATCTTCATCTTCAGACCTATCAGTATCACTCCATATACTATATGTCGAACCGTCAGAGTCCGCCTCATCCAGGAGTACACCTTCAACAGCGTTTCGAGTTTCAGGACGATTGTGAACCTGGGTGACCAGCGGACTGTCGGATTGGTCGTGTTTCGTATCGGAGGGGACGCGGGGTTCGGGGATCCCACGGTTGCGTGGGGTAGAGGTGTCAGTGAGCGAAATTCCGTGCCGCTGCAGAAACGCGGTGATCCAGGAGTGGTCGAGGCGGTGTGAGACTAGAGTGGGGCGCCAGAGGATCGAAAACGACACTGCGAGGTCATGATATACGGCAGCTTGCTTTCGCGCATACGCATCCAGCCCGGATTGGATGTCGGGGGCCACAGAGGCTGACCGTGCCTCCCTCTTTGATCGCCAATCGGTAGATTTCCACTCCAGGAACGCCACCACCCGTCGCATCTCCTCCTGTAAGAGCTGAACTTCCTCTGCCCATCTCTCCCTCCGCACGAAGGATGTTGCCCACTCAACACGCATCGCATCGTTGACTTCTTCATCCGTAGCACCTTCATCAGAATCTGAGGCGCCAGACGCATCGCGGGCCCGTGGATTCAACAACCATATCCAGGAAGGGGCGTACGAACCATCACCAACACCCTCCTCTTCGACTTCTTTCCCAGGACCACGGTTATCACGGTCCTTCAGTTCGAGGTAGGTTTCTTGCCAGTTTCCTGAAGGGTTTAGCTGAAGGAGAGCTTGATACGCAGCGCGGTAGCGTTGGGCGAATCTGTCGATGCGTTCTTGTATACCGCCGATTACGGAGCGAGAGCGGGTGTTTGCCCGTTGACCTTGGCCGGCAATTTGGGTCCGGTGGTTTATGAGCAAAGTGCGCCGGATTCTGCGGACGCGGCGGAGTTCGGCTAGTGAGTCCCCAAGTTGTGCAAGACGGAACTGTTGTTCAAGTTCTGCAACTCGGTGTCGACAGATTGCAAGCCGTTCTACAGGTTTCAACGCTGACGGAAGAACGAGGGACATATCTTCAACATTCTCGTCATTGTTCTCGTCGGTATTGTCCTCGCGCGTCAGGGGGGGAGGGGCGACAGCACCGGGCATATAAAGTAACTGGAGTTCGCGCCACCGTTTGATTTGGCCTGTAAGGACGTTGCGCTTTTCTTGAAGTGATGCTTTTTGAGTGCCAGACTTTGCCGACTTCTTCTTGGAAGCAAACGAGAGTTGTCGTCTGTAGTACAAGGGGTGAATGACCGAGACACAAAACATAGGGAGCATACACACATCTGTTCTTCGATTTCCAACCCTGTACGAATGAAAACTGACCCTGGAACCTGATGTGGAGTCACGCCACGCTTTGCGTCCTCTTCATCAGCTTCGGCCAACTTTCGGCGGACTTCAGCCAAATTGCTAGCTAAGTGGGCGTGAATACTGGGACATAGACGGTATGAGTAAGCCTACCCTTTTCTGTATGAGTGAATGGGTTCGGCTTTGACTTGTCTTCCTCCCATCCACGGATCATCGCCAACCATTCATTGCGGAGCTTGTCGGGAAACATAGCGTCGAACTTCTTGTTTACTGCTGCATTCTTTTCGCTCATGATGAGAGCCTGCGATAAGCTCCGGAGAAGCAGATCGCCTAATAAACGCGGTTCGTAAATCACCGGCACATGAGCTTCAAAGAATCCATCTTACCCATTTTCAGTATTTTCTTCCAATTCCACCCATTCCAGTTGTCATCCAGGGTAAGATGGCGTCCTCCGGGACCCATCTCTCTCGTAGACAAGGCAGCGAGGTTGATGTGCGCCCATTCCTGTTCCACGGTCTCGCCGTGAGTTCTCCCAACACCTCTCGCATAATTGAACGAATAGTCTGTTTGGCAGGACGCGCCATGGCCGGGAAGGTGGAATTTAGGGATATAGTAGGAGAATTCAAAGTTCTCAACATCAAGATCAGGATGGTTCTCGGCGAAACGTTCGAGATGATGGATTGACCACTTGCAGGCGATATCGTAGGAAATTCCGACGCGTTGAACGGCGACACCCTTTAAGACGGAGGCAAGGATGTAATCCGTATTGATGTAGCTACATCATGATTAGTCGGTGACACAGTTGCGAGAGGGGAGTGAGGAAACATACCGTTCTCCTCGTTGTAGATCACCAACACCGTTCTTCAGGACAAGCGAATGACGTGCACATACACATGCAACGACCCCGGAAGCGAGGTTGCCCTTCGACTTGCTGTTTGCTTGATTAACGGCGTGAAAGTCGGAACCACAGCTGGTGACCTAGCAAGACAAGTGGACCATTGACACGGAAACATAAACCGACAGAGATTTTATTTACCTCAACATCGTTGGTATTCTGAGAAACGTGCTCGAGATAACGTTGATTCTCAACAAAGTACGCCCACCCAGAGCCCAATTCAGGGTCATTGATCTTGCGGTCCTTGAGCGTTAGGCGGAAATTGGCGTCGAGAGCTAGAAACAGGCAGTACAACCACCTACACAGACTTCAGCTCGCGCAATTGCACAAACGTGAGAATACGCACTTTTTTTCTTCGGGAGCCTCTTCCCAGCCCGCCGGTAGATTCTTACCGGGATGTGGACATGCGGGACATTCAAGGGCGAATGACCCGTCTGGGACACATGTTAAGTTTGTGGGGTTGTGACCACCACTCCCTCGTTTGACTTGTTTCAAGTGCCGCCATTGACGAACGCATCGAGAAATCTCGTGATATCGATGCTAAAACAGCGACAGATCAGGTCACGAAGCTGGAACGAGTACCGGCTCGCTCACGATGACCTTCCTCCGACCACGATTGTCAGATTTCTGCATTACCAATATGTAGAAGTCGTAAAGATTGAGTTTTCCCTGGAGCGTAATCTTGTGGTATGTGTCGAGAAGGTCGAAAGTGAACGCAGTCCTAGGCCGGTCGAGGGAAGCAGGGTACCACCTCATTCGTAATAGTTGACGATAGTGTTCGATCCACTCCGGACGCTCTTTACAAATGCAAAACTGGACATTGACGTAGTGCGCACCACTGAGGTCGATGACGAGGATCTTCTGGAAAACGGAATCCGGCGATGGGCAAGGCGTATGCTGATGACCGATGTAGAAGGAATAGCCCAGCTCAAGAAGCGATGTCCGTTGATAGAACCCATCAGACCATACCTGCGCAAACATTATGGAGGAAAGAAAAAGTTGAGGATATTCAAACATACCTCAATTCTGTGCAGCGGTAGTTCATCGTGGCGAGAAACAATGCAAGTAGCACAGTATGAAGATATAGCGCTACAGTCCAGACACCTGTGGATCAGTAGTACTTAACAGTTTTCTAATCTTTCCAGGAGAAGATCTCCTAAAGTTGAATCATTTTACTCATTGTTTTGTTTAGTACTCTAGGGGGGTAGAATGACTAGAATTTTACTCCTGGGTGAT
>Ga0307515_10026239_pt1 | contig 10036 bp, 6 predicted proteins | sample 17_EM_MG_FD_194513 | JGI IMG/M metagenome (GOLD analysis project Ga0307515, IMG submission 194513) | Populus trichocarpa ectomycorrhiza microbial communities from riparian zone in the Pacific Northwest, United States - 17_EM | ecosystem: Host-associated > Plants > Roots > Unclassified | place...
CAAGAAAGGGCCAGTGTTACTTCGGTTTGTCGAAACTCTCTCACACAACCAACCTTGTAATCATAACACAGCCAGATAACCATAGCTAAAGTGTATTAGTAGCTAAAGAAGTTATGGCCACGGATATTACTCCACTTCTACCTAGCCAGAACAATATTGGGCATCATGAGCAAAAACTTCTTAGCATTGTTAATGAGTTCGGGCAAGAATCAAAGAGGTTATGGAAGCTTGCAGGGCCAGCAATTCTTACTACCATATGTCAAAACTCGCTTGGTGCACTCACTCAAACCTTTGCGGGTCTCGTCAATGAGGTTGATCTTGCTGCTGTTTCTGTTGAGAATTCTGTTATTGCTGGTCTAGCATTTGGGGTCATGGTACATTTTTTGCCTTAGCCACCAACACTTTGCTTTATACTTTGAAAAAAGCACAGAAATCTTCTTGATATATCGTTAAGTTTTATGTTGAATGTAGTTGGGAATGGGGAGTGCATTGGAGACACTATGTGGGCAAGCATATGGCGCTGGAAAGCTGAGAATGTTGGGCAGATACATGCAGAGATCATGGATCATTCTCTTGACAACGGCTTGCTTAATGATACCAATTTATGTTTGGTCTCCTCCCATGTTAGAGCTCTTTGGAGAGACGACTCAGATATCTGAAGCTGCTGGTTAGTACTAGATTTTCCCCCCTAATTTTTTCACTCCATTGTCAATAATCTGTTCTGATACAAACAAGTTGGGAGGACAGAAACAAACGTTAACTAATGGATTCATCGGAATAAACAACCCAGCTGGAAAAAAGGAGGAAAGACCAAAATGATCCGGTGCGGGTTTCAGACTAAACGTGCCTCCTACATTCACTTGTGGATGGAACAATATTCTCACGGTTGGTTGGGGATTTTGGTTACAGGGAAATTTGCTCGGTGTATGCTTCCACAATTGTTTGCTTATGCAAATAATTTTCCCATTCAAAAGTTCTTGCAAGCACAGGGGAAAGTCATGGCCACGGCCTGGGTATCAGCTGTGGTACTGGCGTTACACCTTCTGCCATGACTTAAACTAACTCTTTCCTAAGTTTTCCGAACCAATTCAGAACTGATGCAGCTAGAAGTGAGTGACCTCCGACAAAGTAAACTAGCTGGTGTCACCTCAAGCGGAATGTGCTCTCAAATAATTTTTCTGTTGTATCCATGAATGTCTTGATCTTTAACTTTGTTGTACTTGTGACACATTTGAATGTCATCGATGAATTGGTTTAGCTTCAGTGATTTGGGAGTGTCTTCAGAGGTTTACCTTGATTCCTGAACCATTGTCAATGGAATCTCATGCATCTTTTCAAGAACCAAGGTAGCGACAGAGATTCATGGTCTTAATGACTTGTCATTTCGTAAATTCATCTAAACCGTTAGAGGCCTCCTTAACGATTTAAATTTTTAAGGAGATAGTGATTTAAGTATAATAGTCTTAAATATCAATCTCATCATCTTATCTTATTTTATTTTATTTTATTTTATTTGATAAAAAATAAGTGTAAAATAATATCTTTATAAATTTTAAACCTAAATAATTTTTATTTAAAAAAATATATTAAAATTTTATCTAATAATATATTATAAAATTATATACAGAGAACTTAAGTTTTTTGATGTAATGGTTGTTTTAACGCCACGACACCATCAGTTTTTTTATTACAAAATCCTTCATCGTAGAACTATGGGCATTATCGTCAATTGAGGAAACATTATCCCCTTCCTTCCCCTGCTCCACCCGCTCAACGTACTTCCCATCTTTCCTTTCTTTCCCCTCTCAATCTCAAAGTCTAATAAAATAAAAGCACTAATCTTTTCCGCTTGCCTTGAAACCGAAAAGATGTCAATCTCAATCTCCTCTCTTGCATCATCCCTCTCTTCACTCTCATTTTCCTCTCAAATTTCCCAAAAACCAAACACCCTTTCATTTTCTCGGTCCAAATCTCTCTCTCTCTCACTCTCCCCCTACTCCAACTCCAACAAACAGCCCTTTACTCTCCGTGTCACCGCCACCGTTGCCTCTCCCGAAACAACCACCACGGACCTCAAGAAATTAGTGAAATCGAGACTCCCTGGTGGTTTCGCAGCTCAACCTATTCATGGCACTGGTCGCCGAAAATGCGCCATTGCTCGTGTTGTTCTTCAAGAAGGCACTGGCAAAGTTATAATCAATTATCGCGACGCAAAGGTAAATGCCAATTCTCCATCTTTTCTTACATTTTCTTTCACCTTTATGGGAACTGTGGTTTTTTGGGTGGTTGATTGTTCTTGATATTCTCATTTTATTTTATGCTTCCTAAGTGATTGCAGCCACACTGAAATGGGTTTTGCGGATTTTATCTTAAAATTGCCATATTTGTTATCTGAAAAGTACTTGTTATGTGGAAAAATTACATGGCACAAGCTGTTTTATGAGCAATGACTGGATTTTATGCTTGCCTTCTTAATTATTTGATGGAAGAATGAGTGTTTCATGCTCATTGTTACCATACTGGGTGCCTATTTCTCAAAAGATCAACTCCTAGTCCTCTTTTTGGCTATAGGTTTTTGAATGGAAAAGGAAAGGCTATACCTTTCCGTGATTTAGTTTTCATTTTGCTTGAGAGTAGCCTTCGCCAATGATGTAGTTCTGGTCCCTTGAAGCGGGCTGACGGAAGTTGCAATACTTTTTTTTGGATGTACAAGTGCTCTCAATAGTAAAAACATGCACCTTGGTGCCTGCAAATCTAGGGCTTGTGTGTTCAATCAAAGTAGTAGACCTTTCGAACGAATACATGCTTTCCAATGAGGGGCGGCTCAATTATCATGCTTTCTTCCCAATTCTAAGTGATACAGTAGATACCAAAGTTCCAAAGTCACAAATGAGGATGGCAGTTTACACACATTGCAGCCCTACCGCATGTACTTATAATGCAATAATCTGGCCTTTTGAGTTCTCTGAGTATTGATGTGATTATGCCACTTTTTTGCCACGTTCCCCCCCCTGCGTTTTATACATTTTTTTTATGGGCTTTCTATTTCTGTAAAGGAATATCTCCAAGGAAATCCATTGTGGCTTCAGTATGTGAAAGTTCCACTGGTAACTCTGGGGTACGAGAGCAGCTACGATGTGTTTGTCAAGGCTCATGGAGGTGGCCTCTCTGGTCAGGCTCAGGCAATCTCCCTTGGCGTTGCTCGTGCATTGCTAAAGGTGAGTCAGAACCACAGAATACCTTTGAAAAGGGAAGGGCTTCTAACCAGAGACTCGAGAATAGTTGAGAGGAAGAAGGTTGGTCTCAAGAAAGCTCGCAAGGCCCCACAATTTTCCAAACGTTGAGATTGGAAATGATTGCTCGCGTCTCCTCTTATCTGCCTTTGTTTGTACATGTTCTTGTAGCTGGGTCATTTATGTCAATGTATTTCAGCGTCAGATACTGTATTATTTTTGGGTGAGAGTACAAGGAATTTATTTTTGGTGATTTTTGTTTTTCATTTGGAGGTTCTTTAGATCATGAATCATTCATCTTAGGTTGGAAATGCCAGTAGAATAGATAGTAGTGGATTTTGCCTACCAACCCTGTCCGCGGGAGGGGGGCAGTAGATTTTTCTTCGTCATTGGCTAGTGGTGCTTGTGCATTTTCATTGAAGGACGAGTTTGGTACAGAAGAAGGATTTGCCAGAGTAACCGTGAATTTTACCACAGTTGCTTCGTTAAGGAAGTCATCTAGCATCGCCATTAATGAGTACCAGCTGGATGTCGTCACAGGAGAGATTGGGAAATGAAAATAAACCTGATGTTTAAGTGCATCAAAAGTTCATAGAGAGAGTACTTTGATCTATTGTGCGAAGGCAGATGCGATCGCCTTTTTTGACTCAAATATCAGATTTTATTGTGTCAAAAAATCATAAGATTATTCCCTTTCACATGATTTGCTGTTGTTGGTGACCATTAACTGTTCTTGTGTTTTCCGAAGAGACTCGGGTTCTTTTGAGAATGCGTCTGAAATGTTATGTTTTAAAATTTTGAATTTTTTTAATATTTTTAAATTTTTTTAATATGTTGAAGTTAAAAATAATTTTTAAAAAATATAAAAAATATTATTTTAATATATTTCTAATTAAAAATATTTTAAAAAACACTACTCAAACTCAAATCTCTTAAAAGCTTCGGTTTCCATTTCCATCCTGAGCAACGGATTCTGCATCTTCTCCGATTTTCGTTGGTCCTAGATTTTAATCTACTCAATCTGGAAAGCAATCTCAAATAAATATTTAAGGTGTGCATCAAGCTTTAACTGCTTTGCTTGCTTAATCACTAAATAAGAGACGATATTTCAAACTCACCTCAACAGAAAGAGCGTCTGGAATACACTGTATCTTCCTTCAAAGCAACCTTTATATATATATATGAAGAAGAAGAAGAAGAAGAAGAATTGAGCACTGAAATGTAATTTGAGTGGATAAAAATCACTTTTGACCGAGTCTTAACTTAAAAATTGTTTTCATAAGTAATTTATGATAAAAATAAATCAAAATGATTTTAAGTTAAGAAATATGTTTAGTAAAAATATCTCAAAATAATTTTTTTAATATGAATTAGAATTCATAAGTTCAGATTTTTATTGGAAATTTTTTGTTCAATTCAAGTCAAGATATTTTTAATCAAATATATTTATGACTTGCTATGAGTTAAGAATTTATAAAATAAGTTAAATAAATTTATAAAATTCATACTAAACAAAATCTAAGCTCATCATGTTGATAATCCTACTTCCATTCTTTTGGATTAAAAAGCTAAAACTGAACTTGAGCAGCAGGTGTGGTTTTTCGAGTGTGTTTGGCTTAGAGGTTTGGTGGCTTTTTGTCAAAGGTACAATACCTTTTAAGCACAAACCACACCTCTAAAAGCTATAAAAACATGTTTTTTACTCAAAAAAGCACAAGCTATCTCCCATTCAAACACCCTCGTAGGAGGATCCGCCGAAGAAACAGTAATTGGAAAACAATGGTGCAGACGAGCGACGAATTGAGAGCCCGTTTGGCACTAGCAGTTGCGGCTATGGCTAGAAATAAACACATGACTGAAGAGTTTGGTTAAATTGAATTACATTTTTATTTTACATGAGCTCCATTCAAAAACTGAGGTCCAACCTCAGTTTTTGAAAAACAATTTATAATTGTTTTTCTGTCCGTGCTCTCCTCTCTCTCATTGATACTGCTAATTAATTAACACAATTTTCCCAACCCAAGCTACCGTCGTTCCTTATACACGAGTTGACTGATTCTAATTTTTCTTTTCACTCCTCTATTATCACTATTACTTTCTTTATTTTTCTTTGGTCAACACTAATATAAGCTCTCCTATCACTAACACTATTACAAGTTGAAAAGTCAAGACCCATGCCATAACCAACACGACAACATCTCACACATGAAAGCTCTCTTATTATTTGTTCAATATATATATATCAACTACGTACCTAACTTAAATAATATAAGATACTATGTAACAATTCTATTTTCAAAGCTGAGTTCTTTAGTTCTAATTTTTCTCATCACTCATCTATTATCATTATTACTTTCTTTATTTTTCTTTGGTCAACACTAATATAAGCTCTCTTATCACTATCACTATTACAAGTTGAAAAGTCAAGACCCGTGCCATAACCAACACGATAACATCTCACACATGAAAGCTCTCCTATTATTTGTTCAATATATATATATATATTATCATTCAAGACATATTTTATATTTAGAAATTATATGTATAATAGTTAATTATGTATTTATTAATTGTTAAATAATCTTATATCATGTATTTTTTTTAAAAAAAAATTATATATCAACTACTTACCTAACTTAAATAATGTAAGGTACTATGTAACAATTCCATTTTCAAAGCCGATTTCTTTTGTTCTTTTATTCATCGGCGTGATTAATAGATTAAGTGTCCGTTTAACTAGAAGTTAATTATATGTATGTATGTATGTATGTATGTATGAATGTATAATTATAATGTCTTTTTCAATAATTTTACAATCAAACCTCATACAAAAAGCATATTAACCAAACACAACAAATTACTTTGTTTTCAACCATAATTTCAACCACGGTTTTAACTAAACACATCAAAATTAAAAACAAACCTCACAGAAAGTATTTTTTATTAAATTGTTTTTTTAAAACCACAATCACAACAGCAATCACAATACCAAACAGACTCTGAACCGTTTGGTCCTTTATTCGTGAAGTTCATTTAAGACCCTCAAATTGTCTAGGCTGGATTTTATTGAGCCTCGCTATTCTAGACTTACCATTTTGTGTGCTAGGCTATAAAATCTTGTTCTCTCGTAGGCCCTTTCTTAAATTCATAATATGACATGTTTACATGTGTGTCTACTTTTCTTAATTCTTTCCATAAAAATTACATAGCCACGTAAAATAATACATTTAACAAAAACCTTTAAGGTGCAGGCAATAAACTATTCCTCACCACACGAAAAAAATGTTGATTTTAGTGTCAATAAATCTCATTTCATGGAAGTCATTAATTTAGAGTGTTATTTGGCTTTCACCTTACTTGAAAAGGTAGGTCTAGGTTCGAAAATTTTTTTTTATTCGGGTTGATTTTTTGTTTTTAACCAATTTTTAGCTAATTTAAAGCCATAAATGGTTTCGGTTGACTTTACAAGGGTTTCTCGCAATGCTGAAAAAAGGTTTCGACATTAAATTGATGCTCACTTTTAAACTTATTTTTCTTGATTGAACATGATTAAAACTATGAAAACCAAAGTTGACTTTGAAACAAATTCTCATTCTTTTTTTTAATATTATAATTGACGCGTGTTCTTAGAGTTTTTGGTTCCTGAATTTGTTTTTTCAATTTTTCTCAGTTTTAATCCTTGTTTGATGAGGTTTTTACATTTTAGTCTAACACTTCATTTTCTTTTGTATTTAAAAGCTTAAGTTGGAGAGAGGAGAGTGAGGGCTGTCAAGATATGATAGAGAAGAGAGAAAGTATCAGTTGACTCGATTACAACCATAAAAAAAATCAATTTTTGTGTTAAAAGGTTTCATTCCATAAAAAGAGTTCCTTTAGGGTATTATTTGGCTTTTATCATGCCTAAGAAAGTAGATCTAGGCTCATAAATTTTTTTCGATTCAGGTTGATTTTTTTTAACTAATCTTTAGCTAATTTGAGGCCATAAAAGGTTTCGGTTGACTTTACAAGGGTTTCTCACAATGTTGAAAAAATGTTCTGGCATTAAATTTATGTTCAATTTGGCAAAATTAAATTCATTTTTATTGATTTAACATAACTATGAAGACTAAAATGACTTTGAAACAAATTCTCATCCTTTTTCCTAATATTATAGTTGAGGCGTGTTTTTAGCTCCTTTTGTTCCTAGAGTTTTTTTTTCAATTTTTCTTAGTGTTAATCCTTGTTTGATGAGGTTTTTACATTTTGGTATAAGACTTTATTTTCTTTGCATTTGAAACATTGAGTTGGAGAGAGGAGAGTGAGGGTTGTCAAAAAATAAGTGAAGAGAGAAAATAACAAATTAAAAGACAAATGACTAAAATATAAAACACGAAGAAAAAAAAGCTCAATCTCAAATTCTCAATAATTTTATTTTAGTCTAAAAGTTTATTTGTTTTATTTTTCAGTCCATAACCGTGAGAAATGAGAGAGAAAGTTGCTTGAAAATGATGAAGAGAGAGGAAATCATTGTTTAGACTATTTTTTTATGACTAAACTCGTTGTTCTTGATGTCAATGGGTTCCATTCGATAAGAATAGTTTGATGGTGATGGTTTTTTCTTTAAATATCCCTAAAAAAGTAGATTGAGTTTGGTTTAGATTTTGTATTTGGTTGTTTTTAGGTGTTTTAAGGTTATTATATGACTTAAGGAGGGTTTAAAGGGGTTCTAAAAAGTGTTTTTAGGTGAAGATATCTTGAAAAATAGGATTCAAGGCCCATAAAACCCTTTCCCTAATTTTCCAGCCACAATTGTGGCAATCAGAATCTGCTTTAGCGCCTAGTCACTTGTTTAATTTTTTTATAGAAAAAGAGTGGATGACAAAAAGAAAAGGAAAAGGAACTGGCCTAGGCATGTTAGGGCTACCTGGGCCATGCACAATGTGTTTTTTTCTTAAAAGGCCTATGCACGCTAGGCCATTCAAAACCGTGCGTCTAGGCGTTTTTTTCACTACTTGAAGTTTTAAATTTTCATCATTCAATGTTGAGTTTTTATTGATTTTTTTTAATTTTAACATTTAATATTTGATTGATTTTTTTTAATTTTAACATTTAATATTTGATTGATTTTGAAAAGGTTTTCATATATTTCTATCATGTAATAAAAGAAAACAATTAATTGAACCTAGTGGAGTTCATGACTCGGTTCAAGAGCGTGACCTGGGGCAATGAGGCTTATTTTGTTTTTTTTTTCTTTGATCTTTTTTACCTGAATTCGTTAGGTCGACAAGGTCACATTAAGATAACTCCACATGATTTAATTTGAAATATTAAGTCAATAAGATCACGTTAAGACAACTCCACATGATTTAATTCGAAACCCAAGTTAGGAAGTAACCTAGTCTAGCCTATTTTTGGTTGTAATCTCATAATTTTTTTTTAATTCTCAATTCCTATTATAGTCCACCAGGCCTTTAGAAATTGATATAAACTAGTTCATATGCCCGTGTTATGCTGCGAAGAGACCAAATTTTTTGTAAATGTAAAAAATATTTTCGGGTCTTAGAAAATTCTTTTGCATTATCATTAATCATGAAAAGATAACTTTTTATATTAATGTACCTCTTGTTTATCTTAACCAACACAATATTTTTAATTAAAAATATTGTTTCTGTCAATTTTTTTTTATAACGGTTAAAATGAGTTAAAAATAATATTAAAATAATATGTCCATATTTTATGTGACTGAAAGTTTAAAAAATTATAAATATGATAAAATCATGTTTCAAATCTATGTAATATTTTAATAATAAATACCTGATTTCAATCAAATTTTCATAAATAATTTTTTATTAGTATTATTATTTTTAGATCAAATATATAATAATTAAAAAAAATATGAAAATTCAAATAAAAAATTATAATATTATTTAAGAATCATGTTAAAACAAAAAGCAAGTGAAACAAATTTTTTTAAGAGTGTAAAGAAAACAAAGAAAAAGGCAAAAAAAAATAAAATTCAAACAAAGAGCAAGGCTAGCGCTTATCCCATGCGTGCATAACAAGCCAAGCTAATGGATAATATGCTATATGTCACAATTTATAAAATAGGTTCCCACCCAACCTTTGAACCCATAGATTTCCACCGCGTTAACTGACTAGGTTAAGATTTGAATTTACTATAAAATAATTAAAAATATATATTAAAGTACTTAACTAATTATATAAACAGTAAAATAATATAAGAAATTTAGGTACTGTTGGAAGTAATGGGCTGAGAGTCCAAGTTAAAAGACTATTTATTTATGTGTTTGAGTGTATTTAATATAAATAAATATTAAATAAATAATTTTTTAATATTTTATGATGAATTTAATACATTAATATAAATAATTTTTTAAAAAATTATTTTAATATATATTTTTTTAAAAATAATTTTAAAAATGCCTCCACGGCACCACAACCCTGAACGCGTAAAAATTATATATGTTGACAGATAGATGGTGACGTGGCGATTATAATCCATCGATTGTTTTCAATAACGTGTGCATCTAGAACATTTTTTTTTTTCTCAAATAGCATTTCTTTATAGGTTCGGAGCGCGTTTGAAGTCTCAAACCTTGAAAGTTTGTCGGTAGACTACCAAAAAAACCAAAGCAAGTGGGCGGTCAACTTAATCGTCTTTAACATAAGAATAAATATTGATCGTAGATCTGGAAAATAAAAAATTAACCCAGTCCATTAATCTCCAAGTTTTTACTTATAAATAGAGGCCCTTACCCTAACGTTCCTTGTCTGCTAAGCCTAGGTATCGAGAGGGTCTCTCC
>Ga0307515_10026240_pt1 | contig 10036 bp, 9 predicted proteins | sample 17_EM_MG_FD_194513 | JGI IMG/M metagenome (GOLD analysis project Ga0307515, IMG submission 194513) | Populus trichocarpa ectomycorrhiza microbial communities from riparian zone in the Pacific Northwest, United States - 17_EM | ecosystem: Host-associated > Plants > Roots > Unclassified | place...
TATATATATATATTAGAATAGATACAACATGAGTTTAAGACTGAAAATAGATAACGACAATTTTAATAGATGATTTCAACGCAGACTACTATTGTCTATAAAGATGATAAACTCTTACAAAAGGAAAGCACAAATAACAAAGATGTCATCATTGAGGTAATAGCCTGGTATGGAAAAGTTTTTGGAATATGGCTTTGCCAATTTATCATTTAGTTTATTAACCCATCTTCAAGTGAATAAAAATTTAAAATTTTCCTCTCAAAATGTACAAGTTAAATTATTGAACTATTTCTATATTTTTGGATGAAGAAAAGTTTTAGACTATCTTCTCAAAATGTATGCATAATGTGTTAGGGTATTTCCCACTTTTTTGAATGAATGAACTTCAACTTTTGATCACAAATGGATGGATTAACATCCTATTAATTGAAACATAAAGTATTGAAAATAGTTAAATCCCAAATCTTAGTTTTAGACACCATTCATGGAAAAATCAGATAAAACCCTCTCTACAGATGGATTATAGACATTTAACAACTCTTGTCACCCCTCATGGAAGGTTAATCCATATTGAGTTTGATTGAGTCTTTTCTCTTTTTTATATGACACTTTTACATTCTCATTTATACATGTAGAAAAAACAGCTTAACGCAAACCCCGTGGATATAAAGATCCAGAAATTCACAGTCAAATCAACTATTTCTAAGAAAATTAAGATTAGGTTTGGAAAGGAGCTTGACATAACAACAAACTATACCAAGAGACCAAAAATATAAGTAATCAAACCCTCACCCAATACCTATAAAGAGACGCGGATGAAAAGTATAAAAGATATTACAAAACTTGGTTAATTCTTCGATAAGTCAGAGTAGTTCAATGAAGAACTAAAAAATACGAGTAAAACCTCTTACACACAATAATTATTGTTGGAATCAAAGTCTACCTAAAAAAGCTTAAATACAAGCTAAATAACTATATTTATAATAGGTAAAAATATTTTAAATAATGCTGAAAAAATAATAAAAGAGTTTTAAATAAAATAGAAAAAAGAATCTTAAATCAATTAGGAAACTAATATAATTTTTGCATAGTAGCTTCTGGACCTTATTGCAAAGACTTTTCAATGTCCTATTTCCATTAAATTTTAATTCAATATAGAACAAGACATTTAGAAACTTCAAGTAAAATTTTATCCTGATCCAATAGTCAGATAAAAAAATTATGCTTGTTAGAGTAAAACTATACATCCAAATTCAATCACCTAGTTCAAAAATAACCTTTTTTTTCTCCTTTTATTGGCTTTGAATACATATTGCTTATTATTTTATTTTTTTGTATTTTCCATCACACATTCTTATGGAGAGCCTTTAGTACCTATGCTTTTTTATTACCATCAAGCTAACTCTTTCATCAGTAGATAAAAGAAATAAATCCAAATTAGTCAAAGGATTAAAGCTATAAACAATTTTCTTTGTTTTTTTTCTTTGTTTCATCCTGTTATAAACATTGATTTGTTTTGTTTTTGGTTGCTACTAATAATTGATTTTTTACTCATGTTATATATATGTTCTTTCTGTTATTTATTTTATTTTTTAATTAAAGTATCTTTTTAAATGGTAAATAAGGTAATTTTAGGTATATAGGTTTTTGTAATATTTTCTTATATGTGAAGAGATTTTTTGTTAAATCTTCATATAATATCTCAAGAAATTTATTGTAATTTATTCTAATATTTATTCTTGTTTGCTATTTTCTTAAGTAAATTAATAAGTGGCTAATGATTACCCTTCTAAATTGGTGTTTTTGGCAGGAGAATTTTATCATCCATGTACTTTGTTTTCTTTTTTGTCTTAAAATACAAAAAAAAATTATTAATTTTTACTTCTCTCTCATCAATCATTATCAAAATTTTCAATATAATTTCATTATGTCAATTATATCTTATACCAATTTAAAAAGCATACCAAATTATATTTGGAACACATAAAAAAAAAATCAAAAATCATACATTCTTTAGTGCATAAAACTATTAGAATGCTTATGATCGTATGATATCTTCTGATAGACACTAAAAGTTGTTGATGATACGAGGATTACAAGTTAGAGGGAGCAAGGCTAATATCAACTTTCTTTTTCATGTTGATATCTTCCTTCTACATCATATTGGGCAAAATCTAATTAAAACAATACAAGAGATTTGCACGTATAATCTTTATTGTTATCTCGGTATTAATCATATACCTGGGTAATTAATGTTAGATTTGATAAGCAAATTTATAGTCTATTACATAATTTTAAAATCTTTTTAAAAGTCTTGACATTGTGTTTATTATATAATTTGAAAACAATTTATTCTTAGATTTGAATTGGACTAATGAATGTCGAATTAATATTTTAAATTATTATTATTATTATTATTATTATTATTATTATTACATGACTCCTTAATGGAATGTCGAAATACTCTGGAATTGAAATTTATCATTCCAATAAAATAAAATAAAAACAGAATGTCAACTAAAACCAAATTGACAACCTTATCACTACTAATAATTTAATTATTTTATCCCTCTTTTCATGAATAATTAACCTTTTGATTTATAAATACACCAACATTTTTAAAAATTACTTTTTACATCTTTAAAATTTCTTTTATTATAATTACTCATGTAATAATTAATGTTTTGTACCAAACATCATATAAGTGCAAAAATCAAACAGGAAAAATTTCCAACAAAATAGTTTATTATGAACTCATTTGCTTCAAAATTGTACCTGAATTGATTTCAATATTGAATGAGAGAACTCAATTGAATCAGGAAAAAACCTTTAGAGAAAGAGATTTTGGAGAGAAATTAGTGAGAGAAATAGGTTGTTGGAACTATAACACCATCATCTACTGTTAGATTTGACTTGTTTTTTTAGTATATTGTGTGCCTAGTAATGATCCATAAACTGATCATTTTGATTTTGTTGATCTGTTATCGTTTGATAGATATCTCATTGCATTTTTTCTAGAAAACTAAGTTCGAAACAGCAATAACATCCAGTTTGTTTCCCTTTCGTTCATCGTTAGATCTGCTTCAAATTTTTTAAAGGGATTCGCCTAAATATCCTCTTTGTTCTTAATGGTGGAGATCAAATTTAAATATCCTAAAATTTTAAGTACCTTTTAAACTGTTTTCTATAAGTTTGAGACATGGCCATCATTTATCTAGGAATCGGTCGATTGGTTTAGCAAACCCAAAAACTTGTTAACTGGTTATTGTCGCAAACAACTAACACCACATAGCTACCATAAAAACCTTTGACACTACCTACCTAAATAACACCAACACCTCAGACATCCCTAAACCTCTTCAACACATCGAAACTACCTATAAATCAAAACCACCTAAAAAAAAGATCAAACCCTCCTACCACCCACATTGCTACTACGACACTAAAAAACACCAACACCACCAACTTCACTTCTAACACTTCATAAGCTGATAGAATGAAAATGTCAAACTCAACAACCCGAGCTAAGATAGTCTCTTTTCTAGACAAGAGAGCGACACTATCTTGGAAATGGAACAAATGTTTAGTGGGATTCTTCCTTCATTATAGGAAGCCTTACCATGCAACCAACTCTATTGCCTTCCAGGAATGGAAGAATTATGGCCATGAGAATGTCATGACGGCACAACAAGGTTTCTTGATTTTTCCATTTCAAAATGTAGGATGATGCTCACTTAATTATTGAAAATGAGTCGTAGATGGTTGGGGAAAGACCATTATCTTCCAACCATAACACCCTCATTTTGTTTTCGACAAGAATAAAATCTCAAAAGTGGCTACATAGGTTTGCCTTCAAGGGTTACCTTTTTTCTTTTTGGAATGAAAAGAGCATAAGAATGGCTGTTATCATGGTTGGAAGACTTTTGGCCTGTGATGAACAAACACATAACAACACCAAGCTTGATTATGCCCAAATTTGTATTGAACTGGATGTCTCATTGCTTATAGCTCACAGTTTCCAGCTGGAATACAAGTTATCTTTGGATCCCATCATAGTTATGGTTGAGTATGAATGGAAGCCACAAGCCTGTAACACTTTCAAAATATTTGAACACTCTTACAAGGCTTCGGTTGAGGTACCAAACCTTTTTCGTTAAGGATATATTAAAGATCCAAAATGGAGGTGATACTTTACATACATATAGCTCCCAAGTTACTATATTGAGGAGGTTACATCCCCTTTAAATGTAGCTGCTACAATAAACCCAGCTCCCTAGACAGTCAGCTTTGTAGAAATTGATCGACTAGTTCAAAGTTCAAACATCTCAGGAACTAGGCGATCAGTTGGACAAGACAAAAGCCTCAGGAACTACTGTCTAGGAAACTAGTCGACCAATAAAAGTTCTATAGAAATCATTTGATCGATTCAATACTGTTAAACCTTCTGCCTAAACAACTAGAAAAGATGTTTTGGATGATGATGTTGGGTCAAATCAAAACTCAGATAGGGACTATTCTCATCTTAAAAAGAACCAATTTGGTTTTCTTAAAGTTGTTAAGTGTGTAGAGAGCAAAACTCTGAACTTACTAAGAAATAGTGAGACTATGGTTATCCTAGATACTGCTACAACTTTGGGCATGAATACAATGGCTAAAGATAAGCTTCAACTAGTACAGCCAAACCCACCTTCTACTACTGGTAAGAAGAAGAAGGTGAAAGGGTTTAAGAACCGTTGATTTTATTTCTTATTGTCTCTCCACATCTTATAATATATATTAGGTTATCGAAATATTTTAGGTCTTAATGGCTGGCAAAAACATAAAATAGTAAAGGATTGGATTAATGAGTATAAACTCAATATTGTGGGTCTCCTTGAGAGATTACTTCTAACAGGATGAGGGGGGTGGAAACAACTATTAATCCTTTATTATAGCAATTTTTATTTAATATCTCAGATACAATAAATTGTTGTATTCTTATTGGTTTGGACCTGATGGTATATATTATTTATTTAATGATATTGAATTTATGGGTTGACATAGATGGTTTCTGGGTATAGTTGCAGACACTTGGCATATTCTAGTGGATGGTAACCCTATGTACATGTTTACCAAAAGACTAGGTTTCTAAAGCCTAAGCTGAAGTATTTGCATCACCAGCATACTCACCATATCTCTAGCTAAGTGGTTGAGGTAAAGTCTAATTGGGTTATAACATAGATACTTTTTTATGGCTCTTCACACTCTAAAGAGTATTATAGGGCTGAGAGGGAGCTAGCTAGGGAGTTCTTACAGCTGCATAAGGATAATAAAGCTTTTATAAATAGAGATCTTGAATTCGGTGGATAAACTTGGGAGACAAAAACACCAAGTTCTTTCACTGATCACTGCTTTATAAATAGGTCAGGGATAAAATCCACTAGTTGACTAATGAGACAGGGTCTCAGGTTCAAAATCATTAAGGTCTGGGTTAATTGGCAACCTATTACATCCACGGGTTACTTTCTACACACATGGCCACTACTTCAGAGGATGATTCTCGATACTTATCTAGTAGGATTTCTCCTGACATTGTGCTTACTTTAGAGTTATACATTATATATGATGAGATCAAGAAAGCCTTATTCTTTACCCTGAATGATAAGGCTCTTGATCCAGATGGTTATACTTCTTTGTTCTTTAATAGAAGTTAGGACATTATTAGTAGGGACTTCATTACTCATATGAGGTACTTCCTTGATTCCACTACTCTTTTTAGATGTGTTAATGCTACTAAGATTGCTTTGATTTCTAAGATTAAGACTTTCACCACTATAAATGACTTTAAACATATCTTATGTTGTAACATGATTTACAAATGCATATCTAGAGTCATTATGAGTATATTAAAAGGGGTTTTCTGGATGTTATTTGTCCTGCTCAGATTGTCTTTGTTCCGAATAGGCAAATATCAGATGCCATCTTATTGAATCAGAAGCTTATGTATAATTATCACTTAGCTATTCTTATGCCCAGATGTGCTTTAAAAATAGTCATTAAGAAAGCTTTTGATATGGTTAGTTGGGAGTCTATCCTAACAGTGCTAATGGCTATTGGAGCGTCTAACATCATGGTTAGATGGATTGAGATATGCATGTCTACAACTAATTTCTCAGTTGCCATGAATGAGGAAAGTCACGAATTCTCCCCATCTTTTAGGGGCCTTCAACAATGTGACCCTTTATCTCTTTTTTTGCCATGAAAGGTTACTTAGAGAGGCTTCACAGAACCCGAGGTTTCAGTACCACTAGCAGTGTCACTAGAATGTCATTACTCATTTAGGTTTTGCAAATGACCTTATGATTATCTGTCAAGTAGATATGGACTCGGTCATGATTATTAGGAAGGTTTAAGATGATTTTGGTGGGTTTATAAACTTGTTACAAATCTAGATAAAAGCCATATTTTCTTGTCATGAGTCGATGATGAGTGTTAGGCCTCTTTGTAGACTCTTTAGGGTTTCAAGATGGTCTCTTTACTAGTCAGGTATCTAGGAGTGCTATTAATCTCTACTAGACTAACTCACAGTAATTGTATGCCTTTGGTGGATTGGAATCTCTCGAGGATTAAGTTGTGGACTTCAACTTCTTTTACTTATGTTTGACGCCTTCAATTGATCAAATTCATTCTATTTTCCATCCAATTATATTGGTGTTCCATGTTTATTCTTCCTTGCTCTGTTATCAGGAAGATTGAGAGTATTATAGTTGTCTTTCTCTAGAAATGTTGTTCTATCTCCTATTCAGGGGCTAAGGTAGCCTGGGCTTTAGTTTGTTATCCTCTTAAGGAGTGAGATTTAAGGATAAAGAGGATTGGGACTTGAAATAGAGCAGTTATTCTCAAACACGTCTAAAAACCACTTTCAAAGAGATCATCAGTTTGGTCAGGATAGGTTCATAGTGTCTTATTCTAGGGTAGATATTTCTGGCATGTCAAGCCTCCTTCAATTTCCTCTTAGTCCTAGATGAAGATCCTACTCAATAGAGATTAGTTTAGAGAGAGATTTGTTCCATGCATTGGAGATGGGGCTACTACTTCCTTGTGGTTAGACTATTGGTTGTTGGATGGTCAACGATTCTATGACCTTTTGCTCTTCAGGATACTATCCTCGATTTAGCTTCTCTAGGATGCCAAAGTTTTAGACATCATTAAAGAAGACACTTGGTCATTTCCCTCGGGTAATCAAGAGCTTGAATCTATCTAGGACTCTATTTATTTCCATCCTATGATTGCACTGTCAGATCACTATATCTGGAAGGGTCATCCATCAAAGAGATTTTATATTGATTCACCATGGGAGGTACTTAGAGACATGAGACCCACAAATTCTATGCATCACCTCCTCTTGTTTCTAGGTCATATCCCGAGACAATCTTTTATCATATGACTTGCTTCTATAGGTCGCCTACATACCATCGACAGACTCCATGCTTATTAGATCATCAGCTCCTTAGTATGTATCCTTTATGGCTCACATGTTGAGACACACGACTGTAATATCCCACATCAGCAGATGAGGACTTGGAGGAGTGCCTTATATAAGTATGCTCATCTTAACTAGTAAGATGCGTTTTGGGGCTATACGTAACTGCCAAGAACAAATATATGAGGCTCGTGGGCCAAAGCAGATAATATCTTACTAGTGGGGTGGGGTGTTACACGACCATCTATTTTTTCAGTGTTCTTTCTCTACTTTGGTTTAAGGGGCTACCATGAGTCGAACTCTTATAAGTTGACCTTTTAAGACATGGTGAACTTTACTTCAGTGGAACATACATACACTATAAGCAAAAAGAGTTCTTGTATTTACTTGCTCGATTAGTCCTTTCAGTCATGGTTTACTTTATCTGGTATGAAAGGAACAATCAAGTTTTTCACCAGGTCTATCGTCCTTATCATATTGTTATTGAGGTGACCTTTAATCTTATCTGATCCAGGTTGGTTGAGCTAGAATCAAAATACCATATTCGAGCTACTCTTATATCCATATGAAAGTTCTTCCCTTTAATATAATTACACTTTAAAAAAAAAAAAAAAGCTTTCAATATTGAACATATTAATACGGAAGAAAAGTTTAACATTATATGTAAAATTATTGTTCACGTTCAGGAGAGTACCGGCACATGAAAACAAGATCAACTAAACACTAAATCTGCGAACCTTTTACTTTAAATGATGACCAACACGATTAGATTTTGTTGACTTCAGCATACGATGCAAGATAATCAGGAAACAAGCTTCCACTTCTTATATTAAAACAAAAACTTCTTTCTCACGCATATATAGCATCTGCTTTTATCCGCTAGCATATTTTCCGTTCAAAATCATATCAAAGCTTCTTCATCTCTTTCGTGTCAACTTCGTGCTGTTTTATTTTTTTTCTTTGCAAGGACCAAGCGATGGGCCATTACTTCACACTTTAGGTCATTTTCATTTACTTGTGTATCTCAAAAATATAAGGTTAGGTTTATGAGCAACTAGTTGCTCATCACGGTAAGCTATCATGACTCCCAGCTCTACATACATATTCTTGCGTCATATTTAGTGACTTTATTATAAGCAATTAATTATAGAATATAATCACGATGGAGGTTTTTTTTTTAAAAAAAAAAAAAAAAAACCTTGCTTGCATTTATGACAAGAGCAAATTAGAGGAGATTTTGCCTCATTTTGTAGCTCTATATCGATCATAAAACGTTTTTCTTTTTCCTTTCAATAATCTGAATTAAATATTTAGGAGTAAATTTAATATTTTATTTTGTTAGCTAATAAACAATGACAGCGTAAAACAACTCCTGTCCAACGTGCATAGTACAAAAGCACGAATTGCCACCCTGTTACAAAGATTATTTCAAGTTTAAATATTTGAGTGATCTCTTATCACCAGCTTTCCAAGTGATTTCTTCTCCGATCAAAACACTAACTATACTGAAAAAATTTCAAATAGACTTCCATAAATCATAGCCATCTCAGAACACCATTACCAAACCCAAATCCCTCTTCCAAAAAAGCGAAAAAATGGTAGCTGATCAGAGCTCTAGTAGCAGCACTGCCACACCTTCCCCCATCAAAACGGTGGTGGTTCTGGTCCAAGAAAACCGTTCATTTGACCACATGTTAGGGTGGCTAAAGACTATAAACCCAGAAATCAATGGAGCCACGGGTTCTGAATCTAACCCCATCTCCAGCTCCGACTCAAACTCAACTCTCGTATTCTTTGGTGACCAAGCTGCCTACGTTGACCCTGACCCTGGCCACTCGATCCAAGACATTTACGAACAAGTTTTCGGGGTTCCATGGACCGAAGCCTCACTCTCTGATGACAACAAACCGCCTCCAAAAATGAATGGTTTTGCACAGAATGCAGAGAGATTGCAGAAGGGCATGGCTCAGACTGTCATGAATGGTTTCAAACCGGACGCAGTTCCAGTCTACAAGGAGTTGGCCGAGAATTTTGCTATTTGTGACCGTTGGTTTGCTTCCGTTCCTGCATCAACACAACCCAACAGGCTTTATGTGCATTCTGCGACGTCTCATGGAGCTACCAGCAACAACAGGCAGTTGCTGATTGAAGGTTACCCTCAAAAGACCATATTTGAGTCCCTGGATGAGTCTGGTTTTACTTTTGGGATTTATTATCAGTATCCCCCAGCTACTCTCTTTTACAGGTAACCCTCTAAATTATATAATTAAAGTTTCTTCATACGATAAGATTTTCTCTAATATTTATCTCTTTCCTCTTCTTTTTCTTTGTTTGAGATATATATAAAATTATGTAGGTGGCTATATTTTAATTATTAGTGTTGTTGTTTATTTCACGATTGTTTTTTTTTTCAATGGTTTAGCCAGTCATTCATAATGTTAACCTTTTCTCACTGGTTTTGGCTCGTCTTGTATTCATAAAGTTAGCCAATAATTATACTCGGCCGACAGCAGCAGTAGTTTCGGCATATGCGAGTTAATTTCTTCAAACACTATGATGGCTTGTTGTGACACA